>Ga0307374_10007733_pt1 | contig 16268 bp, 12 predicted proteins | sample OX3MG_FD_202532 | JGI IMG/M metagenome (GOLD analysis project Ga0307374, IMG submission 202532) | Soil microbial communities from Risofladan, Vaasa, Finland - OX-3 | ecosystem: Environmental > Terrestrial > Soil > Coastal area > Acid sulfate soil | place: Finland: Risofladan, Vaasa | collected... | reverse complement strand
AGGGACATCGCACCAGCGTATGCGAGTTCCCATCGGGTGCCGCATCTCGGAAGAGACCGAAGGCCAGGGGGCTCGGGATGAATGGAGGTGAGGCCTGACCGTCCCCGTGGGCGGCGTGGATATCGGTGTGGCACAGCCCACGGGACTCGACCTTGACTGACAACCTCCTGCCCCGGTCCGGTCTCTTGCTTCGCCACCCCCTCGACGCGCAAAGGCCGATCGGAGGAGTGAACGACGGCCGCTCGCATGGCTAACTCAGCTGGCTGATGTGGGGTCCTGAACAGCTGCTTCTCGTGTTGTACGGACAGTGCAGGCGGAGAGCTCGTCGGTACCGAACACCCGCGATCTTGTGACGAAGTGCTTGTTCGCCCCGGCGGCGAGCGAGAAGCCTTCGGGGTCGCCCTCCCCGATGTCGAGGATGAGCTGGGTGTGCTTCCACGCTTCATACTGGCGATGGTCGATGTAGAACGGCCAGCCGCCGACGGTTCCCAACAGGACGTCGTGATCCCCGACGATGAGCTCTCCGTCGGCAAAACACATCGGGAGGCTGCCGTCGCAGCAGCCGCCGGACTGGAAGAACATCACCGGTCCCCGGTCCTGAACCAGGTCGGCGATGGCCGCGAGCGCGGCTGGGGTGGCGATCACGCCCGGTGTCACCGTCGCTCTGTCCATTGTCCCCATTGCGGGTTTAGAAGAAGCCGAGGGGCTTGGTGCTGTAGCTGACAAGGAGGTTCTTGGTCTGCGAGTAGTGCTCCAGCATCATCTGGTGGTTCTCCCGCCCGACCCCGGAGATCTTGTAGCCACCGAAGGCTGCCCCGGCCGGGTAGAGGTGGTAGCAGTTGGTCCAGACCCGGCCGGCCTTGATGGCTCGGCCCATGCGGTAGGCCAGGTTGCCGTTGCGGGTCCACACGCCGGCACCGAGGCCGTAGAGCGTGTCGTTGGCGATCCTGACAGCGTCGGCCTCGTCGGAGAACGTGGTTACGGCGAGGACCGGCCCGAAGATCTCCTCTTGGAAGACGCGCATGTCGTTGCGTCCTTTGAGCACGGTCGGCTCGTAGTAGTAGCCACCTTCGAGGTCGCCGCCCGGGTGGGAGCGGTCCCCGCCGATGAGGCACTCGGCGCCTTCTTGGCGGCCGATGTCGACGTAGGAGGCGATCTTCTCGATCTGCTGGGTCGAGACCTGCGGTCCGATCATGGTGGCCGGGTCGAGGGGGTTGCCCTGGCGGATCTTCTCGATCCGGGCCAGGCAGCGCTCCATGAACCGGTCGTAGATGGACTCGTGGATCAGTGCCCTCGATGGGCAGGTGCAGACTTCGCCCTTGTTGAAGGCGTAGAGGACCAAGCCCTCGATGGCCTTGTCCAGGTATTCGTCGTCAGCGTCCATGACGTCGGCGAAGAAGATGTTGGGGGACTTCCCGCCCAGCTCCACCGTGGAGGGGATCAGGTTCTGGGCTGCGTACTGCATGATCAGCCGGCCGGTAGTGGTCTCACCGGTGAAGCCGATCTTGGCGATGCGGGGGCTCGATGCCAAGGCCTTGCCGATCTCTCCTCCCGGACCGGTGATGATATTGATCACTCCCGGAGGCACGATGTCCTGGATGACTTCGGCGAGCTTGAGGATCGACCAGGGGGTGGGCGACGCCGGCTTGACCACGGTGCAGTTGCCCGCCGCGAGGGCGGGGGCGATCTTCCAGGCCGCCATGAGCAGCGGGAAGTTGAACGGGATGATCTGGCCGACCACGCCGAGCGGCTCATGGAAGTGGTAGGCGACGGTGTCCTTGTCGATTTCGGTCGAGCGGCCCTCGAGGGAGCGGGTGGCCCCGGCGAAGTAGCGGAAGTGATCGGCGGCCAGGGGGATGTCGGCGGCCAGGGTCTCGCGCACCGGCTTGCCGTTCTCCCACGTCTCGGCTACGGCCAGCATCTCGAGGTTGGCCTCGATGGCGTCGGCGACGGCGTTGAGGACGGCAGCCCGCTCGGTCAGCGACGCCTCGCCCCAGGCGTCCTTGGCGGCATGTGCTGCGTCAAGGGCCAGCTCCACGTCTTCGGGAGTCGAACGTGCTACCTCGCAGAAGGGCTTGCCGTTCACCGGGCTCACATTCGCCATGTACTTCCCCTTGACCGGTGCCACCCACTTGCCGCCGATGAAGTTGTCGTAGCGCGGCTTGACCTCGACCACGCTGCCAGGTTGCCCAGGGGCTACGAACGCCTCGCTCGAGGTCGGGGTCGTCGGGGTCGTCGGTTCTGCGGTGATGGTCATCTCTGTCTCCTTGCTACGGATCGAATGCGGCGATGATGACGGGTTCCGGACCGCTGTTTCGGCCGAGGCGGAGCGGTGCACCATCCCTTGAGACTCAAGGTAGGGCTGTCGTTCCAGTGCAGGTAGGGCCGAAGGTCCTACGAATGCGGGCAACTGCAGGCTGGCGATGCTCAGCGGTTCGGCGAGGACGGACCGCCCCTGCGCGTCGCCGGCTTCGCGACGAGCGCCGATACGCCGTGGATCACCAGGTCAGGCTGGCCAGGTTCCCCACCCGGAGCGCCTACCCGCGGCCGCCAGCCGTCCGGGGCCCGGAGACTCAGGTGGACCAGGGGTCGACGGAGCCCGGTTCGATGCCGTAGCGCCGGATGGCCTCCGTCACCGTTCCGGGGGGCACGGATCCCTCGGCGGCCAGTCCATGGAGGACGGCCACCACGGCGTGGGCCGCGTCCACCTCGAAGAACCGGCGCAGGACCTCCCGGGTGTCGGACCGGCCGAAGCCGTCGGTGCCGAGTGAGGTGAACCGGCGGGGCATCCAACGCGAGACCTGGTCCGGCACCGAGCGCATGAAGTCGGTCACGGCGACGATGGGTCCTCCGGACCGGGCCAACGACTCGGTCACGAACGGGACCCGCGCCGGCTGATCGGGGTGGAGCCGGTTCCACCGCTCCGCCGACATGGCGTCCTCCCGCAGCGACTTGTAGGACGTCACCGACCACACCTCGGCGTCGACCCCCCACTGTGCGGCCAACAGCCGTTGGGCTTCGACGGTCTCCCGCCACGCCGATCCCGAGAACAGCAGGGTGGCGCGGACTGGCTTGGCCGCCGCGACGACGGCCTGAGTCTCCGACGACCCCTCCCCGTACCGGTAGAGGCCCTTGATGGTCCCGAGCCGGACCCGTTCGGCCTCGGCTGGGTCCGGGGGCAGCGCCGGCATCGGGTAGTTCTCGTTGTAGAGGGTCATGTACCAGACCCGGTCCTCGGGCTCGGGACCGGTCATCCGACGGATCCCGTCCTCGACGATGGCGGCAACCTCGTAGGAGAAGGCGGGGTCGTAGGCGGCCACGCTCGGGACGGTCGAGGCCAGCAACAGGGAGTGCCCGTCCTGGTGCTGGAGCCCCTCGCCGTTCAGGGTGGTCCGCCCGGCGGTGCACCCGAGGAGGAAGCCCCGGCCGCGGCAGTCCGACAGCGCCCAGAGCAGGTCGCCCACCCGCTGGAACCCGAACATCGAGTAGAAGAGGTAGAAGGGGATCATCGGCTCGCCCCATGTGGCATAGGAGGTGGCTGCGGCGGTGAACGTCGCCACCGCCCCGGCCTCGCTGATGCCCTCCTGGAGGACCTGGCCCGAGGTGCTCTCGGCGTAGTGGAGCGCCAGCCCGGCGTCCACCGGGGTGTAGCGCTGGCCTTCGGGGGCGTAGATCTGCACTTCGCTGATGAGGGACTCCAGCCCGAAGGTCCGCGCCTCGTCCGAGACGATGGGCACGATGCGTGAGCCGATGGAGGGATCGCGGACCAGCGACCGAAGCAGGCGGGCGAAGGCCATGGTGGTGGACACGGCCTGGCGTCCGGATCCGGCGGCCAGATCGGTGAATCCCTCCCGGCCCGGGGGAGGGAGGGGCTTCGACCGCACCACCCGTCGGGGGAGAGGGCCGCCGAGAGCCCGTCGGCGCTCGGCCAGGTACACCGCAGCCTTCTCGTCGGGAGCGGGCCGGAAGTACGGGGGCAGGTCGGCGTCGAGCGCGTGCTCGGGGATCTCCTCGTGGAGGAAGAGCCGGTTCCTGAGGGTGAGCAGCTGGGTCTTGGTCATCTTCTTGATCTGGTGCGTGGCGTTGCGGGCCTCGATCTCGGGCCCCAGCGTCCAGCCCTTGATGGTCTTGGCCAAGATGGCGGTGGGCGCGCCCACGTGCTCGGTCGCCGCCTTGTAGGCGGCGTAGAGCTTCCGGTAGTCGTGCCCTCCCCGGGGGAGGGACTGCAGCTCTTCGTCCGAGAGGTGGGCCACCAGCGCCTGGAGCCGGGGGTCGGGTCCGAAGAAGTGCTCCCGGATGTAGTCCCCGGACTCGGTGGCGTACTTCTGGAACTCGCCGTCGACGGTCGAGTTCATCTTGTTGAGCAGGACCCCCTCGACGTCCTTGGCCAGCAGGTCGTCCCAGGTGCGTCCCCAGATGACCTTGATCACGTTCCATCCCGCACCCCGGAAGAGCGCCTCGAACTCCTGGATGACCTTGCCGTTGCCGCGGACCGGACCGTCCAGCCGCTGGAGGTTGCAGTTGACCACGAACACCAGGTTGTCGAGGTGTTCCCGACCTGCCATCCCGAGGGCGCCGATGGTCTCGGGCTCGTCGAACTCGCCGTCCCCCACGAAGCCCCATACCCGGCTGGCCGAGGTGTCGGCCAGGCCGCGGGCGTGCAGGTACCGGCTCACGTGGGCCTGGGCGATGGCATTGAGGGGCCCGAGGCCCATCGACACCGTCGGATACTCCCAGAACTCGGGCATCAGCCGCGGATGGGGGTAGGAGGACAGCCCGTCGACCCCCACCTCGAATCGGAAGTTGTCCAACTGCTCCTCGGACAGCCGTCCCTCCACGAAGGCCCGGGCGTAGATGCCGGGCGAGGCATGGCCCTGGAAGTACACCTGGTCCCCGGGTGCCCCCCCGTCCTTGCCCCGGAAGAAGTGGTTGAAGCCCACCTCGTAGAGCGAGGCCGAGCTGGCATAGGTGGACAGGTGGCCGCCGATGGCCTCGGAGCGTACGTTGGCCCGCACCACCATCACCGCGGCGTTCCACCGGATGAACGCACGGATGCGGCGTTCGAGGTACTCGTCGCCGGGGAACTCCGGCTCCTCGTCCGATGGGATGGTGTTGACGTACGGGGAGGAGACGGTGGCCGGGAAGTCCACATGCTTCTGGCCGGCTCGCTCCAGGATGCGCATCAGCAGATACCTGGCCCGGGTACGACCGTGTACGTCGACCACGTCGTCGAAGGCGTCCAACCATTCGGAGGTCTCGACGGGATCGGCATCCGGCAGCTGATGGCTCACTCCGTCGAACAGCACCTCCCCATGCTTCCACCGACCGGGCGACAAGGGAAGTCGCAGCCTTGGTTCTCGACGGACCGCGCCGTCCGGCCGCCATCGGGCATGCTGTCCCGATGAGCACGCCGCGTCCACGACCCGACGAGTCGACCGTCGTCTACACGGACGGCTCGTGCCGTGGGAACCCCGGGCCCGGAGGGTGGGCATGGGCGGTTGACGGCGGTCCGTCCGACAGTGGAGGAGCTCCCCACACCACCAATCAGCGGATGGAGGTGACCGCGGTGGTGCGAGCCCTCCAGGCGCTGAGCGGGCCGGTGCACGTGGTCAGCGACTCGACCTATGTGGTGAACTGCTTCCGGAACGAGTGGTGGGTCGGTTGGAAGCGCCGCGGCTGGCGCAACACCCAGGGGAAGCCGGTGGCCAACCGGGACCTGTGGGAGGAGCTGCTGGCCCTGGCACTCGATCCGTCCCGGCCCGTCACCTTCGCCTGGGTGAAGGGCCACTCGGGGGACCGGATGAACGACCTGGTCGACCAGTTGGCCACCGAGGCCGCCGCGCTCCAGTAGCCCGGGGCCGGCGCCCTCCGCAGGGCCCCCCGGCAGCGTTTTGGCTCCCCCGCCGCCCTCCCGTAACCTGCTGCCATGGAGATCCTCGGAAGTTCAGCAATCGTCACCGGCGGCGCCTCGGGCCTCGGAGAGGCGACCGCCCGTAACCTGGCCGCCCGCGGCGTGCGGGTCACCGTCTTCGACCGCAACGAGGACCGGGGCAAGGAGGTGGTGGCCGAGATCGGTGACAACGCCAACTTCGTGGGCGGCGACGTCACCGAGCCCGACGACTGCCAGAAGGCCGTCGAACAGGCCGCCGAAGGGGGCAGCCTGCGCATCGCCGTGAACTGTGCCGGCACGGGCTGGGTGGGTCGGGTCATCAACAGGGACGGCTCGCCCCACGACCTGGCTCCCTTCCAGTTCATCCAGACCCTGAACGTCGTCGGGACGTTCAACGTGATGACCAAGGCCGCTTCGGTGATCGCATCCGTCGAGCCGCAGGAGAACGGCGAGCGCGGCGTCATCGTCAACACGGCGTCGGTGGCCGCATTCGACGGACAGATCGGCCAGTTGGCCTACTCGGCCTCCAAGGGGGCCATCGTCGGCATGACCCTTCCGGCCGCCCGGGACCTGGCCGTGGTGGGCATCCGAGTCCTGGCCATCGCACCGGGACTGTTCGACACCCCGCTGCTGGCCATGCTCCCCGACGAGGCGCGGGACGTCCTGGCCCAGTCGGTGAACTTCCCCAAGCGGCTCGGCAATCCGGCCGAGTTCGGCGAGCTGGTGGCCCACATCGCCTCCAACAGCTATCTGAACGCCGAGGTGATCCGGCTCGACGGCGGCATCCGGATGCCTCCCAAGTAGACCCTGCTCCACGAGCCCCGACCTGCGACGTTCCGCGTGCGGACATGGCCGGCGCGGCCTCCGGCGGTAGTGTCGCCGGAAGTGCCATGACCGCCACCGTCCCGACACCGCCCGCGGCCGACCTCTCGGTGGGGAGTGCCATCATCCGGACCGTCGGGCTGACCAAGGTCTACGCCGGCTCCGAGTTCCGGGCCGTCGACGATCTCAGCCTCGACGTCGGAGAGGGCGAGATCTTCGGGCTCCTCGGCCCCAACGGTGCCGGCAAGACCACCACGGCCGGCATGCTCACCACCCGGGTCATCCCCACGTCCGGTCAGGCGTTCGTCGGGGGTATCGACGTCGTGGCCCATCCGGCCCTGGCCAAGCAGATCCTCGGGATCGTCAGTCAGCAGAACACCCTGGACCGGCAGTTGAACGTGTGGGAGAACCTGTACTTCCACGGTCGGCTGTTCGGCATCTCGGCCCGCGAGTCCAAGCGCACGGCAACCGCCCTGCTGGAGCAGTTCCAGCTGGAGAAGTGGGCAGACGCCTCGGTCTACGCCCTGTCGGGTGGGATGGCCCAACGGTTGATGGTGGCCCGGGCCATCTTCCACCGGCCGGCGGTCCTCTTCCTCGACGAGCCCACGGCCGGGCTCGACCCCCAGAGCCGGCTCGCGCTGTGGGAGACGCTGCGCACCCTCAACGGCGAGGGCCAGACCATCCTGCTCACGACCCACTACATGGAGGAGGCCGACCAGCTGTGCGGCCGGGTTGCCATCATGGACCGGGGGAAGATCCTCGCCCTGGACACGCCGGACGCACTCAAGCAGCAGATCGACGCCGACACCATCGTCACCGTGACCGCATCGGGGGACCGCACCGACCTGGCCCGGGTCCTGGCCGACGGGGTCGAAGGCGTCACGCACACCCGCCCCATCGAGGGGGGAGTGGAGCTCCACGTGAAGGGCAAGGACCGGCTGCTGCCGCGGGTCGTCGCCGTCGCCGAGGAAGCCGGCTTCCCCGTCCTCGACCTCTCGGTGACCGAGCCCACACTGGAGACCGTCTTCATCAATCTCACCGGGAAGGAGCTCCGCGAAGGATGAGCACGCTCGAGACCGGGGCCCCGAGGGTCCACTCCCGGCCCACCCGGACGGCGGTCGACGCCAGCCGTATCGCCCTGTGGGCGCTCGTCCTGAGGGATCTGGTGGTGCTGCGCAAGCACGTCCTCGAGTTCGTCGTCCGGGTGCTGGTCCAGCCGTTCCTGCTGTGCTTCGTCTTCCTCTACGTGTTCCCGAAGATCGGCCAGGGCATCGGCGGCGGCGGCGGGCCGGTGGCCGAGTCGGCCTTCGCCACGCTGCTGGTCCCTGGCGTGGTGGGCATCTCGATCCTCTTCCAGGGCGTCCAGTCTGTGGCGCTCATCATGTCCCAGGAGTTCGGGTTCACCCGCGAGATCGAGGACCGGGTGCAGGCTCCGTGCCCGATCTGGCTGGTGGCCATGGCCAAGGTGCTGTCGGGCGCGGTGCAGGGCCTGCTCTCGGCCATCATCGTGCTGCCCATCGCCTCGGTGGTCCATGCCAAGGGGGTCGAGGCCCATCTCAACCTCCACTGGTGGATCATCGTCACGCTGGTGCCGTTGGCCTGCGTGACGATGGCATCACTCGGTCTGCTGCTCGGGACCAGCTTCGAGCCCCGCAACATCGGACTGATGTTCGGCTTCATCATCCTGCCGGTGACCTTCCTCGGGGGGACGTACTACGAGTGGACCCGGCTGGCTCCCATCGAGGCGGGTGGGTGGCACTGGCTGCAGGCACTGGTGCTGGTGAATCCGTTGATCTATGTGAACGAGGGGATGCGGGCCGCCTTCACCAACGCTCCCCACATGCACCTCTACGTGGTCTATCCGGTCCTGACCGGGTTTCTGGTGGCCTTCCTCGGGATCGGTCTTCGCAACTTCCGGCGCCGGGTGCTGTCCTGAGGCCCGGTGCTGAGCTCGACGACCTCGACGGCTCGACGACCTCGACGGGTCCCCGACCACGGCGTCCTACCATGGGCCGGTGTCCGGAGACGAAGGGTACCTACTCGACAACCGGGAGTCGGCGGCCGGCGAACGGCTCGCCGCGCTGGCCTCCCTGTTCGATCCGTGGACGTTCCGCCACCTCGAACAGCTGGGTGTCGCCGACGGCTGGCGGTGCTGGGAAGTGGGTGCCGGAGGTCCGAGCGTCGCCGCCTGGATGTCCGCACGGGTGGGCCCGGAGGGGTCGGTGCTGGCCACCGACCTCGACCTCTCATGGCTGGGCGGTCCCGGGGACCGGCCCTTTCGGGCCCTGGTCCACGACGTCGGGGCCGACCCGCCACCGCCGGGGCCCTTCGACCTGGTCCACGCCCGACTGGTCCTGGTCCATGTGCCCCGCCGAACCGAGGCCCTGGCGGCAATGGTCGGGGCACTCCGGCCCGGGGGATGGCTGCTGGTCGAGGACGCCGACCCGGCGCTCCAGCCCCTGACCTGCATCGACGAGCACGGGCCGGAGCAGGTGCTGGCCAACAAGCTGCGCCGGGACTTCCGGAGGCTGCTGGCCGAGCGGGGGGCCGACACCGGCTTCGGCCGGACCCTGCCCCGGGTCCTCCGCCGCGCCGGGCTGGTCGAGGTGGCGGCCGATGCGTACTTTCCGGTCACCGGCCAAGCCTGCACCGCCCTCGAACGGGCCACCGTGGATCAGATGCGGGACCGGCTGGTGGACTCGGGTCTGGCCACCGAGGCCGAGATCGAACGCCATCTGGCCGCGATCGACGCCGGAGGTCTGGACTTCGCCACCTCGCCGATGATCTCGGCGTGGGGGCGCAGGCCGGAGGCGAGGTGGACCCCCTCAGCGGACCGGTAGGCTGGCGACGCGGCGCGCAACCGGGCGCGGGCACGTGACGGAGGTGAGACCCACGGCACCCGATGTGGCAGCGGATCGAACGGCATCGGGGGGGGTCGACAGGGGGACCGGAACGGAGGCAGCCAGTAGTGCCTTCGACGTGGTCATCATCGGTGGGGGCCCGGGAGGGTACGCCACCGCCCTCTACGGCGCGGCCGCCGGCATGTCGGTCGCCATCGTGGAGCTTGACAAGGTCGGTGGTACCTGCCTGCACCGGGGATGTGTGCCGGCCAAGGAGTTCCTGGAGACCGCGGCCGTCTTCCGGACCGTGGCCGGTTCCGGCCGGTTCGGCGTCACCACCGGCTCGGACGATCCCATCTCGCCCGTGGTCGACTTCTCGGTGAGCCAGGCCCGCAAGCAGACCGTGGTCGACCAGTTGTTCAAGGGGCTGTCCGGCCTGCTGAAGGGACGCGGTGTCACCGTCTTCAACGGGAGCGGGACCCTGCTCGGCGACCACCGGGTGCGGGTTGCGGGCAACGACGGATCGACCACCGAGATCTCGGGCACCGACGTGGTGTTGGCTGCCGGATCGGTGCCTCGTACCATCCCCGGGTTCGACATCGACGGCGACCTGGTCATGACCTCCGACGAGGTCCTGGCCCTCGAGGAGTTGCCGTCCTCGGTGGCGGTGATCGGCGGGGGTGCCATCGGCTGCGAGTTCGCCTCGATGTTCAGCGACCTGGGTAGCACCGTGACGGTCTTCGAGGCCCTCCCCAGCATCCTCAACGGGTGCGACGACGACGTCGTGAAGGCGGTGGCCCGTTCCTTCCGCAAACGTGGCATCGACGTCAAGGCCGGGGCACGGCTGGAGGGTCACACCCCTGATCCCTCCGGTCGGGGGACCGTGGTGTCCTACAACGACGGTGAGAAGCTGGGCGTCGACGCCGTGGTGGTGTCGGTGGGGCGGCGCCCGCGTTCGGAGGGCCTGGTGGCACCGGGCACCGGGGTGGTCGTGGACGATCGGGGATTCGTCGTCACCGACGAGACCATGCGCACACGCGCCGACGGGGTCTGGGCCGTTGGTGACGTGGTGGCCGGCACCCCGCAGCTGGCCCACGTGGGCTTCGCCGAGGGGATCACGGTGATCAAGGGAATTCTGGGGGAGCCGGTGGCTCCGGTGGACTACGACCGGGTGCCCTGGGCCATCTACTGCCACCCCGAGGTGGCCTTCGCCGGCCTCACCGAATCAGCGGCCGTGGAGGCCGGATACGACATCGTGGTGAAGAAGGACCCATTCGGGGGCAACAGCCGTGCCCGCATCATCGGGGACACCGACGGACTGGTCAAGGTGATCGCCGAGCGCCTGGCTGATGGGTCGGCGGGGAGGATCCTCGGTGTCCACATGGTGGGCCCGTGGGTCACCGAGCAGCTCGGCGCGGGGTACCTGGCTGTCAACTGGGAGGCCACCGCGGACGAGGTGGCCCAGTTCATCCAGCCGCACCCCTCCCTGTCCGAGACCTTCGGCGAGACGGTGCTGGCCCTGACCGGAAGGGGGCTCCACGTTGCCTGACGTGACCATGCCGCAGCTGGGGGAGACGGTGACCGAGGGGACCATCACCAAGTGGTACAAGGCCGTAGGTGACCCGGTGGCCCGGGACGAGCCGCTGTTCGAGGTGTCCACCGACAAGGTCGACTCCGAGGTCCCCTCGCCGGCCGGGGGCGTCCTGACCGCCATCCTGGTGGAGGAGGGCGACACGGTGGACGTCGGCGTCACCCTCGCCGTCATCGGCGACGACGCCTCGGTCGAGGGTGCCCCGTCCTCCGTGGTGACCGCGCCCCAGGTCCCGGTCGGGCCACCGGAGTCCGACGAACCCGGCGCCGACGGCCCGGTGGCCACCGCGGCCGACCCGGTGCCCACGGCGGCCCGACCTGTGACCCCGGCCCCGCCGGCCTCGGCGACCCCTCCCTTCCCGCCCTCCCCGGCCACTCCCCTGAACGGGTCCGGTCGGGGTCTGGTGCTCTCACCGGTGGTGCGACGCCTGCTCTCCGACCACGACATCGACCCGGCGACCGTCAGTGGTACGGGCCTCGGCGGACGGATCACCCGCGGTGACGTGGAGTCCTTGATCGCCGGTGGGGGCAACGAGCCCCCGCCCGACACCTCGGCAGCGCCGGCCCGGGTGCCGAGCATTGCCGATCGACCCACCCCTGTGACCCCGTCCACGGTCGCTCCGGCCACACCGGACGCGCCGACGGTGCCGGATGCACCGGTCCCAGTGGCTCCCTCGGCGGCACCGGCGCGGTCGACACCGGCGCCGTCGCGTCCCGCTGCCCGGGACGAGGTGCTCCCGTTCACCAACATCCGCCGCCGAACCGCCGAGCACATGGTTCGGTCCAAGGCCACCGCCGCCCACACCCTGATGGTCAAGGAGGTCGACTACGAACGAGTCGAGCAGGTCCGTCGGGCCCACGGCGGGAGATTCAAGGTGGAGGAAGGATTCAGTCTCTCCTACCTGCCCTTCGCCGCCCTGGCCACGGTGGAGGCACTGGCCGACTATCCCCACCTCAACGCCTCGGTGGGTGACGACGCACTGGTCATCCACCACGACATCAACCTGGGCATCGCGGTGGATCTCGACAACGAGGGCCTCATCGTCCCGGTGGTCCACAACGCCGAGGAGTTGAACCTGCGGGGCATGGCCCGCCGCATCCGTGACGTGGCCGAGCGGGCCAGGACCAAGCGGCTGAGTCTCGACGACATCAGCGGGGGCACCTTCTCGATCACCAACGCCGGGCCGTTCGGCACCCTGATCACGGGGGCCATCATCAACCAACCCCAGGTCGCCATCTTGTCCACCGACGGGGTGGCCCGGAGGCCGGTGGTGGTGGAGCTGCCCGACGGGACGGAGTCGATCGCCATCCACTCGGTCGGGCTGGCCGCCATGACCTTCGACCACCGGGCCGTGGACGGCGCATACGTGGCGAGGTTCCTGGCCCGCCTTTCCGAGATCCTGAACGAACGTGACTGGGTCGGCGAGCTCTAGCCCGGTGGACGGACCAGCGGGCCCGACGGCCGGTAGATCATGAGGGTCCGCTGGCTGGGACGGGTGCCATACCACGAGGCCTGGTCGCTCCAGCGCGCCATCAGCCAGCGGTCGGCCGACGAGTACCTTCTCCTCCTGGAGCATCCGCCCGTCTACACCCTCGGTCGCAACGGCGACCCCGACCATGTCCTGGTGGACCCGGCCGCCGTGGGTGCCGAACTGGTCCGGGTCGACCGGGGGGGCGACGTGACGTTCCACGGTCCGGGCCAACTGGTCGGCTACCCCTTGGTCACCGTAGGCCCCGGCCCGCATCGAGGGCGGGCCCACGTGCACCGGGTCGAGCAGGTGGTCATCGACGCCCTGATCTCCCTCGGTCTCGATCGGTCGGCGGTGGGGCGTCTGGAGGGCTTCCCGGGGGTGTGGGTGGGTCTGGACGAGGACCCGGCGGCCGGAGCACCCGGACCCCGCAAGATCGCGGCCATCGGGGTCCGGACCTCGCGGGGTCGAACCACCCACGGCTTCGCCCTCAACGTCTCGCCGGACCTCTCGATGTTCGCCAACATCGTCCCGTGCGGGATCCCCGACCGTCCCGTCACGTCGCTCCGGGCCGAGGGGCTCCCGTCGACCATGTCCCAGGTGAGGGAGGCGGTGATCGCCGCGGCCGAGGCGGTGTGGGGCACGGCCGAGGACATCCAGTGCGTCACCGACGGTGCTGCGACCGCACCGGGTCCCGCCGCCGACCCCGCGACCGGCGTCACGCCAGGCTCGCCGCCTGGCTACGCCGGGCCCGGATCGGCTGTCGACGACGGGGCCGGTCCCGGGCCGGTGGCGGTTGCGATCGGGCGCCGGTCCGACGCCGGCCCCCTCCAGCGCCGCCTCCTCCGGTCGGGCGTCGATCCGGGCGCGGGCGTGCCCCTGGACCGGCGCAAGCCGCCGTGGCTCCGGGTCCCGGCGACCATCGGGGGCGAGTACCTCGACCTCCGGCACGGCCTGCGGGACCTCGAACTGGTGACGGTGTGCGAGGAGGCCGGCTGCCCCAACATCTACGAATGCTGGTCGGACGGTACCGCCACGTTCATGATCAACGGATCTCGCTGTACCCGGGCATGCGGGTTCTGCCAGGTGGACACCCGTCACCCGCTCCCGCCCGACCCGGGCGAGCCGGATCGGGTGGCCGAGGCGGTGCAGCGGATGGGGCTGGCCCACGCCGTGATCACCTGCGTGGCCCGCGACGACCTGGCTGACGGCGGGGCCGGTGGGTTCGCCGCAGCCATCGCCGCCGTCCGGGACCGGACGCCACGTACCACCGTCGAGGTGCTGATCTCGGACTGCAAGGGCGACGGGGGTTCTCTGGGCACGATCTTCGACGCCCGTCCCGATGTGCTCAACCACAACATCGAGACGGTGGCCCGGCTCCAGCGGGCCGTCCGGCCCTCGGCCGGCTACGCCCGGAGCCTCGGCGTGCTGGCACGGGCCAAGGAGGCTGGTCTCACCACCAAGTCGGGGATCATCGTCGGCATGGGCGAGCAGTGCGCCGAGGTCCTGGCCACGTTGGCCGATCTGCGGGCCGTGGGCGTCGACATCGTGACCGTGGGCCAGTACCTGCGCCCGAGCCGCCGGCACCTGCCGGTCTCCCGCTTCTGGGCCCCCGACGAGTTCGAGGCGCTCCGCCGGGCCGGTATGGCGATGGGATTCGCCCACGTCCAGGCTTCGCCCCTCACCCGGTCGAGCTATCACGCCCGCGAGGCGGCGGAGGCTTCGGTGGTGACCGGCTCCGAGCCCTTCGACGGTGGCTCCACCGGCGGCCGGCGGCCCGGCGGCCGGAGCGCCCCGGCCGTGTCGACATCCTCGGCGGCAGCCGGAGGATGAGCATCTGATGGAGGGGCTCGGGATCGCCGCCCGTCGATGGCGGCACCAGCGGCTGACACGGGTGCGGGCCCGCATGGCCGAACTCGGCGTGGACGTCCTGCTGCTGTCGCACGGGGCCGACCTGCCCTGGCTCACCGGTTATGGGGCGATGCCCCTCGAGCGCCTGACCATGCTGGTGCTTCCGGTCGGGGGAGAGCCGGTACTGGTGGTACCGGCCCTGGAGGCGCCCCGGGTCCCCGAGGGCGGAGACCTGTTCGCCATGACCGCATGGAACGACTCCGAGGAGCCCATCGACCGGGTCGCTTCCCTCATCGGCGGCCCGGGCTCGACGGGGGCGGGACTCCGGCTGGCCGTCTCCGACCGCGCCTGGGCCACGACCGTGCTGGCTCTCCAGCGGCGGCTGCCCGACGCCGTGTGGATCGCGGCGTCGGCGGTCACCTCTGCCATCCGGGCCGTCAAGGACCGCTCGGAGACCGAGGCCCTCCGCAAGGCGGGTGCCGCCGCCGACCGGGTGGCCGCCCTGCTTCAGCAGGGGGACATCGAGCTCGTCGGCCGCACCGAGGCCCAGGTCTCGGCCCAGCTCGCCGCACGCCTGGTCGAGCAGGGCCACAGCCACGTCAACTTCGCCATCGTCGGGAGTGGGCCCAATGCCGCCAGCCCCCATCACGAGCCGGGTCCGCGGGTCATCGGCCCCGGCGAGACAGTGGTGTGCGACTTCGGTGGGACCTACTCACTCGACGGCGACGTCGGCTACTGCTCGGACATCACCCGCACGGTGATGACAGGGCCCCCCTCCGATGAGGTGTCGGAGTGCTACGCCGTCCTGCGCCAGGCCCAGCAGGCCGCAGTGGCCTCGGCCCGGTCCGGCGTCACCGCCGAGCACGTCGACCGCGTGGCCCGCACGATCATCGAGGACGCCGGCCTCGGCGCGTACTTCGTGCACCGCACCGGGCATGGGATAGGGATCGAGGAGCACGAGGACCCGTACCTGGTGGTGGGGAACAGCGAGCGTCTGCAGCCGGGCCATGCCTTTTCGGTGGAGCCCGGCATCTACCTGCCGGGTCGGTTCGGCATGCGCCTCGAGGACATCGTGGTCATCGGTGAGGACGGAGGTCCGGAGCCGCTCAACTCGGCCGACCACGGCTTGGTCGTCGTCGACGCCTAGGAGGGTCTGGGATGGATCTGGGGATCGAAGGCCGGGCGGCACTGGTCGTCGCCGGTTCTCGCGGCCTCGGACGTGCCACCGCCGAGGCGTTGGCCGGAGAGGGTGTCCGGGTGATGCTCTCCTCCCGCAGTGAGGACGCACTCTCCGATGCCGCGTCGTCGATGCGGGACCGGGGGGCCACCGTGGTCACCCACGCGGCCGATATCACCGATCCAGGTGCCCCGGCCCGATTGGTGGGCGCCACCGTAGAGGCGTTCGGGACGATCGACATCGTCATCGCCAACGCCGGGGGCCCACCAGCGGCGCGGGCCCTGGATCTCGACGACGAGCTCCTCCACGGCGCCCTCAACGCCAACCTGTTGTCGGCGATCCGTCTGACCAGGGAAGCCGTCCCCATCATGCGTGGAGTCCGATGGGGTCGCCTCTGCTACATCACCTCATACTCGGTGGTGCAGCCGGTACCGTCTCTCGCCCTCTCGAACACGGCCCGCACCGGCCTGTGGGCTTGGGTGAAGACGGCGGCACAGGACGTTGCCGCCGATGGGAGTGGGATCACCATGAATCTGCTCTGCCCCGGTCCCCATGCCACCGACCGCATGCGTGAGCTCGGGGGGGACGGACCGATGGGAGACCCGGCAGACTTCGGGTCCGTCGCCGCG
>Ga0307374_10007732_pt1 | contig 16268 bp, 14 predicted proteins | sample OX3MG_FD_202532 | JGI IMG/M metagenome (GOLD analysis project Ga0307374, IMG submission 202532) | Soil microbial communities from Risofladan, Vaasa, Finland - OX-3 | ecosystem: Environmental > Terrestrial > Soil > Coastal area > Acid sulfate soil | place: Finland: Risofladan, Vaasa | collected... | reverse complement strand
GGAATTTTTCGCGCGTAAACGAACGCTGGGCCGGAAGTGATTTCGATTCGGCATGTGACGTCGGGATCGTTCAGTTTCACTCGTTCAGTGCGGCCCGCGGCCCGCAAATGATCCAGCAGATAGCGCCCGACCACCGTTTCGATTTCCGAGCTTCGGTGCGCGAAGGATTTATCGCTGCGTTTGGCGCGGACGGCGAACGTCGCAAAAGACAACGGCTCGACTTCCTCCCAGGCAGCTTGGCAGAGCGCGCCAAGTGAGGGCTCAACCGGTCGAGCTATCGCATAATAAGCGACTCCTGAAATTCGCTCCAGCCGCGCGAGCGTATCGTCAATCGACGCCCCTTCTTTCAAGCACACGACGAGGCGGTCGTTCGGCCTCTCGATTCTCTCAATCGGAATGCCCTGGAGGCCCAGGCTCAGCGCGCTCGCCAGCTTGCCGACAAAGAATCGCTTGTTGCGGCCTTTGAGCCACAACTCATGATAATGAACCACAACTACCGGCTGACTCATTCCAAAGTTCCCCGTGGCGCGCGTTCTTTGAAGTATACCAGTCCTGCCCTGGCTCGGGCATCAGGACGGCGCCGGCCTTTTGCGTCCTCGTCCAATCCAATGTGTCGCTTTTGTTCGTAACCGTAAGGATACACAACCCCCCTGCGTGCGACTTTTCTTGACAGCAGGGGTTACAATCCACGGCACCTGAGGACCGCGAATGCTTTTCTGGCGGGCCATGCGACCTGCCGGAAGAATTCGGCATCCAATGGGTGGAATGAAGCGAGAAAGAGGAGGGTCCGATGTGGATCCGCCGGGACTGGGACGATTTTTTTAACCGCGTGCGCAGACGGGGAACTGCGGTTCATCCACCGCGGCCGGTGGATCGGTCTGCGCGAAATCGCTTGGTTCCCGCGGAAGGCTACAGCCTGGCCGAGCTCGACGATGCCGGGCTCAGCCTCGAACAAGCCGAGGTGCTCGGACTGCCCGTGGACGCTATGCGTCTGGGCAGCGACCTGGCGAACGTGACCGCTCTGCAGATGTTCCTCCGGGCCAGCCGCACGCGCTACTGACGTTTCGGTGCTTTTGCTCTTCATACGCTCTTGACGCGGGGACTGAAATCGGTAAACTGCCCTTTCTCGTTATGGCGACACAGCCCAACCCGGCGACGCTGATTCCCACGGCGGAGGACTCCCTTCGGGAACTCGAATTTCCGCAGCGAGAGGCCGCTTTCTTTTATGGTCTCTTTCTGCGTGGCCATTCGCCCGAGCAACTGCGTCGTGACATCGAGGTCCCCACCGCCGTCCTTGCGAAGTGGGATCGTGAAACATCCCGGCAGCCTGAATTGCGGACGTTGTTTGAACGCATCGTCGATTACCGCCGGCACGTTCTGGCGATTTTCGACTCGCTTGTCGGCTACGACGCAAAAACGCAACGACTACAGTAATCCCCTCTACGCGCGCGGACGTAATGGCCCCCTGTTTGACCCATTGCCGGGCCGGGCGCTGAAATTGACATGAGTAGTGAATCGCCGGTACAATCACTTGATTTATTTGAGGGCAGATGGCCCTCTGAGGCCCGGACCATGGATAAGAAACGCCTGGAATATTACAAAAAGAAACTGCAAACGCGGCGCGAGGAGCTGATCAATACAATCGCGCGCACCGGCCAGGAAGGCCGCGAGGCGGATGAGGATCCCACGGTGGATCTCGCCGACAAGGCCGCGAACTCCTACACCAAGGAATTCCTGTTCGGCCAGACGCACAATGACCGCGCGCTGCTGCAACTCGTCGATGACGCCATGGCGCGCATCCGCACGGGAACTTTTGGGATGTGCACGCAGTGCGAGACGGAACTTCAGCAGAAGCGCCTGGAAGCTGTACCGTGGACTCGCTACTGCCTAGTCTGCCAGGAAAAGCAGGAGCAAGGGCTGCTGTAGCTTCGCTTTCCGAGAAATCCGGACCTTTTAAATCAAGAAAATCAACCGGTGGCTTTGTCCGTTAGGCTGTGTCGGCTCAACGCCGGACAAATACCGCAACAATCCGTAACGCTGTATTGAACCTTCCCACGCCGCTGAAAATAGTATAGGTTATGGTCGTGCCCTCCAGGTAAATGTGCGCCGTAATGTTTCGCAATACCCTCGACGCGCTTGCTTCCGTGCTATTCCCGGCACTGTGCCGGATCTGCGGACACGTGCTGATGAACGCGAGCCTGCTGCATTTGCGGAGAGTGCCTGGCGGCACTCGCGCCATTTCGCGGCCCGTGTCGCGCGACGTGCGGACGCTCCTTTGCATCGGAAATCGCCACGGACGCGGCTGTGCCCCTATGCTTCGCCTGCCGTCGGAGCACATATGGATTCGATCTTGCCCGAAGCTACGCAGAGTATAGCGACCAGATGTCCAGCGCGATTGCCTTGCTGAAATTATGATAAGTTGACGCGCCTGGGCGGCTGGTTTGCCACCCGCTTGGAGGAACGGATTCGCATCGAGCCGGAAATCTTCACAGCGGATGTCGCGGTGCCCGTACCGCTGCATCCGGCGCGCCAGCGCGAGCGCGGCTACAATCAGGCTGAGCTGATCGCGCGTCCGCTCGCCCGAAAACTGAAATTGCCTCTTGGCGCGTGCCTGCTTGTGAGGACGAAACCGCGCCCTCCCCGGCTGCTGCTTTCGCGACGGGAACGCTGGCACACGGTGCGTGGCGCATACGAAATCCGAAAAGGCGCGCGGGTTGACAACCTCCGCGTCTTGCTGATAGATGATGTGTTTACGACGGGCGCGACGCTCGACGCGTGCGCAAGAGCCTTGAAGCAGGCGGGCGCGAAAAGTGTCACAGGGCTGACGGTTGCGCGAGTGCTTTCCCGTGGGACTGCCTTTTCGGTCAGCGAAAGCAAAACGGACACAAACCGGCAGGCCGCTCAGAGCATCTAAGATCTAAGATAACGGAAGCGCGGTGGAGTACGGCTGACGATGGACTACCACCCAAAATCGAAGAACGTGCTCCGGCCGCGGCCGAAGATCTCAATGCCGCGCAGCCATGCAGCGGCCGAGGTAACCAAGGGAGACGCGGTACCGCGCCCGGCAGTAATGCAGGGCCCGGTGCTGGTCCTCAATGCGACTTTCGAACCCATCAACGTGACGGCGGTGCGGCGCGCACTGGTCCTGATGCTTAAGGGCGTGGCCCAAGCCGAGGAAACACAAACCACCCAAGTCCATTCAACGAGCAGATCTGTCTCTGTGCCATCCGTGATTCGGCTGCTCAGCTATCGCCACATCCCGCAGCAGAGCCGCGCGCTTTCGCGAAAGAATATTCTCCTGCGCGACCGCAATACGTGCCAGTTTTGCGGTCAGACGTTGTCGGCCGCCGACTTGACCCTTGACCACGTAATGCCGCGCTCACGGGGCGGACGCTCGTCCTGGGAAAATTTGGTAGCCTCGTGCTATGAATGCAATAACCGCAAGGGCGACCGCACTCCTGAAGAGGCTGGCTTGACGCTGGCGCGGCGCCCTCGGCCATTTACACTGCATACGTCCCGCCAACTGATGCGCCTGATCGGGCATAAAGACGAGAAGTGGCGCAAATACCTGTTCTACTAACTAAATTTTCCCGAATTAAGCAGCACGCATACAGACTTTGTCCCGGCATGCCTGTGCGGATTTTTTCTGCTTCGGGCAACCTTTTGGAAACTTGGGCATCTATTTAATCAAATCACTTCTAGGACACACCCCGGGAAGTGGCTTAGGGCGACCTAACGCTGCTTCCCTAATTTTTTGTCTTGCTATTCAAAAAAAAACAACTATTGCCGGAAGACTGCACGAATTCCGCGCCGCCAATTTTCATTGAGGCCCGCGCGACTGATCTGCAAATCCGGCGACAGATACCGCGCAACGATTTCGTTGGCAGAATGAAACCGCAAACTGGGGGCTGCCAGCCAGACGAGCGGGGAATCGGGCCGGAATTCCACGCCCGGAAAATATCCGTAATTGCGAAAATCGCCTTCGACCAAATGTCGGCGGACGCGCAGCCAGTAATCGACAGACTGGAGCGGGCAACTGCAAATCTTCCGGCGCCTTGAGCTCAATCACTACCAGCCGCCCTTGCCGCGTCACACCGAGTAAATCGATGACGCCGCGTTCGCCCGCCGCAAGCGCTGGTACTTGCGAATAAAGATACCGCGGATCGAGATGGGCATCGAGACGCGTGGGGTCAGCACGAACCACGGATTCCAGCCATCGCTCCGGCGCGGCGCGGTAAAGCGGGTCGTTTGTGTCCGAAGCGACTGGAGTGCGCTTCAGGGAAAGCTGACCGAGAAGCTCCTTCAACTGTCTCGAATCGCCAGCCGGCAGAATATGGCGATCATCACCCAAACCGAAATAAATACGGCCCTCGCTCCAGCGAGCAAATTCGAGGCCCCGGAAACGGAACGATACTTCGCGTGTTGCCGGTGGCCCGGATGTTTCGATCGCTTCGGGCTGTCCCGGAAGCAACGAACGAACGTGATCGATTGCTCCACGCGCGGCGGCAATCGTCAATTCCACGTCTTTCCGGGGGCTGAGCCAGCTTTCCACATTGCCGCGACGGGAGGCTTCGATGCGCCGAACGCGCCAATCCCGTTCACTGAAATCGTAAACCTCAAGCCCAACGGTGGCACGCAGCGCGTGCGCGCGCTCAAGCGTCACGCGGCCCTGGCCCTCCGGCAGAAATAAACGCAAGCCCTCCACGGAGCGGCGCTCCGTGCGCTGTCGCACCCCGTCTAGCCACAACAAACCGAAACTCAAAATTCCTTCAAACGCGGCAGCGCTTTCCGAAGGCGCTGCACCCATCACGGCCCAGGAAGATCGTCCTTTCGTCATCACGCCACGCGTGTACAGGGCCAAGAACGACCGTTTCAGATCCACAGCCGCGATGAGCGACTCCACGCGCGCGTCGGGAAACTGCTCGGCGAGCATGCGGGCGAATCGCGCGCGAAATTGTTCGCGGCCAATGCGCGCGTCGGGCGCGGCGCAGTCGCGCTCAAAAATTCCAAGCGGCCAGGCTTGGCCCGGCCGAAGCGCTGCACTTCCAGTTGAATGCGCGCGGGCTCACACGCGGAAATGCGGACGATCGTGCGGACGAGGCTGCCCTCCGAAGACCACAGGTGAATCAGCGCCTGCTTGCCCTTGCGGCGGACTTCGCTGAGGAAACCATCGAGTCCGGCAAGCCATTCGCCGTCTTCATGAACTTCAACGGCACCCGAAGCTGCGAGTTGCTCCAGAGCCTGCTCGAAATTGCTCCATTCATCCAGGGGAAGGTCAATGCAAATTCAGAATGCGCGAGCGCTCAACTACTCAAGATCGAGTCCAGTGACATGGATCGCCGGGAACTGATGGTTCCAGCCAGCGGGCAGAGTCTCGAACCCGATCTGAAAATCGCGCGTTTCGCCTGTTTCAAGCGGCCTTGTGCCATTCCCGACAATCCGCCGCGTTTCGCGCAGCAGCACTTTACGGGAGGGGTCGTAGAACACGACCGTCACGTCCACAGCGCGAACTGCCCGGGTCCCTTTATTCGAGACGTCGCCGTTCAAATATGTGACCTTCTGGTGCAGCATGTTCTCGAACGCCGACATCTCCAGGTTTTCGAAGTCAAGATTTGCAACGTACGCCTGTTCGGTGGCCCCAAATGCGAGAGGTTTTTCCGCCGCTGGTTTCGACTGGCTCGAAAAACGCATGGCGAAGTAGAATCCGCCGAAAACCAAGAGCACAATGACAAGTCCGACCGCGAACGAGCCGCCCAGCCGGCTTCTATCTTCGGATTCCAAGAGCATCTCCTCGCGGGTGCCACTCGTCCGGCAAAAACTTTCTACCGGCCGAATGAAAGTCTCAAAATAAGTTGCTCAGGCAAGCCCGCTTTCTCCATTCGCTGCTGCACGGACTCGACTTCGTAAGGCACGCGCCAAAATTCGACTTCGCGGCGCTCGATGTCCGCGATCGCAAAACCGGCACGAGGATCGCCATCGCGCGGCTGGCCGACGGACCCGGGATTCAACAGGTAGCTCGTCCCCTTCTTCAGCTCCAAAGTCGCAAACTGCTCGCCGTCGGCTGGCTTAAACCGCAGCGCGTGAATCGCATTGTCTTCGGCAAGCGAGAATCCGCCCTGCAAATGCGTATGGCCAAAAAAAGTAAGCGGCGAAGGAGCTTCGAGCAAGGAATCGAGCGCCTGCGCCGGCGCGACGACGTATTCGTCCTCATCGCGCAGTGCGCCGTGAACTAGCGAAAAGCCGTCAATGGAAACTGGTCCGACGGGAAGATTTTCAATGTATTCGCGATTCTCCGGGCGAAGCTGCTCGCGCGTCCACAAAACCGCGGCGCGCGCAATGGGATTGAAATCATCGGCGCTGGTAAGCCCGCAGGCGACCTTGTCATGATTCCCGCGAATGGTAACGGCAGCGAGGGCGCGGATACGATCGACAACTTCATTGGGATCCGGGCCGTAACCCACCACGTCGCCGAGGCACACGGCTCTCTCCCAGTGGCCCTCCGACGCGGCCAAGGAGGCCTCGAGCGCCGTCAGATTCGCATGAATATCGCTGAGAATCAGAAACCGCATTCCTTCGCGCACTCCCGAATTACGCAGGGATTATAGACGATGCCCCTGCGGCTTGCACCCGCCTGCTCAACCGGCTCATGCGCCTTCCTTACCGAATCCACATGCAGTCGCCATAACTATAAAAGCGATATTCCGATTCGACCGCGTGCCGATAGGCTCGCAGTACGTTTTCGTGCCCCGCGAACGCGGCGACCAGTGCGAGCAAGCTCGACCGAGGAAGATGAAAATTTGTCAACAATTGGTTGACGACGCGAAACGGCTTGCCTGGAAAGAGAAATATTTCGGCTTCGGCGCGGCCAGCGGCAACGCTGCCCGAAGCATTTTCCGCAAAGTCTTTCGTGTCTGGCGCGTCTGAATCAGCGGCGAATTTCACTGCGGCATCTTCGAGCGCGCGAACTACCGTTGTGCCCACTGCGAGGACTGGCCGGCGTTCGGCGCGGGCGCGCGTGATAGCTTCGGCCGCGCTTGCGGAAATTTCGTAGGACTCGGCGTGAATCGAATGGTCCTCAAGGCGCTCTGTCCGTACAGGCTCGAAGGTCCCGAGGCCCACATCGAGCGTGATTTCGGCAATTTCCACTCCGCGTTTGCGCACGCGGGACAGTATCTCCGAAGTGAAATGCAATCCCGCCGTCGGAGCCGCAACAGCGGTGCCGCGGCACGCAAATACAGTTTGGTAGCGCTCGCGATCGACGGGCGAATCGTCGCGCCTGATATAGGGCGGCAAAGGAATATGCCCCAGCCGCTGGATTGCCTCGATCAGATTGCCTGTGGATTCAAATTTCAGCCGCCGCAATCCATATCCGGCGCGACCGGTAACTTCCGCCTGTAAATCGCCGTCGCCAAAAATAATAGTTTCGCCGACCGGAATTTTCCTGCCGGGGCGCACCAGTGCTTCCCATTCACCGGTTCCGCAAGCGCGCAAAAGCAAGACTTCAATCAGCGCGCTCAATTGCTCGTCGCAAATAGCGCTGCGGTCGCTGGCTGGCTGCGCACGCACGCCTTTGCGATGTCCCCGCAGCCGCGCCGGAAGTACGCGGGTATTATTAAGAACGATGAGCTCGTCGCCCCGAAGAAGCTCGGGAAACTCGCGGAACCGGCGGTCCTCCCATGCGCGCGAATGGCGGCCGAGCAAAAGCATGCGAGATGCGTCGCGCTCTTCGAGCGGCCATTGCGCAATGCGCTCGTGCGGTAGATCGTAATCGAATTCGCTGAGCTTCAAGTCGCTCCAACTTTCCCGGTATCGCGTGCCGCTATCAAGATATTGGTGCTCACGGAAGAATTATGCTATGACAGCAGCCAAGTTTACCGGTCGCGGCGGTCTTTCCTGTGGTCATTGCATCCGTGCACGGCCGCAAGAATCCTATTGTAACGAAGATCCTGGGCGAAACTCTTTAACGAGGAAGGCGATGGCGGAGGGCCAAGTCAGCATCAGCCAGCGAGGTGTCGAGCGCCTGCGCTCCGGCCATCTCTGGGTCTACCGCAGCGATGTTCGCAGCGCGGAAGCCGAGAGCGGCGACATCGTTCGCGTCAAGGATGATCGCGGCAATTTTGTGGGACGTGCTTTTTTCAGCAGTCGCTCCCAGATCACTGTGCGTTTGCTGACGCGCGAGGACGTTCCCATCGATCGCGCGTTTTTCCAGGCGCGGATTCGCGCGGCCGCTGAATACCGAAAGCGCGTAGTAGAAGACACGGAAGCGTACCGCCTGGTGTACAGCGAGGCGGATTTGCTGCCGTCCTTCATCGTCGATCGCTACGCCGATTGGCTCGTAGTGCAAACCCTCAGCCAAGGAACAGAGCGCTGCAAAGAGGAGTTTGTTTCGATTTTGACCGAGCTTTTTTCACCGCAAGGAATTCTCGAACGGAACGATCCGCGGGTTCGCGAACTCGAAGGGCTCGAGCGAAAAGTATCGCTTTTGTATGGCGAGGTTCCCGAAGAAGTGATCGCATCCCGCAACGGCATACGCTTCGTCCATGATTTGTACAAAGGTCAAAAAACCGGAGGCTTTCTCGATCAGCGCGAAAACCAGCGGGCGGCGGCCGCCTACGCGTCCGGCGAAGTGCTGGACTGCTTCACGTACCACGGCGGTTTTGCCTTGACCGTGGCTCCGCGCTCCGCGCAAGTGGAAGCAATCGACCTCTCGGGTCCTGCCATCGAAATTGCCCGCCGCAACGGGGACCTAAACGGCATCAAGAATGTCACGTTTCGCGAAGCCAACTCCTTCGACGTGTTGAAGGCTTGCGACGACTCCGGGCGTCGGTTCGACGCGGTTATTCTTGATCCCCCGGCCTTCGCCAAAAATCGCGACACCGTAGCCTCCGCCTTACGCGGATACAAAGAAATCAATTTGAGAGCATTGAAGATTCTGAAGCCGGGGGGATTTCTGATCACCTCCTCCTGCTCTTACCACATCTCCGAAGCACTCTTCCTCCAGGTGCTCGCCGAAGCCGCAACCGACGTTGGCCGGGCATTGCAGATAGTTGAACGAAGAACCCAGTCACGGGACCACGCCATCCTGCTTACCATGCCGGAAACGCTTTATCTTAAATGCTTGATTCTTAAAACAATATAGGTGGGATGGGAAAAATATAGAGAAGGCCATTCTACCCTCAAAAAATACTTGACAACATCATGCTAAGATTATATAACTGCTGTGAAGTTATATTATCAAGGAGGCCTAAACATGAACAGTATTACACGTTGGGAACCCTTCCGGAACGTCTCTTCGCTGCAGGAGCAGGTGAATCGGCTCTTCGAGAGCACGTTTCCCCGCAAGGGCGACGAATCCACGCTGACAGCCTGGGCGCCGGCCGTGGACGTCTACGAAACCGAGAATGAGCTGGTGATCAAGGCAGACTTGCCAGAAATCAGCGAGAAGGATCTGGACGTCCGGGTCGAGAACAACATGATGACGATCCGCGGCGAACGGAAATTCGAACAGCAGGTGAAGGAGGACAGCTATTTGCGCATGGAGCGGGCCTATGGTTCCTTCAGCCGAAGCTTTTCGCTGCCGAACACCGTCAACACCGAAGCAATCAAAGCCGATTACAAGAATGGCGTATTGACCGTCACATTGCCGAAGCGCGCGGAGTCCAAGCCGAAGCAAGTGAAGATCAACGTCACAAACGGCAAGAACTAAATTCTCGCCTGGGTTTTTGGGGGGCTGGCGCATTTCGGCCCCCCTTCGTGTCTCAGGACGGGTCTAAAATGGAGCGAGGGCTGTGAAGCGATAGGGAGTGAATCTTCAAATGCTGCGTTACGACAAATTAACGGTGAAGGCCCAGGAGGCCCTGCAATCCGCGCAGGAAATCGCTGCGTCCGCGAACCAGCAGCAGATCGAGCCTCTGCATTTGCTCGCCGCGCTTCTCGCGCAGAGTGAAGGAGTCGTCGCGCCTCTGTTGGCTAAGCTGGGCGCGGCCCCGGAAGCGCTCGCAAGCGAAGTGCGCCGCGAAATGGAGCGCCTCCCGAAAATATCCGGTGCCGCGCAGCAATACATGAGTCCGGCGTCGAACGACGTACTGAGCCGCGCCTTCGACGAAGCTACGCGCTTCAAGGACGAATACGTTTCCACCGAGCACATCCTTCTCGCAATTGCACAGCTTGATCGCGATCCGGCGGGCGCTTTGCTCGCGCGCAGCGGCGCAAACCACGATGCAATTCTTCAAGCGCTTGTCAGCGTGCGCGGCAGCCATCGGATAACCAGCCAGAATCCCGAAACCACGTATCGCGCTCTCGAACAATACGGGCGCGATCTGACGGAACTCGCGCGCCGCGGAAAACTCGACCCCGTGATCGGCCGCGACGAGGAAATTCGCCGCGTCATGCAGATCCTCGCGCGGCGCACCAAGAACAACCCCGTCCTGATCGGTGAGCCGGGAGTCGGAAAAACCGCTATCGTCGAAGGCCTGGCGCAAAGAATCATCGCGGGCGACGTGCCGGAAGTCTTGAAGCCGAAACGCATTGTCGCGCTCGATTTGGCTTCGCTCGTCGCTGGCGCGAAATATCGCGGCGAATTCGAGGATCGCCTAAAAGCCGTGCTGAAGGAAGTCACCGAGTCAGACGGCCAGGTCATTTTGTTCATCGATGAACTGCACACACTCGTGGGTGCGGGCGCGGCAGAAGGCTCGATGGACGCCTCGAACATGCTTAAGCCGGCCTTGGCGCGCGGCGAACTGCGCGCCATCGGCGCAACCACTCTGAACGAATACCGCAAATATATCGAAAAAGATCCGGCGCTCGAGCGACGCTTCCAGCCCGTAATGATTCCCGAGCCCTCCGTGGAGGACGCAATAGCCATCCTGCGCGGCTTGAAGGAGCGCTATGAGGTGCACCACGGCGTGCGCATTCAGGACGCGGCCATCGTCGCTGCCGTGATGCTTTCGCAGCGATATATCTCCGACCGGTTCCTGCCCGATAAAGCCATCGATCTGGTCGACGAAGCTGCGGCGGGCTTGCGCATGGAACTGGATTCCATGCCCGCGGAAATTGACGAAATCGAACGACGTATCATGCAGCTCGAAATCGAACGCCAGGCGCTGTCAAAAGAATCCGACGCCCACTCGCGCGAACGCCTTCATGAAATCGAAAAAGAACTTTCTGGGTTGCGCGAAAAATCGAACGGACTGAAGGCCCAATGGCAGGTAGAGAAGGAGGCTATTGGCCGCATCCGCAAAATCAAGAGCGAAATCGATCAGCTCAAAACGGAAGAGCAGCGCATGGAGCGCGCCGGCGAGCTTGCGAAAGTTGCCGAAATTCGCTACGGAAAACTGGCTGCCGCCGAACGAGAATTACAAAAAGCCCAGGACGCGCTGGTCCAGCGACAGAAGGGTGGCCGCGCCATGCTCAAGGAAGAAGTGGGCGAGGAAGACATTGCGCGCATTGTCGCCAAGTGGACTGGCATTCCCGTCGGCCGCCTGCTTGAGGGTGAAGTACAAAAGCTTGTGCACATGGAAGAGCGCCTGCGGCAGCGCGTCGTCGGACAAGACGATGCACTGGCGCGCGTCGCGAACGCAATTCGCCGCAGCCGCTCGGGCTTGGCCGATCCCCGCCGTCCGATTGGTTCGTTTCTGTTCCTGGGACCCACGGGCGTGGGAAAAACGGAGCTTGCGCGTGCGCTCGCTGAATTTCTGTTCGACGATGAGCGCGCCATGATCCGCCTGGACATGTCGGAATACATGGAGAAACATTCCGTCGCACGGATGATCGGCGCGCCGCCGGGCTACGTGGGTTATGAAGAGGGCGGCCAACTTACCGAGCAAGTGCGGCGGCATCCGTATTCCGTGGTGCTCCTCGACGAAATTGAAAAAGCGCATCCGGACGCGTTCAACGTTCTGCTGCAGATTCTCGAAGACGGCCGGCTCACGGACGGCAAAGGCCGCACGGTTGATTTTCGCAACACGGTCATCGTGATGACTTCAAACGTAGGCTCGTCGGCTATTTTCGATCTGGCCGCGAGCGACCCGAAGCGCGCCCGAACACAGGCGATGGAGGCATTGCGGCAAACATTCCGGCCGGAATTTTTGAACCGCGTTGACGACATCGTGCTCTTTCTACCGCTCGGCAAGGAGCAGTTGCAGCACATTGTCGATATGCAACTGGCGCAAGTCTCGAAACTGCTCGAAGGCAAACACGTCACGCTGAAGATGACGCCTGCGGCGCGGGAGCTTTTGCTTCGTGAAGGCTACGATCCTGCGTATGGCGCGAGACCGCTGCGGCGCGCGATTCAGCGGATGATCCAGGACCCACTGGCGCTTGAGATTCTCGACGGAAAGGTATTGCCCGGCGACGAACTGATTGTTGACGCCGACGCGAAAACCGACGAGATGCGCTTTAAGCGCGAGAAAGAAAGAACGGGCGCCGCGCGCTCGGCATCCAAGGATTAGACGCAAGTTTGACGCTTCGATAACGGCGCTTTACACTGGCTGTCGGGAACTTTACGGAGAATAAATGAAAACCATCAAGACCACGCTGTTGCTCACGGGACTCACGCTGCTGCTGGTTCTCGGCGGAAGGGCCATTGCCGGCCCTCGCGGGATGACGATCGGCCTGATTATTGCTGTCGTAATGAATGGGGTTTCGTACTTTTTCTCCGATAAGATCGCGCTCCGATCCAGCCACGCGCAACCCGTCACGCGCGAACAGGCTCCTAGGCTGTACGCCGTAATGGAGAGGCTCGCTGGCAAAGCCGGCCTGCCGATGCCCAGGCTGTACGTCAGTCCACAAGCGGCGCCGAATGCTTTCGCGACGGGGCGCAATCCCAAACACGCGGCTGTCTGCGTAACCGCCGGGCTGATGCAAATTATGAACGACGACGAGCTGGAAGGCGTCATCGCGCATGAGCTATCCCACGTCCGCAATTACGATATTCTCACGTCGTCGATCGCCGCCACGCTCGCGGGTTCCATCACGTGGATTGCGGAAATGGGCCGCTGGGGAATGCTTTTCGGCGGTTTTGGCGGTTCGCGGGACGGCGAAGGCGAGGGCAATGCCATCACCGCGATCTTGATGCTGATCCTCGCGCCGGTTGCCGCGCTGCTGCTGCAACTTGGCATTTCGCGCCAGCGGGAATATCAAGCGGACGCTTCTGGCGTGAGAATGGTCGGCCACCCATACGGCCTGATCAGCGCGCTTCAGAAGCTCGAGTCCTACAATAAGAAAATCCCGATGGACATTTCTCCGTCCACGGCGGCGCTTTGCATTGTTGCGCCGCTCCAAGCGCGCCAAATGCTCGCCGGCCTGTTCAGCACCCATCCGCCGCTCGACGACCGCATCGAGGTCCTCAAGCACATGCAAATCACCCGCTAACAAACCATCGAACTTGCTTCTGAGAACTGGGCGTTTTTCAAAACCGCCGATTCAACTGCTCACATGATGCTGCGGGCTAAACGCTAGCTGTATTGCGGACCGCGGACGCTCTCCACAAAACTGCGTAACACGGCTTAAGAGGAATTCAGGATCGAAGAAAACTCCGCACTCTTTGCAAAAACCGCAAAGAATGCGGCACCCCTCACGTGTTCAGAAGAGCCTTCGGCGAAATCCGGTATGATATTATGCGACCGAGCGCGAATCGTAGAAGGAGTAATTACCGGATTGCAATGTCTACACCACCCGCCCGAAAGGAGAATCATGGGCTTCGATATAAGCATTGCAGAACGAACGAGGACAGACAATCGAAGAGGTCGGTGATCCTAAGAATCTCCTTCACCGGGTTTTGGAGCGTGCCATACCTCAAGAGCCAGCTCTAGCGGAGATAGATTGGAACGGTGACACGACGCTCAACAGGATGCAAATCCCCCGCTTCTTATCACAATGGGAAATAGTCGCCAAGCATAGTAATTCATTTGAGGAAGCAGATCTCGTAGGCAAGGTCCAGGCCCTAGCTGAGCGTTGCAGAAACGGTGTGCATCTCTACCTTAAGTTCATCGGAGACTAGGGTGGCGCACGGCGCTCAACGGGAGCAGTTCCGAGTCGGTGGCCAGCCTGCCGTTTGGCGATGGCCAGTCCACCACGGGAAGCTGCGCCGCCAGCACCCGCCACTTCACCGGCAAAGAACGCGACCGCAAGTCCAACCTCGATTACTTCGGCGCGAGATATTCCGCTCACCACCCCCTGCGACACAGCCCTTCGACCGCAGAGCAGAAACGTCAGGGTACAGGTAAGTATTTCAGCGTGTACCAGAATTACCCTATACCTGTTCCATTGGCCAGTTTCATCTAAAATATTTATATTCAATGGCTTAGTAGCAATTCAGGGCTTTTCTAAGGATTGGCTACGCCCGTGCTTGTTATGCTCTCGGGCAGGGGGAATTCAAGTTCCAAGGAGCATTTCGATGATCGAAGAACGTGACCAAGTTACGCCGCAAGAAGCGGCAACTCCCCGGTGGGTAGGAATCGCAGTGGTTGTGCTGGCGGTGATCGCGTTGGCGGCCCTAGGTGTGGGCTGGAGCGCCGAAAGCGCTTCAAAGAACAATCAGCAGGCTTTGACCGCGCAGGTGCAGGCGGATAAGCAGGCGCAAACGGTTCTGGAACAGCGCTTGCAGCAAGCTGCCGAAACCCAGGCGCAGGTACAGGGCGAAGTCAGCGTGATCACGAATCGCCTAAAGCTGACGCAGGGCGAACTGGCCAATGCTCGGTACCAGGCCAAGAGAATCAAGGAAATGGATGCCAAGCAGTTCGCGGCCTTCCAGCAACAGCAAGCGCAAGTGAGTACGCAACTGGCTACCAAAGCGAACTCCGACGACGTCAACAAGCTAAGCGGCGACGTCAACGGCGTGAAGACCGACTTGGACTCGACCAAGCAGAGTCTACAAATGGCGCGGGACCAGTTCGGCAATCTGATCGCCCGGAACCACGATGAAATCGCGCAGTTGCGGCGGATGGGCGAGCGCAACATTTACGAATTCTCGGTGGACAAAAAGAATCAGCGCAAGCATGTGGGCTCGCTGACGCTCCAGTTGCGCGGCACAAATGTGAAGCAGCAGCTTTTTACCCTTTATCTCTTCGTCGACGACAAGCGTTTCGAGAAGAAGAACCGCTCCGCCGACGAGCCGATTTACTTCTACACGCACGATTACCAGACACCGCTCGAATTGGTAATCAACCAGGTATCCAAGAACAAAATAACCGGCTACCTGAGCGTGCCCAAGGTCGCAACCACTAGCCAAACAGCGACCACCGGTACGGGAGAGTAGGCTCGACTTTACCTGAACAAAAGCCTCCGTTCCCCGATTTACGACGAGAGGCGGCATGCCACAGAAGGGGAGGCGTTCTGAGGGACGCCTCCCCTTCTGGTTTTTACGCGAGTTTATTCGGCTTTGGCCAGCGACCGCAGCTTGCGTTTCAGGAATGTTTTTGCCAGGGCCGGAAGTTTGTCGTGCGTGAGCTTTCCTTGTTCGTACAGCTTCATCTTGGCCTTGGCTGACTTGCGCTTTTTATGGTGGCGCTTCCAGGCCATGAACCGTTTGTCGTTTGCCATCCTTATCCTCCCGGGCACTTGCGAGCCTATCGATTGTATCGGAGCGTAACATTCTTGCAACCCCGCATTATGATTTTCCGCGTCTGCCGCTGACTTCAAGTACGATGGTGCGCCATGGCTCCGATCGCCATACACGCGGGACGCGCGTTCACGCCCCACGAAGAAATCACTGACGCCGTAATTGTCGTCGAAGAAGGGAAGATCGCGCGTGTCGGCCGCCGGAATGAAATTGAGATTCCCGCTGGCGCGAAGGAAATTCTCGCAAGGGACATGACGGTTGTTCCCGGATTCGTCGACATCCACATCCACGGCGCCGGCGGGCACGACGTGATGTCTTCCACCGAGGAAGCGCTTACCGCAGTCGCAAAAACAGTGGCCCGCCACGGTACCACCTCTCTGGTCGCAACGACGGTCACTGCACCTCCCGACGAAACTCGCCGCTGCCTCGAAGACATCGCGCGTTACATCGCGAGCCCGATCAACACCGAAGCCCCTGGCATGCCGGCAGCCGAAATCATCGGCATTCATCTGGAAGGCCCATTTATCAGCCCGGCGCGTCGCGGCGTTCACCCTCCGGGCGCGATAGCCAAGCCTTCCATCGCGCTGCTCGACCGCTATCTCGAAGCCGCGAACGGCACTGCGCGCATTCTGACGCTGGCGCCGGAAATTCCCGGAGCGCTCGAACTTGTCGAACGGGCCTACGCGCGGGGCATCGTCGTCGCTTTGGG
>Ga0307374_10007731_pt1 | contig 16268 bp, 12 predicted proteins | sample OX3MG_FD_202532 | JGI IMG/M metagenome (GOLD analysis project Ga0307374, IMG submission 202532) | Soil microbial communities from Risofladan, Vaasa, Finland - OX-3 | ecosystem: Environmental > Terrestrial > Soil > Coastal area > Acid sulfate soil | place: Finland: Risofladan, Vaasa | collected... | reverse complement strand
CCGCTGGCGATCGATTTCGAAGTGCAATACCCCGACTATCTCGCGCATTACCGGGTCAACCGGATCGAGGGCACGATCAGCGAGGCCAGCAATTTCGGCGGGCTTTACCGCGGCGCCTGCGAGCTTGGCCCGCTGATCACCAAATTCTGACCGCAGCGCCAGGGTCGCTTCTACATCACCGCGCCCAGCACCCAGGGCGTGAATTCGTCGTCGCCGAAGCCGAGTTGCTCGCTTTTGGTCTTCTGGCCCGAGGCGGTGTCGAGCACCAGGCGGAAGATGCGTTCGCCCATCTCGGCAACACTAGCCTCGCCGTCGGCGATCGGGCCGCAATTTATGTCCATGTCGTCTTCCATGCGGCGGTAGAGCGGCGTGTTGGTAGCCAGCTTCAACGACGGCACCGGCTTGCAGCCGAACACCGAGCCGCGCCCGGTCGTAAAGCAGATGACATTGGCACCGCCGGCCACCTGGCCGGTCGCCGATACCGGGTCGTAGCCCGGCGTGTCCATGAACACAAAGCCCTTGGCGGTGATCGGCTCGGCGTATTGGTAGACGTCGACGAGGTTGGTGCTGCCGCCCTTGGCGACCGCGCCCAGCGATTTTTCGAGGATCGTCGTCAGCCCGCCGGCCTTGTTGCCGGGCGACGGGTTGTTGTTCATCTCGCCGCCGGTCTTGGCGGTGTAGTCCTCCCACCAGCGGATGCGCTCGACCAGCTTTTCGCCGACCGCGCGGCTCGCCGCGCGGCGGGTCAACAGGTGCTCGGCGCCGTAGATTTCCGGGGTTTCCGAGAGGACCGCGGTGCCGCCGTGGCGCACCAAGAGGTCGACGCAGGCGCCGAGCGCCGGGTTGGCGGTGATGCCGGAATACCCGTCGGACCCGCCGCATTGCAGCGCCAGCGTCAAATGGCTCGCCGGCACGGGCTGGCGGCGCACATCGTTGGCCCCCGGTAGCATTGCCTGGAGGCGCGCGACCCCTTCGCGGACGGTCTTGGTGGTGCCGCCGGTGTCCTGGATCGTCATCGTCGTCAGGCCCGGGCGTTCCTCGAGCCCCTCGGCGCGCATCAGCCCGCCGATCTGGTTGGCTTCGCAGCCCAGCCCCAGCACCAGCACGCCGGCGAAATTCGGGTGGCGGGCATAGCCGGCGATCGTGCGGCGCAGAAGGTCCATCGGCTCGCCTTCGCTGCCCATGCCGCAGCCGGTGCCGTGGCCGAGGGCGACGACCCCGTCGATATTGGGAAAATCGCGCAGCAGACCGGACTTGAACTGATCGGCGATAAAGCGCGCGGCGCTGGCCGAGCAGTTGACCGTGGTCAGGATTCCGAGATAGTTGCGCGTCGCGACGCGGCCGTCGGCGCGCACGATGCCGTCGAATGTCGCCGGCGCGGCGACCGGCTCGTTCGGGTGCGCATCGGCGCCGAACGCGTAATCGCGGGCGAAATCGCCCATTGCCAGGTTGTGGGTGTGAACGTGCTCGCCGGGCGCGATCGCCGCGACCGCAAAGCCGAGGATCTGGCCGTATTTGCGCACCGGATCGCCGGTGGCGATCGGCGCGGTGGCGATCTTGTGCCCGGCCGGCACGTGGCCGGCGGCGTGCAGCCCCTCGCCGGCGAGGTCGGTGCCCGGCAACAGGTCGACGCGGGCGACAACGACATTGTCGGCCGGGTTGAGGCGGATTGTCAGCGGCGGCATGGCGCACCTTACGAACGGAGGTGCGGGAATTTACAGGGGCTTGCCGCGCGTGGCAATTTGACGGCCACAACGGAGGACGACGCATGGCAGGGCGGCTGCACGGCAAACGCGCGCTGGTGACGGCGGCGGGGCAAGGAATCGGGCGGGCGACGGCGCTGGCCTTCGCTGCCGAGGGCGCGAGCGTGCTGGCGACCGACATCGCCCCCGAAAAGCTTGCCGGATATGCCGACGCGCTGATTGCGACCCGCGCGCTCGACGTGCGCGACGAGGGTGCGATCGCCGCGCTCGCCGACGAGTTGCCGGCGCTCGACATTCTCTTCAACTGCGCCGGATTCGTGCATCACGGCACAATCCTCGACGTGTCGCCTGATGAATGGGATTTCTCGTTCAGCCTCAACGTGCGCTCGATGTACCTGGTGGTCCGCGCGTTTCTGCCCAAGATGGTCGAGCGCGGCACCGGCGGGTCGGTCATCAACATGTCGTCGGCCGCCTCGTCGATCAAAGGCGCGCCCAACCGCTGCGTCTATGGCGCGACCAAGGCGGCGGTAATCGGGCTGACCAAATCGGTCGCCGCCGATTTCATCGCCGTCGGCATCCGCTGCAACGCGATCTGCCCCGGCACGATCCAGACCCCGTCGCTCGACGAGCGAATCGCCGTTCAGGCAGCGCGCGCGCCCGGCGGGGTCGAGGCGGCGCGGCGTGGGTTTATCGAACGCCAGCCGCTGGGCCGGCTCGGCACGGCGGAGGAGATCGCCGCGCTGGCGGTGTATCTCGCCTCCGACGAATCGCAATTCACCACCGGCACGACCCATGTGATCGACGGCGGCTGGACGATCTGACCCCAACACCCGAGGAGAAACCCCATGAAGCTGTTGCGCTATGGCCCGGCGGGCCAGGAAAAGCCCGGAATGCTCGACAAGGACGGGCATATCCGCGACCTGTCGGCGGTCGTCCACGACATTGACGGCACCGTGCTGTCGCCGGCCTCGCTCGACCGACTCAAGGCGATCGACCCGGCGAGCCTGCCGCTGGTCGGCGGCAACCCGCGGCTCGGTCCGTGCGTCGGCAGCGTGTCGAAGGTGCTGGCGATCGGCCTCAACTATCGCCTGCACGCGCAGGAGGCCGGGATGCCGATCCCAAGCGAGCCGATCTTCTTCCTGAAGGCAATCAGCAGCATCAGCGGCCCCAACGACGACGTGATGATCCCGCGCGGCTCGCAAAAGACCGATTACGAGGTCGAACTGGCGATCGTCATCGGCTCGACCGCGCGCTACGTCTCCGAGCAGGACGCGAAAAAGCACATCGCCGGGTATTGCATCGTCAACGACGTCAGCGAGCGTGAATACCAGATCGAGCGCGGCGGGCAGTGGACGAAAGGCAAAAGCTGCGACACCTTCTGCCCGATGGGCCCGTGGCTGGTCACTGCCGACGAGGTCGGCGACGCCGGCAAGCTGCAGGTGTGGACCGAGGTCAACGGTGAGCGGCGCCAGAACAGCAACACCGCCGACCTGATCTTCGGCATCGAGAAGATCGTCAGCTATTGCAGCGAGTTCATGACCCTTAACCCGGGCGACGTGATCCCGACCGGCACCCCGTCGGGCGTCGCAATGGGCTTCAAACCGCCGAAATTCCTTAAGGCCGGCGACACGATGCGGCTCGGCGTCGAGGGGCTGGGCGTGCAGCAGCAGCGCCTGGTACCCTGGGCGCGCTGAGCCAACGGGGCTCCCGCCTCTCCGGCTTTGCGACCGGAGGGGCGGGTTCGCAGCAGGAAGCGAGTTCGCGCTCGAGGCGAAATTGCCTGACGCGCCGGGCCAGAGGTTTTCGAGACCACATCATATCGTGTTGACTTGGCGCAGCGATCGCGACCGCCAACCTGCAGCCTTGGGTTGGATCGCGGCACTAGCACCATGCGACACTTTTACGCTATGGTGCAGTTCCTCAGCGCTTGCGCACCCGATTTCGCGTTCAGAGGGCCCCATGTACGACCGTCGCCCCGATTTCTTCCGCGAAGATGCCCCCCCGCCGGGCCGCGTCCTCGAAGCCAAGGTCAAATGGTTCAACCCGACAAAGGGCTTTGGTTTCGTCACGCCGGATGACGGCACGCAGGACGCCTTTTTGCCGATGGCGATCCTGCGCCGCGCCGGCTTCGACAATATCGGCGAAGGCGCCTCGCTCACCTGCGAGGTCAGCGCCGGCGCCAAGGGGCCGCTCGTCACCAACATCCTCACCATCGACGCCAGCACCGCCGCACCGCCGCGCGGCAACGGCTATGACCGCCGCGAGCCGCGGCCGTCGACGACGCTCGAAGGCGCGGTCAAATGGTTCGAGCCCGAAAAAGGCTACGGCTTCATCACCCCCGACGGCGGCGGCAAGGACGTGTTTGTCCACATCACCGCCCTGCGCCGCAGCGGAGTCGACACACTCGACCCCGGACAGCGCGTGCGGATGGAGGTGGTCGACGGCAGAAAAGGCCTCGAAGCCGACCAGATCGCACTGATTTGAGGCAGCCGATCGCGGATTGCCTGCGTTGACAGCATACAAGCGCCGCGCACCGAAAGGTTTACAACGGCGCCACCACGGGGCACTTTGCGATGCGCCGCGGGCTTGCAGCAGCGGTTTTGCCGATTGACGCCGAGAACAAGCCGATGGATTTGCGCGATACGATACGCACCTATCGTTGGGTGTCCGGCTCCTACGACATTGTTTTTGGCCCGGTATTTCATCCCGGCCGCAAGGAGGCTGTGCGCATCGCCAACGACCGGCCGGGCCAGCGAATCCTGGAGGTCGGCGTCGGCACCGGCCTGTCGCTGCCGCATTTCCGGCGCGATTCGCACGTAACCGGCATCGACATCTCGGAAGAGATGCTGGCCAAGGCGCGGCAGCGGGTCGAGGAGGAGAAGCTCGCGCATGTCGACGGGCTCCATGTGATGGATGCCGAGCACATGGAGTTTCCCGACAATTCGTTCGACGCGGTGCTGGCGCTCTACGTCGCCCCGGTGGTGCCCGACCCGGCACGCTTCTGCGAAGAGATGCGGCGCGTCTGCATCCCGGGCGGCACGATCGTGCTGGTCAACCATTTCATGAGCGAGAACTGGGCGCTGCGCTTTTTCGAACGGCGCCTGGCGCGGCTTGCGCGGCATATCGGGTTTCACCCCGATTTCGACTTCGACAAGTTCATGGCCGACAGCAAATTGACCGTGCGCGAGATCCGCCCGAGCAACCTGTTCGGCTATTGGCGCCTGTTGCGCTGCGTCAACGAGAAACCCGCCTCGATCCTCGATTAGGCCCACGGGTAGGCCCACGAGAGGCCACGGGCAGCCGAGCCACGGTCGTCCGGTGCCCGGCCCCGCCGCTGTTTCGGGAGGCGACGAAACCCGTTAAATGCCTCAGCCGGGCTTCGCGCTTTTCCGCAGCGCGATCTCGCTAAGCAGCGCGTCGACCGCGCCGCAGGCGAAGCCGAGCGAGGTCTCGTCGACCAGCCGGCCGGCTTTGATCTTCGATTCGGCCGCGGTGATGATCACCTCGCGCGCCAGCGTGACCCGCGACAGGCACGAATCGAGCGCGACCTTCATGTGTTCGAGGCACCGCGCACCGCCGAGCGGACCGCGCGAGGTCGCCATGATCGCCACCGGCTTGTACGCCAGCACCGAGGCGAAGGACGGGCGTGAGGCCCAGTCGATCGCGTTTTTGAGCACGCCCGGGATCGAGTGGTTGAATTCCGGCGCGCAGAAGACGAGCCCGTCCGCCGCCTCGATATCGGCCAGCATCTGCTTGACCGCCGGCGGACGCTTGTCACCTTCGAGATCCTGGTTGTAGAGCGCGATCGGTTCGAGATCGTAGAGCACCAGATCGGCGCGGTCGGCAAAGCGCTCGCGCAATGTCGCCAGGATCGCATTGGAAAACGAGCCGGCGCGCAGGCTGCCGGACATGCCGATCAGGCGGAACTGGGCCATCGTTGGTTTTTCCCCGGGTCAAAGGTGCTGGCGCGCACCACAGCGCGCCGTCATAGCGAAACCGCAAGGGCGATGGCAACGGTTTGCCGCCTCGTGCCAAGATGGGCCATGAGCTTGCGCCCCTCCCGCCGCGGCCTCGTGCCGCCGTTTATCGCGATGGACGTGCTGCGCGCCGCCAACGCGCGCGAGGCTGCCGGCGAACAGGTGATCCATCTCGAGGTCGGCCAGCCCGGCACCCCGGCGCCGGCGGCAGTGCTGGAGGCGGCGCGGGCGGCGCTCGACAAGGAGCGCATCGGCTATACCGACGCCGAGGGCATCCCGCCGCTGCGCGAAGCGATCGCCGCGCATTACCGCGCGCAATACGGAATCGCAGTCGATCCGGCCGAGGTGTTTGTCACGACCGGGTCGTCGGGGGCGTTCCAGCTTGCCTTTCTCGCCGCGTTCGAGTCCGGCGACCGGGTCGCGCTGGCCGCGCCCGGCTACCCCGCCTATCGCAACATCCTCTCGGCGCTCGGTCTCGAAACCGTGCTGATCGAGGCCGGGGAAAACGCGCATTACCAGCCCAACCCCGAGCTGCTCGACGGGTTTCCCGATCTCGCCGGGCTGATCGTCGCCAGTCCGGCCAACCCGACCGGCACGATGATCGCGCCAGCTGAATTGCGCCGGCTGTGCGACTATTGCCGCGGGCGCGGCATACGCCTGGTCTCCGACGAGATCTACCACGGCATCACCTACGAGGCCGCAGCGCAGAGCGCGCGCGCCTTCGGCCCGGTCGATCAAACGAGCGGGGCGATCGTCATCAACTCGTTCTCGAAATATTACAGCATGACCGGGTGGCGGCTCGGCTGGATGCTGGTGCCGCCCGACCTCGCCCGCTCGGTCGAATGCCTGGCGCAGAATTTCTACATCTCGCCGCCGACGCTGTCGCAACTCGCCGCGGTCGCGGCGTTCGACTGCCGGGCCGAGCTCGACGGCCATGTCGCGCGCTACCGCGCCAACCGCGACCGGCTGATCGCTACGTTCGCCGCGGCAGGGCTCGGCCGGTACGCGCCGGCCGAGGGCGCGTTCTACCTCTATGTCGACGTCTCGCCGCTTAGCCGCGACAGCGGCGAATTCTGCCGGCGGATGCTCGCCGAAACCGGGGTCGCGGCGACCCCCGGCGCCGATTTCGACCCGATCCACGGCGACGACTGGGTGCGGTTCAGCTTCGCCGGCTCGACCGACGACATCGCCGAGGCTGCGCGTCGCCTCGCAACCTGGCTACCCCACCGGCGCTAGCCTGGCGGACCGGTTCACCTCTGCCGATTCGCGGCGCCAGCGGTTTACGGTTCGCGGAATAATTGACCGTCTCAATCTAACGGTCGGATTGGCCGCACACACCTTTTATTCATCTTCTCGGCCTAAACGCGGAATTAACTATGCGCTGACGGCGGGTATGTCGGCGCGCGCTCGGTCGGATAGATGCGAAAGGCCTTGTTTTAATGTCAGTCGAGGCTTGGGCTGACGATAATTCCGCCGCCACGACGGGATCGCGGAACCGCCGGCGGCAGCGATGGACGCGCATGCTGCCCGCGGTGATCATCGGGCTGATCGCCTTGATGGGCATCAGCATGGGGCTCGATGTCGTCTTCGATCGCGTGCAAGCGCCCAGATTGGCAAATATTCAATCCGACATCGAGCAGGCGAGCATCGCCCGGGCGGCGCTCATCGACGCCGAGGACAGCGTGCGCGGATACGTAATGAGCGGCCGCCTCGAATACCTGGAAGACTATCTGGCCGACACCGAGGGGCTCGGAAGGATAAGCCCGACGCTTCTCGCTCAGCTCGACTCGTATGTCTCCGCGAGCACCGGCGTCGCTGGCGGATCGCCCTCGGCTTCCGGCGACATCACCACGTTGCGGAAGGCCTGGGACAGCGCAGTCCGCCAAGCTGGAGACAATCAGCGAAATTCGGCCGAAATGTCGCTGCTGTCTCCATCCGCCAAGGAAGCGATGGATCGCTTGCGGGCTCAGACGGCTGGCTTTATCAGGCATCTCAGGGCACAAGAAGCCGAGGTCGCCTATTGGAGCAATCTGGAGCAGATGCTGCTTCAGATTCTGAACGTCGGGGGGGCGATTTTTGTCATCATTGCGATGATTTATGCGTTTCGCAGCATCACGCGGGCGATCACCACGGGTTTTGCGGCCAAGCAGCAGATCGAGCAGCTCTTTTCGATGGCCGACATGCTGCAGAGCGCCGCAGGCCAGGAAGATACCAATGAGGTCCTGCGCAACACCGCAGCGAACCTGCTGCCCCGGCTCAGCGTGGTGTTGTATGTATTCAACAACTCGCGCGACCGGCTCGACCTCTCGATGCGCTGGGGGGACCTCGCCGAGGCGGCGGCCGATCATCTTTCCCCTGCCTCGTGCTGGGCGCTGAGGCGGGGAAAGCCGCATTTGAACCTGTCGGAAGAGGGAGCGCTGCGATGCGCTCACGTCGTCCAGGATCAGATCGTCCTCGAGGTTCCGATGGCGGCGCGCGGCCAGCTGTACGGCCTTCTCTGCGTGATCTCGGAAGGTGCCGATGCGGCCGAGCGATTGAACCACATTCGACCGATCGCCAATGCAATGGGCGACGCGATGTCGCTCGCGCTGTCCAGCATCGCATTGCGCGAGCAACTGCGGAGCCAAGCCCTGCGGGATCCGCTGACCGGGCTTTACAATCGTCGTTTCCTGGAAGAGATCCAGGAGCGAATGTGCCTCGATGCCGAGAGGCGGCGGACATCGATTTCGGCGATTATGATCGACCTCGATCATTTCAAACGCCTCAACGATGAGCATGGCCATGCTGCCGGCGATGCAGCGCTGCGGGATGTTGCCGCGGCCATCCTCTCGTGCCTGCGCAGCTCGGACGTCGTTTGCCGGTATGGCGGAGAGGAACTGGCGGTCCTACTTTCCGATTGCTCATTGGCCGCAGCGACTGGCAAGGCAGAGCAGATTCGCACGCGGATTTCGGAATTCACCAGCGCCAGAGGGGTGACAGTGACGGCCTCCCTGGGCGTGGCGTCGATCCCGGAGACATCCAATGAGGTTGCGGACCTGCTGCCGGCCGCGGATGCGGCATTGTATCAGGCAAAGCAACATGGTCGAGACCGTGTGGCAGGCGCTCCCGTTCTGCGATCAGCGAAAAGATTGAGCCTGATCGACGCCGAAACGGCGGTGCCCACTGAATAGACCCGCCGAACCTAGCCCGCCCGCGGGGCCCTGGCACGCTCGGCCGACCAGGCTTCGGGGTCGGCGAGGAACGCCTTGATCTTGTCGTATTGTCCGGCCTCGAAGCGGCCGAGCTGTTCCGCCATCCCTGCGACATCCCACCAGTTGGCAAGCGCGTGCAGCGTGATCCCCTCGGCCTGCAGGCTGGTGTCGATATGCGGGAAGATGCCGTAGTTGAAGATCACGAAGGTGTGTGCGATCTCGCCGCCGGCCTGGCGGATCGCACGGACGAAGTTGAGCTTTGAGGTGCCCTCGCTGGCGAGGTCTTCGACCAAGAGCACCCGCGCCCCGTCGCCGAGCCGGCCCTCGATCTGGGCGTTGCGGCCGAACCCCTTGGGCTGCTTGCGCACATAGAGCATCGGCAGCGACAGCCGGTCGGCGATCCACGCGGCAAACGGGATGCCGGCGGTTTCACCGCCGGCGATCGCGTCCAATGCCTCGAAGCCGATTTTGCGCTGGATCAGCTCGGCCCCCATGTCCATCAGCCGCCGCCGCGCGCGCGGAAACGAGATCAGCCGCCGGCAATCGATATAGACCGGCGACAGGCGGCCCGAGGTGAAGGTGAACGGGTCGTCGGGCCGAAACAGAACGGCTTCGGTTTCGAGCAGGATGCGGGCGGTTATTTCCGCCGCATCGGCCTCTCCCGGCGTGCGGGCAGGATGTTCGGCCTTGGTCATGCGGCATTTTAACGGCAAAGCGAGCAGGGTTGACAATCCATGTTGATGGGAACAAAACAAGAACTATAAAACTGAGGTGTTTGCGATGCCGGGTGCGGTCGCGCTGGCCGCGTTGCGCAGCCAAATCCGCCGGATCGAGCGACCGGCGGCGGGCCTGCACGGGGTCCTGCCGTTCGGCGCCGCTGCGCTGGACCGGGCATTGCCGCAAGGCGGGCTGGCGCTCGGCGCCGTGCACGAGATTCTGGGGCAAGGCGGCGACGAGGAAGACGGCGCCGCGGCGGCCGGGTTTGCCGCCGGCATCCTCGCTCGGCTCGGCCGCTTCCCGGTGCTGTGGTGCCTGAAACGGCCCGATTTGTACGGGCCGGGGCTCGCGGCAAACGGACTCGATCCGGCGCGCCTGGTGCTGGTGTCGGAATCGCGCGACGAGCGCCTGTTGTGGGCGGTCGAAGAGGGGCTGCGCACCGGGCACGGCGCCGGCCTCGCCGCCGTGGTCGGCGAGATCGGCGCGCTGCCGATGGTGGCGAGCCGGCGGCTGCAGCTTGCCGCCGAGCGCTCCGGCGTCACCGCGCTGCTGCTGCGGCGCTGGCGCAGCGGCGCCGAGGCGGCGGCCGAGCGCGGCCGGCCGAGCGCGGCGGTGACGCGCTGGCGGGTGTCGTCGCTGCCCGCGGCCGCGGTCGTCGATGAGCGGGGGGCCGGCGAGCCGGGGATCGGGCGGCCGCGCTGGCGAGTCGAATTGCTGCGCTGCCGCGGCGGACGGCCGGGATCGTGGGAGGTGGAGGCGGCGGATGCGACGGGTCATGTGTGTATTTCTGCCGAACTGGCCGATCGACCGGCTGCGCCGCGCCAAACATATCCCTCGCCCCTCCGCCGGGCCGGGTGAACCGACGCCCTTTGCCACGATCGCCGCGGCAGGCGGGCGGCTGCTGCTCGCCGCGGTCGACCCGGCCGCGGCCGCCGCCGGTCTCGCGCCGGGGATGCCGCTCGCCGATGCGCTGTCCTATGTGCCGGGCCTCATGACGCGGCCGGCCGAACCCGATGCCGACCGCGCGGCGCTGGTGCGGCTGGTCGAATGGTGCGGGCGCTACAGCCCGTGGATCGCACCCGACCCTCCGGCGGAAAACGGCGGCGCCGGCATCACGATCGAAATCACCGGCTGCGCCCATCTGTGGGGCGGCGAGGCGGTGCTGGCCGCCGACCTGTCGCGCCGGCTCGCGCGCCCCCACGGAGCGGGCGACGGCATCAGCCACCGCATCGCCATCGCCGGCACGCTCGGCGCCGCCTGGGCCCTGGCGCGCTTCGCCGCCGCCGCTGGAGAGCCGGCGATCCCGCCGCCGGAGCGGCTGCGCGAAGCACTGGCGCCGCTGCCGGTCGAGGCGCTGCGTCTCGACCCGGCGACCGCCGCGGGGCTGCACCGCGTCGGGCTCACGCGGATCGGCGATCTCTACCCCATGCCGCGCGCCGCGCTGGCCCGCCGCTTTGGCGACGAGGTCGCGCGCCGGCTCGACCAGGCCGCGGGCGCGGCGCCCGAACCGCTGTCGCCGCTCGGCGAAGCACCAACGCGGCGGGTGCGGCTGAGCTTTGCCGAGCCGATCGCCGACCCGGCCGACCTCGCCGCCGCGACCGAACGGCTGGCCGGCGACCTCACCGGCTGGCTGGCGCGCGAGGGGGTCGGCGCGCGCCGGCTCGATCTCGGCTTTCACCGCGTCGACGGCCGGGTCGAGCACATACGCCTCGGCACCGCCCGGCCGAGCCGCGACCCCGCCCATCTCGCCGACCTTTTGCAGGCGCGGCTCGACACGATCGACCCCGGTCTTGGAGTCGAAGACATGATCCTCGCCGCCTATACGGTCGAGACGCTGGGCGCGGAACAGGCCGATGTCCTCAATCTCGGCCTCGCTCCCCCGCTGGTGGGGGAAAGCCAGGGCACAGGCCTGCGCACCCTCGCGCCGCTCATCGACCGGCTCGGCGCACAGCTCGGGCACCAGGCCCTCGCCCGGCTCGAAGCCCGCGAAAGCCACCTCCCCGAGCGCGCGTCGGCGCCAGCGGCAATCGCCGAAAGCCAAAAAATTCTCCCTCTCCCCCCGTCTGCGGGGGGAGACGGCAGGGTGAGGGGGATAGGCGAGAAGCAGCGCCCTCACCCTCCCATCGCTGGTGCGATGGGCCCCTCCCTCTCCCGCAATGCGGGCGAGGGATTTAAGCCGCCGCGCCCGGTCCGCCTGTTTCGCCCGCCGGAACCGATCGAGGCGTTCTGGCTGCTGCCCGACGACCCGCCGTTCCGTTTCGCGTGGCGCCGCCGCCGGCACCTCGTCGCCCGGGCCGACGGGCCCGAGCGGATCGCCGAGGAATGGTGGCGGCCCGATGCCGCCGGCGCTGCCCCGATCGTCCGCGCCGAGGCGATCCGTGACTATTACCGGGTCGAGGACGCGGAAGGCCGGCGCTTCTGGCTGTTCCGCGCCGGGCTGCCCGGCCATGACCCGCCGCCGCGCTGGTACCTCCATGGCGTGTTTGCGTAACCGTCCCTCATTCGTCGCCCCCGCGAAGGCGGGGGCCCAGGAGCAGGCGGCGAGACCTTGGCCTCTGGGTTCCCGCTTTCGCGGGAATGACGAGGAGAGAGAAGCGCAATGACGAACGCCGCAGCCAATTACGCCGAGCTTCAGGTCACCAGCAATTTCTCGTTCCTGCGCGGCGCCTCGCACCCGGACGAGCTGGTGGCGCAGGCGGCAGCGCTCGGCCACCGCGCGGTTACGATCACCGACCGCAACAGCCTTGCCGGCGTCGTGCGCGCGCACGACGCCGCGAAACGCACCGGCATCCGCCTCGTCGTCGGCTGCCGCCTCGACCTGACCGACGGCACCGGCCTCTTGGCCTTTCCCGAGGACCGCGCCGCCTATGGACGGCTGACCCGCCTGTTGACCCTCGGCAAGCGCCGCGCCCCGAAAGGCCAGTGCCACATCAGCTACGCCGATCTCGTCGCCCACGGCGAGGGGCAGATCGTCATCGCTCTGCCGCAGGGAACAGACGGCGACGCCGCCGCCTTTGCCGCCTGCCTCGCCGCCGATTTCGAGGGGCGCGCCTATCTCGCGGCGCAGCACCTGTATCGCGGCGACGACGCGCGGCGCCTCGCCCGGCTTGCCCGCATCGCCACCGCCTCCGGCATCCCGCTCGTCGCCACCAACGACGTGCTCTACCACGTGCCGGGGCGGCGCATGCTGCAGGACGTGGTGACCTGCATCCGCGAGCACTGCACGATCCGCGAGGCCGGGTTTCGCCTCGCCGCCAATGCCGAGCGCCATCTGAAGCCGCCAGCCGAGATGACGCGGCTGTTCCGCGGCCACGAGGACGCGCTGGCCCGCACGCTGGAAATCGCCGGGCGCTGCCGCTTCAGCCTCGACGAGCTGCGCTACGAATACCCCGAGGAGCCGGTGCCGCCGGGCCTCACCGCGCAGCAGCACCTCGCCGCGCTGACCTGGGCCGGCGCGGCCGACCGTTTCGGCGGCAGCGATGGCGATGCGTTCGAGACGGCTGCTGCGCAGCCTCCTCAGGATGAGGAAACAAGCGTGGCCGGCATCAATCCTGAGGAGCGCTCGCAGAGCGCGTCTCGAAGGACACGTGGCGATCTTTCCCGCATCCCCGCCAAGATCCGCACCCTGATCGCGCACGAGCTGGCGCTGATCGAACAGCTTGGGTTCGCCCGCTATTTCCTGACCGTACACGACATCGTCGCGTTTGCCCGACAGCGCGGCATCCTGTGCCAGGGGCGCGGTTCGGCGGCCAATTCGGCGGTGTGCTATTGCCTCGGCATCACCGCGGTCGACCCGGCGCGCATCGATGTGCTGTTCGAGCGCTTCATCAGCGCCGCGCGCAACGAGCCGCCCGATATCGACGTCGATTTCGAGCACGAGCGGCGCGAAGAGGTGATCCAGTACATCTACGAGAAATACGGCCGCGACCGCGCCGGGCTCGCCGCCACCGTGATCTGCTACCGCTCGCGCAGCGCGATCCGCGAAATCGGCAAGGTGATGGGCCTGTCGGGCGATGTGGTCGCCGCGCTCGCCGGCGGCATCTGGGGCTGGTCGAATGAGCCAATTCCCGACCATCGGGTGCACGAAGCGGGCCTCGACCCCGGCGACCGCAACCTCCGCCTGACGCTCGACCTCGCCGCCGCATTGATCGGGTTTCCCCGCCACCTGTCGCAGCATGTCGGCGGGTTCGTCATCACCCGTGGGCCGTTATCTGAGCTGGTGCCGATCGAGAACGCGGCGATGGATGACCGCACACTCATCGAGTGGAACAAGGACGACCTCGATGCGCTCGGCATTCTGAAGATCGACGTGCTGGCGCTCGGCATGCTGACCTGCATCCGCAAGGGGTTTGCGCTGATCGGCCAGCATTACGGCCGGCGCTTCGACCTCGCCACGGTGCCGCCCGAGCAGAAGCCGGTCTACGACATGCTGAGCCGGGCCGATTCGCTGGGCGTGTTCCAGGTCGAAAGCCGTGCCCAGATGACGATGCTGCCGCGCCTCAAGCCGCGCGAATTCTACGACCTGGTGATCGAGGTCGCGATCGTGCGGCCGGGGCCGATCCAGGGCGACATGGTCCACCCCTATCTGCGCCGGCGTAGCGGCAAGGAGCCGGTCGACTACCCGTCGGAGGCGCTGCGCCAGGTGCTCGGCAAGACGCTGGGGGTGCCGCTGTTCCAGGAACAGGCGATGAAGATCGCGATCGTCGGCGCCGGGTTTCCGCCCGACGAGGCCGACCGGCTGCGCCGGGCGATGGCGACCTTCAAGCGCAACGGCGAGATCCACCTGTTCCGCGACAAGTTCATCAAGGGCATGCTGAAGAACGGCTACACCGCCGAGTTCGCGACCCGCTGCTTCAGCCAGATCGAGGGGTTCGGCACCTACGGCTTTCCAGAAAGCCACGCCGCGAGCTTTGCGCTGCTCGTGTACGTCTCGGCCTGGCTCAAATGCGCCTATCCCGATGTCTTCGCCTGCGCCCTCTTGAACAGTCAGCCGATGGGGTTCTACGCCCCGGCGCAGATCGTCCGCGACGCGCGCGAGCACGGGGTCGAGGTGCGCCCGGTCGACGTCAATTTCAGCGAATGGGACTGCACGCTGGAGGCGGCGGGTGAGCCTCCGTTTCACCGACATCCCGGCCTTCGCCGGGATGACAAAAAGTATGCCCTGCGGCTCGGGTTGCGCCAGATCAAGGGGTTGGCCGAGGCGAATGCGGCGAGGCTCGTCGCCGCCCGCGGCGCCTTGTATCGCAATGCCGAGGATTTGTGGCGGCGCAGCGGGCTCGGCCGTGCCGCCCTCGAACGCCTCGCCGCCGCCGATGCGCTGCGCTCGCTAAATAAAGAGCGCGGGGGCCTCGACCGGCGCCGCGCACTGTGGGCGCTAAAGGCGCTCGGCGACGCGCCGCTGCCACTGTTCGCCGCATCGACGAAGACACCGGAGCCGGCCCCTCACCCTCCCGCTGCGCGGGTCCCTCCCTCTCCCCGTGACCACGGGGAGAGGGTCGGGGCGAGGAGCGAGAGCGAATCCCTCGCCGCTTCCCTCCTTCCCGAAATGCCGCTCGGCGAGCATGTCGTCGAGGATTACGCCAGCACCAGCCTGACGCTGAAGCGCCACCCGCTCGCCTTTCTGCGCGCCGAACTCGCCGGCGAGGGCCTCGTCGCCGCCGCCGACCTGGCGACCCTCCCGGTCGAGCGCCGCGTCGCGCTCGCCGGGCTGGTGCTGATCCGCCAACGCCCAGGCAGCGCCAACGGCGTCGTCTTCATCACGATCGAGGACGAGACGGGAATCGCCAATCTGATCTTGTGGCCCGACATCCTCGAGCGCTTCCGCCGCCCGGCGCTCGGCGCCCGGCTGCTTTACTGCCGCGGCCGGCTGCAGCGCGAGGAAAGCGTGATCCACGTCGTCGCCGAGGAATTGCGCGATTTCAGCCCGCGCCTCGCGACGCTGCGCGGCCGCGACGGCAACGACCGGCCGCCCATCACGCCGCCGACGACGGCGCCCGAGCGGCTGCCAGGACACGATTCGCGCGATATCGTGGTGCCCGCGCGCAACTTTCGCTGATCTCGATTGCCGATCCGTTCCTACAATCCCAGCTTTAGCCGATGGACTTTGTCTTTGCCGACCCGCCGTCGCTGGAGACGCCGCTGCGCGCGGCGATCGGCATAGCGCACCGGCAGAGCGAAGACGCGGCGATCGCCGCGATCCTCACCGCCGCGACGCAGCCGGCCGAAGCCAACGCCCGCATCGCCGCGACCGCGCGCCGGCTGGTCGAGACCGTGCGCCGCGAGCGGCTCGGCAAGGGCGGGCTCGACGCGTTCCTGCATGAATACGCGCTGAGTTCACCCGAGGGCATCGCGCTGATGTGCCTGGCCGAGGCGCTGCTGCGCATCCCCGATTCCGACACGATCGACCGGCTGATCCGCGACAAGCTCGCCGGCGCCGATTGGGAGCGGCATCTCGGCCATTCCGCCTCGCTGTTCGTCAACGCCTCGACCTGGGCGCTGATGCTGACCGGGCAGCTGCTGCGCGCTGATGCGGGCGGCGAACGCGACCTCGCCCAGGCGTTGCGGCATTTCGCGGCGCGCGCCGGCGAGCCGGTGCTGCGCCAGGCGGTGACCGCGGCGATGCGCATCCTCGGCGGCCAGTTCGTCATGGGGCGCACGATCGAGGCGGCGCTGGCCCGCGC
>Ga0307374_10007729_pt1 | contig 16271 bp, 12 predicted proteins | sample OX3MG_FD_202532 | JGI IMG/M metagenome (GOLD analysis project Ga0307374, IMG submission 202532) | Soil microbial communities from Risofladan, Vaasa, Finland - OX-3 | ecosystem: Environmental > Terrestrial > Soil > Coastal area > Acid sulfate soil | place: Finland: Risofladan, Vaasa | collected... | reverse complement strand
GGCTGCCTCAACGCCCGACATGCATGCCTCCCGCAGCAGTGACGCTCTCGCCGGTCACGCCGTCCCCGGCGATGTCCGAGCCGATCAGGCGGCGGACACGCGGGACGACCTCCTCGGCGAAGAGCGTCAGGTTCTTCACCGTCTTCCAGTGGGGCATGTCGCCGAGGTGCAGGTGGCAGATCACCCTGCTGGAACCGGCGTCGCGCACCCAGCCCGCGATGGCGTTGGCCACGGTGTCGGGCGATCCGCAGATGACGCGCGACAGTTTCGTCAAGGTGTCCCAGTTCGTGTTGCCGTGGACGCCCTGGGCGAGCATCCGCTCGATGCGGCGGCGGTACTCGCCGAGCTCGACGTAGCCGGGCGGCGCGAGGTAGCGGGGCGTCGTCCGCATCATGTTGTTGAAGTAGAAGAGGATGTGCTGACGGCCCTCCTCGAGCGCCTCCTCGTCGGTATCGGCGACGTAGGCCATCACCCCGAGGATGAGCGAGTCTGCGCTCGGCGAGCCGCCCGCCTCGGTCACCTTGGCCCGGTAGCGGTCGAACGCGGCGAGCTGCTGGGTGATCGGGATGAAGGTGACCGAGTACCCGAAGCCGAGCTCGGCGGCGAGGTCGATCGTGCCCGGGCTGCCGCTCCCCATGATGTAGAGCTTCGGGTGCGGCTGTTGGAACGGCTTCGGCCAGACGTTCAGGTAGCGGTAGTTGTAGTAACGGCCCGAGTACGTGGACGGCCCGTCGGTCGTCCAGGCCTGGCGGATGACGTCGAGCGCCTCGCGGTAGCGGGCCCTCGCCGTCGCCGGGGCGATCTCGTTCGCGTTCGACCAGTACTCCATGCCGGTGCCGAGCGGGAAGGCCAGCTCGGTCCTCCCCCCGGACATCACGTCCAGCATGGCGTACTCCTCGGCGAGGCGATTCGGGTACGTCAGGTTGACGGGCGTGCCGAAGATGCAGATCTTCGCCCGTTCGGTCAGGGCGACGAGCGTCGATGCCATGACCGTGCACGAGGGCATCATCGAGTAGGGGGATGAGTGGTGCTCGTTGACGACGAGCCCGTCGTAGCCGAGCCGGTCGGCGAGGACCATCTCCTCGACGTAGCGCTCGTAGTAGCGCTTGCCGACCGCCGGGTCGTAATGGCTGTTCGGGTAGTCGACCCACACCGAATCGGAGCCGTCCGCCGGGCGGTCCGCATAAGGCATGAAGTGCATAAAGTAGAACTGAAGCTCGTCAGCCGACAGCACGTACGACCCTCCCTGCCCGGCGCGACCGGGCGTTCGATGTGACCCGGCGCCGGTCGGCGTGTCCGCACGGTCCGAGTGACGCCATGTGGGGTTACGACGCGCGATCGCGACCCGCCGGCCCCTCCTCCCCGCCCCGTCGCGGGTCTCGCGGCCAGACTATCGACGCCTTCGCCTAGAGGCAATGAAGGAAGCAACGATTCCACGAGACAGAATTGGTGCGCAAGGGTGGCGGGCGGCAGGGCGGCCCCGTCGCACGGTGGGCATCCGCCGCCGAGCCTCCCGGCGGCCGCTTGCCGGTCACAGCGCCCTGGTAGAACCTCGGCGTGCTCCCTGGCCGAATCCTCCTCGCAGCGCTCGCGCTCGCCGTCTCGCTCGGCGGGCCCGCCTCGGCCGCGCTGCGACCGCCGGGGACGTCCCGCGCCGATCACCCGGCGGGCCACGGCAGCGCCACCCCGACGACGGCGGGGGCGCTGACCCTGCTGAGCGAGCCGGACGACGGGGTCGGACCGCTCTACGCCCTGCTCTCCTCCCCGCGCCGCAGCCTCGACGTCGAGCTCTACGAGCTGCGCGATCCCCTGGCCGAGCGCCTCCTCGCGGCCGACGCCCGCCGGGGCGTACGCGTACGCGTCCTACTCGACCGGCACTACCTGGAGGCGAGGAACCTCCCCGCCTACCGCTACCTCTCCACCCACGGCGTGGCGGTCCGCTGGGCGCCGGCCGCCTTCGATCTCGTCCACGAGAAGGCCTTCGTGGTCGACGGCCGCGTCGCGACCATCATGTCGCTCAACCTGGAGCGCGAGTACTACGCGTCGACCAGGGACTTCGCGGTGGTCGTGCGCGACCCGCTCGACGCGGCGGCGGTCGAGGCCGTCTTCGACGCCGACTGGGCCGGCCGCGCCGGGCCGGCCCCGGCCGGGACAGCGCTCGTCTGGAGCCCCGAGGACTCGCAGGCCGCGCTGTTGGCCCTGATCGGCGGCGCCCGGCGCTCCCTGCTGGTCGAGAACGAGGAGATGGAGGACCCCGAGATCGTCGCGGCGCTCGTCGCCGCGGCGCGCCGCGGCGTCGACGTCAATGTCTGCATGACCGATGATCTTCGGTGGCACGCGGCGTTCGCCCGGCTGTCGGCCGGAGGTGTCCACGTGCGCACGTACGCACCGGACGCGCCCCTCTACATCCATGCCAAGGCGCTGCTCGCCGACGTCGGGCTCGGCGACGAGCGTGGGTTCGTCGGGTCCGAGAACTTCTCGGTCGCCTCGCTCCGCTACAACCGCGAGCTCGGGATCGAGCTCAGCGCGCCGGCGCTGCTCCGCCAACTGGCGACGGTGCTCACCGCGGACATCTCCGGCGCCCGGCCCTGGGCCTGAGCAGGCGCGCGCGGGACCGACGCCCGAGGACCAGGGATAACGTGTCCGCCATGGCCACGCCCGCGATCGCCGGCAGCGACCTCGTCGTCCGTCTCTCGCCGCTCGAGAAGCTCGGCGCGTTCCGCCTCGGCGACGTCAGGGTGCCCCTGTCCTCGATCGCCGCGGCGCGTGCCGTCGACGACCCCTGGTCGGAGCTTCGGGGGATCCGTTCGCCCGGGACCGGCCTTCCCGGCGTCATCGCGCTCGGGACACGCCGCGGCGGGTTCGGCAAGGACTTCGCCGCCGTCTACGGCAAGCGTCCGGGGGTCGTCATCGAGCTCGACGGGGCCGACTGGGGCCGCATCGTCCTCACGACGGACGACCCTGCCGGCACCCTCCGCGCGATCGGACGCTGACGCGCCGGAGGGGCCGCCGCGCCAGGTTGGGTCCCGGCGCCCGCTTGACATAGGAGATTCGCATGACCGAAGCCGCTGACGCGAGCGCTCCCCGCACCTATCGACAGGTGCGGTTCGAGCACGCGCCGGGCTCCACGGAGATCCTCCTCGTCCGCCACGGCGAGTCGGCCGTCGCCGACCCGGGCAACCCGTTCACGTTGCTCGACGGGCGGGGTGACCCCGAGCTCTCGCCCGAGGGATGTGTCCAGGCCGAGGCGCTCGCCGAGCGGCTGGCGAAAGTGGGGATCGACGCGATCTACGTCACGCCGCTGCGCCGCACCGCAGAGACCGCCGCGCCGCTCGCCGCTCGACTCGGGGTGGAGCCGGTCGTCGAGCCCGGCATGGTCGAGGTCAACATGGGCGAGTGGGAGGGGGGCCTCTACCGACGGATGATCGCGGAGCGGAGCCCGCTCGCGATGAGGGTGTTCAGGGAGGAGCGCTGGGACGTCATCCCGGGCGCCGAGTCGAACGAGTCGCTGTTCACGCGCACCGGCGCCGCCATCGGGCGCATCGCCGAACGCCACCGTGACGGCCGGGTCGTCGTCGTGGCGCACGCCGTGTCGATCGGCACGGTCCTCGCCCAGGCGGCGCGCTCCTCACCGTTCGCCTTCGTCGCGGGGGACAACGCGTCCGTCTCGACGCTCGTGGTCGCGGGCGACCGCTGGACGGTGCGCCGCTTCAACGACACCGCTCACCTCGAGTAGGGCGTCCGAGCGGGGCGCCGGCTCATCGCTCGGTGTCCGGCGCCGCCGTCACGACGGGGACCTCCGGGGGTGACGGCGCCCGATCGGTGGCGATCGCGGGAGGCTCTGCGCCGTCGGCGTGACCGTCCGGCGGTCCGATGGCGGCGTCACGGTCCTCCGCGGGCGACTCGATCCCGCTCCCGAGTGGAAGCTCCACGACGAAGGTGCTGCCCGCGCCGCGGCCCGTGTCGAGGCGCGCCACCCCGCCGTGGGCCTCGGCGATCGACGCGACGATCGCGAGGCCGAGGCCCGACCCGCCGCTGCCGCGGGTGCGGGAGGGGTCAGCGCGGTAGAAGCGCTTGAAGACGTGGGGGGCGTGCTCGGGCGCGACGCCCGGGCCGTCGTCGTGGACGGCCAGGACCGCGCGTTCTCCTTCGGTGCGCACGGAGACCTCGACGGCGGTGCCCGGCGGTGTGTGGCGGATCGCGTTCTGCACCAGGTTCCCGACGACCTGCCGGAGGCGCTGCTCGTCGCCCTCGAGCACCACGGGCGTCGGCGCCTCGACGCTCAGGGTGCGGTCGGGTGCGACCACCTGTGCGTCGGCGGCCGCGTCGATCGCGATCGCGGCGAGGTCGACCGGGGCGCGCTCGAGCGGCCGGCCCTGGTCGAGGCGGGCCAGCAGGAGGAGGTCGTCGACCAGGACCCCCATGCGCGCCGCCTCGTCCTCGATCCTGCGCATGGCGAGCGCCAGGTCCTCGGGCCGGTTCGCCGCCCCGCGCCGGAACAGCTCCGAGTAGCCGCGGATCGAGGTGACCGGCGTCCGCAGCTCGTGCGAGGCGTCGGCCAGGAACTGGCGGAGCCGGTCCTCAGAGGCGCGCTGCTCGGTGAAGGCGTGCTCGATCTGGGCGAGCATGACGTTGAGGGCGGCACCGAGCCGTCCGACCTCGGTCGCGGGGTCGTCGTCGTCCACCCTGAGCGACAGGTCGCCGTCCGCGATCTGCCCGGCCGTCTCCTCGATGCGCTCGAGCGGGCGCAGCCCGACACGCACGACGGCGTAGCCGAGGCCGATGAGGACGAGGAGCGCCGCCGCCGACACCGCGATCTCGATCAGGACGAGCTGGCCGAGCGTGCCCTCGAGCCCGCTCAAGGGGACGCCGAGGAGCGCGACGCCGAGCGAGGGGAGCGACCCGAAACCGGAGCTGACGTACACGTTCTCCGCCAGGACCCGGTACGAGCCCGACGTCCCGTTCAGGCTTCCGGTCATGGTGAACTGCAGCGTGGCGCCGGAGGAGGCGTTGAGCAGGGGCACCAACGAGCCCTTCGCGATCGTGAGGTGGAACCCGCTCGGTACCGAGAACAGCGGCACGCCGTTCGTCGAGACGACCTCCGCGGCCGTGTTCAACGGGAGCTTGGGCAGGTCGGAGAAGTGCGGGTTGCGCAGCTCGGCGAGCGCGATCTGCGCCCCGGTCTGCAACTGGGTGTCGACCTGGTTGTTCAGGTAGGCACCGATCTCGTTGTAGACGACGACATCGGCGACGACGAGACCGACCGCGGCGACGAGGACGAGCCCGAGCAGCAGACGCGACCGGAGCGACAGCCTCCGGGCATGGCGAGCGGCGGCCGGGCCGATCGCCCGGAGCCGCCTCGACGCCGGCATCGCGGTGCCTACGTCGTCGCCGGGACCCGCAGGCTGTAACCCGCGCCCCGCAGCGTGTGGATCAGCGGCGGTCCAAGGGTGTCGATCTTCTTGCGCAGGTAGCTGATGTAGGTCTCGACGACGTTGGCGTCGCCGCCGAAGTCGTACTCCCAGACGTGGTCGAGGATCTGCGCCTTCGACAGGACGCGGCGCGGGTTCAGCATCAGGTAGCGGAGGAGCTTGAACTCGGTGGGCGTGAGCTCGATCGACGTCGTGCCGCGGAAGACCTCGCGGGTGTCCTCGTCGAGCTCGAGGTCGGCGAAGACGAGCCGGGACGACACCTCCTCGGAGTCGAGGACCCGGCGCAGCACCGCGCGCACCCGTGCGAGCAGCTCCTCCAGGCTGAAGGGCTTCGTCACGTAGTCGTCGCCGCCGAGCGTGAGGCCGCGCACCTTGTCCTCGGTCGCGTCCTTCGCCGTTAGGAACAGGATCGGGACCCGCCGGCCCTCCTGGCGGATCCGGCGCGCGACCTCGAATCCGTCGAGGTCGGGCAGCATCACGTCGAGGACGAGGAGGTGGGGACGGTAGGAGGCGAGGAGCTCGATCGCCGCCCGACCCGTGGCCGCCGTCTCCACCTCGAATCCCTCGTACCTGAGCGCGGTCGCGACGAGATCGGTGATGTTCGGCTCGTCGTCGACGACCAGCACGCGTCCCGCAGTCGACTCCACCGCACCATTGTGCCGCTCATCTCTGTGGGCTCGCTGTGCATCTCCTGTCAGCAAGCGGTGGCCCGTCGGGCAGGGCGCGGGACGTCCCGCCGGGACCACCGCGCGGCTCACGTCGGCGCGACGAGACGGCTGCGCGGGCGGCCGGGCGGGCGCGCGGAGCACGGGTCGGAGCGAATGGACGGAGCCGGGCCGGAGCACCGCGTGAACGTGAGCCACGCCGCCACCTTTGCGCCGTAGACCAACATGAAGGCTCCGCGGTCTCGCTGTGGTGCTCGATGAAGGCGAGCAGCTCCTCGACCACGTCGTCTCGCGAGAACTCGCCGGGCGGAGCAGCTCGCGGGTGAGGACCGGAAGAAGCACTCGACCTGGTTGAGCCGGCTCGCGTGCGCGGGGTGTGGTGGACGACGAAGCGCGGATGGGTTGCCAACCAGGCCTCGGTCGCCTTCGAGGTGTGCCGGGAGCCGTCGTCCGTGACGACGTGGATCGACAGGTCGTCCTCGATGCTTACGTCGATCTCCTCCAAGAAGGAGATGGAGGTGACCGAGTCGTTGCGACCGATGTCCTTTGCGCGGACCTTGCCGGTCGCGACGTCGAGCGAGGCGGTGCCGTAGCGGACGTGCTCGAGCTCGCGCCGGGCAGGACGACCCGGGCGGACCGGCGTCTCGGGTGCTTCCTGCTCTTTGCCTGGATGCCGGTCGTCTCGTCGATGGACAGCGCGACGGCGTTCTCCGACGGGGCGAGGTAGAGCCGACAGATGCCCGCTGCCCGCTCCGAGAACTCCGGGGTGGCCCGCCGCGTCAGCCAGCCCTCTACCTTGTGGGGGCGCCGTCGTCAGCCGCGAGGAGGCACCTGATCTGGGAGGTGGAGATGGCGATCCCGGCCCTTGCCATCGCTCCTGCAAGCTCGGAGTGGCTCCACTGCGGGGAGAGCTCGGGATGCTCGGAATGCTCGGAATGCTCGGGAGGTGACCTCGGCCACGAGCACGAGCCGGTCGGTCGGTCGACGGGGGGACGACCGGAGCGCTCAGCGTCGTCCGGAGGGCGAGGCCGAGATCCAGGATGCCGATCCGCCGTTTGCAGACCGACTGGGGAGCGTCCGACCTCCCCGGCGATCCGGCGGCCGGTCACGCCGTCCGCCGCGGGTAGGACCACCTCGGCGCGCTGGCGATCGCGATGCGGCGTCGTCTGGGCGCGCACCCGGTGCTCGAACTCGGTGTGCTCCTCCACGGTCAAGGCAAGCGGCTCCACGCTCCACACTGTCGACCTCCTGGAGTCGTCGATGTGGACGGTTCACGATGTTCGAGCCACCGATGCGGGGGTGCGCTAGGCGCCGAGCTCCGTGGCAAGCGTCGCCTCGTCGTGCGCCTCGACGGCGATGACCTGGGCATCGCTCGCCCGACGGGGCAGCGCCACGGCGATCAGCGCGGCGAGGACTGCGATGCCCGCAGCCACGGCGAACGCGAGCCCGAACCCGGCGCTCAGCGCCGCCCCCGCAGGGTGCGGTCCCGGGCGGGCAAGCAGGCTGTCCGACCTCGAGGTCGCGACGGTCGCGAGCGCGGCCAGTCCGAGCGAAGCGCCCACCTGGCGCGACGTGTTCACCAGCCCCGAGGCGAGACCGGCTTCGCCGCCGCGGATCCCGCTCGTCGCGGCCAGGGTGATCGGCGTCAGCGCGACCCCGATGCCGAACGCCGCGACGGCGCCGGCGAGGATCACGACCGTCAACGGCTCGCGGGTGACACCGATGCGCGACAGCACGGCGAGCCCGACCGCCATGAGCAGGGGGCCGGCGATCACCAACCGCCGCGTGCCGAGGCGCCCGACCAGCCGGACCGTCACCTGGGAGCCCGCGACGACGCTCAGCGAGAGCGGCGCGAACAGCAGGCCGGTGACGATCGGCGACAGGTCGCGGACCTCCTGGCAGTAGAGGGAGAGGAAGTACCACATCGGGAACAGCGCGGCCGCCACCGCGAGCATCGCGAGGTTCGCGCTGCTCACCGAGCGCGAACCGAAGAGCCGAAGCGGCATGATCGGCGCGGCGGCGATCCGGGCCTCGTGGACGACGAAGGCGACGAGCAGCAGCACCGCCAGCGCCAAGGCGAGCACGGTGTCCCTCGAGGCCCAGCCGACGGCATCGGTGCGGACGACGCCGTAGACCAGCGCGCAGAGACCCGCGGTGACGAGGAAGGCGCCCGGCAGGTCGAGCCCGCGACGCTCACGGCCGCGGCTCTCCGAGAGGACCGCGTAGCCGGCGACCAGCACGACGGCGCCGATCGGGACGTTGATGAACAGCACCCAGCGCCAAGTCAGCTCCTGGGTGATGATCCCGCTCAGCAGATTGCCGACGGCACCACCGGCCCCAGCGACACCGGCCCAGGTCCCCATCGCCCTTGCCCGCTCACGCGGCTCGGTGAAGGCGGTCGTGAGGATCGCCAGGGTGGACGGGGCGAGGATGGCGCCGCCGAGCCCCTGCGCGGCGCGCGCCGCGACGAGCATCGTCTGGCTGGTGGCGAAGCCGCCGACGAGGCTGGCCAAGCTGAACACGCCGAGTCCGAGGAGGAAGATCCGGCGTCGGCCGAACAGGTCGCCTGCTCGGCCTCCGAGCAGGAGGAAGCCGGCGAAGGTGAGCGTGTACGCGTTGACCACCCATTGGAGTCCGGCCGTCGAGAAGCCGAGGTCACGGTGGATGGAGGGGAGCGCGACGTTCACCACGGAGATGTCGAGCACCACCATGAACTGCCCGGTGCAGGCGAGCGCGAGGATCATCCACGACGGCGCGCGGCCCGAACCGCCCCGCAAGCGGGCCGCCGCCTCGCGAACTGTCGCCATCGCTCTCCTCCGTGCGCGCCGAAGCAGGCGCACTGCTGGGCTCGAGGGGAGCAACCGCTCCCGGCTCCGAGCTATTCCCGCCACTAGCCTCGCTCGCCATGGACGCGCCGGTCCCCCTGGAGCACGCCGAGGCCGCGAACCCGTGGAGCTGAGCCGGCGCGGCGGAGCGGACGAGCCGGAGGACCCCGCCAGCGCGCTCGCCGACGCCGTCGCCGCCTCGCTCCCCGGCTGGGTCGAACGATGCGTGGCGCGTCGACTCGCCGAGCGGCCCGGTCCGCCGGGCGCGACCGGTGAGGCGCTGGAGCGTGCGCGCGAGGCGGGCCGGCTGGCCGCTGCCGAGATCGTCCCGAAGCTGCGGGCGCTGCTCGCGAGCGACGTCGACGAGCAGTGGACGACGCCCCTCGCCCTCGTGCGAGAGGCGGTGCCCTTCGCCACCGCGGTGCTGCGAGAGCAGGGCGCGCCGATCCCGGCGCGTGACGCGTTCGCCGCGAGCCGCCTCCCGGACGACCTCTACGACCTGACGCCCGCCAATCTCCAGGCGCTCGGCGACGAGGTCGGCGAGCTTGGCATCAGATGGGGAGCGGCCAAGGCATGGGAGCACAAGCGCCGCCACGGCGCGCCCTGAACGTCACCACGCAGAACGGCCGTCCACTCACGGTGCGCGCGTACCCGGGCGCGGGCCGCCGCAGCTGCCTAGGCTGCGCGGCCGAACGCTGAAGCCGCGCCGCCACGTGGGCGGTCAGCGGCGTACCCGCGTCGGGCACCGCCCGCGGCGCGTGGCTCGCAGAGGGGGTGTGGATCACGAGCGAACCATGGCGTCGGCTCGTCGCCCCCCGGGTGCGTCGAACCCTGGCCCGCTCCGTCGGCGTGCTCGCTCGCCGGTACCGCAGCGCCGGCTGCGTCGCCTTCCTGGTGGCGATCGCGCTCGCGTGGTGCGCGCCGGCGCTCGCCCACGGCACCCTGTTCGGCAGCTACGACACCGCGCTGCGCGCCGGGCTCGGTGCTTCGCTCGTCTCGAGCGTCCACAACCCCTTGAGCGGGGACACCGCTAGGCAGGACGCCGTGTGGGCGCAGCTCAACTGGCTCGCGGTGCACCACGGCACCCTCCCGCTCTGGAACCCCTACAACGAGCTCGGCATCCCCGAGCTCGCCAACTTCCAGTCCGCTCCGGCCGCGCTTCCCTCGCTCGTCAGCTACCTCGTGCCGCTGTCGTCCGCGTACACCGTCGCCGTCCTCGTGAAGCTGCTCATCGCGGGGACCGGGTGCTTCTTCGCCGCCCGCGTGCTCGGCACCTCCCGCGTCGCGGCCCTCCTCGCCGGGGTCGTCGGCGAGCTGGCCGGCCCGAGCGCGGCCTGGGTCGGCTGGCCCCAGGCCGGCGTCGCCGCCTGGACCGGTTGGGTGCTCGGCTTCGTCCTGCTGATCTGCCGCAGGCCACGGTGGCGCTACGTGGTGGGGCTCGCGGTGGCGGTCGCGTTCGCCATCGCCGGCGGCTTTCCCGAGGTGCTGGCGATCCTCGCGATCGCGGCCGGCGCGGTCCTCCTCGCTCGCCTCGGGGTCGGCCGGATGCTGCACGGGGAACGGCGCAGCGGCGTGGCCGGCCCGTCCCTGCGGCGTCGGCTCGGCGGCGTGACCGGCGGTGTCGGTCTCGGCGTGCTCCTCGCCGCGCCCGTATGGCTGCCGGGGCTCGCGGTCCTGCGCGCCAGCGTCACCGTCAACCGGCCCTCGCCGTTCTTCCTGCCTGCGGGAGAGCTGGCGCTGTTCTGGGACCCGACCTACTGGGGGCTCCCGACCGCCTCCAGCACGTGGTTCGGACCGATCAACTACTACGAGACCGCCGCGTTCGTCGGTCCCGTCGTGTGCTGCTGCGTTGCCGTCGCCCTGCTGCGCCGGTGGAGGCGACCCGAGGTGCTGGCGCTCGCGCTGGCGGGGACGCTCGTGCTGCTCCTCGCCCTCGGCGTGCCGCCGTTGCGCGAGCTCGCGACCTCGGCCCCGCTGCTCAGGTCGATCGCCTTCGGCCGGGGCCTCCTCGTCGTGTGCGCGCTCCTCGGCATCCTCGCCGCGGTCGGCTTCGACGAGCTGCGCGGCGGCCGGCCGGGGTGGGCCGGATGGGGGACCTTCGCCCTCGCGGCGGCGCTGACGATCGACCTGATCTCGACGACGGCCGGCGGCGGCCTGAGCGGCGCTGAGCGCCACCTGCGCCTCGAGGGGCTCTGGCTGGACTGCGGCGAGCTCGCGGTCTTCGGCGCCTTCTTGTGCTGGTCCGAGCTGCGCGCCCGCGCCCGCGCGACGTCGGCGCTGCTCAGGGCGCGCCGGGTCGGCGCGGCACCGCTTGTGCCTCGCGGCGGCGTCACCCTCGTCGCGGTGGCCGTCACGCTCGTCGTCGCCGGCGCCTCGGTCAACACCTGGTCGAGCCGGTACCTCCCGCGCAACGCCGCAGTGGACGCCTACGCGAAACGCGTCGGCGGCGCGCTCGTCGCCCTCGGTGGGGGTCACGTGCCGTCACAGCCGCCGCAGCTCGGTCTCGTCCCGGAGCTGAACGCGGCGTACCGTGTCCGCGAGCTCGCCGGCTACGACGCGATGACCTCCCGAGCGCTCCTCGACACCTGGACGGACCTCGCCCCTGCTCCGGATCTCGCCAGGTGGGAGCTCGCCGGGTCCGTGACCGACTTCGCCCCGGACGTGACGACGGTCGCGCAAGCCCGCGCCCTCGGCGTCTCCTACGTGCTCGAGCCGGCCCGCCCCGCGCTGCGCCTGGTCGGCAATGCGCGGTCCCTGCTGACCGGCGCCCTCGCCCGCGCCGGCAACCGGTCGGTCGACCTCGTGACCGGCACGCTCGACGAGCTCGAGTGGTACGTCGAGCAGGGGTCGCTGATCCGCGCCTTCCCCAGCCGCCTCCCGGGCTTCGTCGGCAGGTACCTGGCCGCCGAGGCCTCGCTGTCACCCGGAGCGGCCCAGGCGCCGAGCCCGCTCGGGACGCCGGCCGCGCAGACGGTGAGCGCGCTGTTGGACCGCCGCCCTGCGCTCGAGCCCGAGCTCGAGGCGCTCGTGACGAGTGCTCCCGTCCCCGGCCTCGTGCCCGTCGCCACCCTCGGACGCGAGGAGCTGTACCGGGTGCCGGGCCCGGCTGGGGCGAGCTTCGTCACGCCTGCCGCCGGCGCGGTCGAGGCATCGCTTCGCTACACGGCCGACGCAACCGCGACGATCACGCTGCGCGCCGCGCGCCCCAGCTGGGTGACCGTCGCCGTCGACGACGAGCCTGGATGGTCGGCCACAGTCGGTGGGCATGCCGCGGCGACCCGGGGCAGGAGCGGAGGCGAGATCCAGGTTCGCGTCCCCGCCGGCAAGCACGTGCTCACCCTCTCCTACTGGCCCGAGCACCTCAGCCTGGCGCTCGGGCTCGCCCTCGGAGCGCTCTTGGTCCTTGCCGCCGGCTCGGTGCTCGCCTCGCGCCGCGGCCGGCGCGCGCGCGAGCCGGCTCGCTCCGCGACCGGAACAACGAGCGCCGAGCCGCCCGCGCCGAGCCGCCTCCTCGACGTCGGCTCGCGGTTGTCCTGACGCCGCTTACGCCGAGATCGAGTCCAGGGACGACACGACATTCGGGACCCGGGTGAGCCCGCCCGGCATGCCGAGCAGGTAACCTTGGCCGAGCCGGACACCGGCGGCGCGCAGCGCGGCGAGCTCGCCGTCGGTCTCGATCCCCTCGGCGATGACCGTCCCCGCGTACTCGCGGACCACGGCGATCATGGCGCCGATTAGCGCCCGGCGCGCCGGGTCCTCGTCGACGCCCGCGACCCAGGCCCGCTGGAGCTTGACGAAGCGCGGCCGGAGCTGCTGGACGTGGCGGAGGCTCTCATAGCTCGGCGACGCGCAGGAGATCGCCGTCCCGACCTCCTCGGGGAGCTCGGCCAGGGCGCGCCCAAGCGGGGATCCGTCGTCGAGGTCGTCGCCCTCGGGGAGCTCGACCACGATGGGTTTCGGCGACGACGCCGCGACCTTGCGCAAGGTGTCGCCCGAGCGCGCGAACTCGACCGAGGCGTTCAGCGACAGCCAGAGGCCGGCGGGCAGCGAACTGGCGGCGGCGACCGCCGCCAGCGCCAACGTCGCCTCGAACTCGATGCCGACCCCCAGCTCCGCGGCGTCCGCGATCCGCCGGACCGGCGAGACCCCGTCCTCGAACCTCGTCAGCGCCTCGCAGCCGACGGTCTCGCGCGTCTCGAGGTCGACGACCGGCTGGAACACGGTGCGGAAGGCGAGCCTCGGGTACTGCTCGGCAGGCGCAGCGGGCGCGGCAGCGCCGACAGCGGCGGGCGCCGGAGCCGGAGCGGGAGCCGGAGCCGGAGCCGGGGCACTCTCGGCCGTCGGCGCCTCGTCCGGCAACGCCTCGACGTCGAGCGTGGGCTGTGGCGGTGAGGTCGAGGTCGCCAGGCCGGCGACCGGCGACACGGGTGTCGCAGTGGTGCGATAGGCGTGATCGAGACGACCGAAGTGCAACGCCGCGGCCCAGTCGACGACGGCCGGGTTCGCCACCACGCTGGCGGGGTGGACGGGCGCCTGCTGACGCGGGCGTTCCGGCTTGTACAGGCGTGCCTTCACCTGCACGAACATGTCGACGATCGAGTGGCGGACGCCGATGAACGCCACGATCGCGTAGCTCGCCAGGACGGCGTTCAGCCCAGCGTAGACCGCGTTGTCCCAGCGCGACCCCTCGTAGTCGCGCAGCACGGTGAAGAGGGCCAGGCCGACCAGCAGGTAGGGCGCCACGATGAACAGCAGCCCCGGGACGGTCCGGTCTCGCACCTTGGGGGTGCGCCCGAACACGCTCTTGTCGCCGGTCAGCGCCTGGACGACCGAGTTGCCGACGCCGGCGAGATTGACGGGGAGCAGCATGAGGTTGAACCCGTAGACGCGCAGCACGTCGAGACGCTTGTACCCGCAGTACTTCAGGTCGCTCGCCATCGCGATGAAGTACGGCAGCGCGACGAGCCCGAGCAGGGGGCTGACGAGCTGGTTGCTGAACGGGTAGGCGAGGAGCAACAGCAGGCTGATCGTGCTCCAGCAGATCGAGGCCATGTAGTTCGTCCGCAGGAACAGCTCGCCGAAGCGCGTCCGCTCCCCCCTCGCCCGCCGTGCCTTCGACTGGCGCCGCAGCTTCGGCAGGATCAGCAGGCCGCCGTTGGCCCAACGCCGTCGCTGGATGCACAGCGAGCCGAAGTCCGGCGGCGTGGAGCTGTAGCTCAGCCGCTCGGGGTAGTTGAGGAGCTGCCAGCCGCGTGTGCCGAGGTCGATCGTCGACTCGGTGTCCTCGATGACCGTGCGGTCCTGGATGTAGCGGCGGATCTCCCAGTTGCCCGCGTACGCCGTCTCCATCACCTCGTCGAGCGCGCGCTTGCGCAGCACCGCGTTGGCGCCCACCCAGAACGTGGCGTCGTAGTGCGTGAGGCCCTGGTGGACGATGTGCTGGAGGTCCGTGGTGGCGCCTGCGATGCGCTCGAGGCGCGTCGCAGAACCCGGGTACGCGCTGTACGGAGTCTGCGCGACGCCGACCCGCGCGTGCTCGCTCTGCTCCATGAGGTAGACGAGGCGGAGGCAGTACTCGGGGAGCAGCACGCTGTCGGCGTCGAGGGTGAGCACGTAGTCGGGGTCCCGGACGTTCAGGTCGGCGACATCGGCGTCGGCCGGTACCAGCACGCGGCCGGCAACGGTGACGACGTCGCGGTAGCTGTTGCCCATGAGGCCGATGTAGCTGTTGAGGTTCATCGCCTTGTTGGCTTCGTGGGAGAGCGACCCGTACAGCTTGCGCTCGAAGCTCGTCAGCTTCGCCTGGAAGGTCCACGCGAGGCGGCGGTAGAGCTGGACGATGCGCTCGCGCGGGAGCACCGTGCCCTCGCGGGCGGCGGCCCGGATCGCCGCGGCGCCGACGGCCAGGTCGGCGGCGAGGCTCCGGACGACCTGGTCGGCGAAGAACGAGTCCGCATGGTCCACGACCTCCTGCCCGTTCGCCAGCTCGTTCAGCCAGTGGACCGCCTGCTCGAAGTGCGACGACAGGACCGCCATGTCGGCGACCGTCGCACCGCTCCCCTCGGGAGTGGAGGATTCGAACCGCTCGAGCGCGGCGGCGAAGTGACCGGCAGGCGCTGCGAGCATCGCCTCGATCTGCCCAGGAAGCGCTCGGGCCTCCCGCAGCAACCTGCGGTGCCGCTTGCTCTTCGGCTGTGGCGGGTCGTCGATCAAGAGCACGACCTCGAGACCTGGGTACTCCTGCAGGGCGGCCGAGAGCAGCGTGGTGCGGACCACGCGGGCGTCCTCCTGGTAGGAGGGGACGATCACCGTCAGCGAAGGCGTCGTGCCGTCGAAGAACTCGTCGAGACCGGCCCGGGGCACGCGCCGGTGGGCCCGGCTCCGGTAGAAGAAGCCGAGGCGGCTCACCAGGTAGGCGAGGGCCGAGCAGGTCAGCGCCGTCACGACGAGGAGGTAGAAGACCGCCTCGACCTTGTAGCGCGAGTTCCAGGCCTGACCCTGGATGAACTCGCCCGAGAGCCAGGTCCAGAAGTACAGCGCCCAGCCCACCACGGTCGTTACGACGGCGACGCGTCCCATCGCGATCCTCCGGTCGCTGATCGGTGTCGCGACCGCGGGCAGCGGGTGCTCCCGCTTGTCTCCGCCCCACTGGCGCCGGACGCCCGAAGCGCCGCTCAGCTTGTTCCTCACGATTCCTCCGCGAAGGCGTTCATCCGCCATTTAGCCAATTGCTGCACAGTGATATCCGGTAGATGTACTCGGAGCCGATTGTGCAGCACTCTAGCAATGCCTTATATTCACTGGGAAGTTCGGCCTGATCGCTACTTTATATGCAGTAGATGAATACGCCGTTTGGATGAGTAATTGCGGTTCCCGAGGAGATGGATGTCCACCGAAGACGCAGACTCGCGGCAGCTCCCCCGCCCGGGTGACGGCGCGCTCGAGCCCGACGCCCGCCAGGTGCGCCCTCGCGCCGTGGGGGGCGCGGTCGCCGAGCTGGACGCGGACGACGGTGACGAGGACGAGGACGAGGAACAGCCCCACCAGCAGCTCTCGTTCTTGCGGGTCCTGCTCGCGCTGGCACTCCTCGCCGGCGTCGTCGTCGGGAGCGCTGCGTGGATCCGCGGCACCGTGGCGACCGCGGGCGGGAAGGTGTCGCCGTCGTGGTTCGCGCCCTACGTCGATGCGACCCTGACGCCGACGTACCAGTTCCAGGATCCGGCGTACGACCCGTCCAGGCAGGTCGTGCTCGGCTTCGTCGTCTCCCAGCCCGGCTCGGCGTGCACGCCCTCGTGGGGCGGTGCCTACTCGCTCGACCAGGCCGCGCAGACGTTGAACCTCGACCGGCG
>Ga0307374_10007728_pt1 | contig 16274 bp, 15 predicted proteins | sample OX3MG_FD_202532 | JGI IMG/M metagenome (GOLD analysis project Ga0307374, IMG submission 202532) | Soil microbial communities from Risofladan, Vaasa, Finland - OX-3 | ecosystem: Environmental > Terrestrial > Soil > Coastal area > Acid sulfate soil | place: Finland: Risofladan, Vaasa | collected... | reverse complement strand
GTCACGGCGTGCCGTGCCGGCGTTGTTGATCAGCACGTCGATGCCGCCCAGCGCCTCCTCGGCGGCATCGACCAGCCCGCTGACCTCGGCCGGGGAGCTCACATCGCAGGCGAGCCCGGCGACGTCACCGCGCTGGGCGAGCACGGCCACGGCGGCGTTGACCTCCCCCGGTCGCAGGCCCGCCACGAACACCCGCGAGCCCTCCTCGAGGAAACGCTCGGCCGCGGCCAGGCCGATCCCGCTCGTGCCGCCGCTGACCAGCACTGCCTTGTCGCGTAGCCCGCGCATCAGCCACCTGCCGTGAACCGGGAACCCGTCTCGCCGCCTGGAGTCTCCCGGCGGTGTCCCGCTTAGGTCTATCATTCCCGCCAGGCCAACCGAAGGAGCGCGTCATGGCGAGGCAGGCGACCGGCGTGGCGGCAGCGGTGGCGCTGGTGATCGGAGCAGGCAGCCCGCTGGTTGTCAGTACGGCCAGCCCCGTGGTCAGCAACGCCGCGACCACGGTCAGCAGTTCAGCACATCACCTCGGCGGCATCCGGCCACCGGTGCCGGCCGGCCGGCTGCGGATCGCCGGAGATCTGCGCGACGGTGGCACGGTCACGGCCAGCGGGCTGACCTGGCGGCCAGGACCGCTGCCGGCCGGCGACCGGCTGCTCAGCTTCGAGATCGGATATGCCTGGCAGGCCTGCCGCGGCGGGCGCTGCCCGGCCGGGGCGGACTCGACGGCCACGCCCTTCGCCGCGCGGCGCTACGTGGTCGGCCACGCCGACGCCGGCCGACGACTCCGGGTCACCGAGACCGCGACCGAGGTGGTGCAGACCCGCGCGGCCGCGTTCACGTTCACGGTGATCCACGGGGCCAGGACCGTCACGACCGCCGCCGCGGCCGGCGCCTACCCGCGCGGCCGCCGCCCGGTGAGCGAGTTCGTGAACGGGCTGCCCGAGGCGCGGACGGGGTCGGACCAGGAGTACTTCCAGGTTGCCCCCGCGCACTACAGTTCCGCGGACGGCCCTGTTATCGAGAAATTCAGGATCGACCACGGAGCCTGGCGGGCCCTGCCGCAGCGGCGGGTGTTCTACACCGGGACGCTGCGCCCCGGTCGGCACCGGGTCACCGTGCTGACCGCCGACGCGGCCGGGCGGACCAGGCTCAGCTTCGGGTGGCGGGTGGTCAGGCTGCCCGCGCCGCTGTCGTGCCGCGGCACCTGCTGGTATCCGCCGCACCTGAACAAGGCCGGCCACCCGATGCGGTGGGACTGGCAGATCGGCCGCACCTTCCCGCTGCAGCGCACGGGCCAGCGCGCGGTCGACATCTACGACATCGACGGCTTCCTGACCACAAGGTCGCAGGTGCACCGGATCCGCACCGCGTGGCAGGCGAGCACGCTCGCCCATCCGCGGACGGTCTGCTACCTGGACCTGGCCTGGGAGGATTACCGTCCGGACGGCAGCCCGGCGCCGCGCGGGCTCTTCCCGGCCGCGGCGCTGGGCAAGATCTACTACGGCTACCCGCAGGAGCGCTGGGTCGATTTCCGCCAGCTTGCCGCGCTCAAGCCGATGCTGAACGAGCGGATCTCGATGTGCGCGCGCAAGGGCTTCGACGCGGTCGAGCTTGACGACATCGACAGCTTCTCCCCGCCGTCCACGACCGGCTTCTACCTGACGCCCGGCGACGCCAGGAACTACCTTGCCTACGCGTTCAACCTGATCCACGCCCACGGGATGACGGCCATGTGGAAGAACAACCCGACCCTGGCCAGGTGGGGTGTCAGGTACGCCGACGGCGCTGTGGTTGAGGAGTGCTATGTCTACCACGAGTGCGGCAGCTGGCACGTGTTCACCGCCGACCAGACGAAGGCGCAGCCGACCGGCAAGTGGGTCGGCGAGGCGGAGTACGGCTCCGATCACTACGTCTGCAACCCGGGCCAGAGGTGCGGGCACCGGCGGTCGTTCGCCACGTTCTGCCGCGTGGAGTACGCCGGTCCCAATGGCTTCGCCGCGGTCAAGTTCGACGTCAACCTGGACGGGAAGGTGTTCCTCCCCTGCCCGCGCGGCAGGTGACCGCGGCATCCCCGCCGGCACGGCCTGGCTACCCCTGGTAAGAGGCGTCCACGCTCGTGAGCACGTCATCCAGGATGGCCAGGCCCTCCTTGGCCTCGGCGTCGGAGATCGTGCAGGGCGGCACCACGTGCAGCCGGTTGTAGTTCGTGAACGTGAGCAGGCCCTTCGCCCTGGCCTGGGCCGCAAGGGTGGTCATCGCCTCCGACGCGCCGCCGTACGGCGCGAGCATGGCCCTGGTCTCGCGGTTCGATACCAGGTCGAGCGCCCAGAACACGCCGAGCCCGCGTACCTCGCCGATCACCGGATGCCGGCTGGCCAGCTCGGCCAGGCCGGGCCCGAGGGTCTGCGTTCCTATCCGGGCGGCGTTCTCGACGATGCCCTCGTCGCGCATCGCGTCGATGGTCGCCACGATCGAGGCGCTGGCCAGCGGATGCCCGGAGTAGGTGAGCCCGCCGGGGAACACCCGCTCGTCGAAGGTCGCCGCGATCGGATCGGAGATGATCACGCCGCCGATCGGCACGTAGCCCGAGTTGGAGCCCTTAGCGAAGGTGATCAGGTCCGGCACGGCGCCGTGCCGGCTGAACGCGAACCAGTCGCCGGCCCGGCCGAAGCCGCACATCACCTCGTCGGCGATCCAGATGATCCCGTACTTGTCGGCGACGGCACGGACGCCGGCCAGGTAGCCGGGCGGCGGTACGAGCACCCCCGCGGTGCCGACGATGCTCTCGATCAGGATCGCGGCGATCGTGGACGGGCCCTCGAACTGGATGACCTGCTCGAGATGCTCGAGCGCCCGCTGGCACTCCTCGGCTTCCGTGCTCGCCCAGAACGACGACCGGTACAGGTACGGGCCGAAGAAGTGCACGTGGCCGGTCGCGTACTCGTTCGGCCACCGCCGCGGGTCCCCGGTCGAGGTGATCGCCGCGCCGGTGTTGCCGTGGTAGGAACGGTAGAAGCTGAGCACCTTGTCGCGGCCGGTGTGCAGCCTGGCCATCCGGATCGCGTTCTCGTTCGCGTCGGCGCCGCCATTGGTGAAGAACACCTTGCTGAAGCCGTCGGGCGCCAGGTCGGTGAGCCGCTCGGCCGCCTGCCCGCGGGCCTCGTTGGCGTACTGCGGCGCGATCGTGGTCAGCTTCGCTGCCTGCTCGGCGATCGCCTGCACGACGCGGGGATGCTGGTGGCCGATGTTGGTGTTCACCAGCTGGCTGGAGAAGTCCAGGTAGCGGTGGCCGTCGAAGTCCCAGACGTAAGAGCCCTGGCCGCCCGCTATGACGAGCGGCTTGAGTGCCTTCTGCGCCGACCAGGAGTGGAAGACATGCGCCCGGTCGGCGGCGTAGACGGCGGCGCCACGGGCGGGGTCGGGCGCGAGCTCAGTCATGATGGTCTCTCCTTCGGCGAGTCGCGGGGCCGGGCAGGGCCGGGCTTACTGGTTGACGGGGAAGCCGAGGTTCACGCCGCCGTGGCTGGGATCGAGCCAGCGCGAGGTGATCGCCTTCCCCATGGTGTAGAAGTGCACGCCCTCGGTGCCGTGCACGTGGGTATCGCCGAACAGGGAGGCCTTCCAGCCGCCGAAGCTGTAGAACGCCATCGGAACCGGGATCGGCACGTTGATGCCGACCATGCCGACCTGCACCTCGTGGGTGAACTTCCGCGCCGCTCCCCCGTCGTTAGTGAAGATCGCGGTGCCGTTGCCGTACGGGTTGGCGTTGACGACGCCGAGCGCCTCCTCATACGACCCGGCCCGCACCACGGACAGCACCGGGCCGAAGATCTCGTCCAGGTAGCAGCTCATCGTCGGCGTGACCTGATCAAGGACGCTGGGGCCGAGCCAGAAGCCGTCGGCCGCCCCGCCGGTGACCGCGTGGCCGCGCCCGTCGACGGCCAGGGTCGCGCCGTCCGCCACGCTGGCGTCCAGGTAGGAGGCAACCTTGTCCCGGTGGGCCCTGGTGACCAGCGGCCCCATCTCGGACTCCGGCTGGTCCCCGGGGCCGACCTTCAGCTTCGCCACCCGCTCGCCGATCTTGGCGACCAGCTCGTCGCCGATCGGGTCGACGGCGACCAGGACCGAGATCGCCATGCAGCGCTCGCCCGCCGAGCCGAACCCGGCCGAGACGGCAGCGTCGGCGGCCAGGTCGAGGTCGGCGTCGGGGAGAACGACCATGTGGTTCTTCGCCCCGCCGAGAGCCTGGACTCTCTTGCCGGCGGCTGTCCCCACTTCCGATACATAACGGGCCACCGGGGTCGATCCGACGAAGCTGACGGCTCGGACCTCGGGGTGGATCAGCAGGGCGTCGACCGCCTCCTTGCCGCCGTGCACGACGTTGAACACGCCATCCGGGAGGCCCGCCTCGGCCAGCAGCTCGGCGATCCGCAGCGAGGCCGACGGGTCCTTCTCCGACGGCTTCAGGACGAAGGTGTTTCCGGCCGCGATGGCGATCGGGAACATCCACATCGGCACCATGGCCGGGAAGTTGAACGGGGTGATCCCGGCGACCACGCCGAGCGGCTGCCGGATCGAGTAGGCGTCCACGGCGGTGGAGACGTTCTCCGAGAAAGCGCCCTTGACCAGGTGCGGGATGCCGCAGGCGAACTCGACGACCTCGAGGCCGCGGGCGACCTCGCCCGCCGCGTCGGAGGCGACCTTGCCGTGCTCGGCGCTGATCAGCGCGGCTAGCTCGCCCTGATGCTGGCGGACAAGCTCGCGGAACGCGAACATGACCGAGGCTCGCTTGACCAGCGAGGTCTCCCGCCAGGCGGGAAAGGCGGCGGCGGCCGCCTTGACCGCGGCGTCCACCTCGGCGGCGGTCGCGAAGTCCACGGTTCCGGTGACCTGGCCGGTCGCCGGGTTGTAGATGTCACCCCGGCGGGACGGTTCGGCGCCGGTCCACGGCTTGCCGCCGATCCAGTGCGTGCAGTGCTTGCTGGCTCGCTTCTCCGCGCCTAGCGCGCCGCTCGTGTGCTTGCTGCCTGATGCCTGCGTCATCGCTCGTCCTCCCGCGCCGCCAGTCCCCAGGCCAGTCTGCTCCGGCCCAGGGCCGCGGCCAAGTTACAGAACGTATGATTGTCTGGATGCTGCTGACATGTTGTCAGCACTGTCTCTCAGTACCGTCTTCCGGGGGTTCCCGCCGTGCTGCCGACCGTAGCGGACGTTCTCGCGCTCGACCCCGTCACGCGCGGCGCGCCCCGCGTGATCACCGGAGCCGAGCTGCTCGATGCGCCGGTCCGCTGGGTGCACGTGATCGAGCTGGCCGAGGCGGGTCACCTGCTCCGCGGCGGCGAGCTCGTCCTGTCGACCGGGATCGCGCTGCCGCCCGACGCCGACGGCCTGGCCAGGTACGTGGCCGGGCTGGCCGCGGCCGGGGTCAGCGCGCTGGCGGTGGAGCTTGGCTCCCGGTACGTCAGGGAGCTGCCGCGCGCCCTGGTCAGCGCGGCCGTGGTGCACAAGCTGCCGCTGATCGTGCTGGAGCGGGAGACCCAGTTCATCGCGATCACCGAGGCGGTGCACGCCCAGATTCTCGACGCCCAGGTCGCCGAGCTGCGGGCGGCGCAGCGGCTGCACCGGGTCTTCAGCGACCTGGCGGCGGCCGGGGCGGATCAGGACGAGATCGTCAGCCAGGCGAGCGCGCTCACCGGGGCGCCGGTCATCCTGGCCGACCTGGCGCACCGGGTGCTGGCCTGCGCTCCGGCCGGCCAGGAGGTGGCGGCGCTGCTGGCCGGCTTCGCCGGGCGCTCGAGGGCGGCGGTCGTGCCTGGCCGGATCGGCTACGACCCGGCCTCCGGCTGGCTGGTGGCGACCGTGGGCAGCAGGGGCGTGGACTGGGGACGGCTGATCTTCGTCCTGCCCGGCCCCCCGGACGCCGGCACATCCGTCGTCGCCGAGCGGGCGGTGATCACGCTCGCGCTGGCCCGCCTGGTCCGTGCCAGCGTGATCGGTGCCAGCCAGGCCAGTGCTAGCCCGGTCAGCGGGGTCAGCGGGGTCAGCGGGGTCAGCGGCCGGCTGCGGCAGGAGAGCCCGGAGCGGGCCGCGCACCGCTCGCTGCTCACCAGCCTGGCCGGTCCCGGCTACGCCGATCCGGACGACCTGGCGGCCAGGATCACCGCCCTCGGAGTGCCGCTGGCCGGGCGTCGGCTGCTGCCCGTCGTGGTGCTGCTGTCCGGTCAGGGCCGGGCCGACGGCGTCGCCGATGCCCTCTCCGGCGCGTGCCACGACCTCGGGGTGCCCGCGATCTGCGGCCCGCTCGGCGGCCGCCAGGCCGGTGCGCTGCTCGCACTGCCGTCGGGGACCGACCACGACGAGACGCTGACCCGGCTGGCGGACCGGGTGCGGGCCGCAGTTCTCTGCCCCGCTGACGCGATCGGCGTCGGGCCGGCCGCCGCCAGCCTCGGCGCGGCGCGCAGCGCGCTGAACGACGCGGGCGAGGCGGCCGGGGCCGCCGCGCAGGTCGGTGCGAGCCCGCGCGGCCCCGGCCAGCGTGGGCAAGGTCAGCCGTTCGCCCGCCTGGCCGACCTCCGCCTGGCCGGGCTGCTCTACCAGCTGCGTGATGATCCCAGGGTGCTGGCCTTCGCCGAGCGGGAACTCGGGCGGCTGCTCCTGCACGACGAGCAAGCGGGGACGGACCTGGCCGCTGTCCTCGCCAGCTACCTGGCGGCCGGCGGCAACAAGGCCGAGGCCGCGCAGCGGGCCGGCCTCGCCCGGCCGACTCTCTACGAGCGCCTGCGCCAGATCGAGCAGGTGCTCGGCGTCAGAATCGAGTCCGCCGAATCCCGGCTCGCGCTGCATGCCGCGCTGCTGAGCCGGCGGCTGAGCGGCGGCTCACCACGGCCGCGGGCATAGCCGCGTCCCGCGGGCCGCGAGGGTTCCGCGATCTGGAGCGAGCTCGGTGACGGGCCCGGCGCGCGCCGCCAGCAGCCGCCGCCCGGTTGCCTGAGCAGCGAGCACCAGACCCAGCATCACCGCTGCCACGATCCCGTCCAGCCAGAAGTGGTTGGCCGTCACGACCACCGCGAGGGTCGTGAGCACCGGATAGGCCACGGCAAGCCAGCGCCAGCGTGACCGCGTGACCGAAATGATCGCGACAGCCAGCAGGATGGCCCAGCCGACGTGCACGGACGGCATCGCGGAAAGCTGGTCGGCCTCGAACCCGCCGGTGGTCGAGTAAACCGACTGCCCGTAGACGGCGGCCGTGTCCACCATCCCGATCCCGGGCAGCAGCCGCGGCGGCGCGACCGGAATGAGCTGGATGAGCAGGCAGAGCCCGGTGAACGCGACCAGCGTCGTCCTGAACTGTCCGTACCGGTCGCGATGCCGGATGAACAGCCAGATCATGCAGCCGATCAGCACGGGGAAATGGAGCACGTCGTAGTAGAGGTCGAAGACCTGCACGTCCGCCGGATGGGGCAGAACCAGCCGCTGCAGGCTGGCCTCGTTCGGCAGGTGCAGCGCGCGTTCTGCCAGCCAGAGCCAGCGAGCCCGGCCGACGGCGCCGGCCGGGCCGAGCACGGAGAACGATCCGGCGAATTGCCACAGTGCGAAGAGGCCGACGACCAGCGCGGCTCCCGGACGAAGCCGCCTGCCGCGGCGAGCCGCCGGGCGGCGACCGCGCGACCGGCGATGGCGCCATCCTGGCCCGGCGAGCAGGCCAGCGGCTCGGTCTCCGACGGCTGCCGGGCGGGGCCAAGCACGCGGCTCTGGCGCAGCATCGCGGCTGCCGCAACGGCCAGGACTCCTGCGCCCGCCGCGGCCTGCTGCCAGTTCAGATCGAGGTTGATCACCCCACGAGCCCGGCCGCCTGCCAGCCGCGTGCCCGAGCATCTGCCTGATACCTGGCGCTGCGGAACTGCTTGCTCACCTTGCAGAGCCTAGGCCCTGGCATGGATCCCCGTGGGTCCGTGACCGGCGTCTGGGCGTGCGCTGATGCCGGCCGCCGCGGGACAGGGCACGATGGTGGTGTGAACGACAGTGACCGGGTGAGGTCGGCGGTCGGCGAGCTGTACTCAGCGGACCCCGACGTCTTCACCGAGCGCCGCCGTGAGCTTGCCGCCCGGGCGCGCGCGGCTCGCGACCGGGCGGCAGCGAAGACGATCGCGGCCCTCGGCAAGCCGACCCGGTCGGCATGGGTCGTCAACAAGCTGGTCCGCGCGGACCCGAGCGTGCCGGCCAGGCTGGCCGAGCTGGGCGACAGGCTCCGGGCCGGCGAGGCGGCTCTGGACGGCGCGAGCATCCGCGAGCTCTCCAGGGCCCGCCGTGACCTGCTCGACGGCCTGGTCAGGCAGGCTCTGGCGGAATCCGGTCAGCAGTCTGCGTCCGCGGTGCTGCGCGACGAGGTTACCGACACGTTCAGCGCGGCGCTCGCCGACCCCGATATCGCCGGGCAGGTCGCTGCCGGCACGCTGATCCGCGCCGTGCACTGGGCTGGCTTCGGCCCGGCGATCGGTACCGCGGCACCGTCGGGCCCCGCCCCGCCACGACCGAAGAAGGCGGGCAGCAAGACCGGGGCGCCCGCGCCGGATGAGGTCCAGGATGAGGCCCGCGGGCCGGCCGAGCGGGAGAACCAGCGCCAGCAGGCCATTGCCGCGGCCGAGGAGGCCGTAGCGCAGGCTAGCCATGCCGCGGACGCGGCCACGGCGGCGGAACAGGAGCGCGCCGAATCCGTGCAGGCGATCGAGCAGCAATTGACCGACGAGCGCCGGCTTCTCTCCCATGCCAGGATCGAGACCCGTCAGGCCGACAGCGCGCTGCGGCGGGCGCGCCAGGCGCTCGACCGCCTCCGCCGTCAGTCCTCGTAGTGGCGGTGCCCGATGAGCCCGGCGATGTCACCGGCCATTGTCTGGAAAACCACTAGGCGGGAACCCGGCCGCCGTCGCGGCCGTCCAAGGGGACGTGAGGCATGCCCTTGGAGGATCGATGACCCCAGAATCTGCCCGCCCTCGGGGCGGCATGCGCAGGGAAGGGCCGGCGTTTCTCCGGCCGCTGGCCGGCGCCGTCGTCGCGCTGCTGATGGCCGGCTGCGGCAGCGGCGTGCCCTCCGCTGGCAGTCCGCACCCACCGTCAGGCGGCACCACGACGCCGGGCGCGGTGACCGTCTCGAGCGACCATGCCAATGGCCGTACGCTCCATGTCAAGGTGGGCGAACGCCTCAACCTGATCCTGTCGAGCACCTACTGGCAGGTGCGCCGCAGCTCCGCACCAGCGGTGCTGCGGCAGGACGGGGCGGCTACGCCCCTGCCCCGGCCGAGCAGCTGCCCGAAGATCCCCGGCCTGGGCTGCACCCCGGTGCGCACTTCGTTCCTGGCTCTCGCCCCGGGAACCGCCGTGATCACCGCGAGCCGCACCACGTGCGGCGAAGCGCTGCGCTGTGCGGCAGACCAGCGGCATTTCCGCGTCACCATTGTCGTCCGGTAGGCGGGAACGCGTCAGTTTCACGGACCTGCTCTGCGCGGCGCCATGGCGCGGTGATCGCAGTGAGCGCCCGGTCGTACCGCCGTCAGCCGGTCTTCCTGGCTACCGCGCAGTACAGCCAGCGGGAGCCTTCAGAGTCCGCGGCGTCCGGGTCCTCGCAGTTCCACAGTCCGACCCAGGTGACGTCGGGCGGGGCGCCCTGATAGGGCTCAACCACCTCGAGCGGGCCGACGATCCGGCGCAGGTCATCCCGGGATCGCAGGTAGCCGCCGCCCGCCGATCGCCGGCCCGCCTCCTGAATGGCGGCGACCGCCGCAGGCGGCTTCTGGTCGGCGGTCATGTGCGACAGCGCGACGAAGCTCCCTGCGGCCAGCGGCGCGGCATAGCGGGCGACCAGGCCGGCCGGGTCGTCATCATCGGAGACGAAATGCAGCACCGCTGTCATCAGGACCGCCACGGGCTCGCGGAAGTCAATCAGCCTGGCCACAGCCTCGCTCTCAAGCACGGCATCTGGATCACGCAGGTCCGCCAGGACCACCGCCGCGGCCTCGTCGCCTTCGAGCAGGTACAAGCCGTACTGCAGAACCATCGGATCAACGTCGACGTACACGACCCGCGCGTCTGGTCGTACCTTCCTGACCACTTGATGGGTGTTCCCGACCGTCGGCAGCCCCGACCCGAGGTCGATGAACTGCCGGATCCCCTGCTCGGCGATCCATTTCGCCGCCCGCTGATGAAAGCCCCGGTTGGCGAAGGCGGCGTCCACCAGTTCCGGCGCCATCGACTTCATCAGGTCGCCCGCGGCACGGTCGGCGGCGAAATTGCTCTCGCCGCCCAGCAGGTAGTCATAGACGCGGGCGGCACTCGGCTGGGCGGGGTCTACGCCGGGGGGAACCTGCTGTTCCTGAGTCATCATGTCTCCATTCGGCCAATTGCGCGGGTCGCTGCCGATTCGGCACCCATTCTGGCCGACGATACTGCCATCAGCATCGCAGACCTCACCTGCGCGGGTGACGCTGGCCGGGCAAGCCCGCACCCGGTGCCGTGAACTGCTCACGGCACCGGGTGCTCTCTTGACTTCAGGCTGGCTGGACCTACCGCCTTCGCACCTTGCCGTTCGCCGGACTGAGGAACAGCGGGCGCTGGCCCCGATCCGGTCAGGGCATCGAGCGAGGTCTGGGACTCGGTGAGGACCGGCGCGAGCACGTGGTCGTACCAGCCGTCCGAGTCGTCGTAGGTGATCACGGCCGCCGTGGATTTCCACGTCCGCAGCGACTGCAGGTGGTTGATGGTGCTGACCAGCCAGTTCTGCTCGTCGGTCGGGTCGGAGCAGCCGGCGTGGCCGTCCTGGTAGTCCGGTGCCTTCAGGTAGGAGACACCCGGCAGGTTGCCGTTGTCCGCGGCGGCCCAGAAGTCCGCGATGTCGTACTGGTGGTTGGCCTGGTCGGTCCGGCCGATCATGCGCACCGAGGTCGGCGGCAGGTGCATGGGGTTGGCGGTGGACGCGTAGTACTGGAATGGCTCGTGGTGCGGTTGTAGTCGGTGACCGTGCTGCCGCCCACGTTCTGGCGGTTCTGCGAGCAGATCTGAGCCGCCGTCGGCGGGGTTCCCTGGCCGGGGACGTAGCCGTCGTCGAAGCCGCCCTGGAACCAGCCCCACGTGCTCCCCGCGGTGGTCAGTTCCTCGCCGATGTTGTTACCGCCCATCGTGATGGTGCTGGCCGGCGCACGGCGAGTCGTTGATGGTGGCCGAGAAGGGCACGCGGTGACCGTGTTGCCGTCGTAGTAGTCGAGGACGGCCGGGTTCGACGCGCCGCCGGATGGGACAGTCTCGGGCGAGCCGTTGAAGTTGAAGCCGGACAGGCACTGCGCGAGGGTGAGGTTGTGCCCGACGCTCGCCGGGTAGGCGTCCTCGGCACCATGATCGGCGGCGCTCTGCTCGTCGGTGTAGCCGTGGTCCTGGTCGCAGGTCATCGGATCACCGGGCGGGATCCGCGGCGGATTCGAGAGCGGCGAACGGGTAGGTGCCGAAGTAGTGGTCGAACGACACGTTCTCGTCGAAGATCACCACGAGGTGCTTGATCGGCGTCGCCGTGGCGGTCTGATCACCGTGCACAGCAGCAGCCACGTGGCTGCCACTGGCAGCCACCGCCGTGCCAGCACCCGCGGCGCCGAAGGCGACCAGGGCCATCGCGCCGGCGATGGCAACGGCTGTACCGACATCGCGAAAGGCAATCTGAACAATCGCTGGCCGAGCCCGGCCCGGCGGACCGCCCGGCCGCGGCAGGCTGCGCCGTCAGTCAGGAGTCGAAGCCCAGTCCGATGCTGTCCAGGGCCCGGAGCCAGGCGTTCCTGCGGCCGTCGTTGCGGTCAGCCCGGGCCAGTGACCAGCGGGTCAGGCCGATGCCCGCGGCGCGGACCGGCTCCGGCGGGAACGGCAGCGGCCTGGTGCGCACCATCTGCAGGTCGGTCCGCTCGGTCGGCTCGCCGGCCAGCAGGTCGAGAACCACGTTCGCGCCGAACCGTGACGCGCCGACGCCCAGGCCGGTATAGCCGGCGACGTAGGCCAGGCGACCGGCTCGCGCGGTGCCGTAGAACGCGCAGAACCGGGAGCAGGTGTCGATCACGCCGCCCCAGCAGTGCGTGAACTCGATCCCGTCCAGCTGCGGGAACGTCGCGTTGAAGTGCTCGGCGAGCGTGGCGAACGTGGCCGGGCGCTGGTCCAGGCTGGCCGCGATCTTGCTGCCGTAGTAGTAGACGGCGTCGTAGCCGCCCCACAGGATCCGGTTGTCCGCGGTGAGCCGGTAGTAGTGAAACTGGTTGCCGGCATCGCCGATGCCCTGCCGGTTCCGCCAGCCGATGCTGGCGCGCTGGGCAGCGTTCAGCGGCCTGGTCATCAGGACGTAGTCGTAGACGGGCACCAGGTAGTACCTGAGCCGGCGCAGCAGCGGCGCGAACGCGCCGGCGGCCAGGGCTACCCGCTCGGCGAGCACAACTCCCTGCGGGGTACTCAGTGCTAGCCGGCCCTGGGCTAGCCGGCCCTGGGCCCGGCGAGGCTCATCGCCGATCGCCGTGACCGGCGTGTGCTCGTAGATCCTGACCCCGGCGGCCAGGCAGGCCCGCCGCAGGCCCCAGGCAAGCCTGGCCGGGTCGACGGTCGCGCAGCCGTCGGGGTCCCAGAGCCCGCCCAGGTACGTGGGCGAGTTCACCTCGGCGCGGACCTGGCTCGCGTCGAGCAGCCGGGCCCCGATGCCGAGGCGGCCAGCCGCCTGCGTGGCCTCGGCCAGCCCGTCAAGCTGCCACTGCTGCGTGGCCACGGCCAGCTCGCCGGTCCGCACGAAGTCACAGTCGATCCCGTAGCGGGCGATGGCCTGCTCGATCTCGTCCAGGTTCTCCCGGCCGAGCCGGTCGAGGGTCTGCATCTCGTCGGGAAAACGATCCAGGCCGTTGCCGAGCCCGTGCGTGATGCTGGCCGAGCAGAAGCCGCCGTTGCGGCCCGTGCCGCCCCAGGCGATCCTGCGTCCCTCAACCAGGACGACGTTCCGGCGCGGATCCCGCTCCTTGGCCAGCAGCGCGGTCCACAGCCCGCTGAAGCCGCCGCCGATCACGGCAAGGTCCGCCTGCTCGGTACCGGTGAGCGGCGGCAGTAGCTCGGGCGCGTCCGGATGATCCAGCCAGAAAGGGACCGCGCTGGCCCCGGCCAGTGCCCGCGGCTGCGGGGTCAGGTCTGCCTTCTGGACAGCACGATGCTCGCGATCGCGCAGAGGATGCCTATTCCGAAGATCGCGCTGCCGAAGACGAAGACCTGCGGCGGGATGCCTATCCGGGTCACCCCGTACACCCAGACGGGGAACGGCACCGCAGATCCGCTCACGAAGTTCGACGTTACGAAGTCATCGATCGACAGCGCGAAGGCCATCAGGGCTCCGGCGAGGACTCCCGGCATGATCAGCGGCAGCGTGATCTTGCGGAAAGTGACCCAGGGGTTCGCGTAGAGATCCTGAGCCGCTTCCTCCAGCGACCGGTCGAACCCCGCCATGCGCGCCCGCACCGTGACGGCGACGTAGGCGATGCAGAACGCGACATGCGCCATCAGCAGCGTCACGAACCCGCGGGCAATGTTGATCGTCACGAACAACCCGAGCAGGGACGCGCCGAGCACGATCTCGGGCGCCGCGATATTCAGGAACAGCACCTGCTCGACCGCGGACTTGCCGCGGAACCGGGGCGGCCGGTACCGGACAAGAGCCAGCGCGAGCAGGGTGCCTACGATGGTGGCCAGCAAGGTAGCCGCGATCGCGAGCCGCAGCGACAGCCAGAACGACGACGTGAGCTGGGGCACGCCGCTCCACTGCTTGTACCACTGCAGCGTGAAGCCGTTCCAGGCGAAGCTGACCTGCGGCAGGCCCGTCGTGACCTTGTTGAAGCTGTAGGCGACCATGACCGCGATCGGGAAGACCAGATAGGCGATGATCAGCCAGGAGTAGCCGGGCAGGATGAACCTGGTCCACTGGCGTCGTCGCCGCCGGACCGGGCTGCGCTCCCCGGTCTCCCGGCCAACCGCCGCTGTGGCGAGCGCGCTCACAAGTACTCCTCGATCGTGCGCGAGCCGAGCAGCCGTGCGTAGGCGAAGATGCCGATGAGCGCAACGGCCAGCAGGACCGCCGACAGCGCGGACCCGCCTGCGTAGTCCAGGTTCGTCAGGAACGCGTTCTGAATGACAGTCCCGATCATCGTGTTGCTGGTTCCCCCGAGCACCTGCTGGTTGACATAGTCGCCGAGCGCGGGAATGAACGTCAGCAGGAAGGCGGCGAACAGCCCGGGGACGGTGAGCGGGAGGATGACGCGGGTGAACGCTTCCCGCTTCGTGGCGTACAGGTCGTAGGCCGCGTCGAGCACGCGCTTGTCGATCCGCTCGATCGCCACGTACAGCGGCAGCGCCGTGAAGGGCAGGTAGTTGTAGGCCAGCCCGGCGATCACCGCGTACCCCGTGGCAAGCACGTGGAAGCTCTGCGGCAGCAGATGGGCGTTCTTGAGGCCGCCCAGGATGGCGCCCTGGTCGGACAGGATGAACTCCCAGACCACCGTGCGGATCACGAAGGAGACGAAGAACGGCACCAGCAGCATGAGCAGGAAGAAGTTCTTCTTCCTGCCCCCGTAGAAGGCGATCCAGTACGCGATCGGGAAGGACACGATGACATCGATCAACGTTGCCGCGCCCGCGAAATACAGGCTGTTGAGGAACTGTCCGTGATACAGGCTGATCTGCTGGCCGAACTCGGCCCAGTGCCACGTCATCACGCAGGCGCCGGTCGCGTTGTTGCAGCTCTGCAGCGACAGCGACAGCATGATCACGAGCGGGACCAGGAACAGGATAAGCAGCCACAGCCCGGCGGGCAGGCTCAGCAGGTAGGGCGCGAGTGCCTTCCCGAGCCTTGCCCGCGGCGGACGGGAGCTTACGCGCCCTGGGTGATCGGCAAGAACAGGTTGTTCCACGCGGTCAGCTCTTCCTGGCTCTTGTACTGGTAGTAGTTCCGCGAGTCCTTGATGTACGCCTGGTTCGGGAACACCGTGGGCGCGTCCGCTGTCACCTTGGTCGGCAGGCCGATCTCCGGCGCCATCTGCTTCAGCGCCTGCGCGCCCCAGCCCGTCGGGTTGAGCAGGAACTGCTTCGCGGCGGGCACGGGGCACACGTAGTCGTTGTAGTACTCGACTACCGCCTCCACGTCCGGCTGGTAGAAGTAGTCCATCAGCGTCATGGCGTCCCGCGGGTTCTGCGCGTACATCGGGATGCACATGTTGTCGGTCCAGAACATGCCGCCCTCGTTGGGGATGAGCAGCTTCAGGTCCCGGTACTTGCTGTTCAGGTCGGCCTGGAAGATGTCGCCCGACCAGGCCTGGGTCACCACGATGTCGCCGTTCTTCAGGCGATCGATGTAGCTCTGGTCGTAGTAGGAGCGGACGATGCCGTCGCTCTTCTGCTGGTTCAGCTTCTTGGCCGCCTTCGCCCAGTCGGACTCGGTGGAGGTCGCCGGGTCGACGCCGATCGCGAGCAGGCCGAGGCTGCCGAGTTCCTGCGGGTCGTTCATCATGCCGACCTTGCCGGCATACTTCTTGTCGAACAGGATGTCGACGCTGTTACCAGGGTTCTTGACGATCGATGAGTTGTAGCCGATCGCTGTCCAGCCGGACTGCCAGGCCATCGTGTACTTGTTGCCGGGATCCCAGGACGGGCTCTTGATCAGCGGCCCCGCGTACTTGTTGAAATTGGTCATCGCGCTCCGGTCGAGCGGGATCAGCCAGCCGAAGTCGATCAGGTAACCAAGCGGCGGGCTGTTGTTGGTCATCACGATGATGTCGAAGCCGGTGGACTGCTTCGCGGCCAGCGATGGTCGGATCTTGGCGTAGAACGGCAGGTTGTCACTGATCGGCTCGGTGTAGCTGACCGCGATACCGGTCATCGCCGTGAAGTGCTCGAGCGACAGGTGCTTGCCCTTGAGCACGTCGATGTAATAGGGCCAGTTGGCGAAGTTGACCGTCTTGTGGGACTTCTGCTTCGCCCACCACGCCGCGGTTCCGACCCCGCCGGGCGCCGTGCTGGTCCCGCCGGTGGGCGTGCCCTTGACGCCGCACGCCGCGAGGATGGCGCCGAGGCCGAGCATGCCGGCGCCCGTGCCCGCCGAGCTGAGCAACTGCCTGCGGGACATCCTGGGCTGGGTCATGCCTCGCCATACTGACGGGTCGATCGCTGACTCGCTGGGGTCTGAGCTGTGCTGCTCGTTCATGTGTGCCATCCTCCGGGGTTGAGCAGGCTAG
>Ga0307374_10007726_pt1 | contig 16276 bp, 15 predicted proteins | sample OX3MG_FD_202532 | JGI IMG/M metagenome (GOLD analysis project Ga0307374, IMG submission 202532) | Soil microbial communities from Risofladan, Vaasa, Finland - OX-3 | ecosystem: Environmental > Terrestrial > Soil > Coastal area > Acid sulfate soil | place: Finland: Risofladan, Vaasa | collected... | reverse complement strand
AGACGTGCTGCTCGCGGCGGTAGTCGCCGCTCTCTCCCTGTTGATGTACCTCTCGGCGAGCCGACTAATCAGCAGGGAGAAGTTGCTCCCCTAGCGTCTTCCTTGCTGCAACCGCGGCCCAGAGTATTTCCCTCCCAAAATCGCTGAGGGACAGGCCCGGATTCTTGGCAAGCGGCTTCGCAAGAGCCAAGGCTTATTTTGGGGAGGGGCGGACGCGGCCCCGTGTCAGCATCCCCTGAGGCTCCCACGCCCCCAAAGATTCCGTTTCAGGCCTTCGCCCAGCTCGATTTCAGGGTCGGGAGAATCCTGACCGTCGAGGACATCCCTGCGGCGAGAAAGCCGCTCTACAAGTTCACTATAGACTTTGGCGTCCTCGGCGTCAAGCAGTGCGCCGGAGGAATCAAGGCATACTACACAAAGGAGCAGCTGGTGGGCAAGCAGGTGGTCGCGGTCCTCAACTTGGAGCCGAAACCAATTGCCGGAGTCATGTCGGAGTGCATGATGCTCGCCTCGTTCACGGAAGGCGATTTGTCCCTCCTTCGGCCCGACAAAGAGATGCCCCTCGGCACGAAGGTCGCGTGAGCTCCGTCGTCACCCTTTTATCCGGTCAATTTCTCGACGGGAACTGCGCGGTCGTCGTCTAGCCTGGTAGGACACCAAGCCTGAGAATGGCGTGTAGGCTTGCCAAGCTGGTAATCCCGGTAACGGGACCAGAGGCCAGGGTTCAATTCCCTGCGACCGCATCTATCTCCCCCTAGCAGTCACGCTGCCTCTTCAGAACCACTTCGTCTTTACCCCTAGGGTCTTGTAGTGCGGGTCATCCGTAACGACGTAGTCTGCAACTCCAGTCTTGACGAATGAAGCTATCAACGCGTCTGCTATTGGGACGTCTTGGTGGGAGAGGAGCAGGCCTCCGGCGACGACTGCCTCTTCCTCCTCCAAAGCTACCGTCCGCATCCCTCTGTCTTTGAGCAAGCGCAGCCTCGTCCTCGCGGCATCGCCACCCATTCTGGATCCCGCGATTTTGATGAATTCGGTTAGGACAATAGATGGCGCAAGGAGGCGCTTCGAAATTTCTTTTTGGGTTAGGTCCTCCGTCTTGCTCTTGGTCTCGACAGTCGGTGGGAACTCCAGCGTCAGTAGTAGCCGTGTATCCGCTACGCCTGTCAACGCCATTCTTTCCGTAGTTTCTCGAGCTCATCCATGACTTGCTTGTGCTCTTCTTCGCCAACTACCTTACCTCCTTCCAAAGGGGGGGCGAGCCTCAGAACGATCGCGCCATCTTCCGTCTCCACTTCGAGAAGGGCCCCCTCCTTTATGCCAAGTCTTGACCGAAGTTCGGATGGGATTGTGACTTGCCCCTTGCGTTTGACTCGCACATGGGATGACTTACTCATGGTCGAACCCTGACGCAGTCGTACTTAACGCTTTTTCGCAGGATTAGGGGTTCTGCTAATGAGGGGATTGAGCGGTTGCTTCCTCAGAATGGGTGGTCAGAAATTGAGAAACTCAAATCCCGGAGACATCTAGCGCGTCTCAACGCCTGTGTCGATTGTGATGCTTCCTTGGTGAGTTTATCGCGACGATGTCGAATAGTATGCGCCTGTAGTTTATCGTAAGCGTCCTCGCGAAGAACTGGCCTTCTATGACCATGTCGTGGAGGTTGTGCTCCTTCTTCTCGTACTCCTCGAACTTCTCGAACGACAGGCAGTCTTCGAGGTAGGGCCTGAGCTTGAAGACGTCAGGGTTCGCCACCACCTCCGCAGGTATGGGCTCCTTCTCCGAGGAGACGAGCAGGTCGTTCAGCGCCTCTCTAGCGGCGCTGTAGTTCTTCCACGCCTCCTCGACGAACCCGAGGTAGATCCCGTGCCCGATCAGCCTCGAGACGAAGGTCCCCTCCTTGTCCTCCGAATACCTCTTCATGAGGAGCGCCTTGATGTTGAGCTCGCTCGACTTGTCGAGGCCGTACAGCAACTGACGGGCGAGCCCCTCCAGGTCGCTCTTCCAGGCGTGGTTGAGCGAGTCGCCGAACGCCCCGCTCGCAAGAAGGAACCTCGCCATGTCGTAGTCGCCCGAGATCAACGCGCTCGAGATCATGTGCGCAAAGTCCGGGTCGTAGGGTATCTCGCTCATCAACACCCCTTTCTCGGTGATCTCGTGCGAGTGGCGCTCGATCGCCCCGATCTGGACGAGCCAGTCTTCGGCGAACGCGACCTCGCGGTGGTTCACCTTCGACATGAACTCGAGGTCCGATAGCTTGAGGCCGTACTTGGACATCAGGAGCACCAGATCGAAGGGGGTCTCTGTCTCGAGCGCCTTGCGCACCGGTATCGGGGTGATCTTCTTAGGGATCGGCGTGTCGGAGATTATGACCGCCCGGCCGGGCTTGAAGCGGCCGATCCTCCCAATCATCTGAAGCAGCGAGTTGTTGTCTATCTTCTTGTAGTGGAGGGTCTTCTGGCCTTCCTTCTCCTTGCCGTCTATCACCTCGTTGAATATCAGGACGTTGTCGACGTAGATATTGACTGAGGAGGCGATGACGTTGGTCGCGAATATCCTCAGGTTCTTGTCCAGCTCGGCTCTCGCCTGGATCTTGTTGATCTCCGAGCCCTCAAGGCCTCCGTGGACATATACGCCGCCGTAGCTGGAGGCGTACTTCTCTACCAGGCGCCTCGTCGGGAGGAAGACCAGCCACGACTCGTCGTGGGGCTGCGTGTAGAGGTACATCGACAGCCGCTTGAACATGTCATCCACGTCCCTCGCCAGCTCGACCTCCAATGCGACCGGATACCTGCGGCCGCTCAGCGAGTAGAGCTTCGTGATCCCCAGAAATGAGAGGAACTCCTTCGGGTCTATCGTCGCGCTCATCACCCGAAATAGGTTCCCCGCCTTGGCCTCCTCCTTCTTGGCGAGCGAGAGGCAGAGCTCGAGCTGGGAGGACATCTGGTGGCTCTCGTCGAAGTAGATAGAGGAGTCGAGGACCGAGTTCTCCGCCAGCATCCTCAGCAGGACGCCGTCCGTGACTATCTTGATCTTGCCGCCGACGTTGATCTTGGTGTCCTTCGTGATGACCGCCAGCTCGTGCTTTACCTCCGGGTGGAGGGCCTCGAGCGAGTAAAACAGGGCGCTGCACGCCGCCCTCGAAGGCTCGCGGATGATGATCTGCCTGCTCCTGCCGCCCACCTCGAACTCGTGGATGGGGGTCACGGTGCTCTTCCCAGTCCCGACGTCGCCGATGATGACGAAGTGGTCTGAGAAGTCTATCGAGTTGAGGATCGAGAATATCGGGAGCTCCAGCTTATGCCCCTTGTCGGGTACCTCGGCTATGGGCGCGCCCACTTCCGGAGGAGCTGACTCAACAGAGTCGTCGATGTTGGAATCTTGAGCCAAGCTAAGCCTCAGTCTCCAGCATCCGATGGCAGGAGATAAACAAGTCGCAGGAGATTCTAAAAACTCACGTGGGTTCCGAGGGACAACCTCGCTCTTTGATGCGAGGGAGGGATCTGTGAATCATTAAATCAGACAAGTATCCTTCGGGATGTCGATGGAAGCCCACAGTCCTGAAGGCGCTGACGTGCACGAGCCAGTCCTCTACCTGGGGACTGATGCCGGGGTGCCGTTCGAAATCAACGCCAACATCGTGGCGACGGGCAGGACGTGCGTCATCGGCGCGAGCGGAAGCGGGAAGAGCTACGCCGTGGGCGTCATCTGTGAGGAGCTCTGCAAGAGCCAAGTGCCATTCGCCATCGTCGACACGGAGGGCGAGCATTCTGGTCTAAAGGAGAAGTACGAGGTGGTCCTTGTGGGGGACGACGGGACCTCCGACATCCAGTGGTCCTCGACCGACCTGGGGCAGCTGGCCAGCCAGGCACCCGACATAGCCCCTCTGGTCCTGGACGTCTCCGAGACCGAGGCGCCGAAGGAGAAGGTCGGAGACCTCCTTTCGAGGATATACGAGGAGGTCGAGAGGCGAAGGACGCCATACCTCGTCATAGTCGAGGAGGCGGACAGGTTCATCCCCCAGAACGGCGAAAAGGTCCCCATCTTCGGCGAGATAGCCAGGAGGGGAAGGAAGCGCGGGATCGGGTTGATGGTCTGCACCCAGCGGCCGTCACTGGTCGACAAGAACGTCCTTAGCCAGTGCGGCAACCAGCTCATCGGGAAGCTCGTCATCAAGAACGACCTGCAGGCGGTGGCCCAGTTCTTCTCGGGGCACGAGCTTCCAAAGCACCTGACGACACTTGAGGCAGGAAGATTTTTTGCCATGGGCGGTCTCTCGGCGCCTCCCAGATTGGTCACCATCAGGAAGAAGGACACGCATTACGGCGGGAACACTCCGAAACTCGGGACCCGCGTCCTCAAGCCGTTCAGCCCCGCGGTGAAGGACGCGCTTCGTCGGAGCACCAAACCAGGAAATGGGTCGACGGAGGGGCTGGTCGGCCTCAACCCCGCATTCTCTGCGGAGGACGTCCCAACCATCGTCAGGCGCGACAAGAGCCTCGTCTTCTTCGGCAAGGAGGAGGTCGTCGCAAACGCCCAGCTGATCTTCCGCCCCTTCGTCGAGTTGGGAGTCGCCGTAAAGACGGGCGTGATCAAGAAGAGGATCGAGATGAGGTATCTCATCCTAGACGGGCCTACCGGAAAGTCCGTCGAGTTGCGAGACACCCCCACAATGTATGAAGGACTGGAGCGGCTGATGGGGCTGAACTCCCAGGAGATAGAGGTCTTGCGGACCGCCAGGTCGGACAAGGACATGAGCCTCCTGGAGATCGCGAACAAGGTCGGGGTGTCCAAAGAGATGCTCAGGCGGCCGGTTCGGCTGTTGGAGGAGAAGAGGCTGATAAGGTCATTCCAGGTCGGAAAGTCGCGCGTATTCCGCCGAATCTTCATCTTCCCAGAGTTCCCGTGGCACGAATCGGAGCGACCCTTGGAGCCGGTGGACGTCTCCAAGGCGAAGGTGGAGGAATACAAGCTGGACGAGGCGAGGATTCGCGAGGTCATCAAGGGCCTGATTTCCTACTCCGACGTCCAGAGTTTCAAGAGGTTCGTCTACCCGCTCTACCGGGTCGAGCTGATAATGAAGCGGAGGAAGAGGGTGGTATGGCTCGACGGACAGACGGGGAATGAGATTCACCCCTAGCCTGGGCGTCAGTCGACAGGCCCGCGTCGGCCGTCACTTCGAGTCATTCTAACGATAAGCATAAACGAAACAGCCGATGCTCACACGCCTGGTAGCAGTTTAGCTTGGAAAGCAGCAGGCAGGCTGACGGACGCAATTGGGAACACCCCTACTTCGACAACTTCAACAGCGCCTTCAACCCGCAGACGACGATCAACAGCGAGAACGTGCAGAGCCTCGAGCTGAAATGGACGTGCCAGCTCACGCCAGCTAACTTTCGGAAGAAGGGAACCCGGTCCGATCCCCCACCCTCGCGACCCTCGAGGGTCCAGACGATGGCCATCGTAATCAACGGCAATGCCTTCGTGGCCGACGGGAACAACTTCGTGTATTCAATCGACGCGAAGACGGGCTCTCCAAGGTGGTCGTTCGCCGCACCCTTGGAAGTAGAGACGAAGTTCGGACTGGTTCACACTCTCAATTCTCACGGAGGGCTGGTCTATCTGGCGTCGTCGAATTGCGTTCTTTACGGCCTCGACCCTGAGAGCGGGGCGCTTCGTTTCAAGATGGGAGGGATTTTTCCCGACGAAGCGAAAGGCTACTCCGGCAGGACTGCCCCGAGCTTCTTCCACGAGAAGGCGATAACGGGCGCGGCGACGCCCTACGAGGTCACCGCAAGGGGGTGCGTGGCATCCTGCGACCTGTCGTCGAAGAAGGTGGACTGGAGGTGGTATTCCGTGCCTCCGGCGGTCGAGGGGCCGAAGAACTGGGACACCGAGGCGCACAAGGGAAACATCAAGGCCTATCGAGACGACTGGGGAAAGACTGAGTTCTCGGGGAGGGGCAGTGTCTGGAGCCAGCCCGTCGTCGACGAGGAGGCGGGGAGAGTCTACTTTGGCACGGGGGACCCAGACCTCTTTCTGTTCGAGGGGTCGATGGTGCCAGGGCCACTCCTCTACACGGACTGCCTGGTATCGTTAGACCCGAGTACCGGAGAGATGCTCTGGTATTACCAGACCACCCCCCATGACGTGATGAGCTGGGACATCGGTTGGAACACGACCCTCGCAGAGGTCCAGGTCGACGGGGCGAAAAGGAAGGTCGCGATCGCAGGCACCAAGGGCAACCACGTATACGTTCTCGACGCGGAGACCGGCAAGCCCATCTACGCGCCGACGAGGGTCGGGCACAACACGACGACGCCTCTCAATGTCAACATGGGCAACTACGCCGACATGTCCAGGTCCCTGGAGCCGGGAGTCTACTGTCCTGGGCACGGCGGAGGGATAAACGCAGGCCTGGCGTTCGCGTACAACAACATCTACGCGGCTTCGCAGAGGGTGGAACAGCGCGCCGAGTGGGACGAAGGAAAATACCGCGGCAAGCCGATGAGGACGATCAAGCTCACGAACACAGACTCTCCCCAGTATTCCACGATTTCGGCGATAGATGCGGGACGAGGGGAGATCAGGTGGAGCTTCTTCATCCCGAACCTCTACCAGGGCGCCGGTCTCGTGGTGACTGGCGGGGTCCTGTATGGGGTGGACCGGAAGGGAATCCTCTACATGCTCGACGCCATGAACGGGGAGTTGCTTCGCAGCGAGGCTCTCGGCGGAGCCGGGTCCGCGGGGGTCTCGATCGCGGCCTCGAAGGGAGGCGAGATGCGGTTGTTCGTGCCCGTCACGGGGACCGAGGGGTCTCCTAACAAGCTGCTCTGCTTTGGGCTGCCTTAGCATGACATCCGCCAGACTCAGGGCTCGACCGCTGCAAGGCGGGAGCGAAGACGTCCATCCGAGGAACGCCGAGTGGGACCAGTGGGCAGGTTGGTTGAGATGACATCTCCGAAGGCGCGCCTGGTCTGGGCAGAGAGGATCAAGCCGATGCCCCTGGACCCGGGGTCCGTGCCAACGCTAGCGAGCGACATGGGGATGTTCTCCAGGGACGGGGTCGACCTGAAGATCGACGAGTTCCTGGGCAGCCCCGATGCCATGGCTGCCTTCCGTGCCGGCGCGGCGCAGATCGCCCACCTGCAGCTCCCAGAGGCGATAAGGCTCGCCGCCGAGGCGGACCGGCCGGCCAAGGTCTTCTGGGCCAGCAGGATGGGAAAGATGGCCGGCATGCTCGTGTCGACCTCGTCGATCTGGGGCGTCGACGAACTGCGGGGAAAGAGGTTTGGGATAGGGGCAGAGGGGGATTTTTGGGACCCGATAATCTCAAAGATGCTCAGCTCGAACGGGATAGAGCGAGACGAAATCACGTGGGTCAAGGGCCTCGATCCCTCTGAGAGGGCCGACTTGCTCCTCAGCGGCAAGATCGATGCGACCTTCGTCACGATGCAGACCTACATGAGCAAGCTCGCGGGCAAAGGCGAGATTCGGCTCCTTCTGGACGACGAAGCGATGAAGGAGTTCGTGATAAGGAGCGAGTTCCTCGTCGCCGTCGCGAGCGATTCGCTGATCGAGGAGTCGCCAGACTCCTTGGCTGCCATCACGAAGACTCTGATGAGGGCGGCGCGCCTCTTCAGCGAGGACTCGGAGTCGTGGGTCGAAGCCGCATCCAAGAGGAGGCCTGACGTCCCGAGGGAGAGCATCCGCAGGCAGTGGCAGTATTTTCAGAGGGACTGGCCCGTCAACGGAGACATAGACACCAAGCGCTTCCGTCTGATCTTCCAGAAGCTGAGGAGCGAGGGAGGGATAGCAAAGAGCGGGGAGCTCCCGATAGACAAGTGGGTCACGACGAAGTTCGAGGAGCTCGCGTTGAAGGAGCTAGGAGTCCATCCGAGCTAGGCCCGGAATCGGAAGAAGCAAGGCTGCAGGGAACGCGACGCCCCTCGCTCATGCGAAAAAAGGCTTATAGCGAGTTCTGCGCTTTTCCCACACGGGTCCTCGAGCACGCAGGTCAATCTGTCCGAAGGCAAGAACTGGGCGCACCCATTCTATGACGTGAACAACACCAGCTTCAACCCTCAGAATGCGATCAACAGGGACAACGTCCAGGACCTGGAAATAAAATGGGTGCGCGAACTTCGGCCTCCGAACCCTCCGACGGCGAGGGAGGATCCGATGGACCTCCCCGCTGCAAGGATCGGGTTGGCCAGACCGATCCAGTCCATCCCGCTGGTGATGGGCGGGACCGTTTTCCTGGCCGACAACAGCAACGCCGTCTTCGCAGTGGACGCCGGGAGCGGGGAGGTCAAGTGGTCGTTCCAACCATCGATGCCAGAGCTCGGTGCGCTCCCGATGATCCACACGCTCAACTCGAACGGCGGCTTGCTCTTCGTGCTGTGCGCCCAGAGCGCGCTCTACGCGCTCCGTCCCGAAACGGGAGAGGTCGAGACCGAGTGGGCCCAATTCTTTCCTGAAACAAAGCCCAACGCGGTTCGAAACAAGGACTGGGGGGCGCCGTCGTTTTCCGCCCCTTCGTTTTATGGGTCGAGCGCGATAGTGGGCTCCTCGACTGAGGACCCGGACGAAGCCAGGGGCTTCGTCGCATCCTATGACCTAAGGTCAAAGAAGATGCAGTGGGTCTGGTACGTCACTCCGCCGGCGATCTCGGGACCGAAAAACTGGGACGCTGACGCAGCGAAGGGAAACATCGCGGCCTATCCGAACGACTGGGGCGAAATTGACATCGCGGGAAGGGCGGCCGTGTGGGGTCAGACCGTCGCAGACGAAGAGGACGGAAGAGTCTATCTCGGGACGGGAAACCCTTGGCTGTTTCACATCGAGGGGTCGATGAGGCCGGGGCCTCTGCTCTACTCTGACTGCTTGGTCTGCCTTGACGCGAGGACTGGCAAGATGGTCTGGTATCACCAGTCCACCCCGCACGACCACCTAGGATGGGACTCCGGGATGAGCGTCATCCTCGCTCAGCTCACAATCGGGGGGCAGAAGCGCAAGGTCTTGATCGGCTCGTCGAAGGACAGTCACGTCTACGTCGCCGACGCCCTGACGGGGAAGCTCGTCTTTCAGCCGATAAAGGTCGGGTTCATCGGGACCCCCCTGAACGCCAACAAGGGGAACGAGGCCGACATGCTGTCCTCCCTCGAGCCCGGGACATACTGTCCGGCGCACAACGGCGGCATAAACGCCGCCTCGGCCTTCGCGTACAACACGATTTTCGTAGCCACCCAACGATTCGAGCAGCGCCTCGAATACGTCGATGGGGTTCACAAGGGGAAAGCTATCAGGCGGGCCAAGCTCGTTGACGTCGAGAGCCCGAGGTACTCGACCATATCCGCGATCGAAGGCTCGAGAGGAGAGCTAGCCTGGAGCTACTTCATCCCCAACGGGTACCAGGGCGCGGGCCTCACAGTGAGCGGCAACGTGGTCTTTGGCGTAGACCGCACGGCAGTGCTCTACATGCTCGATTCTTCGAACGGCACTTTGCTGCGGAAGGAGCACCTGCGGGGCCACGGATCTGCAGGCGCCTCGATTGCCGCGACTCGTGAAGGGGAGACGAGATTGTTCGTGCCCATCAGCGGGGCAGGCGGCGCAGAGAACAAACTGGTATGTTTCGGGCCCCGAGCCTAGCGCGTCCCCTAAATTTGCATCGGCTGCAACTCTCCGATTCCCCTTCGACTACCTCATTCCTCATCAAGGAGCCCTCTCGCGGTGCTCAAGATGAAGCTCCAACCCCCGCAGCAATAGGGGTAATCCTTGTTCGAATAATTCTTACCGCAAGTATATCTAATGACGGCACCGTTGCGAACGCCAATGAATCTTCGCAGAGGGGTGTCAGGGTCGACTTACGCCGTCCTTGTTGTTGTTTTGATCCTCATCGTCGTGGCGGGTGGATACTTGATTCTTACGCCATCCAAGACCTCCTCCTCCTCCTCATCCTCCTCTCCCACCACTTCTAGTTCCTCCTCCACTTCTAGTTCCACCTCCACCACCTCCCTGGTGCGGGGCAGTCTGACTCTCGGGACGTTCGGCACGGGGTCGACCGCTAATGTAGCAAACGCGGGCGAGTCGGCCGAGTGGCTAGCGAACAACGCCGGCTTCTACCAGCAGCAAGGGGTCAACCTCTCCATCGATGCTCTTCAGTCGAGCGCGGTGATCCTCCAAGCTCTCCAATCCGGCTCGATCAACGTCGCTGACATGCAAGCTACTGAGGCCTTGAAGACGACGGCCCTCGGGCAGGCGAACTTCACGGCGATAATGGCCACGGGAGCCAGTGACTGCTTCACCTGCATAGGCGGGTTCTTCATCATCGGCAAGAGCTCCATAACGAACGTCTCGCAGCTCCAGGGCAAGAACGTCGGAATCTCCGGAGTCGGAGGTGCCGACCAACAGCAGGCAATCGCCGTACTGAAGGCGCTGGGCGTGACCTACAACCCCTTGACCGCCATAAATTGGGTCCCCGTCAGCTCGGTCCAAGCCCGGGTCGCCGGGTTGCAGCAGGGGTCGCTCGACGCCACCGTCACCACCGCGCAGAACCTGCCGGCGCTTGCTGCAATACCTAACCTTATGATGATCGTCAACGGAACCACCTTCGCCAAGCTGGCGCCTGCCACAATCCCGGGAATCATCGTGAAGACGAGCTTCCTGCAGAGCCACACCGCCCTGCTCCAGGAGTTCGTAAAGGCCTTGATCACGGCGAACCGGGCGTTCGCAAGCAACATGACCCTGTGGCTCAACCTGGCGGAGAAGGCCAGGCCAGACATGAACAGCTCGCAGCTGACAACGCTCTACAACGGATACTCGCACGGATTCGCGATAAACGGCGGGATAAACATGACCCGGGCTCAGCAGGGGGTCAACTACCTCTACACGACGAGCGAGTTCAGCAGTCAAAACGTCCCGGTGATTTCAGCGCAGCAGTTCGTCAACGCGACCTTGGTGGACAACGTACTCAGGCAGCTTGGCGTCGTCTCCGCATTCGACGGCATCGGCAGGACGGTCTCTGGAGCCACCACGACCTCTACGCTGGCAATGGCGGTCCTGCCACTCCAAGCCCTGGCTGAGACACCGCAACAAGTATTAGGGAAGAGGTAGTGCGAGAGGGCCCAGTTGGCTCCTAAGGTACTGGTCCGGGACCTCTCCAAGTCATTCCCGCTCCGACAAGGGAAGGGCTTCATCACTCTCAATGTCATCGAAGACCTCTCGATGAGCGTCGACGAGAACGAGTTCGTGGTCATAATCGGTCCCTCGGGCTCGGGCAAGACGACGCTGCTGAAGCTCATCGACGGGCTCATACCGCCAGACTCGGGTGAGATCTTGATAGACGGGACCCGCCATCCCAAGCCGGGCCCGAAGCTGGGCTTCGTCTTTCAGTCGTTCAGGCTGATGCCTTGGAAGACGGTGATGGGCAATGTGATGTTCCCGCTGAAGCTAAACCACATCGACAAGCGAGTTGCCTCGGAACGCGCCGTCAAATACATAACCGAAGTCGGGCTGACGGGTTTTGAGAACAGCTACCCGTCCGAGCTCTCAGGCGGGATGCAGCAGCGTGTCGGCCTCGCGAGGGCGATGGCCCTAGAGCCCGAAATAATGCTGATGGACGAGCCGTTCGGCTCGCTTGACGCTCAGACGAGCGAACTCCTCCAGGTGGAGTTGCTGAAGCTGTGGCAGTTCAAGAAGAACACCGTCATCTTCGTGACCCACAATCTCGACGAGGCGCTGCTGCTCGCGGACAGGATCTTGTTGATCGGAGCGAGGCCGAGCAGGGTCGAGGAGGAGATCAAGGTCCCCTTCCGCAGGCCCCGATGGACCTACGACGTCCGCTCCGAGCTGGAGTATCCCGTCCTTCGTCGTCATCTCTGGACCAGGCTGAGAGAGATGGTCTCGAAGTCCGGAACCTTCCCAGGGGTGAACGTCGCGCCGACTGCCACCGCCCCGCTGGCAGGCGAAGAGTGGACCCCGAGGCTCGCTGAGCGTAGTTGAGCGCCAAAGACACCGTCGGGATCAAGAGAAGGAGAGTCGCATGGGCGACGCGGATCGTCATACTCGCCGCCCTCGTCGCGATCTGGCAGTTCGCAGCAGTGAGCCTGGGACCCCTGTTCCTGCCTCAGCCTCTTTCCGTGGTGTACGCGACGATTGCGCTGTTTGGGAATGGGACGATCGAGGTCGCCCTGGAGCAGAGCATGACCGTTTACCTGATAGCATTCGGGACCTCGCTCGCCATCGGAATCCCCCTGGGGCTCGTCATGGGCGGAATAAAAGCGGTCGGAGACGCCGTGGACTCCTTCATCAACCTCTTCAACTCGATGCCGAGGATCGCTCTCATCCCCCTGATGGTCGCCTGGTTCGGGTTGGGGGTGACAGCAAAGATAGCCATCGTCATCCTGCTCGCGTTCTTTCCGATAGTGATCAACACCTACAACGGTGTGCTAAACACGGACAAGGACCTTCTCGAGGCTGCCACCTCCTTTGGGGCGTCCAGGGGGCAGCTGTTCACGCAGGTCATGCTTCGCGCGGCGCTCTCGAACATCATAACCGGGGTCAGGCTCGGCGCGTCGGTGGGAATCTTGGGTGTCGTGGTGGCAGAGCTGTTTACGGCCATTTCGGGGCTCGGAGGGTTGATAGTGAACTATGGCAACACCTTCCAGCTCAACGACTATTTCGTCCCCGTCCTGGTCCTGTCCGCCATCGGGGTCACGATTTCAGAGGGCCTCAAGTATGTCGAGCGGAGGCTCACTCCATGGAAACAATTCCAAAGATGACCTCGGGCGAGGGAGAGGAGGTGGACGAGCCCTACTCTGGGTCGACGGGTCGTGTAGTTACCTCGTCCTCGAGCTTGAGGCCGAGGTCCTTGCCGTTGACGAGCTTGTCGCCCCGCACATAGATGTGGATGACCGCCGACTCCGGGGCCCGCAGCGCGGGGCACTCGTTGTATCCCACTATCGTGCCCACTTCCCTCCCGCCCGCCAGGACGTGGTCGCCTGCCCTCACGAACCCGGCCTGTTCCACTTCAAAGTGCCCTACCAGCGAGAACCTCTTCATCGTCCCTCCCGGGGCAGCGTCCGGGTCGTCAGTGACGAAGATCTCGTATATCTCGCCCCTGTAGAGCGAGCGAGGGACGACGTCCATCAGCTTGTAGTGAGCTGCGCTTGGCGACCTCGACGGCCTTGCCGGCTCGATGGCACGCTCGTTGACGTTGACCAGCTTTCCCCTTATCGGTCTTCTCATCGCGCTCTTTCCTCAACCGACCAGCGGCAGCAGAATCATTCGCAAACCTGATCCCAGCCTTGCTGCTTCTACGCTTGAACGCTATATTAGCATTGGGTTAGAGCGACGCCAACATGCCTCGCTCCTCCGAAACTGCTGCCCTTTCCGTCACGAAGACTTATGTCTCGAGCGCCATATTCTCCGAAGCGGGCATGGAAGTCGGGACGACCTGAGAATGGGCTCCCTCCAGCGTAACCTGCTCAAGAAAGGCGACTGATTCGACAGGGAAGAGGGTGGTCCCGCGGAGAACGAGCCTCGTCTGGGCGGAGCGGATCAAGCCCATGTCCCTCAACCCAGGCTCGGTGCCAATACTCGCTTGCGATCTCGGGATGTTCGAGGATGAGGGAGTCCACGTGAAGGTCCGGGAGTATCTGGGATCGCCGGCGGCGGTTGCGGCCCTTCGATCGGGCGAAGCCGTCTTCGCCCAAATACCGACCTTGGAGGGCGTAAGGCTGATCGCGGAGCTAGGCTGGCCCGGGAGGATCTTTTGGGTCAACACGGCGGAGAAGACGTCGTCTTCGAGCGGGGGGATGATGATGTCCGTCCCCTCGATCAAGAAGATGGGCGATTTGAGGGGAAGGAGGTTCGGGATTGGGCCGGAGGGAGACTATTGGGCTCCCGTAATCTCCAACATGCTCCGCCTGAACGAATTGAAACGAGAGGAGATAGTCTGGGTGAAGGACCTCGACCCGGTCCAAAAGGCGGACATGCTGCTGGACGGGAGGATCGACGTCATTCTTACGAGCATCCAGAATTACATCGGCAAGTTCGAGGGGAGCCGCCGGGTGCATGTCTTGGCGGGAGGGGATGAGCTGAGGAGGTACAGGGACGGCAAGCGCCAGGGGCCGTCGTTCGTCGGGGTCGCGTCAGACAGGATGCTCGAGGACAGAGACACAATGGAAGGCGTGACCAAGGCGTTGATGAAGGCAGCTAGGCTCTTCAACGACGACCAAGAAGCCTGGGTCGATGCCGCCTCAAAGAGGAGGCATGACATTTCCAAGGAGAAGATTCGGAAGCTCTGGAAGTTCTTCCAAGGGGACTGGCCTGTGAACGGCGGCATCGACACCGCAGGCCTCGGGGAAATGCTTGATGGCCTCACGAAAGAGAAGGGTCACGGGCCGACCAGACGACTGCCTGCAAGTCTGTTGGTCGCGTCCGAGTCCGAACGCGAAGCCCTGCAGGAGTTGGGAGTCTACCCGACCTAGGCTACGGAGTGTCAGAGGGCCTTCTTCCTGGATCCCTCTGCTGACCTTGTCGTCGTCATACGTTAAAGTATGCGCCCGCCAAGCCACTGCTGGTAAGCGAGCGTTGGCCAAAGACAAGCTGGCAAGCTGGAAGAAGGCGGCAGAGAAGCCACAACTCCTGAGGTGGTCTGAAATCAAGGAGGAGAAGCTCAACGACAAGATCACGAGGAAGCTCGCGGTCGGCCAGAACGAGATGGTCGGCCGTCTATGGCTCGCGAAGGGCGCGGCGGTGCCTCCACACAAGCACGTGAGCGAGCAGATCACCATGGTCATGAGCGGGGCCCTAAAGTTTACCATCGGAGGGAAGGACATCACGGTGCGGGAGGGAGAGGTCCTCGTCATCCCGCCAAACGTCGTCCATTCGGCACTGGCTCTCGAGGACAGCGACGACATCGACAGTTTCAGCCCGCTCCGCGAGGACTGGCTCTCGGGCGATGACGCCTACCTGAAGACTGGCAGATCTACGCTCAAGAAGTAGCTCGACCGCCCGGCTGACCCCAGGAGCGTTCTGGGCTCGGGCCGCCTTCGCCAATCGCCGCAGAAGGCATCGCTTCACAACTGTTAAATGACTTCCGGGAATACTTGCGAAGGGTATTGGGAAACCGACTCGACGCGCCCCTGTCTGGTCTTTTTCCAGACCTATTTGGCATCCTCAGACCAGTCACCACCCCCGAGGTCCCGGTCATCGTCGCCGCCTCGATACTTTCCATATACGATTCTCCCATGCTCCCCGTCATCAAGGACAGGACAGCTCCTGGTGGCGGCGAGGAGCAAGGGGGCAGGCTCTTTCAGGCGGTAAGCGGCCTGCCGATCATTCGAATGGTGATGGAGACCAAGCCCAGCGAGTACTACAAGGCGCTGTGGCGGCCCTGCACCACCACGAGCGTCTGGATAGGGTCTCTAGGGTTTGACGACACTCTTGAAAACCTGCTCCGGATCTTCGAGGCCACGGGCTTCGGAGATGCAAAGGTGGAAGCTGCGACGCCTCCCAACACGCTCGTCACTCTGACCGAGGTCATTTCGCTCTATCGGCAGATGAAATTGAGTTGCAAACTCGAAGTCAAGAAGGTGGCGTCTCCGGCCATCTTCGTGGACCCTGACATGAAGCTAATAGACGCGATGAGACTGATGTACGACAGAAAGGTCCGCAGGCTCTTCCTGACCGGGAGTGAGGACGAATTTGTCTCTGACAGACACATCCTGGCGCTCCTTTTGTCTCCGAAGGGCCTGAAGGTCGCAAGGGACAACCCAGAATCCTGGACTGAGCTTAGCCTCTCTGCGGCTCAGAGTGTGAAGGCGCGTGCGGTCTCGCCGCACGCTCTGGTTGAGGAAGCCGGGAGGCTGTCCGAGGTTGGACATGACGTCTTCATCCTCTCGGACAAGGCCGCCGTCCTTTCGAGATGGGACCTCGTGATGAAGCCCTGGAGGGCAGGGCGGCTCCGCTTGTCGCCTTGAGCCAGGCTCCGAGAACTCGCTCCTTCGGAATGCAAGCCGGCGCTGTCGCTGGGACTCGTGGAGGACCTCTCGCGGCGTGTCGTTCGCATCCGTGAGAACCAGGTGTCAAGGTTAAACCCTGAGGGAATCTAGAGTGAGGATTGGTGGCGGCGGCGCATGTCCAAACAAGAGCTTTCAGGGGTAGCGGTCGGAGAAGCAAAGGACGAGATGACCGACTACACGACCTACAAGCGGCTGGCGAGCTCGGAGAAGAGCCAGAGCAACAGGGAGATGTTCGAGAAACTGAGCGC
>Ga0307374_10007725_pt1 | contig 16277 bp, 17 predicted proteins | sample OX3MG_FD_202532 | JGI IMG/M metagenome (GOLD analysis project Ga0307374, IMG submission 202532) | Soil microbial communities from Risofladan, Vaasa, Finland - OX-3 | ecosystem: Environmental > Terrestrial > Soil > Coastal area > Acid sulfate soil | place: Finland: Risofladan, Vaasa | collected... | reverse complement strand
AATGGGTGCCGATGTCCTATTTGGAGGCTGCAATGCGCTCACCTGCTCCAACCAGACCTGGCTGTGGTTCGGCCATTACTGGCGCCAGGAGTCAATCGGCCAGGGGCCGCCGTCGATCGGATACGCCAGCGCGGTCTACGACCCCGGGCTCACACAGGTGGTGCTCTTCGGCGGTGCCGGGGCCCAGGGCCTGGGCGCGGCGCTCAACAGGACCTGGGAGTGGGGCCAACAATGGCGGCAGGCGACCACCCCAATTGCTCCCAGCGGAAGGCGCTTTGCCGCCATGGGTTACGACCCCCTGACTCATCAACTGCTAATGGTCGGTGGTGACGATGCCGCCGGCAATCCCCTGGCCGGAACCTGGGTGCTGAGCGGCAGCAACTGGAGGCGGCTCGCAGTCGGCCCGTCCCCAGGAGCGCTGACCGCCGCAGCCATGGCTTGGGATGCGCGCTCGGGGACCCTTCTTCTCTATGGCGGGAGCGACGAAACCGGCAGACTGGGGGACACTTGGAGCTGGAATGGATCTCAGTGGTCAAAACTACATCCGTCCCGCTCGCCGGGCCCGCTCGCGTACGAGGCCATGTCGTCAAATCCCTTGAACGGAACGGTTCTGCTGTATGCTGGCGCGGGCGCAAAGCACCCCACCTGGACCTGGACCGGGACCGATTGGATGCCTCTGGGGAGCGCCACCTACCCGGCCGTGTACAGCTTCGAGTCCATGGCCCCGGCGCCCGATGGGCGCGGAGTGCTCCTCTTCGGGGGAGCCACCAGCCGAGCGTCTGGTTTCAGCGCCCAGACCTGGCTCTGGAGCACAGCGGGATGGAGCCGCCTCAGCTGACTTCGATCGAAGGTGCGCATCGGGGCGGGGACCAGGTCGACCCCGGGTCAGCCGGGGGGGGAGCCGACAAGGTCGGGGGTAACCGGTGCCAGAGCGGCCACTGGCCAGCTACCCTGGGGGCCCGCGGCCGTCTGGACAGGATGGATGGAAAGTGATGATCGAACCGCGCTTGCGGCATGACTACTCCCAACAGGCGCAGCGCTACGACAGCTCTCGAGGCGTCAGCTCGGCCGTGCTGGCTGCGGTCACCACTGGGCTGCGCCAGGCGCCCGGACGCGCCCTCCTTGATGTTGGCGGCGGCACCGGCAACTACGCGTCCGCACTGCGGTCCCAGGGTTGGGCCCCGACCGTGCTCGACTCCAGCCGTGAGATGAGAAGGGTAGCCCTCAAAAAAGGCCTACCAGTGGTCGCGGGAGAGGCGACCAGTCTGCCCTTCTCCGATGCCAGCTTCGATGCGGTAACCATGATTTCGATGCTCCACCAAGTGGAGGAGTGGCGCCGCGCCCTGGCTGAGGCGCGCCGAGTGCTCAAGCCGTCCGGATGCCTGGCGGTCGCCACCCTGACCTCGGACCATGTGCGGAAGGTGGCCTGGGCGTTCGATCTTTTTCCCAGCATGAGGACCCTCTCGCTCCGACATCGCCCCTCAATCCAGGAGCTTTGTGATGAGGCTGCGGGAAGCGACGTAATCCCCTTCTGGCTGGATGACCTGGCGGATGCCTCCATCGGCGCCCTCTGCAACTTCCCTGACGCCATCCTAGACCCCAGCCAACGCCGTCAGACCAGTTTCTTCGAGCGCCTTGAGCGCGACCACGTGGAGGAACTGGACGCGGGCCTGCGCACCCTTAACTCGTGGCTGGCCGCCGGTCGCCATCCAGAAGCCGAGCGCGCCGCAGCTCGCCGGGAGCTAGGCGATGGCTGCGTTATTGCCTGGCAGCGTCCGGTCTGAAGTTGCCCTCTGGCAGTCGAGGCGAGACCGTGGGGAAGCTCCCCGCTCGCGGCCTGGACTGGTAGCCGACGGTCAACTTCTAGGTCTGTGCCCGAAGGCCGGTCAGCACCTCGATCTGGTCCGGCAGGCAGTTACCGCCTGACAGGATGCACACGACCGACGAGCCGTCCTTGACGATTGGATCCTGCCCGCCACGAGCCGCTGCCAGCACGGCTGCCACCGACATGGCCCCAGTCGGCTCCACGACCAGCTTGGTGCGGGTCCAGAGCCACCAGACCGCTTCGGCTATGTCTTGATCGCTGACGGAGACGATGCGACTCACCCGTTTGCGGATGACCTCCCAACAGAGGCTGCCCAGGTGCAGGGTGCGGGCACCGTCTGCCGCGGTCACGGGCGGGGTCTCGAGAGTGACCAGGTGTCCCGCGGCCAGCGACCGCGCCGCATCGTCACCACTGGCCGGCTCCACGCCCACGACCTCCACTCCGGGGAGGCTTCGCTCAAGGGCCAGGCAGACACCGGCCAAGAGGCCACCGCCGCCGACCGGCACCACCACGGCGCTGGGGTGCACCCGGTACGAGGCCAGCTGGTCCGCGATCTCGCCAGCCACCGTGGACTGGCCGGCGATCACCAGGGGGTCGTTGTGAGGGTGGATCATCCGCAACTGCGACCGTCGGGCGAGGTCGGCGGCGATCTCCTCCCGGTTGGTAGCGGTCACCCCATCGCTCACCACCGTGGCCCCGTAGGCCGCGACGGCGAGAAACTTGGCCGGAGAGGAGTCCTCGGGCATGATCACGGTCGCGCTCAATCCCAGTTCCTGAGCGGCGAGCGCGACCGCCTGGCCGTGATTACCAGAAGAGACCGCGAGCAACCCCCGGTGGTCCCCCGCATCCAGTCCGGCGAGGGCTGCGTTGAATGCCCCTCTGGCCTTGAATGACCCGCTGCGCTGAAAGGTCTCCGCTTTCAACCAGAGCTGCACCCCAGCGCTGCGGTCCAGGAGCCGAGAGTGGAGGAGCGGGGTCTGATGCACTCGCCCCACCAGTCGGCGCTGCGCCGCAGCCAGGTCAATGTCGGCCGCGGTCCAGTCGGAACTCACCACCTCAGAATACGGCTGCATCCCGGTGTCCCGCGGGTAGGGCTGCCGCCACCGAGGCGCCGACTGGACTCCTGCCGGATGTAAATACCTTCGGACAAGATCGGCTGGCCCGGCCGAGGCCAGCCACCAGCACCCCTGCGTTTCCCTTAACAGCGAGCCGGGGGCTGGTCGCGGCTTCCACCGGACCGGTCGTCAGCTGAGCCGCCCAGCTCTGCCGCAGCACGGCTCAGCCCTCAGGGTTGGGGCCGCAGCGTCAGGGGAGGGAAACTCCAGGATGCCCGCGCCGAGGCGCCACGCCCACATTCGATGAGGGGCGCCATGCGGTCCACCTCCGGCAGCCGGGCGGTCAGATCCGCCTGCCTCGCCTGCAGTTCCAGTCCCGCTCCGGTGAATCCCATGCTGATTGCCATAGCGAACTCTCCCATGACAGCGGGCGAGGGTCCTTACCTCGCCCCGGTTCGAGCTGGTCTGCGCTGGGCCAACCGGCTTACGCAACCGATGGCGGGCAAGGCCCGGGGCGACACGTCCCCCGGCTGAAGGGGCCCATTTCCTTACCCTTGGAACGATCGAGGGTGGCCTTGGGCCATCCCGCCCGTGCTGCGAGCAAGATCACTGCAGCACCCGTCTCCACCCAGCCGTTCACGGAGGTCAGCCTTGGCGTCACAGGTAGACGATGCTCTGGGGCCGCTGCCGCTGCCATGCCGGATGTCACTTGAGGTGGTTCGGGTGGAGGACGCCACTCCGTCTGTGCGGCGGGTCGTCTTCGGCGGCGGGGCACTGACTGGCTTCGTCTATGCTCCTGGCCAGGACGTGATGCTTTCCCTGGGCGCCTCTGCCGACGCCACGGTCAAGCGCCGGTACAGCATTCGCAGCGTCGATGCCGCCGCTGGGACTCTCGAAATCAACGTAGTGGCATTGGGGTCGGGCCCCGGAGCGACCTGGGCAAACCGGGTCCAGCCCGGGGACATCGTGGCGGAGGTGGTGGCGCCGCGGGGCAAGATCACCGTCGACAAGAAGGCGGCGTGGCACCTGTTCGTCGGCGACGATACCGCCGTGCCGGCGATGCTCAACATGACCGAGTCACTACCCCATGCGGCTCCCGCCTGGCAGATATTCGAAGTCGACACCAAGGCGGATGAGGTTCCAGTCGGGCCCCGGCCAGAAGGATCGGTCAGCTGGCTGCATCGTCTTGGCAACCGACCCGGCGATGGCGTGGCCCTGCTCCAGGCACTGGCCAAGTTCCATCTCCCAGGTGGCCATGGGCATGCCTATCTGGCGGGAGAAGCCAAAGCAGTGCTGGCGATGAGGGATCTTCTGGTGGCCCGCGGCGTCCCCAGGAACCAGTTGTCCGTGAAGGCGTACTGGCGGTCGGATGCGGCCAACCTTGAGCGGGGCGAGCCTCAGCCTCTGGAATAGGCCCGGCGGCGGAACCGGAGATACCATGGACCCGGTGCGCCCCGTTCTCCTGGTACCTCCGAGCACGCCCAATCTCAGTTCTCCCGGCCGGTTTCTGATCTGGATGGCGCGCCGGCAGGCGCGCACCCTCGCGCTCGGTGGCTTGTTCGGAGTGGTCTGGATGGGCACCCAGGCGGCCATTCCCCTGGTCTTGGGGGCAGCCGTAGAGGCCGTTATCCAACGCCGTGCGGAGGCGATCGTCGGCTGGGCGTTCGCGGTGGTCGCCCTGGGGATCGTCCAGGCCGCATCCGGAGGGCTCCGCCACCGAGAGGCGGTGACCAACCGCCTGATGGCCTCCAGTACAGTGCAGCGCCTCTTGGCGCGCCAGGCATCCGAGCTCGGCGGCGACCTCGCCCTCCACGTGGCCACCGGGGAGGTTGCCGGCATCGGCTCTAGCGACGTCCAGCGCATCGCCACAGTGCTCGACATCCTGCCCCGCTTGATTGGGGCGGTGGTAGCCGTGGTCGCCGTTGCCGGGATGATGCTCGTGACCTCTCTCCAACTGGGGCTGGTGGTGCTGGTGGGGGTGCCCCTGGTGGCGCTCGGGGTGGGCCCGCTGCTCCGCCCCCTGGAGCGTCGGCAAAGGGCTCAGCGCGAACTAGTCGGCGCCGCGTCCTCAATCACGGCCGACACCGTGGTCGGGCTGAGGGTCCTTCGAGGGCTGGGTGGCGAGCGCGTGTTCGCCCGTCGCTTCGCGGCCGCCTCGCAGCGGATTCGGACCGCAGCGGTGGGGACCGCTCGCTTGGAGGCGACCCTGTATGCGCTGCAGGTATTGTTGCCCGGCCTGCTCCTGGTCACGATGACCGGGGTCGGGGCCAATCTTGTGCTGGCTGGACAGATCAGCCCAGGCACTCTGGTGACCGCCTATGGTGAGGCCGCCTTCCTTTTGATCCCGCTGCAGACAGTCGTGGACGCAGCGAGCTACTTCACCGCGGGCCTGGTCGCTGCCAGTCGGGTCACCGCCCTGCTCAGTCGTCGTCGGGATCTCCCCCTCGCCGCCAAGCCGGCTCATGTTCCTCCCCCAGGGCCCTTGGTGGACCAGGAGACTGGCGTCCAGATCGCGCCCGCGCTGCTCACATCCGTGGTCATGTCCGACCAGGAAGGGGCGGCGGTGTTGGCCGACCGGCTAGGCCGCTACCTGGATCCGCCCGACGGGACAGATGTAACTCTGGCTGGAGTGGCCCTGCGCCAACTCCTGCTGGCCGACACCAGAGCCAGGATCATGGTGCTGCCGAAGGACGGCATCTTGCTGGCAGGGACAATCGCGGAGATCGTGGACCCGCCCACCCACAGGGCGTCGACCGTCTCGATCGGGGATGCCCTTGGCGCCACCCAGGCTGCTGACATCGTGGATGGACTACCGGACGGTGTGAACACGGAGCTGCCCGAGCGAGGACGCACCCTCTCCGGTGGGCAGAGACAGCGGTTGCTCTTGGCGGCCGCCATCCGCGCGGACCCCGAGGTGCTCGTGCTCGACGAGCCGACCAGTGCTGTCGACGCCCACACCGAGGCCGCCATCGCCAGGGGGCTGCGGCAGGCGCGTCAGGGCCGCACCACCGTGGTCATCACCAGCAGCCCGGTCCTGTGCGAGGCCGCGGACCAGGTGATTCTGGTCGACGCTGGACAAGTGGTTGTGGGTCGCCATCAGGAGCTGCTGCGCAGCCACCCGCGCTACCGAGAGCTGGTGGCCCGGGGCGGCGAGAGCCAGGATGGAGGCGACCTCTCCTCATGAACGCCGCGCCCAGCCAACTTCCGGTGGCCAGCCCGGTGGTGGTCCGTCGAGCTGTCGCACGGCTGCTGGGAGCGGAAAGGGCGGGCGTCGGGGCAGTGCTCGCGATCCAGGCGGTGGCGACCGCCGCCGGCCTGGTGGGGCCGCTGGTGCTGGGCGACCTGGTGAACCAGCTGGCCAATCACCGCGGTTCGGCGGGGGACATCATCCATGCCGTCGTCATTTTCGGCGTCGCCCTGATCATTCAGGCGGCGCTGACCAGGGTCACGCGCAGCCGCGCGGCGGTCCTCGGGGAGCGGGTGCTGGCGAAGCTGCGTGAAGGGCTCATCGATGGAGTGCTCACGCTCCCGCTGGGGGTTGTGGAGAAAGCCGGGACCGGGGACCTGCTGACTCGGTCCACGACCGATATCGACTTGCTCACCACCGCAGTGGAGCAGGCGGTCCCTGATATGGCCATCGCCGCCGTCACTGCTCTGCTCACGGTGGCTGCTCTGATCATCACCGCTCCCCCCATGGCCCTGGTGCTGGTGCCAGCGATTCCGCCTCTGTATTTGGTCAACCGCTGGTATCTGCGGCGGGCGCCGGCGGCGTACCTTCGCCGCCAGGCAGCTCTGGCACAAGTCAACTCCCGGCTCCAGGAGTCGATGGTGGCGGGTCGGACGGTGGAGGCATTCAACCTAGGCGAACGTCGAGTGGAGCAGACCGAAGCCGACATTCGCCGTTCTCTGGTGGCCGACTGGGCCACCTTCCGGCTGCGGATGGTGCTCTTCCCCACCACCGAGGCCTGCTACATCCTGCCTCTATTCGTCGCCATCCTGGCCGGCGGTCTTTTTCACACCGCCGGCGTACTCTCGGTGGGAGCGGTGACGACCGCGGCCCTCTACGCCCAGCAGCTGGTCAACCCGGTTGACATCCTGCTCAGCTGGCTGGCAGCGCTCCAGATCGGCGGCGCCTCTCTGGCCCGCATCCTGGGGGTTGGCGAGGTGGCCCAGCCGGTGCTGACTACCGCCGAGCCTCAGTCGGAACAGCTGGTCGCCACCCAGGTCCATTTCGCCTACCGACCGGACCGGGAGGCACTGCGGGGCATCGACCTTCGGCCTGAGCAGGGGAGGAGGCTGGCTGTGATCGGGCCCAGCGGAGCCGGCAAGAGCACCCTGGCGCTGCTGCTGGCGGGCGTTTTCAGCCCGACTCGGGGCAGTGTGTCAGTGGGCGGAGTGGAGGTCTCCCTACTGCCCAGCGCCCGCCTCCGGCAGGAGGTGGCTCTGGTGACCCAGGAGCAGCACATTTTCAGCGCCACTCTCCGAGAGAACCTCCTGATCGGGGACCCCTCGGCCCCCGACTCCCGCCTGCTCGTCACCTTGGATGAGGTGGACGCCACCGCCTGGGTGGCGGCGCTGCCCCAGGGGCTCGACACCCTGGTTGGCTCTGGTGGCGTCGCTCTCAATCCGGCCCAGTCCCAGCAGGTAGCGCTCAGCCGTTTGTTGCTGGCGGATCCCCACACCCTGGTCCTTGACGAGGCGACGTCATTGCTCGACCCTGGTGCCGCCCGCCACCTCGAGCAGTCCCTGGCGAGGGTGCTGGAGGGCCGAACGGTGGTGACCATCGCTCATCGCCTGGAGGCCGCCCGCGACGCCGACCTGGTGGCAGTTGTGGAGGCCGGGCGAATCGTCGAGCTCGGGACCCATGCCGCCTTGCTGCAGGCTGGCTCGAGCTACGCTGACCTGTGGCGGGCCTGGCGGCAGCACTCTGATTCCAGCGCCTAGGGTCCAGCAGATCCAGTTCGACCGCCTCCTGCCAGGTTGGGATTTCGGGCCGCAATGGGAATGAGGCCGGTTCCCGGACAACCTGGGATCATGGCTTAAGCAAAGCTCGCCGTGGCGTCCGGTCCGACGCCCACCGGCGTCTTGGCGCTCGAGTCGGTTGGCATCACAGGAGGGGTGGGATGGACAGCACCATTGATCGAATTCACGCCCGCGAGATCCTGGACTCCCGGGGCAACCCGACAGTTGAGGTTGAGGTCGAGCTGGCGGGGGGAGTGCGAGCCCGGGCCGGGGTGCCCTCAGGGGCCTCGACCGGCAGTCGCGAGGCGGTGGAGCTCCGCGACGGCGACCCCCATCGCTATGGCGGCAAGGGTGTCCACAAGGCGCTGGCCGGGGTGGAACAGACGATCGCGTCCAGTCTGACCGGTATGGACGCCAGGGGGCAGGCCGACCTGGACGCCAGGATGATCGCGCTGGATGGCACCGAAAACAAGAGCCGGCTGGGCGCCAACGCCATCCTCGGAGTCTCGATGGCGTGCGCCCGCGCTGCCGCCGAGGCCAGCGGCCTACACCTGTATCAGTATCTCGGCGGACCTGGCGCCAGCCGGCTGCCGGTCCCCCTGATGAACATTCTCAATGGCGGTGTTCACGCCCACGGCCAGGGTGCCGACATCCAGGAGTACATGATCGCTCCCTACGGCGCTGCCGACTTGCACGAGGCGGTGCGCTGGGGAAGCGAGATCTACCACGCCCTGCAGGGCATCCTGCTCAGCCGAGGCCTCACGGTCGGCGTCGGCGACGAGGGTGGCTTCGCGCCCCACGTCAAGTCCAACCGGGAGCCTTTGGACCTGATCGTGGCCGCGATCGAGAAGGCGGGCCTGCGGGCGGGCGCCGATGTTGGGATTGCCATGGACCCGGCCTCCAGTGAGTTCTTCTCAGACGGCACCTACGACCTGCGCACCGAGGGTCGGAGGCTTAGCAGTGAGGAGATGGTCGCCTACTACGAGTCGATGGTCGCCGACTACCCCATCTGCCTGCTGGAGGATGGCCTGGCGGAGTCGGATTGGGAGAACTGGAAGCTGCTAAATCGCCAATTGGGGGCGACCATCGAGCTGGTCGGAGACGACATCTTCTGCACCAACCCGGCCATCATCGCCCGAGGAATCCGGGAAAACATCGCCAACTCAGCTTTGATCAAGCTCAACCAAATCGGCACTCTGACCGAGACCATCGCCGCCACCAGGCTGGCGCAGTTCCACGGATGGGGCGCATTCGTCTCCCATCGCTCCGGGGAGACCGTCGACACATTCATCGCGGACCTGACCGTCGCCATGGACACCGGGCACCTCAAGACCGGAGCGCCCTGTCGAGGCGAGCGGGTCGAAAAGTACAACCAACTGATGCGGATTGAGGACGAGCTGGGCGGGAGCGCGACCTTCGCGGGCAAGTCGGCCTTCTGCCGACCGATCCGGTTTTAAGGGCATCGGCCGCCGCTGGCAGAAGCGCTGGTGGCGGCCGGCCTTTTCGGTTGCTGCTTCGGCCAGAGTCACCCCTACCTGAGCTCTGGTCAGGCGTCGTAGTCGACGACCACCCGATCCGAGATCGGGTGAGCCTGGCAGGTGAGGATGAAGCCGTCTTGGCGCTCGGCCGGCTCGAGCGCATAGGTGTGGTCCATGGCTACCTCGCCCTCTACCAGCCGCGCCCGGCAGGTGGCGCAGACGCCACCCTTACAGGAGTAGGGGGCGTCTCCGCGCACGCTCAGGAGTCCGTCGACAATGGCGCCGCTGTGATTCATGGTGAAGGTGGTCTCCCTGCCGTCCAGGCGCGCCGTGACGATCACCTCCCCAGGGCGCGCCAGCGCCTGTTGCACCGCCTGGGTCCGCTCCGGAGGCGCATCCTCGACAAAGAACAGCTCGCTGCGGACCCGGTCGGCGGCCACCCCCAGCTCATCCAGAGCCAGGCGCACCCCCTCCAGCTGCAGGTGGGGGCCACAGACCAGCCAGGTGTCTACCCTGCCGACGTCCAGGAGCGCCTTGGCAACTTGGGCCACCTTGGCCTGGTCCAGTCGGCCGTTGAGAAAATCCACCTGCTGCCGCTCTCGGGAGAAGACCTCGACCAGCTGGAAACGCCGGGGGTAGCGGTCCTTCAGCTCGGCGAGCTGGTCCAGGAACATGGTCGATCCCACCGTCCGATTGCCATAGAGCAGCGTCGCCTGGCTATCCCTCTCGCGCTCCAAAACCGTCCCCAAGAGCGAGATCACCGGGGTGATGCCGGACCCGGCCGCGATCGCCACGTAAGTGTGGCGGGCGTGGGGATCCAAGGCGAGCGTGAAATGGCCCGCCGGCTCCATCACCTCGATCACGTCCCCAACTCGAAGCTGATCGTGGACGAAAGTGGAGAACACCCCGCCGGGAAGCTTTCGGACACCTATCGTCAGCTGGTTGTGGCCGGCCGGAACGCAGATTGAATAGGTGCGGCGAAGCTCGACGCCGGCGGTGACCAGCCTCAGCGTGAGGTGCTGGCCAGCTTGGAACGCGAACCGGCTCTCCAGCTCCGGGGGCAGGTCGAATGAGACCGCCACAGCATCCTCGGCCACCGGCGTCATGTCGCCGACTCGCAGGCGGGTGAACCCGCCGCGGCGAGGGTCGGCAGATGCAGGCGCCACCTGGGTCAACGCAGGGCCTTGAGGTGCTCGAACGGCTCTCCGCATTCGGAGCACTGCCACAGGGCCTTGCATGAGGTCGCCCCGAAGTGGCTCACCTCCCGAGTTCGAAAAGAGCCACACTGGGGACACTTCAACGACAGGGCGACCGGCGCCCCTGATTCCGCTGGTGGTGCGATCCCCACCTCGGCAAGGTGCTGGCGGGCCAGCGGGCCGAGCTGGTCGGTGGTCCAGGCCGGCGCCAGTTCGAAGTGGATCGCAACCGCCCGGTACCCGGCGCCGCGCAGAGCACGCTGGACATCCGCGCGGATGGCATCCATGGCGGGACAGCCGGAATAGGTCGGGGTGAGGGTGACCTGCACCGACCCCGACTGGTCGACGGACACCGAGCGCAGGACTCCAAGGTCCTCTAAGGTCAGGGTCGGCATCTCAGGATCCGGCACCGCGGCCACGATCTCCCAGGCGGTCATGTCACCAGGTCGCAAGAGGATGGGAGCGGTGCAGGTGCTGCATCTCGCTGAGGATGTGCCCGAGGTGCTCCGAGTGGAGACCGGACCGACCACCCTGGCGGACACCCAACTCGACTGGGCGCTCGAGAGTGGCCTCGGCAAACGTCTGGTCGATTTGGTCGCGCCAGACCAGTTCCAGGGCGGCCGGGTCGGCGGCGATCCCGGCCGCCACCAGGCGCTGGGTGATCGGGTCGGCCTGGAACAGCTCGCCAGTGAAGGGCCACAGGGCCCCGACCGCCGTCTCCATCCGCGAGTGGCTCTCCTCGGTGCCGTCGCCCAAGCGCAGGGTCCAAAGCCGGGCGTGGTCGCGGTGGTAGCTGGCCTCCTTGGCACCCTTGGCCGCCACCCCTGCCAGAGTCGGATCCTGGGAGTCCGCCAGAAGTTGGTAAAGAGGCAGCTGGTAGCTGGCAAAGAAGAGCTGGCGGACTATGGTGTGGGCGAAGTCCCAGTTGGGCTGCTCCACCAGCAGCAGGTTGCGAAACTCACGGTCATCGCGCCCGTACGCCAGGTCATCCTCATCTCGGCCGGCAGCCTCCACCAGCCCGGCATAGGCCAGCAGGGTGCGCGCCTGCCCCAGAAGGTCCAGAGCCAGGTTGCTGAGGGCCACATCCTCCTCGAACTCGGGGGCGTGGGCCGCCAGCTCCGCCAGGCGATGCGACAGTATGAGGCAGTCGTCGCCGAGATATAAGGCGTATTGATACCGGTCGCTGGCGGCGACAACGGCGGTGCTCAAAGCTTGAGGTCCTCGGGGACCTTATAGAAGGTGGGGTGTCGGTAGACCTTGTCCGCCGGGGGATCGAACAGGGGACCCCGATCATCCGGATCGGAAGCGTGAATCGCCGCCGACTCCACTACCCAGATGGAGACTCCCTCGCCCCGGCGAGTGTACAGATCACGGGCGTTCTGCACCGCCATCTCCCAGTCGGGGGCGTGCAGAGACCCCACGTGCTGATGGGAAAGACCCCTTCGGCTGCGCAGGAAGACCTCCCAGAGTGGCCAGCTGCTTCGGTCGTTCACGCGGCGTCCTCGGCCGACCGGGGCTTGTGCTTGACGGCCCACGCGCGGGCCGCCTCCCGCACCCAGGCCCCGCCGGCGTCAGCCTCTCGGCGAACCCTGATCCGCTCCGCGTTGCAGGGGCCGTCACCCTTCAGCACCTGGGCGAACTCGTCCCAGTTGATAGGTCCAAACTCGTAGTGCTCAGAGTTCTCGTTCCAGCGCAGCTGCGGGTCCGGGAGACCGAGTCCTAGGGCCCGGGCCTGGGGCACTGTCATATCCACGAAGCGCTGCCTCAACTCGTCGTTGCTGACCCGCTTGATCTTCCACTTCATCGACTGAGCGGAGTTGGGAGAACTGTCGTCGGGGGGCCCGAACATCATCAGCGAGGGCCACCACCACCTGTCCACGGAGTCCTGGGCCATGGCCCGCTGGGCGGGGGTGCCATGGCTCAGCTGAGACAGGAGCTCAAAACCCTGGCGCTGGTGGAACGACTCCTCTCGGCAGATCCGGACCATCGCTCTGGCGTACGGCCCATATGAGGTCTTGGTGAGGGCGAGCTGATTGGTGATGGCGGCCCCGTCGACCAGCCAGCCAATCGTTCCTACATCGGCCCACGTGAGGGTCGGGTAATTGAAGATGCTGGAGTACTTCTGGCGCCCGGACTGAAGCATCTCCACCAACTCAGAGCGACTCACGCCGAGGGTCTCCGCTGCGGAGTAGAGGTATAGACCATGGCCGGCCTCGTCCTGGACCTTGGCCAGCAGGATCGCCTTGCGGCGCAGCGAAGGCGCCCGGGTGATCCAGTTCCCTTCGGGCTGCATGCCGATGATTTCCGAGTGGGCATGCTGGGCGATCTGGCGGATCAGGGTGGCCCGATAACGCTCCGGCATCCAGTCCCGCGGCTCCACGGAACGCTCGGCATCGATGGCCGCCTGGAAAGCTGCCTCTCTGGGGTCCGCCGCAGCATCTGCCATTCCCGCCTCCAGAGTCGACCGGACGTTCGGTGCCAATTCTGATTGCGGGGTAGGGGACTGTCAAATCCGCGACCGCATTCTGATCCCTGGAGCGGGTGCCGTACCGGCGCCCTGGTCCACCCTCACCTGGGCCCCGCCCCTAGCCCCGGCTGGCCGCCCAGCGGACTGGGCCGAAGCCGAGCGCAGGCCGGAGGTTAGTCCGCCCGTGGCCGAGCCGAAGCGGGCCGCTAGGGGCGCGAACTTTCCTGCGTCCCCGTCACACCGAATCGGAGTCCTCCGGGACATCTTGGCTGGCCACCTTGATTGTGCCCACCTTACCGGCGGGCGCGACCTGGACGCTGCCATAGCCAAGAGCAGCAGGAGAGATGCGAACAACGCCAACCTCGTCAGCGCCCGTCTCGGCAGACAGCTCGGCGGCCAGCGCCCGCAGGCATTGCCGCCGAGGTCGGAAGCGAGCCCGCAGCCCCGCCGCGCTCAGGGAGCGCCTACACCGGCCGGGCCTATCCGGCTCTAGAAAGGGCCACCACGACCATCAAGCCGGGAGCGGACCTGAAGAAGAGCCGGAGTCTGGCGCGGCCCTCCCACAGGGCGTCCCCGGGGCCGCGATCATGTAGCAGTGAGCGCTTTCCAAGCGGAGGTTCGAGCCGCCGTGCTCGGGATCCCGCCCGGGGCAGTCCTCACGTACGGAGAAGTAGCCGTGGTCGCCGGCCATCCCGGGGCCGCGCGGGCGGTGGGCCGGGCTCTGGCCCATTCCAGCGGTCTCCCCTGGTGGCGAGTGGTGGGGGCGGGGGGTAGGCTGGCTCCCCGACTGGCCATCGAACAGGCGAGGCGGCTCAAGGCAGAGGGGGTGCCGGTCGCCGACGGCAGGGTGCTGACTACTAATCTCAGAACCAAGCTGTTCAGGGTGCCCTCAGGTCCAGAATTCGCTTAGCCTGGCCCAGGGAACCTTCCATGGACTCGGGCTCGACCACGTCGACCGCGGCCGTGACTCCAATCCCATGCTTGATCCGCGCGCCCAGCTCTTGGGCCAGGCGTTCCCGGCGCTCAGAGGACCGCCCGTCCGGGCGCGACCCGGTCCAGCTTCAGCCCCAACTGCTGCGAGGCAGCGGCGGAGGCTCACATCCGCGCGGTGCTGGATTCGGCCAGGCCCAGGGAGTCCTCAGTTGACTGGCTTCCTCGCTTCCAGGCGGTCCCCGCGCGCGCCCTCGCGCTTGGGGTTATGGTAGGCGGAGCCCGGCCGCCCCGGGGCATCGGTTAGGAGGCATGTGGCTATGCGATTGGATCGAGGCGACTATCTGGCCAGCGTCAAGGCGGACTCCGAGCGGGTCGGCGCGCTGTGCGTTGGTCGGCTGGACCTGCCGGTTCCATCATGCCCAGGATGGGCGGTTCGCGATGCGGTAGTGCACCTAGGGTTCGTCCACCGCGTCAACGCCAGCCGCCTGCGCCGCCGCAGCCGGTCTAGGGACGATCGGGACTCTCCGACGGCTCCCGATGACGGTCAGCTGCCAGCCTGGTTTGCCGAGGGTGTCGCCCAGCTGGAAGAGGCAGCAGCCGGGATTGACCCGACCACCCCCGTCTGGAACTGGTCAGGGCAGGACCAAACCGCGGGCTTCTGGTTTCGTCGGATGGCCCACGAGACCGTCGTGCACCGCTGGGACGTCGAGGCGGCCGCCCTTGATCCAAGCTCGGTCCCGCCGGGCCTGGCTCAGGACGGGATTGACGAATTCTTCGAGGTCTTCTGGGCGCGTCAGCCGGAGCTACTCCCTGGCAACGGTCAGTGGTTGCAAGTCCACACTGTTGAAGGAGCCCGGAGCTGGTGGATCGCAGCAACTCCGAGTGGGGCGTCTTTTCAGTCGGAGAGCCCATCGGTGGCGCCCGATGCGGCCCTGGTGGCGGCTCCATCGGAGCTCTTCCTCGCGCTCTGGCGAAGACTCCCCGCCGACGTCCTCACGATCACCGGGGACCACGAGCTCGCGGCGCGGTTCCTGGCCGCACCTGCGCTCTGAGCCGACCAGAAGGCGTGGCCGGCCGATCGCGCATCCGGTTCCTCCTAAAGGGACATGTGGCACCGAGTAGTCGGATGTAACGGGACAGGTGTTCCCCACAAGCTTGGGGAGGGTCTGCAGCCTCCAGAAGGTACGCGCCCGTCCAAGTTCGGGCATCTCAGCTGGCGCCATACTTGATCTGCCCGCGCTGGGACGACAATGAGGAGCCCTGATGAACGGCAACGTAATCACCGTGGAGCGGACCATTCCCGCCCCGCCCGAGGCGATATTCAACCTACTCTCCGATTCCGCTCGCCACCCGGAGATCGATGGGTCGGGCACGGTCAAGCGGCCCAGGACGGTGGATTCGACTCGTCTGCAGATGGGCTCCAATTTCGGTATGGCGATGCAGATGGGCTTTAAGTATTCGATGGCAAATAGGGTCATCGAATACCAGGAGAACCGGCGCATCGCCTGGCAGACCAGGGCCCCTGGTGTAGCCGGTCTCGTGGTCGGAGGCCGGATCTGGCGCTATGAGCTCGAACCGGTGCCCGGGGGAACTCTGGTCCGGGAGAGCTGGGATGTCTCGAGAGATCACCAGCGCCTCCTCCTGAAGCTCGGCGGGATGCCGACAAGGACCGAGGGCAACATGACCCGGACCCTGGAGCGGCTTGAGCGAATTCTCCGGAACCCGGCGCAGGGCGGACCTGGGACTCTGGCGTGACCGGTCTCACGGCCGCCAGTGAGACCGCTGACTTGGAGGGGTCGGCCGCGATCAGGTGAACTGGATCGCTCGCATCTCCCATGCCGTGGGATGGATCCAGGGCGGCAGCTGGTCGCGACCCGGCCGGCTCCCGCCGGGAGAGGATCTGGTATGGGCCAATTGTCAGGCCCGGCAGTCGTGGAGGCGTTGGAGACTTGGGTGGCACCCCTGCGGGAATCTGGAGTTCGGACCGACCTTGCTGCCCGCAGCGCGAAACCAAAGGCTGGGCAACTCCGCTCCTACTTGGCGGGCTGGGCTGCCGGACCACGGCGGGGGCCTGGCTCGCGGCCCCATACCGGGACCGCCAGCAGGCTGAACACAAGCGGGCACAGCGCCCAAGCGGTGAGGACATACCAGTGCCCGGGGCCCATGAGCACAAGCGGATTCCAGTTCCCGGGAGGCTGCTGCAGGAACATATAGTCACCACCGGTGGCGAGATTTGCGATCCCGGCGACCACCGCCAGTGCCGTGGTGGCGACCCAGCTGCCGGCCACCGCTCGCCAGCCCAGATGCAGCTGTCCGCCGAGTCCCAGCAGGATGCCGACCGTGACCAAGGTCCCGTGGTCA
>Ga0307374_10007722_pt1 | contig 16278 bp, 16 predicted proteins | sample OX3MG_FD_202532 | JGI IMG/M metagenome (GOLD analysis project Ga0307374, IMG submission 202532) | Soil microbial communities from Risofladan, Vaasa, Finland - OX-3 | ecosystem: Environmental > Terrestrial > Soil > Coastal area > Acid sulfate soil | place: Finland: Risofladan, Vaasa | collected... | reverse complement strand
AACCCCGTGTTCCAACACGGCTACGGCTCCGGTGTCGAGGTCGAGCACTGGTCCATCCTCACCTTCTCCCAGCGCCTGGAGGCTGCCGCCCGGGGGCTGCCGGCCATGGTCAGCGGGTCACTGGTGGGCTCCTCCATGGCCGACAACGCCGGTTTCGCCACGGTGGAGTCGCCCTTCGGCCCGGTGGGCCTGCTCGCCCCCTTGGTCCCCGACGTGACCTTGGTGCACGGTGCGGTGGCCGACGCCCAGGGCAACGTGGCCCTGTCGGAGCCGCTGCTCGAGGGGGTGTGGGGAGCGTGGGCGGCCCGTCGGGGTGTGGTGGCCACCGTGGACAAGGTGGTGGACGACCTGCACGGGTACGGCCATCGCGTCCACATCCCGGCCCACCGGGTCCTGGCTGTGGTGGAGACCCCGTTCGGAGCCCACCCCGGAGGGATGTACGCGCCGGGGCTGCCGGTCGACTCCTATGGCGAGGACATCGACTTCTGGGTCCAGGCCCGCCAGGCCACTCGCGGCGACTTCGACGCCTGGGCCCGGCACTGGGTGCTCGAGCCCGCCACCCACGAGCAGTACCTGGAGCGCGTGGGCCCTGAGCGCCTCGAGTGGCTTCGGGGGCGCACCGACCCCGAGTCCTGGCGCCACGACGCTGCCGCCCACCCGGTGGACGAGGCCGAGCCGGCCAGTCAGTGGGAACAGGCCGCCGCCCTGGCGGCGCGCCAGGTGCGACAAGTGGTCGACGACGTCGGAGCCGACGCCGTGCTGGCCGGGGCCGGGGTGGCCAACCTGGCCGCCTGGGTGGCCGTCGATACGGCGCGCGCCTCGGGCAGCGAGGTGCAGCTCACGGCCGAGCTCGGCATGCTGGGGTACCGACCCACACCGGCCGACCCCTACATCTTCAATCACCGCGTGTTCCCGGCTACGTCGTTGCTGGCCGACGCCTCCACCGTCCTGGGCATGGTGGTGGGCGGCCCGGGCACCCGCACGGTGGCGTGCCTGGGGGCGGCGCAGGTGGACCGGCACGGCAACCTGAATTCGACGCTCATCCCCGGTGGCCCGTTCCTGGTCGGCTCGGGTGGGGCCAACGATGTGGCCAGCCGAGCCGCTGCCTGTGTGGTGGTGGCCCTGGCCCGCCCCGACCGGCTGGTGGAGCAGGTGGGATATGTCACGAGCCCGGGCCGCAACGTGGTGGCTGTGGTCACCGACCGAGGTGTCCTCACTCAACACCAGGGGCGTCTGGTGCTCAGCGCCGTGGCCCACGGAGAGGGCAGCGCCGACGAGCGGGTGCGCGCTTTTCGCGACAGCTGCGGCTGGGACGTGGAGGTGGCCGACCAGGTGGAGGAGTTGGCTCCCGTCGAGCACGGTGAGGTGCTGGCCCTGCGACGCTACGACCCCGAGCGGCTCTTTCTGTCGTAGCGGTCTGGGTCGGCCAGCGCTCCTTGCAGCTCGGCCAGCCGGGGCCGGTCGAGGGAGTACCAGACCCACTTGCCGCGGCGCTGGCCGTGGACCAGCCCGGCGTCGCTCAGGATCTTCAAGTGGTGCGACACCGTCGGTTGGCTCTTGCCCAGCGGCCCCACGAACTCGCACACACAGACCTCCCCCTCCGGGGCAGAGGCCAGCATGCTGAGCACGCGCAGCCGGACGGGATCGGCCAGGGCGTGGAAGCCGCCGGCCAGGGTGTCGGCGCCCTGGGCGTCGAGGGGAGTGGCCAGCACCGACGGGCAGCACGAGGCGGTGGCCGGCTCGGTTGGGGCGGCTGGGGATCGACGGGCCATGGCGTGTCCTATTGACAGACGTCGATGGATTGACCAGAATCAACGTATCGACGTTCATTGATGTTACCGGAGGCCCGCCGTGTCCAGAGTCCAACTTGCCCTCAACGTGAGCGACATCGACGCCGCCGTGGCGTTCTACAGCGACCTCTTCGGCACCGAGCCGGCCAAGCGGCGGCCGGGATATGCCAACTTCGCCATCGCCGAGCCACCGCTCAAGCTGGTTCTCATCGCCTCCGATGCCGGGCGGGGCAGCGGGCCGGCCGGGGCCCTCAACCACCTCGGCGTAGAGGTCGAGACCCCCGAGGAGGTCCATGCGGCCACGACGCGCCTGACCGGCGCAGGGATGGCCCCCGAGGTCGAGGAGTCCACCACGTGCTGCTACGCCGTGCAGGACAAGGCCTGGGTGCACGACCCCGACGGGGCACCGTGGGAGATCTACACCGTGCTGGCCGATGCCCCCGACGAGACGAGCCTGGGCTGTGCCACCGACGCCTGCGCGCCGGTCCCGGTATCCGCCGGTGCCGCCGGGTCGTCGCCTTCGGCTTGCTGCTGAGCGGCATCGACGCAACGACGAAGGGGATACAGCGCCGCTATGAGTGACGCCACCCTGGGGCGGCGCCTGTTGGCCGAAGCCCTCGGCAGCGCCTTCCTGGCTGCCGTGGTCATCGGGTCGGGCATCGCCGCCCAGCGCCTGTCGCCGGGGGCGGTGGGCCTCGAATTGTTCGAGAACGCCGCTGCCACCGCAGCAGGGCTCTTCGCCGTCATCTCCATGTTTGGCGCCGTGTCCGGGGCGCATCTGAACCCGGTGGTCTCGTTGGTGGACGCCGCCTTCGGGGGACTGCGCTGGCCGGTCGCCGCCGCCTACATCCCGGCCCAGGTGGGTGGGTGCGTGGCCGGCGCCGTGGTGGCCAACCTCATGTTCTCGGAACCGGCGGTGACCATCTCCACCCATCACCGGGCCTCGTCGGGGCACTTCCTGTCGGAGGTGGTGGCCACGGCCGGGCTGGTGCTCGTCATCTTCGCCCTGGCTCGCACCGGCCGCAGCCACCTGGCTCCCGCCGCCGTCGGCTCCTACATCGGAGCCGCCTACTTCTTCACCAGCTCCACCAGTTTCGCCAACCCGGCCATCACCGTCGGGCGCATGTTCTCCAACACCTTCGCCGGCATCGCCCCGGGGTCGGTCGCCCCGTTCGTGGCCGCCCAGATCCTCGGGGGGGCCGCTGCCTTCGCCGTCATAGGCGTGCTGTACCGGGGGGTCTCACCGGGCCAAGCGGCCCGAGTGGTGGTGCCCCACGGCGACATGGATAGGCCCTGACCTTGACCCGACCGGTGGTCCTCTTCCTCTGCACCCACAACGCCGGCCGTAGCCTGGCGGCCAAAGTCCTGCTCGAGCACTACGCCCAGGGACGAGTGGATGTCCGGTCGGCCGGCTCGGAGCCGGCCGACCAGCTGAACCCTGCCGTGATGTCGGTGCTCATCAGCCGGGGCCTCGACGCTTCGCTGGAGTTCCCCAAGCCCCTCACCGACGACATGGGTCGTGAGGCCGACGTGGTGGTGACCATGGGTTGCGGCGACTCGTGCCCGGTCTACCCCGGAAAGCGCTACCTCGATTGGGAACTGTCCGACCCGGCCGGCCGGCCCGTGGAAGAGGTCGAGCCCATCGTGGACGACGTAGACCAGCGGGTGCGTGCGTTGCTCGACTTGTTGCTCGACACTGACGTGTCTTGAAGGGACGGTGAGCACCGCCGGCGGCGATGGCCCTCCCGAAGCCAGAAGCGCCTACTGCATCTCCGTGGCCTAGAGCGTCGGCGTGTGGGGCCGCTCAGCTGGCCGCCGAGACCCCGATCGGGTGGGTCACTTCTCGGCAGTCGACGATGACGTCGAGCGTCGGCGCCCACTCGTCGTAGGCCCGGAGGGCTTGAGCTACCTCGGTGGCCAGCCGCTGGGCCTGGGTCCGCGACAGCGATTCGGCTCGAAGATCGACAAACAGCCGCCCCGGTCCTCGGTACAGCCACCGTCGCCGCGCTCGACGGCGTGCCATGGGCGCGTAGTGCGAAGAGGAGCGCCTTCATGGCCACCAGGGTGTGCTCCGGTAAGGGCAGGACGTGCAGGTCGTCGATCTCGAGGACTGCCATATGGTTGCGCCAGCTGCGTCGTGATTGCGAGGTGCACGACCAGGGTGCGACCGAGGCGGTGAGGCGTCCAGAGTCCTTGGTCCCGACGGCCGGTTCGCCACCGGCGGGTATCAGTCTTTGACGGCCTCGTCGGCCCTTATGGCGTTCTCAGCAGCCCCGTCCACCGCCGTGCCGAGGGGCCAGCCCACGTAGTGAGCCAGGTGCACGACCACCTCGCGCACCTGCTGCACGGTGAGCTCGCCGTTGCGCAGGGCGCTTGTGAACTGCACCTCGAGCAACGCCGCTTGGCCCTGGGCGGCCAGCACGCCGATGGTGAGCAGGCGCCGCTGTGCCACCGACAGAGCGTCGCGGTCCCAGATCTCGCCGAAGAGATGGTCGACGGTGAGGGAGGCGAAGTCGCCGGGCAGCTGGTCGGGATCGAAGTCGAAGTTGTAGACCTCGCGCATCTTGGCCCGCCCGCGCCGGCGGCGCTCGGGATCGCGCACCACGGCCGGCGTCAGTTCGTCCTGAGGTACTGGTAGACGCCGGCGAAGTCCGAGTTGCTCTTTTCCGGCAGGGGCACCGCTCCCCCGAGCGCCATGGCGCCGAGGAGGATCTCGGCTGAGCGCTCGACCAGCGCTGTGACGTGCAGGACGTCGGAAGGGGATTTGCCGATGGCCACCATGCCGTGATTGGCCAGCAGCGCCGCTCCCCGCCCGGCCAGGCACTCCACCGCCGCCTTGCCCACGTCGTGGGTGCCACTGGCGGCGTACTCGGTGACGGCCACCTCGCCGCCTACGTACACGGTGAACTCATCGATGCACGCCGGTATGGGTCGCCGGGCCACGGCGAACATGGTGGCGTGGACGGGATGGGAGTGGATCACCGAACCCACTTCCTCGAACGCCTGGTAACAGGCGAGGTGCAGCGACTTCTCCGACGAGGGGGCTTTGTCGCCCGACACCACGTCCCCGGCCTGATCGATGACGACCAGGTCTTCGAGGGCCATGGCCCGGTAGTCGATCGACGACGGTGTGATGCAGATGTTGCCGTCGGCCATGCGGGCCGACACGTTGCCGGCCGTGCCCTCGACCAAGCCCTTGGCCAACAGCTCCTTGGCCGTGGCCAGCACAGCGTGGTGCGCGTCCTCGACGAACCGGGCGCCCATACATCCTCCAAAGGTCACAGGTGAATCGGCCCGATGCCGGTCCCTTTCGCTGTGTTCGCCGCCCGGCGTACAGCGCGGGCCCAGGCTACAGTGAACTTCCACGGCACAGCCCCTCGGAGCGGGCCTGCGCCGGCCAACGCGGTCGCCTCTTGCAGACCGCCGGGGGAGAGGGGTCGGTGCATGACGCGAGGGGCCAGAGCGTCGGTGGCCTGCCTCGCGCTGGCGATCTTCGCCGGCGCCTGTGCCAACTCCACCTCGACCACGAGCGCCGGCGGATCGGGCTCGCCCGGCGTCACCTCCACCTCCATCAGCGTGGGCTCCATCGCCGATGTGACCGGTCCCCTGTCCTCTGACTTCGCCCCCGTGGTCAACGGGGTCGAGGCCTACTTCTCGATGGTGAACGCCTCGGGCGGGGTGAACGGCCGCAAACTGGTCCTGGCCGACCAGCGCGACGACCAAGGCAGCTCGACCACCGACCTCACCGTGGCCCAGCAGCTCGTGCAGCAGGACCACGTCTTCGCCATCGTCGGCGTGGGCACCCCCTTCTTCGGTGCCGCCACCTACCTGGCCCACCAGGGCGTGCCCACCTTCGGGTACCAGGTGTCGGCCGACTGGAGCGACGGGCCCAGTCTCTACGGGGCCTATGGCTCGTACCTCGACTTCTCCTCCGGCGCCATGGCCGATGCGTATGTGGCCAAGCAGCTGCACGCCACATCGGTGGGGGTCATCGCCTACGGCGTCCCCCAGTCGGCCGACGCCTGCCAGGCCGCCATCACCGGCTTCGGCACCTTCGGCGTGACGGTCGGATACCAGGACCTCGCCTTCGGCTTCGGCGCCGATCCCACCTCGGACGTGTTGCAGATGAAGGCCCACCATGTGGACATGGTCCTCACCTGCCTCGACGTGTCGGGCAACGTGGCCTTCGCCCGAGCCATCTCGCAGAACGCGCTGTCGGCCCGTCAGGTCTGGCTCAACGGCTACGACCGCAGCACGTTGCAGCAGTACGCCTCGCTCATGAACGGGGTCACCCTCCTGGTCCAGCACGTGCCCTTCGAGGCGGCCACCGCGGCGCCCGGGAAATACCCCGGGATCGAGCAGTACCTCCAAGCAATGCAGCGCTACCAGCCGTCGTCGGTGTACGACGAAGTGGCCCTCGACGGTTGGATCAACGCCGCGCAGTTCGTGGCCGGGCTGCGCGCCGTGGGCCACGACCTGACCCAGGCCAAGGTGGTGGCGGCCATCAACAAGATGACGGCCTACAACGGAGAGGGCCTCATGCCACCGGTGGACTGGACCCGTGACCACACCCAGGCGGTGGGCCCCTACTGCTCGGCCTACGTGGTGGCCGACAACGGCAAGTTCGACCTGGAGTTCACCCAGGCCGGCAACCAGGTGTTCGTGTGCTTCAACCGGGGCAGCGACACGCCGGTGGCTCCGGCGCCGGGCACGCCCGGCACCTGACCCCCACACCGTTGTCCACGTTCCTGAGCTACGCCATCCCCGGCGTCCCCTACGGATGTGACTTCGCCCTGATGGCCGTGGGCCTGGTCATCACCTTCCGGGCCACCGGAGTGTTCAACCTCGCCTTCGGGGCCCAGGCCTTCGCCGCCGCCTTCGTCTTCGACCTGCTCGTGCGCAGCCAGGGCATGGCGGTATGGGCCGCCTTCGTCGTGTCGGTGCTGGTGATGTCGCCCGCCCTGGGACTGGTCCTCGACCGGCTGCTCTTCCGCCACATACCGACCGCCTCGACCACGGCCAAGGTGGTCTCGGCGGTGGGACTGCTCATCGCCATCCCCCAGATCCTGCCCATCCTCTTCGGCACCACGCCGCGCCTCAACCCGCCCAGCCTGTGGCTGGACCCGAACCGAGTCGAGTTCCATGTGCTGTCGTCGCCGGTGAACGGAGGCGAGCTCTCCACCACCCTCGTCACCCTGGCCGTGGTGGGGGCCCTGGTGGCCATGTTCCGCTGGAGCGGGATCGGCCTCGAGATGCGCGCCGTGGTGGAGAGCCGCCGACTGGCTCAACTCCAAGGGGTGGACGCCCCCCGGGTCACAGCCACCGCCTGGGCGCTGTCGAGCCTGCTGGCCGGCCTGGCCGGCGTGCTGCTGCTGCCGTTGTCGGCCGAGCTCATCCCCACCGACCCGCTCCAGTTCACGTCGCTGTTGGTGGCCGGACTGACCGCCGCCGCCCTGGCCGGGCTGCGGTCGGTCCCGCTCGCCTTTGCCGCCGCGGTGGCCCTGGGCGTGGCCGAGAACGTGCTGCGGGGCTATCTCCCCTCTGGCGTCCTGGCCCAGGCCGTGGTGCCGGCCTTTCCGTTCGTGGTGCTGGTGGCCACCTTGGTGTGGAACCCGGGACTGCGCGCCCTGGAGCACAACAGCGACCCGCTGTCGTCGGTGGACCCGCCCATGGCCCGGCCGGCCGTGACGAGGCGCGACCCACGCCTGGTGGCTCCTATGCGCTGGGGTTGGCGGCTCGTGCTCTTCGCCTTCATCGTCTCCAGCCTGACCTGGGTCCCGGGCTACTGGGTCACCTCTCTGGCGGCGGGCCTGGTGCTGTCGATCGTGTTCCTGTCCATAACGCTCATCACCGGCATGAGCGGCCAGCTGTCTTTGTGCCAGGCCACCTTCGCCGGCGTGGGGGCCTTTGCCGCCGGGCAGTTGGCCGGCCACCTCGGGTTGTCGGTGCTGGTGGGTGCGCTCGTGGGGGCGGTCATGGCAGCGGCGCTCGGGGCGGTGATCGCAGTGGTCGCCCTGCGCATCTCCGGGCTCCTGCTCACCTTGGTGACCCTGGCCTTTGCTCTGTTCGCCGACCAGTTCCTCTTCCAGTACTCGTGGTCCGGCGGAGGCCTCACCGGGGTGGTGGTCCCGAGGCCGGTGCTCGGGCCGTTGGACTTCGGCGCCGATCGCAGCTTCCTGCTCCTGGCCCTGGTGGTGCTGGCCGGGTGCATGGGCCTGGTGGTGCTGGTGCAGCGAGGCACCACCGGCCGGTACCTGGCCGCCATGCGCGGCAGCCCGGTGGCCGCTGCCAGCCTGGGCATCAGCCTGACGCGATCGAAGGTCACGGTCTTCGCTATGTCGGCCGGCATCGCCGGGCTGGGCGGCGCGCTGTACGGGTCGCTGTACCACACGGTGTCGGCCGGCTCCTTCGCCTACGAGTACTCGTTGGCCTTCGTGGTGGTGGTCATCACCACCGGCTCCCGACAGGTCGAGGGGGCGGTGCAGGCCGGCATGGCCTTCGCCGTCATCGCCCTGGTGCTCACCTATATGCCGTCGCGCCTGGCCGGCATCGAGCCCGTGCTCTTCGCCTTCGGGGCCATGACCTACGCAGCGCACCCCGAGGGCATCGTCGAGTACCAGAAGACCAAGTGGATGGACCGCGCCGGGCGGGCCCTGGCCGCCTGGGACCGGCGCCAGGGCCGGCTGCCCGGGGCGGGGACGACCCCACTGGCTGAGACGACACATGGCTGAGTCACCGGCGCTGCTCGAAGCGCGGTCGGTGACGGTGCACTTCGGCGGTATCCGCGCCCTGCACGAGGCGTCGCTCGCGGTGGGACGGGGCGAAGCGGTGGGGTTGGTGGGGCCCAACGGAGCCGGCAAGACCACCCTCTTCGACGTCATCTCGGGGCGTCGCCACCCCGACGGTGGGTCGGTGTGGTTCGACGGCCGGCGCATCGACGGCCTGGCACCGCACCGCCGGGCCCGGCTGGGGATAGCCCGCACCTTCCAGCGCCTCGAGGTGTTCCCCGAGCTCACCGTCCTCGAGCACCTGCTCGTGGCCGAGCGGGCCCGGCGCGGCAACGGGGCGCTGTGGAAGGACCTGCTCAACATGAGCGCGCCCAGCGCCGACGAGCGCCGTCGGGTGGCCGAGGTGGTGGAGCTGGTCGGCCTGGGTGACGTGCTCGACACGCCGGTCGCCGCCCTCGGCCTCGGGCTGTGCCGGCTGGTCGAACTGGGCCGGGCCCTGGCCACCGGTCCCCGGTTGCTCCTGGCCGACGAGCCGAGCTCGGGGCTCGACGCCCACGAGACGACCCAGTTGGCCGAGGTGCTGCGTTCGGTGCAGCACCAGCGGTCCATGGCCGTGCTGCTGGTGGAGCACGACCTGCGCATGGTGGCGCGCACGGTCGATCGCGTGGTGGTGCTCGACGTCGGTCGGGTCATCGCCGAAGGTTCCTTCGACGAGACCATCGCCCAGCCGGCCGTGCAGCGCGCCTATCTGGGTCGCGGCGCATGAGCCAGGGTTCCACCCAATGAACGCTCCGGTCCTGGAGCTGCGCCACGTTTCGGCTTCGTATGGCACCTACCGAGCCCTGTTCGACGTGTCGCTGTCGGTGCCCGAGGGCTCGGTGGTGGCCCTGCTCGGCGCCAACGGGGCCGGCAAGTCGACCCTGGCCCGGGTGGCCACCGGGCTTGTCCCGGCCGCCTCGGGCCAGGTGCTCGTGGCCGGGGCCGACGTGACGCGCTGGCCGGCGCATCGCATCGCCCGGCTCGGGGTGTCGCACGTGCCCGAGGGCCGCGGCGTGTTCGCCACCTTGAGCGTGGAGGAGAACCTGGTGCTCGCCTTCCGTCGCCGGGTGGGACGCCGGGGGCTGACCGGCGCCATCGCACGCGCCTATGAAGCCTTCCCGGCTTTGGCCGAGCGGCGCCGGCAGCCGGCCGCCACCTTGTCGGGCGGCGAGCAGCGCATGCTGTCGCTGGCCGGCGTGCTGGCCGCGGCTCCCCGCCTGGTGGTGGCCGACGAGCTGTCACTGGGCCTGGCCCCGGTGGTGGTGGACACCGTGTACCGCGGGCTGAACGCCATCCACGACCAGGGATGCGCGCTGCTCGTCGTCGAGCAACAGGTGGAACGGGCCCTGGCCTTGGCCGACCACGCCGTGGTGCTCGGGCGCGGGTCGGTGCTCTGGCAGGGCTCTCCGGCCGCCGCCCGGGCCGATCTGGAGCAGGTGCTGGCCGCCGGGTACGGTACCGGCGGCCAGTCGCCGCTCGGTGGTTGACGGCGGAGCGCGAGGAGACAAGCCATGGGACTACTCGACGACAAGGTGGCGGTGGTGACCGGTGCCGGTCGCGGCATCGGACGCGAGATCGCCCTGTGCCTGGCCGCCGAAGGCGCCGCAGTGGTGGTGAACGACGTGGGCTCGGGCCTCGACGGGGCCGGCACGGCCGAGGACCCCGCCGCCGAGACCTGCGCCGTCATAGAGAAGGCGGGGGGCCGGGCCAGCGCCAACTACGAGTCGGTCAGCGACTTCGAGGCGGCCGGCCGCATCGTGGCCCAGGCCGTGGACACCTACGGACGTATCGACATCCTGGTCAACAACGCCGGAATCGTGCGCGACCGCACCCTGCTCAAGATGTCCGAGAGCGACTACGACGCCGTGATCGCCGTGCACCAGAAGGGGACCTTCAACACCACTCGCCACGCGGCGGTGCACATGAAGGAAGCCGGCTACGGCCGCATCGTGAACATCACGTCCTCAGCTGGGCTACGCGGCAACTTCGGCCAGACCAACTACGGCGCGGCCAAGGCGGCCATTATGGGGATGACCTTCGTGTGGGCGCTCGAGCTCGGCCGCTACGGGATCACCGTCAACGCCGTGGCCCCGGCCGGCCTCACCCGCATGACCGAGAACCTCTTCGGGGGAGCCGATGCACCGCCGGACCAGGACCCGGCTCTGAACGCCCCACTCGTGGCCTTTTTGGCCTCTGAACAGGCCTCGTACGTGAACGGCCAGGTGCTCGGGCGCACCGGGTTCGCCTACACCATCTTCCAGACGCCGCGTCAGGTGGCCGGCATGTGGAAGGAAGGGGGCTGGAGCGCCTCGGAGGTGGCCGAGCGGTTCCACGAGGTGCTCGGCCAACACCTCCAGCCCGTGGGCATGCCGGCTCACCCGCTGCTCAGCCAGGACAAAGGCGCCTAGCCGTCGACCGAGCGTGCGGCACACGAGCGTGTGTACATACGGGTGTATGTGTTACTATTATATGTATGACCCAGGTAGACCGACTGTCCGTGACGATGCCCCCCGAGATTGGTTCCGCCGTTCGGGACGCGGCCGCCCGGCAGGGCACCAGCGTGTCCAACTGGCTCGCCTCGGCGGCGGCCCAGTGCCTGCGCAACGAGCTGCTGGGGGCTGCACTTGACCAATGGGAGGTCGAGGACGGTCCCTTCGGCGACGAAGAGCTCAACGCAGCGGCCGCCGCACTGGGGGCGGCCAAGAATCGGGGAGCTCGGTGACCGCCGTTCTCGATGCCGGCGCCCTGATCGCCATCGAAAAGCGCGACCGGCGAGTAGGGGCGATGCTCCGGATCTTGCAGCGTGATGGTGTTCCCGTCTCCACGAGCGCCGGAGTCCTGGCTCAAGTTTGGCGTGACGGACGCCGCCAGGCGAACCTCGCTCGAATGCTGCCGGGGATAGACACCCATGCCATCGACGAGGACGCCGCCAAAGGGATTGGAGAACTACTGGCCAGCAGCGGTACGACCGATGTGGTCGATGCTCATGTCGCCCTTATGGTCCGCCATGACGGCCAGGTCCTCACCAGCGACGAGGCGGACATCAAGTCGCTCCTCCGCAGACGCAGGGTCAAGGCAACGGTCATTCCCGTGTAGTCGATGTCCCCCCAGCTCAGCGGTTGCGGGTGAGGATGTTCACCACCGACACGCCCGAGCCGCGCCCGCCCACGTTGTGCTGCAGGGCGAAGCCGTTGCCGATGGCCACCTGACGCTCGCCGGCCTCCTCGCGCAGCTGCCACCAGCACTCGGTGATCTGGGCGATGCCGGTGGCCCCGATGGGGTGCCCCTTGGCCAGCAGCCCGCCCGACGGGTTCACCGGGATGCGGCCGTCCAAGGCGGTGACCCCTTCGAGCGACGCCGGACCACCCTTGCCCTTCTCCACGAAGCCCAGGTCCTCGATGTCCAAGATCTCGGTGATGGTGAAGCAGTCGTGCACCTCGGCCATGTCGATGTCGTTGGGCCCCACCCCGGCCATGGCGTAGGCGCGACCAGCCGCCGCGGTGGTGGCTGGCAGCCCCACATAGGTGGTCTTCTCGTGCAGATACGGGTGGTCGGTGGCCACTCCGAAGCCGGCCACGTACACGGGCTTGTCGGTGAACTCATGTGCCCGCTCGGCGGTGGTCAGGATCACCGCAGCGGCCCCGTCGGTCTGGGGGCAGCAGTCGAGCAGGCGCAGCGGGCTGCACACGAGCGGTGAGGCCAGCACCTGCTCCACGGTGATCTCGCTCTGGAAGTGGGCGTAGGGGTCGAGGCATCCGTTGTGGTGGTTCTTCACCGCCACCGAGGCCAACATCTCAGGCGTGGTGCCGAACTCGTGCATGTGGCGGGTGGCGAATGGGGCGAAGAGCACGGGGGCGGTCTCGCCCCGGTTGTAGAGCGGGTGGCCGGCAGCGGCGCGGGCCAGGAGCCCTTCTTGGGTGGACTTGTCGCGCATCTTCTCCACGCCGATCACGAGCACCACCTCGTGCACGCCGCTGGCTACCACCATGGCCCCGATGCGAAAGGCGTCGGACCCGCTCGGACAGGCGTTCTCCACCCGCGTGCACGGGATGCCCGACAGCCCGATGGCGCTGGGCACGGTATTGCCGCCGATGCCTTCTTGGCCCCACAGCGAGCCGCGCTGGGTGGCCACGATGGCGGCGTCGATGATCGGGGTGCCCTTGTCCACGTTGGCCAGTGCGGCGCGATAGGCGCCGTCGGCCATCTGCTCGTAGCTCTGGTCGAACAGCTCACCCATCTTGATGAGCCCGGCCCCTACGACGGCCACCTTGTTCCAGCTCATGGCGCCACCTTCCTCGTTGACGTCATCGTCGCGACGTCACTGTCCGCTGCATCGTCGCCCGTCGCCGGGGCCACCCGGAAGGCCTTGTACCCGTACACCGGCACGCCGCGCTCCACGGCGTAGCGGCGCAGTCCCAGCACCACCGTGTCACCGATGGCCAGCTCGGCGGCATCGGCCGAGGTGCCCTGGACCATGAGACGGGCCCCGTCGTCGAGGTCCACCACCACCAGCGGCAGCGGCGCCTGGAAGGGCGGCGGCATGGTCTGGTTCACCACGAAGGTCTGCACCGTGCCGCGCCGGGCCAGGGACACGATCTCCAGGTCGCTGCCCCCGCACCCGGTGCAGGTGGGGTGGATCGAGGGCGGGGTGGACACCGTGGCACAGGCCCGGCATCGGGCCCCGAGCAGCGCCAGCATCTCGAGGTTGCCGCGCACGAAGGCGGCGCTGCCCGGCGGCACCCCCATGGGGATGGGGTCGGACTGGGCCACCAGCTGGCCCCGGGACCGAAGGGCGGCCACGTAGCCCACCGCCTGGCCCCCGGCCAGGGCCCCGGCCACGTTCTCGGCGCCGGGCACGGGCCTGGTCACCTCCACGGCGACGGCGGTGGCTCGGCCACCGCCGTAGCCGATGATCCCGAGCGTCCCTGGTTGGCCGAGCGCCTGACCGGCACCGAGCAGGGCGGCAGCCGCACCGGTGTCACCCACCGCCGCGTAGGCATTGGTCGACACCAGTGGCGCCCCCAGCGCCTTGGCCAGGGCACCGCCCAACTTGCCGTCGGGGTCCGACACCGACCAGCCCGCCGGCTTGGCCAGGGCCTTGCCGGCCCGGGCCAGCAGCGGCAGGAACACCTCCTCGCGAAAGAGCCGGCCGTCATAGGCGTCGCCGGTGGCGGCTTCGGCGTCGCCGCGGTAGCGGTCCACCACCGCCATGGCGGTGGTAACCCGGCCCACCAGGCGGGCCGGCGCCGCCGCGCCGTTGTGGCCGGGGCCCGACAGCACCACGGCCAGCGCTCCCGCCCCGGTGCTGGCCTCGCCGGCCGTGCCGATGCCGGGCAGCAGGGCGTCGGAGCACACCACCAGGGCCAGCGCCACGTGGCCCGAGGCCACGGCGTCCCACGCCCCGAGCAGTGCCTCCATGCCGGCATGCGGCGAGCCGCTGCACAGCGCCCCGCCCACCTGCGCGCTACAGCCCAGGGCGGTGGACAGAAAGGCGTGGCTCGGGCCCTCGGCGAACGGGGGCCGGCTGGTGCCCCACCACAGGCCGGCGACGTCGGCGGCGCGCACCCCGGCCGCCTCCATGGCCGAAGTGGCCGCCCGCCAGGCCAGGGTCAGAGTGTCCTCATCGGCGTCGCACACCGCCACCGATCCGCGCCCGCCTCCCGATCCCCAGGCGGCGGCCGGCTCCTTGGCCGCCAGGCGCAGCGACGGGGCGGCTGCCCCCACGCCCACGATGCCCACCGGGCGTACGTCGGGGGCGGCGGTGGCGTCGGGCTGAGTGTTCATCGTTGGGGGGCCTTCCATCCGGGGCCGGCCGGGGTCTTCCCCGACAGCAGGGCGGTGCCGACGAAGTTGCGTTGGATCTCCACTGTGCCCGCCCCGATGCACAGGCCGCGCACGTCGCGATAGGCGCGCTCGATGGGGTACTCGCGGCTGTAGCCGTAGCCGCCGAGCAGCTGTAGGGCCTCGTCGCACACCGACTTGGCCGCCAGGTTGCAGGCGATCTTGGCCATGGCCGACTCGAGCGGGGGCGGCGTGCCGTGGCGGCCGGCCAGTACCAGCGCCCGCTGCAGCAGCAGGCGGGCCCCTTCGAGGGCCACGCCCATGTCGGCGATCTTCCATTGGAGCCCTTGGAGCTCCGACAGCCGGGTGCGCCCGGCCTGGCGGTCGAGCATGTAGGCCATGGCGTACTCGAGCGCCCCCTGGGCCGCCCCCAGACACATCGCCGCATTGCCGCATCGCTCGTGGTTGATGTGGGCGAGGAGCGTCTTGAGCCCGGAGTTGTCGGCCGGGTCGCCGGCCACCAGCACGTCGCCGGGGTCGATGCGCACCCCGTCGAAGGCCAACTCGGCCTCGGTGCAACCGCGCAGTCCCATCTTCTTGTGGGTGCCGGCCACGCTCACGCCGTGGCGCGACAGGTCCACCACCACCGCCCCGATGCCCCGGCCGGTGCCCGCCTCCGATCCCGGGAAGCGGCACCACACCAGGCAGGCCACCGCCTTGTGGCCGCCGGTCACGTAGTTCTTGTAGGCCTCGAGCCGGTACCCGTCGCCGTCGGGCACCAGATGGGCCCGCATGGCGGTGGCGGCCGAGCCGGCGTCGGGCTCGGTGATGCCGATGCAGAACAGCTCGCCGGCCGCGGCCAGCGGCAGCCACCTCTGGCGCAGCTCCTCGCTGCCCAGGTGCTCGATGGCCCGGGGCGGCCCGTTGAACACCAGCTGGCACAGAATGGCGCTCGACACGTCCACCCGGGCCAGCTCCTCCAAGACGATGGCGGCCTCCACGTCGCCCATGCCCATGCCCCCGAACTCCTCGCCCACGGTGACGGTGAAGAGCTCGGCCCGGCGCAGGGCGGCCAACGAGGCCTCGGCGAACTCCTCGGTTTCGTCCCAGCCCTGGGCGTGGGGGGCGATGTCGCGCTCGGCCACGTCGCGAGCCAGCTTGCGCAGGGCGGCGCGGTCGTCGTCGTCGACCAGGGGAATGGCGCTCACGGCCTCATACCTGACACCATCGTCAGGAAACTTACTACACTGGCAACCCGTTCTCCCCAGCCGCAGAGGTGGCGTATGAGCCGCGAATTCCACGACATCCGACGCCAGGGGCGTGCCGCCACGGCCAAGTCCGTCGAGGACTTCATGACCGAGCTCGAGACCCTGCAGACCGAGATCTGTACGGCGAAGAACCTGGTGTGGGAGGCGGTGGCCGACGGCAGCCTGTCCGAGGAGTACCTGCGTCGGCTGGCCAAGGAGTACTTCTTCCTGGGACGGTTCTACACGAGCGAGTTCGGCTCGCTGGTGGCCAACGCCCCCGACGCCGACGACCTGTCGCTGGCCGCCAGCGAGCATTTCGCCCACTGGCTGCAGAACCTGGCCGACGAAACGGGCTACACCGGCGATGCCAACCACGTGGACATGAAGATCGAGTGGGCGCACCAGCTCGGCATCACCGACGACGAGCTCGAGTCGTATGTGGCCATGCCCGAGACCATCGGCACGGTGTTCACCACCTTGTACTACATGCGCCGCTCCTACGAGGAGGGCCTGGCCGCCTTCGGCTGGGCCGGCGAGCGCTTCGCCGCCTCCACCGGCTACGCCAAAAAGATGTACGAGGGGATGCGCGACCACTACGGCATCGAGGTGGAGAACTTCCGGGTGCACGCCTATGCCGAGGAGGACCACGGCGAGCAGGCCGACTACCTCCTGCGCCAGGTGGCCGTCAGCGCC
>Ga0307374_10007720_pt1 | contig 16282 bp, 7 predicted proteins | sample OX3MG_FD_202532 | JGI IMG/M metagenome (GOLD analysis project Ga0307374, IMG submission 202532) | Soil microbial communities from Risofladan, Vaasa, Finland - OX-3 | ecosystem: Environmental > Terrestrial > Soil > Coastal area > Acid sulfate soil | place: Finland: Risofladan, Vaasa | collected... | reverse complement strand
CGACGATTCCGCTAAATGTGGTGGTGCCGCTGCTGTTTGCAGCCAGCGTGAAACCGCCATCCAGCGTGTTATTGAATGTGATGTTGCCCGCCCCGGCAGTCAGCGTCGTATTGGCCGTGAGCGTTGTTGCTCCCAGGGTCATGAGCATGCCGGTTGTCACCAACGCCCCGCCAATGTTGGTCATTGCCGGCCCTGCGCTTGTATTTACCCCACCGGTAAACGTGCTGGTACCACCGCCACTCGCCAACGTGACCGTCGATCCCACCCCCGTATTCGAGAACGTCGCCGCCCCGGTAATGCTATTGGCAGACCCGTTAAACGCAATGTTGAAATTGTTCGCCAACGTGCTGATGCCTCCGGCGCCGATCGTCACGTTGTTGGAAAAGAGCACATTGCCGCCTGCTGCTTTGTTCAGGTTCAGCGTTCCAGCCGCCACAGCCCCCGTGAACGTGTCGTTTCCAGTTCCCACAAGCGTCAATGCGTTGGCCCCGCCAACGACCGATCCGCTCAGCGTTAAAGCACCCGGGCCACCGATTGAACTCGCCGATCCCAACGTCACTGTCCCGGCGAGTGACGCAACACCCGTCCCGGTCAGTGCTCCAGCCGCTCCTATACCTGTGCCGTTCAGCGTCACCGCCTCAGCACCCACAGCAACATTATTGATATTCAGCGTCGCCCCTGCTGTTACCGTCGTGCCTGCCGACGTGCTCCCCAGCGCCGCCGCATTCTGCACTGACAACGTGCCCGCACTGACAGTCGTCAGGCCCGTGTAGGTGTTGGCCCCGCCAAGCACCAGCGTGCCGGTGCCGGCTTGAGTCAGCGCGAACACGCCACTGATCACTCCATTGAGCGTCAATGTGCTGGCGGCTGACGTTTCCCCGCTCGTGGTGCCCGCCGCCAGCGTAATCGGACCGACATAGCCCGAGGCACCGGTGCCCGTGAGCGCACCCGTAGCACCCACACCCGTGCCCTGCACCGTCAGCCCGCCGGCCACGGTATTGAACGTTACATTGTTGATGTTCAGCGCCGCTCCACTCGCCACCGTCACCGCTCCCGTCGCGGCGTTGATCGCACTCGCATTGGTGACGCTCAGTGTGCCCGCATTGACGTTGGTCGCGCCCGTGTAGATGTTCGCCTGGCTGAGTATGACCGTCCCCGTGCCATTTTGAGTCAGGCTGCCAGAACCAGCAATAACAGCGCTTTGTGTAACATTGCCGGCAGCATTCAATATCAGTGCCGAGCCAGCTGCTCCGGTAGTAATACCGGCATTGATTGAAATATTATTTGCCGCGGTAAGCGTCAGCGTGTTCGCGGAAGACCAAACTATAGGATCAACGACTGTGATATTGCCGACTCCCGTCCCTGACGCATTAGTTGTTGTCACAATCACGTTGGCAATTCCCAACGCAGTGTCAAGAACGACGGTGGTTAGCAGCGAATCCTGGACAGCGCCTGAGCCCGTGAACGTAATTGGATTAACGCCGCTGCCGATATTAGCGCTGGTATCTGTCCCCGTCATTCCTGCCGCGGTGGCGTTGGCCTGATTTAAGGCGATGTAAATATTAGTAGGGTCGAGGAGCAGAGTGCCCATCTTGCCAAACGGCGCAGTCGCATCGACAGTGCCTTGATAATCCAGTATGCCCTTGCCTGATGTTTCGACAAATCCACCATTGCCGCCATTCGCACCACCGCGCGCCGAAATAGAGCCATAAAATTGTGTGGCGCCGTTAGACCACACTGCGACTTTACCGCCATTGCCAAACCCAATCGCATCCGCATTGATTGTTGCGTTCGGACCGACGTAGGTCGCAGTTGCATCCTGGATTTTCGGATTTGCACCATGGAAATCACCACCGACCATTACATACCCATCGCCGGTCTGGCCCGATGCATTGATCAGGCTGTTATCTAATAATCCCACTTGGGTACCCAGCACTTCTACCGTGCCACCCTGGCTCGCGGCGGATGACACGTTGATAACGCTGTTACCTTGGAGCTCGCTGGTATTGGTGGACTGCATGACCACGCTGCCACCGTTCCCAGTGGTGCTGCTTGCATCCAGAACTCCACTGTTGACTACATCGCCGCCAACACCAGTAAGGTAAATATGGCCAGCCTGATTCTGAATTCCTTGTGCTTGGCCTGTGGTATTGTTTTGGAATGAGTTGGCGAGTGGATTGCTTCTGGGCGCCACATACTGTTCATGATCGGTTTCACCAATTCCCGTTAGATAGGTGTGTCCGTTCTTGTTCTGGATTGTACTTGCCTGCACGACGCCACTGTTGTTCACCGCTTGCATCAAAACCTGTTCGGCCACTGCCGCGGTCATCACCACCGTGCCACCATGGGCTTCGATCTTGCCGGCGTTAGTGACTATCGCGCCAGATTCAGCATTCACCATGTTGTGCAGGACTGCACCGTTGACCTGGAACTGCATGAGACCGTCGCCACTGAAATCCACGGTCACCGCCGATCCACCCACCAAATTTACCTGGCCGAGATTCGCGATGATGATGCCGTCATTGAACACGCTGCTACCGATAAGATTGATGGAGCCGCCATCGGCTGCCTGCAGCACGCCATGATTGATGATGTAACCGCCATCCTGGCCGGCTGACACGGCAAACTTGAGATTGCCGTTCATGAAATCGTCGTTACTGATATTAAGTCCAGTGGCGAACAATCCACCCACGTTCACCACCGCAGTCTTGCTGAAAACGATGCCGTTGGGATTAAGGAGGTAGATCTGGCCGTTAGCGATGATATTGCCGAAGATCTGGCTGGGGTTCTGACCGAGAATGCGATTGAGCGCGGCAGCGGATACTGAGGGTTGGATAAACTGTACAGTTTCATTGGCTGCGATGTTGAAACTGGTCCAGTCAATAACCAAGCGGTTGGATTGCTGGTTGATAAGCGTGGTCGTGGGATTAGGGTTGCCGATATTCCCCTGTCCTGCCACGACCTGCCCGCCTTGTGGTCCGGCGAATGCAGTTGTAACGGACGCAAGCAGGCACGCCATCAACAAGCCCGCAAGCCTGTAATGATGTCGATGCCTCGCATGTCCAAGGGCATTTGCCCTTAAGTGAAACCCCGGTCCCATCTTTAAGTGAATCCCCGATCTCAGCTCAGATGAAACTGCCTGATCCGATATATCGTCAAATGAATTTTAACAGGTTGTTTGCTGTATACATGCCCGGATTGCGGGCCAGTCAAGCACATTTTCCTGCCGGTCTAAGCGGTTGAAAACTTTGGAGAATCGACGACGATTTACCAGGTCTCTGTGATAAGACCGACAGACGTGACAAATTCCGCGACCAATGGGGTCCGGTCAGCGGTGTATTTAATCAAAAACTGAAGGTAACGTCAGCCCAGATCTGTGAGGAATCCGGGATTGCTGTTGGGTCAGAAGGTGATACGCCCGGCCGTGCTCCACCGTTTAGATGCGCCCACTGCAGATTGGCAACGAATTTTCCCGGCCAGGTGAATTCAACGCCCACACCATTGCCTTCCGCAGTCACCCGCCCGTAGTTTGGATTCACTGGGTCATTCAAAAGGCCCACGGCCGCATCACTGAAGATCTTGAAGCGCAACACTTGTCCCCAGCTATATCCGCCGAATGCTGGTTTATCAGCAAAACCTGGCGCGCGCACGCTGTACTCCAGCGAACCGAAGAGTCCCTTGTCTGTGATGAACTGGGAAGTTGGTACAGCGCGCACACTGTCTGGACCGCCAATCACAAACTGATTCAAGGATGTCAGCATGTCAGGTGAATATTGTCCATCCAGTCGCAACAGCAACGCTTGATTGTCAGGCAGGCTCTTGTAGAGTTGATAATTGATGATCAAGATCGTGAAATCAGGCAATGCGGGTTGTCCGTTGCTTCCATAACGACTGGGTGGTGGTGATACTTGTTTGTTCTCGATCTTCGAATTGCTGGGTACTCCCAGCACACCAGACAGGCCGCGTTCCAAACGGATGTAACCGGTATTGATGATCCCCAGTGATGAGTTGATCGAATCGTAATTGAGCTGGAAGCCGAGTATAGCCGTATCATCCTGCGAGATGTTCTGACCCTGAAACTGTGTATCGGCCCGTTGACGGCTTAAATCAATCGTCCCGAGGATGTTTTGTTCACGCGAGCGTTCAAATGCATGCTGTAAAGAAAGTGTTGCGATCTTGGATATGCCACCGAGTGTTCCCGGTGTTACACCTGACCCGCTGACATCAAATGAATTTGTACTGATATCCATCGCAATGGTATTGCTGGGGTCATAGAACGGGTGCTCGTAGCGGATATCGCCAAATATCGAATTATCTGGATTAAATGTTTTTAATGCCTGTAATCTAAGAAGATCCGCATCACCCGTGGGGTTGTTCCAGTCTACTGTGCCAATCAGTCGGTTGCGTCCGGTATATTGCGTGCCTTCATTATCCGCGCGCACATTCGCATCGTATGGCCGTTCTTGCTGAACATTGATATTCAAATCCGTCGTACCGACATAATCGCCTGGACGAAATACACCGTATGCGCTTAAACCAGGATATTGTGTAAGGTCAAGCAGGGCATTCTCTGTCTGCCTGACCGTTACCAGATCACCTATTAACGGTTGAAATGGTTTAGACAACACCGCATCCGAATAGCGCTTGTTGCCACTTGGAACCACTTTTTCAAGACGTCCTTCTAGGACACGGATATTTATGACACCATCGTTGACTTCCTGGGTGGGAATGATAGCGCGCGCCAGAAAATATCCACGGTCATGATAATACTTGGTCACCACATCAGCGATCTGCTGCAGCTGGCCAATGGTTAAACCCTGTAATTGCTCCAGGCGATCCTGTTGCAATTTCTGGATGAATTCCTGGTATGCCTTTTTTTGTTCCTCGGGCGATTCTGTCTTCACGCCTTGCATGAATTTCGAGATTTTCTCGCGCTCATCCTGTGTGAAACTTTCGGATCCTTGATTAATCAGATTTTGTGCCGCCTTGCGCTGCTCATCCACCAACGCACTAATCTGCGCGAAGCGTCTATCCACAGCTGCTTGTATATCGGCCGGAATGATACTGCTACGACGGTCGCCGATAACCCCGGTTATAACAAACTTGCGGACAAATACACGAGCACCTTGACCGGTCTGCAGCGGTCGTTCAGAAACCGGAGGAATGTCAATCTGGAGATTGGTTTCTGGCAGCGGCAGTATCGGCGGTGGGACAATCGGCTGCGCACCTCCTGGCATTGCGCCGCCAGGAAGTGGTGGCAGCAATGGAGGCGGAGCTGCCGCCAATGCCAATGGCAGCAGCATGCCAAACAGGGTTCTGGTAAGCACACGTCGGATTTCAAAAAAAGCGACATGAATTCGATTAGCCGTCATCAGTGACCTTTTTCATGGGACTGGCTCCAGAGTATGGATAGCCGCCAGTCTTTTTTGGACAGGCGGTATCTTTCATCCGGCTGTGGGTGTGGCCATTGAAGTGCCGGCTGTAAGAATGGCCTTAAGATATCGTGGCTCCCCAGTGTTTGCAACAATTATGTAATATACGCACAGTGCCCACCCCGACCATGGGTTTTATACGCCACAAAATCCGAGTTGGGTGTGTTCCGGCCCAATGGAAGGCATGATGCTTAAGAAATCGTCCGGTTATGTGGTTTTATGAACTGTGTTCTCAGCAATCGACATTAACTACCGTACATATATTAAGTAACTATGGCAAAGCCACGCCAATGAAAAGAATCCGATCTAACCTGCACTGGCATTCCCAAGGGATAACTAACGTGGGCGCAGTGCGCAAAATGAACGAGGATGCTTTCCTCGACCGACCGGATCTGGGTGTCTGGGCCGTAGCCGATGGCATGGGTGGGCATGCAGGCGGCGATGTCGCGAGCCAGTTGGTTGTGGATCGTCTGGCCCAACTACCGGCTAACAGCAGTCTGAGTGTGCTGGTAGATACGGCTGAAGATCGCCTGCTTGAGGCTAACCGTAAACTGTTGACATTGGCGATGCGGCAGAAAGAACGCACTATTGGCAGTACCGTGGTGGCATTTTTCGCACGTGGTCAACATGCAGCTTGTCTGTGGGCAGGTGACAGCAGGCTTTACCGTATTCGCGGCAGGAACATCGAGCAGATGATGCAGGATCATGCAATGGTGGAGGATCTGGTGATGAGCGGACTTATCACTCGCGAGGAGGCCGCCGATCATCCGCAGGCAAACCGCATCACTCGGGCCATCGGCGCAATGCCGACCCTATTCCTGGACCTGGAGTTGTACACCGTCCGTCCAGGTGATATTTACCTTCTATGCAGTGATGGTCTTTATAAAGAACTAAGTGATGATGAAATTGTTAAAACACTAAATAATGATGAAAAAGCAATTGATAAACTTATCATGTTTGCCCTGGAACGCGGTGCGCATGATAACGTGACCATGGTGTCAGTCCGGTTTGAAGCATAGCTGCGGCAGCATTCCATGATATCCGGAGATAGCACGTGACCGAATTCGAGAAGATGCTCGCTGACGTTGTTCAAGGCAAGAGTTCACTTGCTCCGTTGCGCGCGTGGCTAGATAAAAAATTAAAGCAACGAGATTGCGATCCTGAAGCGCTTTATGCGGCGCTCGATAGTGCACAGAAAGCAGGTCTGGCGCAGCCTGCCGCCATGGCACTACGAAAACAGATTGATGCCATCTTCGGTGTCAAGCCACCCGGCAACGAAAACAAAGAACAATCCCGCACGATTACTTCCGTAACGATTACCAGGACAGAGATGCAACCCGGTGCCACTGGCCAGGCACCAACAACTACATCACCATTTGAGCATACCAAGACTGACACAGACCGCACTCTGACATCCCCGATTTCCGACCAGAATACCAACGCTACGCCACAATCGGATAAAAACATACCTATCACAGGAATGTATGAACAGCGGACTGTAATGCTGAACACCACGGGTGATACCGGCAGCGACCGTACCATTACTGGAAAATCAGCCGTCTCGAAACCGAATTCAGATAAGTACGACCCATTCTCACCAGATGAGACCTCCGCTGCGACTCCCAGCGAGCCCACCAGCACCAGCTGGGATGCTACATCCGTAAAGAAAGACAAGTCCCCACCCAGCAAGATCGGCACAGGCGCTGTTCTCAAGGAACGGTTTGAACTTGTAAACGTACTTGGTGAAGGAGGTATGGGTAAAGTCTTTCGTGCACGAGATCTTCTTAAAGTCGAGGCCAAGGACAAAAATCCATTCATAGCTGTGAAAACACTCTCCGGAGACTTCAGGGAACACCCGGAAGCATTCATGGCTCTGCAACGTGAGGCCAGCAAGGCACAGCGATTGGCACATCCCAACATCGCAACGGTGTTCGACTTTGACCGTGACGGCACCACTATCTATCTGACCATGGAACTCATGGAAGGCGAGGAACTTTCTTCCTACATCAAACGCTTGCCGGCAGGCGGTCTGCCAGTCCCAGAGGCCATGAACCTCATCAAGCAACTGTGTGATGGTCTTGCCTATGCCCATTCAAAGGGTTTGGTGCATTCAGACTTCAAGCCTGGCAACGCCTTCATCACTACCGAAGGTACGGTCAAACTTCTGGATTTTGGCATCGCCCGCGCTTCCAAAACACGGAAGGATGCCATTGGAGTAACTACAATATTTGATCCCAGCGAACTTGGCGCACTCACCCCTGCCTATGCATCGCTGGAAATGTTTGAAGGCGATGATCCGGATCCACGTGATGACATCTATGCGCTTGCCTGTGTTGCCTATGAATTGCTAACTGGCAAGCATCCCTTCAACAAGCTTTCCGCTCCCAAGGTACTGGAAAAGGGCTTGCGGCCTGCGCCCATCGCCAAACTCAGCAAGCGTCAGAATCGAGCATTGCTAAATGCTTTGATGATCACCCGCGAGGAACGTACGCCGAGTGTAGAGAAATTCTGGGATGAGCTGCGCCCCAGAAAAAACCGGATCTTACAATATGGGCCGATAGTCGCCACCATCCTGGCCATATTCATACTCCTGGGATATCGGCCTGTTGAGAATTTTTTCAATGCCCGTCGCAACAACACTATCGTATACAGGATCCAATCTGGAATCGTCGATATCCCTTCGATACTCAAGCTGATCAGCAGCTACGATCCGGAATCTCAACGCTATATCCTGGAGAATGGCAAGGACAAAATCATCAAGTATTATGAAGCTCAGGCGGAAGCCTTTGTGGATGAAGGCCATAGGCAATATAACTATCCGGCTGCATTTGATGAAATCTCGAAAGCTGCAGGATATTACCCGGATTCCGCAGAATTGTTGCAAGAGAAATCCAGCCTGGACTCCCGCAGGGCCAATTTGCTCGCGGACCTCACCACAAAATTTAACGAAAGGCTCGTGGCCGATCAGATACTCCCTGGAAATGGAGCAAGCATCACCGACGTCATTAGGATACTGCGCATTGCCGACCCGAATGACAGCTTATTACACGATGAACGCCTGACAAACCGGTATGCGCAGTTGGTACAAAAGAATGTCGTTGCGAAAAATTATATGGTTGCAAACCGTGTATTGGCGGTAGGTTTGGATTATTCACCGGATGACGCTGAACTACTTAATCTGCAAGATCAGATACAGCAATCAATGAAACAAGAGCGGGATGGCCCGCGCATAGCCCAGCTTGAATCACTGCTCCGCTCTGCCATACCAAGCCTACATAACCTTGATGATTTCGACAAAGTCCGATCCGAAATGCTCGAATTGTCAAAACTCAATCCGGCCGATCCAATACTCGCGCAGCTGAATAACCCCCTTAAATCTGTGCTGCAGACTGCTTTACATAAAGAGACTTTATCAAAGGACTGGGGAATGATGGAGAAGACCTTGTTTGACTATTCACATCTTCTCGCTATTGATGATGTGCTCACGCTGCGCACGGCATTGACGCAATCCGAAGTTGTCACAAGCTTCATCCCTATCGATATGCAGTCAAGATTGCAGAAGATTCAGGATCACCGTTCCACAATCACGCAAATGCTTACCGATCCAAAGTATGACAGTGATTGGGACTACCGTCTTATGAGCCTGACCCAGGAAACCGCAGCTTTGCTCCAACCCAGCGATGTGAGCTGGTTCAAAGATATGCGCGAAAACATCTCAAATACGTATATAAATCTTGCTCAGCGGATGACCAAACAAAGCCGCTTCGAAGCAGCCTCCGATCTGCTTGCTCAGGGAAGATCATATGCCCCGCAATTGCCGGGTTTCGTGCTGGCAGACCAGACATTGGCAGACGCTCAACAGAACTTTAAACGAGCACAGGCCGAGCGCTTGCGCATGGCGCAGATCATGGCTCTCGAAAACCAGTTCCAGACGCAGTTGAATGCCGGGCAGATAACCGAGGCAAGAAAAACCCATTTGAATTTGCAGAACCAGTTGCCGGTGGATGACAAATTTCTTACTACGGTCGCCCCCCAAGCATATGCCGGAGCCTACCTCAATCTCGCCAAAGCGCGTGCCGCAATCGGTGATTATCGCGGCGCCATCGCTCTCGTCCAGGGCGGGTTGCAATATGCGCCGCTGGATAACCTGAAGAAAGCGCTGCAGGATTATTCGGCTCAGGCAGAACGCAACGATCTGATGGCCATGGTGGCAAACCTGCAGCCTGATGGTATGGATGCTCTAAAGACCAAACTCACCAACGTTCAGAAACTTTTCCCCGGAGAGCCGCAACAGATCGCCGACGAACTATACAGACTTCTGGCTCAACACATTGTCACTTTGAAGGCTACTGACTTGGGATTGGCGAATGCCTTGTTGACCGCAGCCAAATCAGCATTCCCGCAAAGCGTGGTCATCCGCAACACCGTTCTGCCCCCAGCACCGGTGTTATCCAGATACGCGAAACTAGGGCGTGAGGCCATAGCGCAAAACGAGCTTTCAAAAGCAGATGGTGATCTGGCACAGGGGCAACAGGCCGAACCCGGCAATCAGGATATTGCTCAGTTCGCCGCACAGTTGCAGGCAGCTCAAGCGAATGCCAATCGCTATTTTGTTGCTTATCAGGATTTCATGCGTGCCGGTCAGTCGCAGCAGGCCAAAACCTATCTTGCCGAGGCCATACGCTTGTGGGTGGACAACCCGGCATTCCAGGCTGAATACCAGCGCAACTTTGTTAACAGTCAAACACCGATCGTCAGCCCCAATGGCGGTCAACCCTGTAGCGTGGAACTTGCTGGTTACGGACGCCAGGGACGCGCCGAATGTTTTGACTTCCTGGGCAAGGGACTCCAAGGTCCCATTATGGTGGTGGTGCCCGCCGGCGGTGGATTCAAGCAGCCGTTTGCGATCGGCAAATACGAAGTGTCAGTTGGCCAGGTCAACGCCTACTGCCAAGCCACTGGGCAATGCAAGTCACTGACTGGCGAACCCAGTATGCCGGCAACCAATCTGCCTTTCAGTGAAGTGAAGGCCTACGTAGCATGGCTGTCTGCCCAGAGCGGTGAACACTATTTCATTCCCTCCTACATTCAATATCGATACGCAGCCAGCGTCAGTGGCACCGATACCAATCAGGACTTCAATTGCCAAGTGACACTTGCCGGGCAGGTCGTCAAGGGATTGTCCATAGTGAATATCGAAACCGGACGCCCCAACATCTGGGGCCTGGTCAATTATGTAGGTAATGTCAAAGAATGGGTCCTGGGATCGGATGGTCTCGAAGCGGTGGGCGGCGATTACCGCGACCCATTGTCACAATGCAGTGTTGATCTGGTCCGCTCCAGTAACGGCGCAGCGGATCCGCTGACCGGTTTCCGTGTTGGACGGTTCCTAGATAAATGAAGCCTTCACGAATACGCGAACTGGCGCGCCGTTACGCGGCAGGTGAATTAAGTCTTGATGAATACCGCGCGCAACGGCGGAATCTGATTGACGGCGTAGCGGCAGGCTTACTGAAACTTGAATACGGTGAGCTTTCTGTCGCTCGCGATAAACAGCCTTACCTGCGATGGTTCTCAGGCATTGCCTTGCTACTCACAGCAATAGGCATTGGGATATTCGTATGGATGGAACATACCCATCGAGTCGATCAACCCAATGCACAGACCAGAATCCTGCCTGAATCTGGCCCAGCACTGGTGCGAACCTTCATCGAAACCAATGATTGGAGTGATGCCAGTCTCATGCAACTCCTGCAACGCTGGAAGGCGTTGTCAACCCGTGAACAAAAAGCCGCGTACCACAGCTACCTGTTTCCACGCCTGTTGTCGCAATTACACGAGCAAATTGCTTCGCAGCAGGCAGTAGTGGATCTCTCTGCTGGTGACAAACATGCTTCTGACCCGGCTTCGATACATCTAGTGCATCTTCAACAGCTGTCCGCAACCCTGGGAGTTGAGCCGGTAGATTAATTTCCATCCGTATAGACCCACCCTTCCATCAAGGCTCGGCCACGATATAGGCAATCCACGCAGCATCTGCATCGCCCCGTTCTGCGGGCGCAAATATCCCATTACCCTCGCCGCTCTTTTTATCCGTACCTTCCAGATAAACAATGACGTTCGAGAAGCCAGCTTCCAGCAGTATTTCGCGCAACTCTGGCAATGTCCAAAGTCGCCAGTGATAACTGAAGGCGCGCTTGAGCCGCGAACCATCGGGAAAGGCAAAATGGATATGACATGTCGTATGTCCGGAAACCGGTTCATATTCTGCTTGCTCCCATATATAAGTGAAGCGGCCGAAATCCTGGCGTTCGCGCATTTCGCGGAAAGCATCATAGCCACCGTAAGCATCCAGCATGAAGAGACCATCTGAAGCCAGGTGCCGATGCACCTGCTGGAAATAATTGCATAGCGCCGCACGCTCCTTGAAAATCCAATAGCTGAAATTGAATGCCAACAGCAAATCTACCGGCGGAGTATTCGCCGTCAGTACATCGGCTAGCAACAGCCTCAGCCTCGCTGCCGCCGAGGGTGCGAATTTCGTCAGGTTATGTATGCGCGCCCAAGCCAGCACGCCCTCGTCCAGATCCACACCGATAGCTGTGTGGTTTCGGTCACGGCGCACCCATTCGCAGGCTGCCAGCGCCGTCCCGCAAAAATCTTCTCGCAAGCTCAGGGGTGCACGCCCTCGCCTTTCATGGAACACCCTCTCCAGAAACTCCATCTCCCATACAACGTCCTGCACCGATCTCTGGTACAGATCATAACGGTCGGCGCGCTCGGCTTGTGTCTGGGCTTTTCTAGATGATGGTGAGCGACTTGAGGGAGGCATAGGTATCATCGCATGCTATGGAAGCGCACATTGTAGCGGAAGCTGATTGTTTAACATGAAAATGTTAAAAGATATCGAAGAAACTCGACAACTCACGCCTATGAGGGCGATGTTATATAAGATCAAAATTTGTATATGAATCGACTTGAATATGACTAGTTAAGTTATGAACTGTGTCAGACAAATTCCAGTTATTTTATTTTGCCCTTGAGCTAAGAATTATTCTTCTTTTTTGTTCCTGGCAATATACCCTTTATTGTGCCGAATGTTGCAAGTAAAAGTGGAACCACGAAGTTCAAGAGTGTTAAATAACTTGATAATGTGTGATGTCCGTAATGGAATCGCTCTCCAGCTTTGAGCCCAGTTTGGATATTTGTTGAGGTATATATATTGGTTCAGTGGTGTCCTAACGTTTGAAATGACAAATAGATACTATGCTTGATTTGCAGGTGCTTTTAGGTCGTGTCAAGGTGTTAACGATTTCAACTCCAGGCCTGAAATGACCATGATAAGAATCAAATACTTACGATCGTGGATCAGCCGTTTTCGCTAACGTTGGGACAGCAGTGATATTGGTTATGTGAATATCAAATATATATGCCATCACAAGCCAGAAGACGATAAACCAAACAATACCATAAACAATACGTTTCATGCTACGACACGCATGACCTGCGCGGCATCCCTCAACACCTCGATACCTACTCCCGAGCGTGTCGCCTGCTCACTCAAATAACGGCGCCATTGACGCGCGCCGGGACAGCCTTGAAACAATCCCAGTAAGTGGCGGGTCATGCGTTGTAGGGGTACTCCTTCCTGTAACTGTGTCTGCACGTAAGGGATGTATGCATCCAATAGCTGCTCGCGAGTTGGCACAGAGCTCTGTGTGTTAAACAAGTGCTGATCCACAGAGGCAAACAGGTAGGGATTGGAACAGGCTTCCCGGCCGATCATCACGCCATCGAAGGCCAGCAGATGGGAACGCATGGCCGCCAGTGTCTGGATGCCGCCATTGGCCACGATGATCAATTCTGGAAAGTCATCCTTGAGACGGGCGGCGATGTCATAGCGCAGCGGCGGCACTTCGCGATTCTGCCTCGGGCTTAGGCCCTGCAACCACGCCTTGCGCGCATGGATGATGAAAATCCTGCAGCCGACTACCTCAATAGTTTTTACAAATGCCGCCAGTTGTTCGTAACTGTCATGCTGATCCACACCGATGCGGGTTTTGACGGTCACTAGTACTTTTGAAGCTGCCGACATGGCCGCGACGCACTCCGCCACCAATTGCGGTTCCATCATGAGGCAGGCACCGAAGCGGCCTGACTGCACGCGCTCGCTGGGGCAGCCAACATTGAGATTGATCTCATCGTAATTGAAGTCTGCAGCCAGCCGTGCGCAGCGCGCCAGCTCCTGCGGGTTACTACCGCCCACCTGTAATGCGAGCGGATGTTCTCCGGGATTGAATTCAAGATGCCGCTGTGGGTTGCCATGCAACAGGGCCCCGGTGGTCAGCATCTCTGTATAAAGCCGGGTATACCGGCTCATGAGGCGTATGAAGTAGCGGAAATGCCGGTCGGTATAGTCCATCATGGGGGCCACGCATACACGATGCGTCACCGCCGCAGCAGAACTTTTATCGCAGACATCAACTGGCATCATCATACGAATTTATGGATATATGAACTGCCGTTGCCAGCTGCCATGCTCGATGAAATAGCGCTCGCGCTCATGCAGACGCCCCGGTCTCGATTGCCAGAACTCGATCAACTGTGGCTCTAAAAGATACCCGGACCAGTGCTTAGGACGCGGCACCGGTTGGCCGGCAAAACGCTGCTCGAATTCCATATACCGCTTTTCCAGCAGCGCACGCTCCAGCAAAACCTCGGACTGCTGTGAGGCCCAAGCGCCGATCTGGCTCATACGCTCACGCGTGGCCCAGTAGGCATCCGCTTCAGTGTCACTCACCGGTTGGACTCTGCCTTCCACCAGCACCTGCTCCATGAGTGCTTGCCAGAAAAAACACAAAGCGGCATTCGCGTTGGCACGCAGCTGTTCGCCCTTGCGACTGTGCATATTGGTATAAAAAACGAAACCACGTACATCGAATGCTTTGAGCAACACCGTGCGCACCGATGGGAAGCCATCCTTGCTGATGGTCGCCAGACTCATGGCCGCGGGTTCGGGTATATCCAATGCCTGGGCCTTGGCGAACAAAGCCTGGAAGCGATTCACAGCTTGGGAATAAAGATCGGTACTCATAAACAATCAGCGTTCACCAGTGCAATCAGGCTGCAGCCACCGCGCGTGCCGCTTTCTTGCGCTCATGTTCCTTGAGGTAGCGTTTGCGCAGTCGGATGTGATGCGGTGTGATCTCCACCAGCTCGTCGTCCTCGATGAATTCCATGGCCTGTTCCAGTGTGAATCTTAATGCTGGTGTCAGCAGGATATTTTCATCACGGCCAGCCGCGCGGATGTTTGTGAGCTGCTTGGCCTTCAAGGGATTCACTGTCAGATCATTGTCGCGCGCATGAATGCCGATGATCTGGCCTTCGTAGATGGGATCGCCGGGCGCCACCATCAATCGCCCACGTTCCTGCAGATTGAAGAGCCCATAGGCCACGGCCTTGCCGGCACCGTTGGAGATCATGGCGCCGTTGGCGCGCTGGTTGACTTCAGATCCCTTGGCGGGCCCGTAGTGATCGAACACATGATGCAGCAGTCCGGTACCGGAAGTGAGGGTGCGGAATTCAGTCTGGAACCCGATAAGACCACGCGCCGGGATGATGTAATCCAGACGCACACGGCCACGACCGTCAGAACGCATATCGGACAGATCGCCGCCGCGACTGCCCAAGGCTTCCATTACCCCACCCTGGTGGCGTTCCTCGACATCCACGGTGAGCATCTCAAACGGTTCATGTCGGACACCGTCAACGTCGCGGTAGATCACCTGCGGTCGCGACACGGCAATCTCATAACCTTCACGCCGCATGGTCTCCAGCAAGATGGAAAGATGTAGTTCACCGCGGCCTGAGACGCGGAATTTTTCCGGATCTGCGGTATCTTCCACGCGCAACGCCACGTTGTGCAGCACCTCACGATACAGACGTTCGCGTACCTGGCGGCTGGTGAGAAACTTGCCATCCTGTCCGGCGTACGGCGAGCTGTTGGTCTCGAACGTCATGCTGATGGTGGGTTCATCCACCGACAGGGATGGCAGCGCTTCCACATGTTCGGGATCGCAGAGCGTGTCGGAGATGCGTGGTGCTGGGATGCCAGTGAATGCCACGATGTCACCGGCCTGGGCTTCCGCGACTTCGATGCGATGCAAACCCAAGAAACCGAAAACCTGCAGAACACGTTCACGCCGCACCTGGCCCGCGTGATCGATTACCGCCACGGAACTGTTGCGGGTGATGCGGCCGCGTGCGATACGGCCGATGCCGATGGCGCCCACATAGCTGGAATAATCCAGCGAGCTCACCTGTAGCTGGAACGGACCATCAAGATCCACTGGTGGTGGGGGTGTGAATTTCACGATGGTTTCAAACAGCGCGGTCATGTCCTTGCCCGGCTGATCCAGATTCAGGGTGGCATGACCCTGCAGCGCTGAGGCATACACCACCGGGAAATCCAGCTGCGCATCTGAGGCGCCCAACTTGTCAAATAGGTCAAAGGTCTGGTCCAGTACCCAGTGAGGACGTGCGCCATCCCGGTCTATCTTGTTGATGACCACGATGGGCTTGAGGCCGTGGGAAAAGGCCTTCTGGGTCACAAAACGCGTCTGTGGCATGGGCCCGTCCACCGCATCCACCAGCAGCAGCACCGAATCCACCATGGACAGTACCCGCTCCACCTCGCCGCCGAAATCCGCGTGCCCCGGGGTATCCACTATATTGATGCGGTAATCGCTCCAACGGATAGCGGTGTTCTTGGCCAGGATGGTGATACCCCGCTCCCGCTCCAGCTCATTGGAGTCCATGACACGGTCCGGCATGGCGGCGCGGGCATCCAG
>Ga0307374_10007718_pt1 | contig 16285 bp, 7 predicted proteins | sample OX3MG_FD_202532 | JGI IMG/M metagenome (GOLD analysis project Ga0307374, IMG submission 202532) | Soil microbial communities from Risofladan, Vaasa, Finland - OX-3 | ecosystem: Environmental > Terrestrial > Soil > Coastal area > Acid sulfate soil | place: Finland: Risofladan, Vaasa | collected... | reverse complement strand
GCGACGGTGGGGTTGTTCGAGTGCTCGCACAACGCCACCGCGTTGGGGACGGCCACATTCGACAACGTCAGCTACACCACCCCCTGAATCGATGACCACGGGGTGACGTGAGCACCGGACCAGGCACGACAGGAGACCGAGGATGACCTTGAGGCGCGCGTTCCGACACTGGCTGGTGCTGCTGTCGCTGGTCCTGTTGCTTCTGGGACTGACGGTGGCCCGGACCCTGGCCCATGCCGGCGGAGCCCAGCCGACTGTCGGCGGGCTGTCGGTGTTCGTCGGGTATGCCGAGGACAAGGAGACCCGCACCCCTGATCCTGCGACCTTTCCCGTACCCTGGGCCGGATCACCCAACACCACCTTCCTCGGCGGCACAGTGCCCGGGCAGTTGGCGTGTGGCACCCTGACCGCCTGCTACGACGCCGGCGCCGTCCGCCTCGACAATCCCGGCACGACGGCGGTCACCGTCACCAACGTGTCGGTCGACGACCACTCGTCGCTGCCCGGCGGCAAGGTCTTCAACAACCTGTGGGGATCCTTCAGCGTACCGGCCGGAAAGAGTGTGATCCTCAGCGCCAACCCTCCGGCGAACAATCCGAACTTCGACAACTTCGACACCTCCAGCTTCCCCTCTTCCTGCACCCCGCTCACCGTGGCCCCGACCGTGACCTTCACCATCGGCGGGAAGGCCACGACATTGGCGGACTCGACCCATGTACTCGACACGGGCGGCATCGATGTGGGATCGTGCACACCGAAGCGGGACGAATCGGTCCAGTGGCGACCGATCGGAGCAGCGGGAACGGACAGTGCGACTCTTGCCCTCGGCCCCCCGACCGCCGTGGCCGGGCAGCCCACCACCGAAACCGCCACCCTGCTGGACGGCAGCGGCACGGGCAGTCCCAACGCCACCGTAGCTTTCAGGGTGACAAGCGGGCCGGATGCCGGTACGACGGGCACGGGCGTCACCGACAGCAGCGGGCACGCCTCGTTCACCTACACCGGGGCGCAGGGCGAAGACGTGATCTCCGCCGGCGTCACCACCGTCGGCACCATCTCCTCCAATACTGCCCACGTGCTGTGGACGGACCACTCCGCGACCGGGTGGACCGGCTCCGATGTGGGCGGTCCCGCTCCGGCAGGCGGCCAGTCCCTCGATCCGGCTACCGGCACGTGGACGATCAACGGCGGCGGTGGCGGCATCGGAGGAACGTCCGACCAGTTCTACTTCGTCCACCAGACCGTACCGAGCGGGACGGGAGTAGCGGCGCGTGTGGCATCCCAGGCCGGTGGCGGCGCCGGCAACGAGTCCGGCGTGATGCTGCGGACCAGCACTGCTCCGGATGCACCCTTCTATGCGGCCATGGTCACCCCGGGCAACGGGATCGAAGTCGAGGATCGGTCGGGGACCGGCGGCTCAGCCGTATCGGTGCTCCACACCGCCGGGACCGTGCCGGCCTACCTGTGGGTGACCAACTCGGGTACGACCATCACCACCTATGGGTCGCCCGACGGCACGACGTGGTCTCCCATCCCCGGGTCGACGGTGAACCTGGCCCTGGGCTCGACGCTCCTGGGTGGGATGGTGGAGTCCTCGGCTACCCCGGGGGTGGGGGCGACAACGACCATGGACTCGATCGTGGTGAGCAGCTCCCCGCCGGCAGCCCTGCCGCCGACCCCCTGTCCCTCGCCCTACACCTGCGCTGACGTCGGGACACCTGCCCCGGCCGGCAACCAGTCCTTCGATCCGGGCTCGGGCACCTGGACCATCAATGCCGGCGGGGCCGACATCACCGGCACCTCCGACCAGTTCCGCTTCATCTCCCAGCCGGTGACCGGTGACGGAAACCTCGGCGCCCGGGTGGCCTCACAGGCCAACACCAGCACCAACGCCAAAGCCGGGGTGATGCTGCGGGCCACCTCCGACCCCGGCTCGCCCTACTACGCCGTGCTGGTATCCCCCGGAGCAGGCATCAAGGTGCAGGAGCGGTCGACCCAGGGTGGGACCACCACCAAGCTGGCCAACCCGGCCGGCACGGTTCCGGCCTATCTGGAGGTGAGTCGCACCGGATCCACCTTTACCGCCTCCACCTCGACCAACGGGACCACCTGGTCTCCGATCGCCGGTTCGGCGGCCACACTCAACCTGGGCGGCTCGCCGTTGGGCGGACTGGCCGCCACGTCGCACCGAGCCGGCGTGTTGGGCACCGTGACCATGGACACGGTTCAGGGGAGTCTCCTGAACACGACAACCTCGACTACCACGACCTCGACCTCGACCACGACCACCTCGACCTCGACGACGACCTCGACGACGACCACCACGCCGCCGCCGACGTGCCCCTCGCCCTACACCTGCGCCGACATCGGGACGCCCGCTCCGGCCGGCAACCAGTCATTCGATGCGGGTACGGGCACCTGGACCATCAACGGCGGCGGGGCCGACATCACCGGCACCTCCGACCACTTCCGCTTCGTGTCCCAGCCGGTGACCGGTGACGGGAGTGTCAGCGCCCACGTGACCTCTCAGGCCAACACCAGTACCAATGCCAAAGCCGGTGTGATGCTGCGGGCCACCTCCGACCCCGGCTCGCCGTGCTACGCCGTGCTGGTCTCGCCCGGGGCTGGGATCAAAGTGCAGGTGCGGTCGACGCTGGGCGGCACCACCACCAAGCTGGCCAACCCGGCCGGCACGGTTCCCACGTACTTGAAGGTGAGTCGTTCCGGCAACACCTTTTCCGCGTCGACTTCGGCCAACGGGGTGACTTGGTCCCCGATCGCCGGTTCGACGGTCGTCATCAACCTGGGGGCATCCCTGCTCGGTGGACTGGCCGTCACCTCGCACCACGCCGGCGTGTTGGGAACCGTGACCATGGATACGGTGACCGTGAGTTGACCTACGTCGCGATTCGCTCGACAGCGGACGATGTGACCGTCGGTGGCGCTTCGCCCACCGGCTGATCGAGACCTCACGCTCCGACTCCGAACGAACGGTGACGGTGACCGTGACCGTCACCACCGCGCCCAACGTGGTCGGAGACCGCGAGTTGTGCGGGTTTCATCGAACCATAGCGAATGGGCTTCCGCTCGTCACGGTGAGTGGTCGATTGGTCACGAATTCTTCAAATAATGGCGTTACGCTACGTGGTTGAGTGAACACGCTACCGGGTGCCATCAGAATGTCCGGCTCGGACACCAATCCATTATCATCCCTGGTCACCATAGGACTCTCTGCGTCGACCTTTCCAGTGTATTTCCGGATGGTGAACATTGGCTTACCGGATCATTGCGTCAAAGTAACCCCCTCTCTACGTTGTGACATGTTCCAAACATTTCGATATCATTAACTTGCGCCTCCCCCTTGAACGCGCTCATTATTGTGTGCTTGGTTGAAGCAATACACCGCGCCCGGACGCCGGGCCCAATCGATGGCGGAGCCCACGATGACAAGCCACCTCCTCCCTAGCGACCTTCAGCGGAAACTCGCCTCGACCCGGGGCCACACCGTCTCGTTCGTCCTCCCCGCCTTCAACGAAGAGGAGAACATCACGAAGGCCGTCGACAGCACCCTCGTCGTCGCTTCTCGCTGGTGTGCCGGCTACGAGGTCATCGTGGTGGACGACGGATCGTCCGACCGGACCGCGGAACTTGTTCGTGGCATCGCCGCACGCAACCCTGAGGTCCGTCTGGTCCAGCACTCCAAGAACATGGGGTACGGCCATGCGCTGCGGTCCGGCTTCTCGGCTGCCACTCAGGAATTCGTCTTCTACACGGACTCCGACAACCAGTTCGACATGAACGAGTTCCCACTGCTGCTGGCGTGGGCCGACCAGGCCGACGTCGTGGCCGGCTTCCGGAAGGTGCGGCAAGACCCGGCCATACGTCGGGCCAACGCCTGGGCGTGGAACCGGCTGGTCCGTGCCCTCTTCTATGTGCCCGTCCGGGACGTCGACTGCGCCTTCAAGCTCTATCGCCGTGAGCCTCTGGCCGCCGTCCAGATCGAAAGCCGCGGCGCCATGATCGACACCGAGATCATCGTCAAGCTGGCCCGCAGGGGATCCATGATCGTCGAGGTGGGGGTCACCCACCTGCCCCGGACCGCCGGCACCGCTCGTGGAGCCAAGCTGCAGGTCATACTCCGGGCGCTCCGTGAGGTGTGGCACATGTATCCCCTGCTGAGTCGGCTCGATTCCGGCAGCCCGCCGGTCTCCTCGGTGACCAGCGCGGGATCCGGTCAGCCTCTCGAGATGAACCCTCAGCAGGCGGCAGTTTGAACGGGGAGGGATGCCGCAGGATGGATCGACGAAGTACCCGGACAGCGGGACCACGGCCAGCAATTACGCGAGAGGCACAGTCATGAGTACTGCATACGGGTCGACGTCAGCGCCGCGTGTCGTGAACGAGCCCTGCCGCACCATTTACTCATCTGATCGCAAGCCCGGGCGGGGCCACGCTCTCCTGAAGGTCCTGGTGGCATCGGTGATCGTGATGGCTTCGTGCGTGACCGCGGTGGCGGCCAGCGGGAGGCCGGCGGCGGCGGCCACCTACCAGGACTGGCCGATGTTCCTGCAGAACCCGGCCCGGACCAATGCCACCACCGACCCCAAGCTGAGTGTGGCCAAGGCATCGACGCTGAAGCTCAAGTGGGCGTTCAAGACCGGTGGGCCGGTGGCCACATCGACGTCCATCGTGGGCACGACGGCGTACATCGGATCGTGGGACGGGTTTGAGTATGCGGTGAACACCGCGACCGGAGCCCTGATCTGGAAGAGTCCCAGCCTGGGCATCACCACCGACCCGGGCTGTTTCCCCGCCACCATCGGGATCACCTCCTCGGCCGCACTGGTCAACGGCGTGCTCTACGTCGGCGGTGGCGGACCGAACTGGTACGCGCTCGATCCCGCCACCGGGGCGATCCTGTGGAGCGTCTTCACCGGCGACAACACCCAGGCCGGCGCCCACTACAACTGGTCGAGCCCGCTGATCTACAACGGCTTCGCCTACATCGGGATCGCCTCCAACTGCGACAACCCGCTGGTGCAGGGCCAGATGCTGCAGGTCAGCCTCACCACCCACCAGGTCGTCAACACCTACAACTTCGTCCCCAACGGCCAGCTGGGCGGCGGCGTATGGACCACGCCGACGCTCGACACCTCCACCACCCCGGCCACCATCTTCGCCACCACCGGGACCCTCAACGACTACACCCAGACCCAGTCGCAGGCCATCGTGGCCCTCAACGCCGACACCCTGGCCTACGAGGGATCGTGGCAGCTGCCCTTCGAGGCGGCGGTGTCCGACTCGGACTGGGGCACCACCCCGACCCTGACCACTGACGCGACCGGCGACAAACTGATCACCGCGGCCAACAAGAACGGCATCGTCTACACCTGGAAGCGGTCCGACCTCGAGCTCGGCCATCCCGACCCCAACCCGCCCTTGTGGCAGCGCCAGATCGCCATCGGCGGGGCGGGGCCGACCGCCGGCGACGGCACCATCGCCTCGGGCAGCTTCGCCAACGGGACCCTGTATTACGCCGGCGGGCACAGCGTCGTCAACGGCAAGGGGTCGGGCGGCTCCATCGGGGCCTATGACCCCGGGACCGGAGCGGTCAAGTGGGTGCGCCAGACCGACCAGGCCATCATCGGGGCACCGGCCTACGTCAACGGGATGATCGCCTACGGCGAGGGCAACACCTTCGAGGTGGTCAACGCCGCCAACGGCCAGCTCCTCTACTCCTACAAACTGCCCGCCATGACCTACGGCGCGGTGTCGGTGGCCCGGAGCCAGTTCTACGTGGGCGACCTCGACAGCCACGTCTACGCATTCGGCCTCAACAGTGCCACGACCACCCTGCCGCCCGACCCCAACTGCCCGGCCACCCTGAACGCCGCCCTGCCGTCCGCCGGTCCGGTGACCTGTCAGGACATCAAGACCGGCGTCGCCGGATCGGAGAAGACCACCAACGGGACCTTGACCGTCACCGCCTCGGGGGCGGCCATCCACGGGACCTCCGACCAATTCCGGTTCCTCTCCACCCCGGTGACCGGTGACTCCCAGTCCAGCCTGAAGGTCACCGCCCAGAGCTTCCAGAACAAGCAGCCCCAGGCCGGGGTCATGGTCCGCCAGTCCGCCGACGCCAACTCCCCCTACTACGGGGCCTTCGAGTATCCCAACGACCTCTACGAGAACCCGAACAACAACCTGTCCCAGATCATCTTCTGGTACCGGACGTCCTATGGGGGCACCGCCATCGAGCTGACCAGGATGTACCCGGCAGTCCTCCCCCAGTACATCGAGGTCCAGCGGGTGGGGAACCTGTTCAGCACCGGTGTGTCCACCGACGGGGTGCACTACACGCTCATCCCCGGTTCCACCGTGAGCATCGACATGCCGGCCACCACCATGCAGGGCATCGCCGTCGACTCCGGCGCCACCAACAACACCGGCACCGCCTCGTTCACCAACCTGGCCATCGGCGCCCCGGTCACCACCACCCTCAGCCCGCAGGCGCCGGCCCACCAGTGCCCGACCAGCTGGACCTGCACCGACATCGGCAACCCCAGTCCTCCCGGCGACACCACCTCCACGTCGCCCACCAGCTTCACGCTGTTCGGCACCGGAACCGGCATCGGCGGGAACACCGACCAGTTCCACTACGTGTCACAGCAGGTGAGCGGCAATCAGAGCCTGTCGGCCCAGGTGGTCACCCAGGCCGGCTCGCCTACCACCGCCCAGGAGGGGATCATGATGCGGGCCAACGCCTCCCCGACCTCGCCCTACTACGCGGTGCTGTTCAATGCCGGGGGATCCGCCACTGTGTCGTGGCGGTACTACGACGGGATCGTGGACGGGACCACCTCGTTGGCGCTACCCACCATCACGTCCCCGTCGTACGTGCGGATCGTCAGCTACACCGACACCAGCCTCAACCCGACCCAGCAGTTCTTCTCCACCGAGACCTCCCCCGACGGGACAACGTGGACCCCGGTCCTCGGTTCGGTGCAGGCCATCCCCATGGGCGCCTCCTACCTGGCCGGCATGGCCGCCGACGCGGTAGCCGCCCAGGTCACGCCTCCCGTGGTCTACAACGCGGTGACCATCGCTCCGGCCACCACCGCCCCGGCCGGCATCTGCCCCCAGAACTTCACCTGCTCCGACATCGGGACCAACATCCTCCCGGGCAACCAGACCTACATCAATCCGTCCGAGCCGACTTCGCCCGCGTCGGCCGGGACCTGGACCTTCCGGGCCAGCGGCTCGGACATCTGGTCGGCGTACGACAACTTCCGCTACGCCTACGAGAACTTCCCCAACGACCCGGCCAACTCTCCCAACGGCGACGGCACCGTCAGCGCCCGGGTGGTCTCCCAGAGCCCGACCACCGATCCGTGGGCCAAGACCGGGGTGATGATCCGGGGCCAGGGCGGCAGTGATCCGCAGGCTCCCTACTACGGGGTGTTCGTCACACCCGGCAACGGCGTCGACGTCCAGTACCGTCCGTCTGAGGCGGCCCAGACCAACCAGATCCTGGCCAACCCCGCCGGGGGGAACGGCACCCTGCCCCCGGTGACCCCCATCTGGGTGCTGGCCGAGCGATACACCAACACCACCACCGGGGTGGTCTACTACTCCGCCTTCACCTCCACCAACGGGGTCAACTGGACCTTTGTCCCGGGCTCGACGGTAGCCCTCAACCTCGCCGGCTTCCTGACCTCAGGCATCGCCACCGACGCCCACACCGACGCCAGCTACGTCGTGGCCACCCTGGACAATCTGGCCCAGTTCGGAGGGTCCACCGCGCCTCCTGGCATCTGCCCCAACGGGTGGAGCTGCAGCGACATCGGCGGCGCACTGCCCCCCGGTCAGGACTCCCTGTCCAACGGCACCTGGAACGAGGTCGGTGGTGGCGGAGACATCTGGAGCACGGCCGACGCCTTCCATCTGGTGAACCAGACGCTGGCCGGCGACGGGTCGGTCACCGCCCACGTCACCGCCCAGCAGAACACCAACGCCTTCGCCAAGGCCGGGCCCATGCTGCGGGCCACCACCGATCCGGCGTCGCCCTACTACGCCGCCTTCATCACCCCGGGGCAGGGCATCGCCGTCCAATGGCGGGCCACCCAGGGCGGAGCCACGTCCCAGTTGCTCGTGCCCGGGACCGTGCCCGTGTACCTGAAGGTGACCCGCTTCACCTCGGGTACCACCACGTACTTCACGGCCTACTCGTCGCCCGACGGCACCACCTGGACGCCGATCACCGGGTCGACCCAGACGCTGGCCATGACGGGCACCCTGCTGGCCGGGTTCGGGATCACCTCGCACAACCAGGGCATTGGATCGGCGGTGACCCTGGACACCGTGGCTATCACCGCGACCTCGACGCCACCCCCCGGGATCTGTCCCAGCGGGTGGAGCTGCACCGACGTCGGCGGGGCGCTCCCAGCCGGCTCGGACTCGCTCTCCCCCTCCGGAGTGTGGAGCGAGGTGGCCGGCGGCGGGGACATCTGGGGCACGGCCGACTCCTTCCATCTGGCCACCCAGTCCCTGACCGGTGACGGCACGGTGGCGGCCCATGTCACCGCCCAGCAGAACACCAGCCCGTGGGCCAAGGCCGGAGTGATGCTGCGGGCCTCCACCGACCCCGGCTCGCCGTACTACGCGGCATTCGTCACCCCGGGCAACGGGGTCTCGATCCAGGTGCGCTCGGCCCTGGGGGCCACCACCACGCAGGTCCAGACCTCCGGTGCGGTTCCCGTCTACCTGAAGGTGGGGCGCTACACCACCACCGGCACCAACTCGCAGACCTACTACACGGCCTACACCTCGCCCGACGGCGTGAACTGGACGGTGGTGCCCGGCTCGACCAAGGCCCTCACCCTCCCCCCGACCGTGCTGGCCGGCCTGGCCCTGACGTCGCACGCCCAGGGCACGGGCGGCGCGGTCACCTTCGACACGGTGTCGGTGACGGCCGGCGAGTTCCCGCCCCCGGGGATGGTCTGCCCCACCGGAGGCTGGACATGCAGTGACATCGGGGCGGTGACACCGGCTGGCGGGCAGACCGCGACGGGGTCGTCGTGGAGTGTGCAGGCCGGCGGCCCGGACATCTGGGGGACGACCGACGCCTTCCACTACATCTGGGGGACGCTGGCGGCCGACGGAATGCTCAGCGCCCAGGTCTCCTCGATCCAGGCCACCGACCCATGGGCCAAGGCCGGCGTGATGGTCCGGGCCACCACCGACCCGGGCTCGCCCTACTTCGCGGCCTATGTGACCCAGGGCAACGGCGTGGCCGTCCAACTCCGGACGGTTCAGGGGGGGACGGCGACCCAGCTGACTTCGACCCCGGGCACGGCACCGAAGTACCTGGCGATCCTGAGGAGCGGAACCACGTACAGCGTGGAGACGTCGTCCGACGGCGTCACCTGGACGCCGCTGGCCGGCTCGAGTGTCACCATCGGTGCGCTGACCGGCTCGCTGCTGGCCGGCGTCGCCTCCACGTCCCATAACGCAGCCGCGCTGTCCACGGTGGCGTTCAACGCAGCGACGATCAGCTGACGCCATGAGTGCAGACGCGACATTGCCGGATTGGATGGAACCGGACCAGACCACGCCGGACACGGATCCATTTCCGAAGCACGAGGCCCCCCGCGGACGCCGGGCGCGACGCTCGCTCCGATCCAAAGCACGGCACGCCGACTTCACGGCGATCTCGCTGCTCGGCGTCCCCGCCGGCGACGCGGCCGCGCCCCACGATCCCGTCGATCCGATGGATCAAGCCCCAGAAGCCGTCATCGAGCCGATCGACCTGATGCCGCCCTCCGAGGCTCCGAGCGTCCTGTCCCTGAACCAAAAGTTCTTCGTCGGCCTCTGCGTTGTGGCCCTGGGGGGTGGGCTGGCGTTGGCACCGTTGGTCACCGTCGTCGCCCTCAATGCCGCATTGGTGGTCTTCTTCATGGCCTCCAACTCCATGAAGCTCTTCCTGATCAGCCGGGCGCTGAACAATCCATGTGAACTCAAGGTCGATGTGGAGGCCAATAGGACTCCTGGCGACGAGCTCCCCATCTACACCATCCTGTTGCCCGTGTACCGCGAGGCGGCCCTCCTCGACCAACTGGTGGCCGGCATCCAGGCCCTCGACTATCCCGAGGACCGGCTCGACGTGAAGCTGCTGTTGGAAGAGGAGGACACCGAGACCCGCGACGCCGCGGCCGAGCTCGACCTCCCTGACTGCTTCGACGTGTTGGTGGTGCCCGACGAGGGTCCCACGGGCAAGCCCAGGGCTTGCAACCACGGGTTGGCCAATGCCCGCGGTGACTACCTGGTCATCTTCGACGCCGAGGACCGCCCCGAGGCGGACCAGCTCCGCAAGTCGGTGCTGGCCTTCGCCGATGCCGCACCCGAGGTGGTCTGCCTCCAAGCCCAGCTCAACTACTTCAACCGGACCCACAACATTCTGACCCGCTGGTTCAGCGCCGAGTACTCCGTATGGTTCGATCAACTGCTGCCCGGGTTGCAGGCCATGGACGTGGTCATCCCGCTGGGAGGCACGTCCAACCACTTCGTCACGGGCAGGCTCCGCGAGATCGGTGGCTGGAACTCGTTCAACGTGACCGAAGACGCCGACCTCGGGCTTCGCATCTACCTCAAGGGGTGGAAGACCGCCGTCCTCGACACCACCACGTACGAGGAGGCGACCAGCCGGTGCCACAACTGGATCCGCCAGCGGAGCCGGTGGGTCAAGGGCTACATGCAGACGTACCTGTTCCACATGCGGCACCCGATCCTGCTGAGCAAGCAGATGGGCCCGAAGGCGTTCGCGGCGTTCCAGCTCTTCTTCGGCGCCGGCACGCTCTGCCTGCTGATCAACCCGGTGTTCTGGCTGCTGGCCGTGCTGTGGTTCGCCACCCGTCTTCACATCATCCAGACCTCCTTCCCGGGCCCCGTGTTGTACCTGGCCACCCTGGGGTTGATCGTGGGCAATGCAGCCTGTGTGCTGTCCGCAGTGAGCGGCTGTTACGGACGACGCAACTACGAGGACGTCAAGTACGCGTTCCTGATCCCCGTCTACTGGGTGCTGATGTCGGTGGGCGCGTGGAAGGCCCTGATCCAGCTCTGCTACAAGCCGTCGTACTGGGAGAAGACCGAACATGGATTCTGCCGGTACGAAGCCGACGACGACCTCGAGGCCACCGCCGGCGAGCTCGCCACGGCGGGCGCCCGGACGGCCTCGTGAGCTGAGCGTCCCATGGCCCTGATCCCATTCACCACCCTGCGCCCCCCTCGGACGGAGCTGGCGACGCCTGCGGTGGAGCGGACGCGACCGACCACGACCTCCCGGACCCGGCGGGTATATCCCCCGACCCTGGCCGTGGTCGTCGCCGTCGTGGCCGCAAGCATCGCCAGCGCCTGGTCGGCCACCACCCATTCGATGGTCCTCTACGGAGACGCCCGCGCCCACCTCGACGTGGCCCGGCACGTCACCGACGGGCTCCAGACCGGTCTGGCCCAGTTGGGAAGCGTCTGGCTCCCGATGCCCCACATCCTGCTCGTCCCGTTCGTTGCCTTCACTCCCCTCTGGCACAACGGGGCGGCCGGGGCCATTGTCGGCGGGGCCTGCTTCGTCTACGCCGCACTCCGCGTGTTCTCGCTGGTGGAGGAGCTCACCGCCAGCCGAGTGGGCGCCTGGTGTGGCTTCGGCGTCTTCATCGTCAATCTCAACATGCTGTACATCCAGTCCACCGCCCTGACCGAGCCGGTCCTGCTGGCCTTCTCGATGGGCGCGGTGTTCCATCTGGCCCGGTGGATGCGGACGTACAGTGTTCGCGACCTGTTGTGGGGAGCCCTCTTCGTCTTCATCGCCACCCTGACCCGTTACGAGGGATGGGCGCTGCTCGCCGCGGCCCTGGTGATGGTGGCGGTGTGGGTCAGAACGACCGACCGGCGGGCGAAGTCACCGCAGGCCAACCTGGTCCTGTTCGCGACGATCGGCTGCTACGGCATCATCCTGTGGCTGCTCTACAACCTGATCATCTTCCGCGACCCGTTGTACTTCCTGCACAGCTCCTACAGCGCCCAGGCCATCAACGAGGCCCAAGCCCAGTTCGCCGGAACGAAACACAGTGTGACCAAGAGCCTCCTCACCTACGGGTGGGACATGATCGGCGTCATTGGAGCACCGGTGCTGATCATGGCCGGGTTGTCGTCGGTCGTGGTCGTGGCGATGAAGCACCCCGAACGGCGACGAACGGTGCTCACCTTGGCACTGCTCGCCGCACCGGTGCTGTTCGAATTCCTCTCCTTGTACGCGGGTCAGACCACCATCCGGGTCCCCCAGATCTTCCCGCACGGGATGTGGAACGACCGATACGGCGTGGTGGCGCTGCCCTTCTGCGCCGTGGCCATCGGCCTGCTGGTCGGTCGGTGGCGCTGGACGATGTTGCTGGCCGTTCCGGCGACGGCTGTGGCCCTTCTGGTCATGGCCATTGGTACTCCACTCACCTTGGCCGACGGACGCACCGGCACCTCGAGCGCTGCCGCCGGCCGGCCGGAGCTGGCCGCCGCCTACCTTGCGCAACACTACAAAGGCGGAGAGATCCTGGCGGACGATTCGACAGCCTCGTCCCTCATATTCGCCTCGCATCTCGACCTCAGGCAGTTCGTCACCGCGGGGTTCCACCCCTTCTGGGAGCAGGCCCTGGCGTCACCATCGACACGGGTGACCTGGCTCGTGGCCTACCCGGGCGACGCCATCACCTCGGACCTGCATGCCCATCCCGATCGATTCACCGACTTCCGGGTGGCCATCACGCAGGGCAGGATCAGGGTCTTCGAGCGCCAGCCGGCTCCGACGGGGCCGGCAGGTGCCGTGGGGAATTCAGTGGGGGGACCGGCGGTGCCGGCGTCCTGAGCGCCTCCTTCGTCGGGTCGCGAGCAGTTCCAGCCATTGCGGACCGCGCGTACGTTCGACGGAACAATTCGGCCTCCAGTTCCACGCCTGGATGGCCGATAGAAGAGGCAACCCGAGGCTCCGGCGAACCGACGATGTCGAGGTTCGTCAGCCGCGGGCGCCCACGTCCCCGCCCACCCAACGACGGCACGAGTACCACGCATGGAAACACGCACGGAACCCGAGCCAGGGAGCTGATACCACGACGATGAAGCGATTCCCGCGCCGCGCACCAGGCAGTCCCGAACGTCTGTACGGAATGTCCACCACCCGCCTGGCGTCGGCTGTCGCCGTTGTCGTGGCTGCCATCGCTGCAGTCTCCGGGTTGACCATTTCGAATGCCGATTCCGCCACATCGTCCTGCCCGAGCGGATGGACATGCGGTGACATCGGCGACCCGACCCCGGCCGGCTCCCAATCGCTCATCGGGACTAGCACCTGGCAGGTACAGGGGGGCGGTGCCAACATCTGGGGACAGTCCGACTCGTTCCACTTCATGTGGCAGTCGCTTCCCGGTGACGGCACGGCCGGCACGCAGGTCGTGGCGCAGACCGACACCGATCAGAACGCCAAGGCCGGCGTGATGATGCGCTCGAGCACCGACTCGGACTCCGCCTACTACGCCGTCTTCCTGACGCCTGCCCACGGCCTCGTGGTCCAATTCCGGTCGGGCCCGGGTCAGTTCGCCACCAACGCCGGAGGGAAGGCATTGAGCGTCCCCTCGTTCGTGGAGGTGGTCCGCTCGGGGTCGACGTTCACGGCCATGACCTCGAACGACGGGCAAACGTGGACGAAGGTGTCAGGGTCCACGAAGACCCTGCCGAGCCTCTCCGGCAGCCTCCTGGCCGGCCTGGCCGTCACCTCGCACAACCCCAAGGAGACGAGCGGCGTGACCTTCGGTGTCCAATCCGGAGCCGGCGTTTCGGGCGGGGGTACGACCGACGGTGGCACTTCCGGCTCCACCACGACGACCACCGCGCCGCCACCAACCTCGACCTCGACCACCACCACCACCACACCGTCGACGACCACCACGACCACGGCCCCTGGCGGTTTGGTCGGGGTGTCCGTCTGCGGCACGGCGCTGTGCGTACACGGATCGCCCTGGTCGATGTACGGGTCGACCATCTACAACCCCGGACTCAAGCCGATCCAGTCGGGCATCAAGGATCCGGCAGGCACGGTCGCCCTGGTAGAGCAGGCCCACCTCAACACCATTCGCATCACCGACTTCCTCAATGTGACCGGCAGCCCGACCTCGGCCCAGTTCGATCCGACCCAATGGGGCTACGTCGATGCCATGATCTCCGCCGCCCAACAGGCGGGGCTGCATGTCGACCTCGAGCTGTCCGACTACCGGGCGTTGCTCTGGAACAACTGCATCAATCCGTATACGAGTGGAGATTGGCCCGGATTCATCTCGTTCGTGGCCAACCGGGTCAACACCGTGTCCAATGTGGTCTACAAGGATGATCCGACCATCGCCCTGGTATCGGTCGCCGGTGAGCCGCTTCCGGTCGGCACGAAGACGTTCACCGCGAAAGTCGGCGGTCAGACCTGCTCGCTGTTCTACTCGACCGCCGAGCTGACGGCCTTCTACAATCGCACGCTCTCGGATTGGGAGAACCAGGGCGGCACCGTGATGGTCAACACCGGAGGATTGGGCTACCTGAACGGAACGGTCTCCGCCGGCCAACCTTTCGGCTATGGCGGCATCGACTGGAAGTCCATCTTCTCACTGCCGAGCGACCCGTTCTGCGACATCAAGACCTACGGTGGGATGCAGGCGTACGCCCCGACGGTGGCGAGCTTCTGCCACTCGATCGGAAAGCCGATCGTGGACGAGGAGTTCGGATGGACCCAGGGCATGAGTGACACCACCCGCGCCCAGCAGTACGCCACGATGTTCGCTCAACTGAAGACGCTGGGGTTTGCCGGCGAGGAGTTCTGGAACCTCGGCTACCAGCTGGCTCCGACCAGCTACGAGGTCAATCCGTCGACACCCCTCACCTTCTCGCAGATCATACAGAACGCTCCGTAGCCGTCGACGAAGGAATCGGGCTACGAAGGGCCCGCGGCCTTGCCACCACGAGGAGCACGAGTCTGACGCCGGTCACGGTAGAACGGACAGCGCAACAACCGGACCGCTGCCCTGCGGTCCGCACTGTCCGCACCCACCCGTTCTCGTTCGCCAGGAGACCGTCATGACCCCATCACCCACTACCGCCCCGTCCACCCGTCCGATCGTGGCCAGCGGCACCTTCGCACTCGGTGACAAGGAAGTCCACCGGCTCGGTTTCGGCGCCATGCAGATCACCGGCGACGGGGTGTGGGGCGAGCCGGCCGATCGGGACCAGTGCCTGGCCGTGCTCCGCCGGGCGGTCGAGCTCGGAGTCGATCTGATCGACACGGCCGACTCCTACGGGCCCGAGGTCAGCGAGCGCCTGATCTTCGAGGCCCTCCACCCCTACCCCGACGACCTGGTCATCGCCACCAAGGCCGGCCTCACGCGGCAGGGACCCGGCCGATGGCAGCCGGTGGGTCGGCCCGAGTACCTGCGCCAGCAGTGCGAGCTGAGCTTGCGTCGCCTCGGCCTGGACCGCATCGACCTGTTCCAGCTCCACCGCATCGATGCCAAGGTGCCCGCCGACGAGCAATTCGGGGCGTTGGCCGACCTGGTGAGGGAAGGAAAGGTGGCCTCGGTGGGGCTGAGCCAGGTCAGTGTGCAGGAGATCGAGGCGGCCCGAGCCGTGGTGCCCATCGCCAGTGTGCAGAACCTCTACAACCTCACCGACCAGTCCTCGGGTGACGTGCTCGACTTCTGCACCGCCGAAGGGATGGGCTTCATCCCCTGGTTCCCGATGGCCGCCGGCGCCCTGGCCAACCCGGGTGGCCCGGTGGACGAGGTCGTGACGGAGACCGGGGCCACGCCGTCGCAGGTGGCGCTGGCCTGGCTGCTCCACCGGTCGCCGGTGGTCCTACCCATCCCGGGCACCAAGTCGGTGGGGCATCTCGAGGAGAACTGTCTGGCGGCCATGCTCGAGTTGTCCGAGACCCAGCTGGCCTCGCTCGACGCCGCCGTCCGCTGAGTGCCTCAGGCGGCGCCGAACACCATGGGGGCCGAGCGGATCCCGGCGATGACCGGCGACGGCGTCCGCACCACCGGGCCGGCCACCTCCACCGACCCGAACCGGGCCAACAGCTCCTCCAACAGGATCCGACCCTCGAGCCGGGCCAGCACCGCCCCGATGCAGAAGTGGGTCCCGAACCCGAAAGCCACATGGGGGTTGGGGTCACGAGCAGCATCGAAACGGTCGGCGGTCGGGCCGAACACCG
>Ga0307374_10007716_pt1 | contig 16288 bp, 9 predicted proteins | sample OX3MG_FD_202532 | JGI IMG/M metagenome (GOLD analysis project Ga0307374, IMG submission 202532) | Soil microbial communities from Risofladan, Vaasa, Finland - OX-3 | ecosystem: Environmental > Terrestrial > Soil > Coastal area > Acid sulfate soil | place: Finland: Risofladan, Vaasa | collected... | reverse complement strand
GAGCGCCGGCCCACCATTAGCAACGTGGTGGGCCGGCGCTCGCAAGCTCGCTGGTCCCACACTACTGTGCTAACCCGGTAGGACGACCAGCGTGTCGCCTACCGCGTTGCTCTTGCCGCAGTGCGACGGCCGATGCCTTGCACTTTTCCCATCATGGGCTGCGCCGCGGCCGTGCCTTCTTCGATCAGTTCGCCGACGTCGCGGTTGCCGACGGCGCGGATGAACAGGCCAAACCCGAGCGTGCCCATCAACACCGCTCCCGGCGTGCGTCGGGCCAGGCAGTTGAGCATCAGCACCGTGCCCGCGCTGCCCGCGATCAAGCGGGTGGACGGCGCCCAACTCTCGCGCATCAGGTCCATCGAGGGCTGAATGCGTCGGCGACGTTGCCCGTCGTGCGTTACATCCGGACCCAGTTGTGTGTCGAGTTGGTTATCGACCGACCGCACTCCGCGCACTCCCGCCACGCAGGAGACGATGTTTTCGAGTTCGTCGGCGGGTGCATGCCCGGCCAGCGTTATACCTCCCTGATTGGCCTGGACTTCGATCAGCCGCGGGTGCGAGGCGACGTGTCCTAAGCAGGCCCGCACGCGCTCGCTGAGTTGCTGATCGGAGGGGATGCTGAAGTCGAGCATTCCTTGAACGGCGGCCACGGTGCCCTCCATTCTGTGCGCGGCGTCACGCAGCGCTTTGTCGAACCAGCAGGCCGCGTCGTTCAGGGCGGCGAAGGTCTGGTCGCGCACCAGGGCGCGTCGCCGCTTGCCGGCCTGCGGGTCGAAAAAATACATCCAACCGGCCCCAATTCCCAGCCCCGTTATCATGGCACGTGCTCTTTGGAACATGATCCACCTCCCTGGTAAGTAATCTTGGTGCGCAAACCGCTAGAAAGGCGCTGCAAATCGCAGGCCGATCTGCCCTGCTTCTTTACTTCACGCGGCCGAGCTCTGCCCCAGCCACCGCTTTTCCTCGCGCCAAAACGTCTCATTCTCGGCCGCGTGAAGTATACTCGCCGCAGAGCCGTTTTTCTGAAAGCGAGATGGTAATCATGCTGCCGCGCGTCTGGGTGCTTTGTTGTGGGGTTTTTCTGTTGGGCCGTTGGTCGCTGGCCGGCGAGCCGCTGACGCGCCAGATTGAAACCTTTGTCGATCGCGGCGCGTATAAAGACGGTCATTGGGGCATTCTCGTCGCCGATCTCAAATCGGGCGAGGTGTTGTATGAGCGGTCGCCCGACAAGATGTTTGCTCCGGCATCGGTCACGAAGCTGTTCTCCGTCGCCGCCGCGCTCGACGCGTTCGGCGCCGACTACCGCTTTGAAACTCCGGTCTATGCCCGCGGCGAAATCGACGCTCAGGGCGTCTTGTCGGGCGACCTGATTCTTGTGGCCAGCGGCGATCCGAACTTGGGCGGTCGAAAAGGGGCCAACGGCGAGATCGCCTACACGCACAGCGATCACATTTACGGCGACGGCGCGGAGCTGACGACGGCCGATCCGTTGGCAGGCTTGAACGAGCTGGCGCAGCAGGTGCATGCCTCGGGCGTCCGGCACATCCAGGGCGACGTGCTCATCGACGACCGGCTGTTTGAGCACGCGAAGAGTTCGGGCAGCGGCCCCTCACTGGTGACGCCGATTGTCGTGAACGACAATCTGATCGACATCGTGATCGCCCCTGGCACGGCGGCTTCGCCGGCAAGCGTGACGTGCCGGCCGACTACGACGAGCTTGTGCGTCGACGCTCAGGTACGCACCGCCCCGGCCGAGGGCGAGACGAAGATCGTGGTGGAGTCGCCCGACGAGCGTTCGCTGGTCATTCGCGGGCAGATTGCGGCCGACCGCAAGCCGATGCTGCGCATTCACGAGGTGGGCGAACCGGCGTCGTTTGCCCGATCGCTGTTCATCGAGGCGCTGCGTCGGGCGGAGGTGGGCGTCGAAGCCTCGCCGCTGGCCAAGAACGCCGACGGGCGGCTGCCGGAGCGCGAGCATTACCCAAAGCTGCGTCGCGTCGCCCGGCTCACGTCGTCGCCGTTTTCCGAAGCTGCCCAATTGATCTTGAAGGTCAGTCACAACCTGCATGCCAGCATGCTGCCGTTGCTGCTGGCCGCGAAGCACGGCGAGCGGACGCTCGACGAAGGTCTGCGGCATGAGCGAGATTTTCTGACAACAGCCGGCGTCGACGTCGATACCATCTCGTTCGGCGGTGCGGCGGGCGGCGCGGCGGCCGATTTCGTGACTCCCCGCGCCACGGTGGCCTTGCTGAGACACATGGCCAGTCGGCCCGGTTTTGCCGAGTTTGAGCGGGCCTTGCCGGTGCTCGGCCACGACGGCACGTTGGCCCACGCCGTCGCGGCAGACAGTCCCGTGCGCGGCAAGGTGCGGGCCAAGACCGGCACGCTGTTCTGGAACGACCGGATGAACGGCGGCGCGATCTTGACCAGCAAAGCCTTGGCCGGCTACATGACGGCTGCCAGCGGCCGGCGGTTGGCGTTCGCGGTGTTTGTCAATAACTTGCACACCAAAACCGCCGACGATCGCGAGCGGCTGGGCAAGGCCCTGGGGGAACTGTGCCGGATTGTGTATCAGAATGACGAATGACGGAATGATGGAATGACGACCAGGGGCCTCCGTCATTCGTCAGTCATCATTCGTGCTTTGCCGCGCCCTTCCGCTCACGGAGTGAGCGGTCTATGATCGCAGAATGCCCCGCGCACGATCGATTGCGACTGTTCTGACTGCCGCGGCCCTGGTGCGCGTGGCCGTGCCGCTGATCGCGCTCGCCGTGGCCCGGCCGGAGCCTCAGTTCCGCGAACCCGACAGCGGGGGCTATTTGCAGGCGGCGGAGCAATTGCTGGAAACCGGCCGCCTGGGCACGTGCGACGAGCCGGAGATCAAACGCACGCCCGGCTATCCGCTGCTGCTCGTGCCCGGCCTGGCGGTGGGCCACGTCGAGATGGTCACGGTTGCACTGCAAATCGCGCTGGCCTGTGCCACCGTTTGGCTGGTGTATCAGACCGCGACGCTCGTCTATCAACGCGACGACATCGCGCTGGCCGCGGCCTGGCTCTGCGCCTGCGAACCGGTATCGATGATCTATGCCAGCAAGCTCCTCTCAGAGACGCTGTTCACAACCCTGCTCACCGCGGCGCTGTGGTTCATCACTCGTTACTGCGCCTGGCAACGGTGGCGCGACGTTCTGCTGGCGGCCGCGGTGGTTGCGGCGGCGACCTATGTGCGACCGATCACCTATTTTCTGCCGGTGTGCCTGGCTCCGGCCCTGCTCGTCGCGCTTGGGCGGCGAGACGGGCGAGCGTGGCGGCGGACCGCGCAGGCCGTCGCCTTCTTCGCCTTGAGCGTATGGCTGATGGCTTTTTGGCAGGTCCGCAATTGGAGCGAGGCACGTTACACGGGCTTCGCCGCCATCGCCGACGTGAATCTCTACTACTATGAAGCGTTGCCCGTCGTCGCCGAGCGAGACGGCATTCCGCCCAGCCAGTGGGACAAGTTCCAGGTGGCTGCGGGCGAGAGCAATCCGGCGGCCTATCTGCAGCGGCACCCCGAGCAGCGCGATTGGCCGGTGGCCGAGCGCTACGCCTTCTTGCGGCGCGAGGCCTGGCGGATTATTCGCGGCGACCCGTGGCGGTGGGCGCGCCTTCATTTTGGTGGCGTCGCACACACGCTCGGCGATTCGGGCCGGAATGCCTGGGTGGCATTTTTTCGTCTGGCAGACACGTCGAAGGACGTGGCCGTGAAACCTGGGACGCTCATCGACCGGTTCGTCACGGCGCTGAAACAACGGCCACTGGTGCTGGTGATACACGGCCTGTTGGCGACAACGCTGCTGGTTTACCTTGGGCTGGCGTCCGTGGGACTCGTCGCTGTGCCGGCGCGCACGCCCGCCCTCCTGTTGTTGCTCGCCGTGGGGGCGTATCTGTTGTTGTTGTCGGGCGGAGCCGCCGGTTACCACCGCTTTCGCCTGCCGCTCGTGCCGCTTATTTCGCTCCTGGCCGGCGCGGGTTGGTGTTGGATGGTTGCGAGATGCCGCCGCTGACCGCATGGTTATACTTCACGCGGCCGAGAATGAGACATTTTTCCGCTTCGATGCCGCCGGCACGGTGCGTCGCGAGCCTCCACCTGTTAAAAGAACTGCGCAGGACCGGCTGGCGGACTTCGTGCGGAGCCAACTCGTCGACGGAAGCCAATCCAGAATTCTCACGAATTCTGCTACTCGCTAAATATCGTCGCGGGCCTCGACGTGCTCCTGGTGGACGCCGATCTGGTCGACGCCGTCGCCGTCCCAGTCGCCCACGATCGGATTGTGGCTGGCGTCGCCTAGCTCCAGGTGCTGGTCGTGCTCGTCGAGCACGCCGTCGTGGTTCATGTCGATGTGCCAGTGGCCGTCGCGATAGATGCCCAACTCGTCGACGCCGTCGCCGTCGAAGTCGCCCACCACAGGCTTGTCGCCGGCCTCGCCCAGCCGCAGCGTAATGTCTTTCTCGCTCCGCTTGCCGTCGCCGTCGACGTCCAGGATCCATTGGCCGTTGTTGTAGATGCCGATGGAGTCGATGCCCACGCCGGTCCAGTCGCCGGTGATGGGCACGTCGCCGGCCTGGCCAAAGTGGAATACATGGTCGATCAGGTCGGCGCGGAGCGAGCCGTCGCGCGTGCGCTTCATCTGGCGGCGGCCGAGGGTCGCCTCGTGCGCCGCGGGCGGCATGTTTTTGTAGGTGCCGGTCGGCCGGTTGTGCGGATCGGGCAGGCCCGGCTCCGCCTGCACGGCCCGCGGGTCGCCCGGCCAGGCCGGCCCAAAAATGCCGATGTCGGTCTTGCCATCGCCGTCCCAGTCGCCCGTCACCGGCTTGTCGTGCGCGGTCCCCAGCTTGGCCCACAAATCGTCGTCGTCCCAAATGCCGTTGCCGTTGAGGTCGATGAACCACTCGCCGTCGACATACACGCCCACGTCGGTCACGCCGTCGCCATTGAAGTCGCCGCTGACCGGCTTGCCGCCGAGCTTGCCGAACACGACCTGCCGGGCCTCGCCCTTGGCGCCGGGATGCAGCTTCCACGTGCCGTGCCGCATCCGTGCGCCGAACCAGGCCGCCACGTCGGCCCGCATGGCCGCCAGTTGAGCCGCCGAACGGAGCATCGCCAGACTGGACCGCGGCAGACCGGCATCGACCACGCTGAGGTGCCACGTTAGCCCCGACACGCCCCAGCTTCCGGAAAGGAACGGCGAGCCGGGCGGCGAAGCCACCGGGGCCGCGGGAGGCGCCGGGGGCGGCGCGAATGCTGTGAGCGGTAGGGCAGTGAGCGGCGTCGCCGTGGGCGTGGGAATCGGAATCGGCGGAATGGCCTGCGTCAGGATGATCTCGCTGAAATTGTTGTTCAGCGACCCCAGGCCGTTGCCGAGCGGTATCCTCACGATGGCGTCGTTCACCGGGCCGACCGTTTCGAGCAGCGCCGCCGAGATCGATGGGCCGATGCTTTCCGCGCCCACCTGAATCAACGTCGGACTGATCGCCTCGCCGCCCAAGGTGCCGGCCTTGTTGAGACCGTCGATGTAGCCGCTGGGATGGACCTTGATGACGCTGTACAGGCCCGGCGGCAGACCCGCGAATTGGTAATAGCCGTTGATGTCGGTGGTGGTCTCGATCGGATTGCCCGACTGGTTCAACAGCGGCGTGCCCGTGGCGTCGGCCAACATCAGCGTGACGCCGGGTACGGGCGTGTCGCCCGGCTGGCGAATGCCGGTGCGGATGCTCGGCAAACTGGCCAGCACGCTCGGCAGGTCGGTGGCCGGATTGGTCGTCTCGATCGGCGGGCCGTCGATAAAGACATAGCCCGAAATCGTGCTCGGCGGTGTCAAGCAGAAGTCGTAGGCGAGGCCGATCTGCCCGTGAGCCAGCGAGATCGAGTCGGTGACGCCCTGGCCGGCGATAACACCTCCCGCCGAGCCAATGTGTTGATCGCTGTAAAAATAGCCTGAGGGAATGATTTCTTCGACGCCGTACGTGCCCGGCGGCAGGTCGCCGAAAACATACTGCCCCGCAGCGTCGGTTTGCGTGGTTCCAATCACGTTGCCGTTGGCATCGAGCAGGTGAATGACGACACCCGCCAGCGGCGGATCGGCCGGGGTCGTCTCACAATCGCCGTAGACGTCGAGCTTGACATAACCTGTGATACCGACCGGCGGTGCGACGCAGAAGTCGTAATGCGTGCCCACCAGGCCCGAAGTGAGGCCGGCGCCGTTAATCTGCGTCAGTCCATTCAGCGTGCCCCCGGCATTTCCTACGTGGTCGTCGTCGGCGTAGTAACCGGCCGGTACGATCTCACTCACTCCGTAGGCGCCCGGAAGGAGATGATTGAAGACGTAATAACCATTGGCGTCGGTGGTCGTGGTGCCGATCACATTGCCTTGTGCGTCGAGCAAGTCGATTGTCACGCCAGCGAGGGGCGGCGCATTCGGATTGCTCTCGCAGTTGCCGTTGACATCGACGTGTACGTAGCCGCTGATGCTCGCCGGCAAGAGCACGCAGAAATCGTAGTGGGTGCCCGCCATGCCGGAAGCAAGCGTCGCGCCGTTGATTTCCGTCAGCCCGTTCAGCGAGCCGCCGGCACTGCCCACATGGTCGTCGTCGGCGGCATCACCCGCGGGGACAATCTCGCGCACACCATAGACGGCCGGCGGCAGGTGATCGAAGACGTAGTATCCATTGGCGTCGGTGGCCGTCGTGGCAAGCACGTTGCCTTGCGCGTCGAGCAACTGGATCGTCACGCCCGACAGGGGCGGCGCATTCGGATCGGTTTCGCAGTTGCCGTTGACGTCAACGTGTACGTAGCCGCTGATGCTCACCGGCTGGTTGAGGCAATAATCGTAATGGGTGCCGTTCATGGCCGACATGAGCGTCGCGCCATCGATCTCAGTCAGCCCGTTGAGCGAGCCGCCGGCGCTGCCCACGTGATTGTCGTCGGCGAAGTAGCCGGTGGGAACGACTTCTCGCGTGCCGTACACGCCGGGCCGCAGCCCTTGAAAGATATAGAAGCCGTTGGCATCGGTGGTCGTAGTGCCCATCACGTTTCCTTGCGCATCGAGCAAGTCGATCGTCACGCCGGCCAACGGGGGCGCGTTGGGATCGGTGTCGCAGTTGCCATTGACGTTGACGTGTACATAGCCGCTGATGCTCACCGGCTGCAGAACGCAAAAATCGTAATGGGTGCCGGCCATGCCCGAAGTGAGGCTGGCACCGCTGATCTGTGTCAGTCCATTCAGCGAGCCGCCTGCGCTGCCCACATGATCGTCGTCGGCGAAGTCTCCCGGCGGCACAATTTCGTTGACTCCATACACGCCCGGCGGCAAGTGGTTGAAAATATAGTAACCGTGGTCATCGGTCGTCGTCGTGGCGAGCACGTTGCCGTGCGCGTCGAGCAATTGGATGTTCACGCCGGCCAAGGGCGGCGCATTCGGGTCGGTCTCGCAATTGCCGTGTACATCCACGCGGACATAGCCGCTGATGCTCACCGGCAGGTCGAGGCAATAGTCGTAGTGCGTGCCCTGCATGCCCGAAGTGAGCGTCGCGCCGTCGACTTCCGTCAGTCCGTTGAGCGAGCCGCCGGCGCTGCCCACGTGATTGTCGTCGGCGTAGTAACCCGATGGGACGACCTCGCGGGTTCCGTAAACGCCCGGACGGAGGCCCTGAAAAATATAATAGCCCTTGGCGTCGGTGGTCGTGGCGCCAATCACATTCCCTTGTGCGTCGAGCAAGTCGATCGTCACGCCGGCCAAGGGAGGCGCATTGGGATCGGTGTCGCAGTTGCCGTTGACATTCACGTGTACATAGCCGCTGATGCTCACCGGCTGCAGAACGCAAAAATCGTAATGGGTGCCGGCCATGTCCGAAGTGAGGCTGGCGCCGCTGATTTTCGTCAGTCCGTTCAGCGTGCCGCCGGCGCTGCCCACATGGTCGTCGTCGGCAAAATCTCCGGGCGGCACGATTTCGCGGACCGCGTACATGCCTGGCGGCAACTGGTTGAAGAGATAAAAACCGTGGTCGTCGGTCGTCGTCGTGGCGAGCACATTGCCTTGCGTATCGAGCAACTGGATGCTCACTCCCGCCAAGGGCGGCGCATTCGGATCGGTCTCGCAGTTGCCGTGTACATCCACGTGGACATAGCCGCTTATGCTCACGGGCTGCTGCAACCAGAAATCATACTGAACACCGTTTTGCCCGGTGCTGAGCGTGATGTTGGAGAGCGTGCGCAAATCGGTGGCGTTTCCGCCGTCGTTGCCTACCGAGTCGTAGGTGGCATAGTAGCCGCTGGGAATCAGCTCGTGTACGGTGTACGTGCCCGGCCGCAACAGCAAACCTGCGGTCGGAAAAGCGTAAGTACCATCGGCGGCCGTAGTGGTGGTTTCCAGCAGGTTGCCTTTGGCGTCGAGCAACTGCACGGTTACGCCGCTAATCGGCGTCGAATTGGCGTCGTGCGTGCCCATGGGCGACACGCGCACAATACCGGCGACCGTGACCGGTTGCTGCAACCAAAAATCGTACTGAACACCGCTTTCGCCCGAGGTCAGCGTGATGTTACCCAAGGTCGTCAAATCGACGGCCGTTCCGCCTTGACTCCCGACCGCGTCGTAGGTGGCATAGTAGCCGACATGCACAGTCTCACGCACGCTATAGCTGCCGGGCTTTAGCAACGGGCCGGAAACGGGAAACGCATAGCTTCCATCGGACGCCGTAGTCGTGGTTTCCAGCAGGTTGCCTGTGGAGTCGAGCAACTGCACGGTTACGCCGCTAATGGGCGTCGAATTGGCGTCGTGCGTGCCCATGGGCGACACGCGCACAATACCAGCGACGGTGACCGGTTGCTGCAACCAAAAATCGTACTGAACACCGCTTTCGCCCGAGGTCAGCGTGATGTTACCCAAGGTCGTCAAATCGACGGCCGTTCCGCCTTGACTCCCGACCGCGTCGTAGGTGGCATAGTAGCCGCCGGGCAACAATTCATGGACCGTGTACGTTCCCGGCTTCAACACGAGTGAGCCGGACGTTGGAAAACGGTAGGTGCCGTCGGACGCCGTCGTAGTGGTTTCGAGCAGATTGCCCTCGGAGTCGAGCAACTGCACTGTCACACCGACCAGGGGCGTCGAATTGGCGTCATGCGTGCCCATAGGTGAGACTCGCACGGTGCCGGCGACCGTCACAGGCTGCTGGATGTAGAAATCGTACCTGACCCCTTTTTCGTCGGAGGTGAGCACGATGTTGCCGAGCGTTGTCAGATCGACCGCCGTGCCCCCGTCGCTGCCTACCACGTCGTTGATGGCATAGTATCCGGTCGGCACGACCTCTTTGACGGTATACTTGCCCGGCGGCAGACCGGTGAAGCTATACGTGCCGTCGCTGGCGGTCGTGGTGGACGCGACTTGGTTGCCGTTCTGGTACAAAACGACCTGCACGCCGCCCTTGGGTGCATCACTCGGGTCGCCCGTGCCGATCGGCGCGGTCCGTACCGTGCCGGCGATGCTGTTCGGCAGCGATTGCGAGAAGTCGTTTTGGACGACATCTTCGCCGCCTAGGACGACAATCTTGCCCAGTGTATGGGCGTCGGTCGCCTGTCCGTAAGTGACGCCGTGTACATTGCCGGCCGATGAACCGACGGCAAAGTAGCCGGAAGGCTGCGTCTCGACGATCTCGTAATCACCGGGCAAGACGTTCGTGAACTTGTAATTGCCGTTGGCGTCCGTGGTGGCCGTCACGCCGGTGGCCACGTACGCCGTGCCGTCGTTTTCCAAGAGCGTGAGCTTGACGTTCTGAATGCCCGGCTCGCCCGACTGTTGCACGTTGTCCAAGTCGGCGTCGTAGTAGACCGTGCCTTGCAAGGTTATGGGCAGGGGCGTTTGTTGATTGGCCGCGAATGCGCCGGCGGTATAGACAGGTGTGGGAACCGTGTTGACCGTCTTTCCACCAATCAGTCCGCCGATGTAGTCCTTGCCGGGCAATGCCAAACCGCTGGCATCGTGCGCGCTCTGAAAGAACTCTTGGAACGTGCCGTTGAGCGTGTCGTCTTGATAGTGGGGGGCGGAAAAGGTCCCGATCAGTTGGGAACCTTCGAATTCGTGCCCGTTGACCGTGGCGTTGACTCCGCGTCCATCCAAATCTTCGACGTCGATCGTCAAGACCAACTGCTTGCCGGCTGTGAAGCCGGAGAAGTTCAGAACAAGTTGCGTGCTGCCCATGGCGGGATTCTGTCCCGTGACCGTGAACCCGTCGTGGGAAATGATGTTCAGCGGGGCATAACTGTAAACGCCGGGCGCACCCGGCGCGGTGTCGAAGAACGGGTCGCCCACCTGAACGGTCGGGTTGCCGTTGGGATCGGTGGAGATCATGAGCTGCTTCAGCTCCGTGCCTGGGGCCCCGCCGCTCCAACTGATGGTGAACGTATTCGGGATGGCCTTCGTGCCACTGGCCGGATCCTCGTAGACGGCGCCGAGCTGGATGTCGGCGGCCAGTGGACAGCGCTCTTCCACCTGCTCGAAACGGCAGATGCGCCAGAGCTCGGTTTTAGCGCCGTGCGGTCCGTTGCCGAAAGCCGAATTCGCCGCCGGGTCGATGCGCCACCTGCGCCACGGGGCAAGACACGGGGCAAGCATGTTCATTAAACCCACGAACGCTACTCCTACCGCTGAGGTTTCGGGGGACGGGAACCAACATCATTCGGCCGAGACGATGTAGGGTGGGACTAGCGAGCTTGCGAGCGCCGGCCCACCCAAATCGACGTCGCGCGGATGGTGGAACGGCGCTCGCAAGCTCGCTGGTCCCACCCTACGGATCTTCTCCAATGCCTTGCTCCTTATCTGGGTTTTGCCGCCTGGCGGACGGGCTTGGCCAACGGCTGACCGCGGAGATCCCACAATCGCACCGTGGTGTCGAAGCTGCCCGACACCAACAGGCTTCGCTCGCCGTGCCAGGCCAAAGCACTCACCGATCCGGTATGACCGACCAACTCGAGTTCTTCATTGCCGCTCGCCAGGTCCCAAATCCGAATCAGGTTGTCGCTGGCTCCGCTGGCGAGCTTGCCCGGACCACAAAAAGCAAGCGACAGCGTTCTGCCCGGCCGCCGGGGCAAGGTCCGCGACAGTTCGCCCGTTTCCACGAACCATAGGCGGACCTGCCGGCCGTCTCCGCCTGAGGCCAGCTCTCGGCCGTCGGGCGAAAAGGCCAGTGCGCGGATGCGAAGCTTGTCGGCTTCGATGTCGCGGACGAACACGCCTTCGGGCAGACGCCACATCCGCAGGCGGCCGTCGCGGCCGCCCACGGCCAGTAGTCGGCCGTCGGGCGAAACCGCCAGCGCGCGGTGATCGCGGCCCGAACAGGCAAGGCTTTTCGTCAATTTGCCGGAATCCGCATCGACGATCTGCACCTGGTCGCCAAAGCCGGCGGCAGCCAACAGCGTGGTATTGGGAACGGTGGCAACCGCGTAGATGGGGTCGGCCGAGCAGGGAACCTTGTGCAAAAGCGTTCCCGTGGCGACGTCCCAGATGACCAACGAACGGTCGTCGCCCGCCGTGATGAGACGATTGCCGGAGGCCTCGAACGTGGCGGTGCGGACCCAATCGGTGTGCGATCGCAGTTCGTGCAAGAGCGAACCATCGGCAAGATTGAAGAGTCGCGCCAGATGGTCGTCGCCGGCCGCGGCCAAACGCCGACCCGCCGGGTCGATGGCGACGGCGGAAATAACCGCCGCGGGTCCGCGGCTGTGGGGGCCGCGCATCGTGAGAATGCGGTCCGCCGAGACTTGTTGAATTGCCTGGGCACGCACCGGCCCGCAGTAGGCAAAGGTCCAGGCCACTGCCAGGCTGAAGGCACGCAGCCGCGACAAAAGGGCGTCGTTCATCCGTGAATCCGATGGCTAGCTGACCAGCGCCGCCGCGACACCTTCCTGCGCGCGGGGCCAGCATCGTTTATCGGTTCAACGAAATGCCTGACAACAGGCGATTCGCGGAGATTTTCCGGTCGAGACGACTGGAGAGGCTGCGAAAGGCAGGGATTGGAGCCGTAGGGTGGGACTGGTGCCGGTGCGCCGGGACGAGCGCCGTCCTGTGGCGGGCTTTGTCAAAGTTAGGCCATCACTCGCCGCGGAGAAGGAGCCGGAGTTCAAGACGGTCGGTGCCGTTGAGGTCAAGCACATTTATGGTTGCGCGGCCAACGGGCGTCTGACCATGTCAGCATTCATCTGCGTACTACGAGCGATTTAGCAGGCGGCGAGCTTTTGCTTGCATCACGGCGATGAAGCTATTGGCGCGCGCATAGGCTTCGTACTCGGCGCGTTCGTCATCCGTGAGGTCCCCTTCATTGCACTTGCGCGCGAGTTCTTCTGCGCGCTGTGCCAGCCCGTCATCGCCACGAAAGTCAACGATCGCGCGCGCTTGTTCCTGAGTGAACAAGCGGAAGATCGGGTCGGTGACCCGATCGAAGGCCGAACGGTCAAATACGGTCGCCATGATGTGCTTTCGGAAGGTTCTTTCAATCATGCCCTCTTACGGAGTCATTCTACCATACCGGGGTGACAGCCGTCCAAGGTTGTGGCCGACCATCGCCAACCGCGGCCTACCCGCACGCTGACGCGTGCCGCTCGCCCGTGCGGCATCAGGCCTGGCGGGCCTGGCGCTGCCCTTCGCCGATGTTCAGCGGGGCGACGATCGCCCAGCCGATCACGAAAAACGCCAACAGGCTCGCCAGGGCAAAGTGCGGCTTTTTGGTGACGGCGAGGATCACGCTGAAAAACACCGGGCCGAAGATGCTGGTGGCCTTGCCGGAAAAGTTGAAGAAGCCAAAAAACTCGCCGGTGTGCCGCGGCGGCGTCATCAGCCCCATGATCGCCCGGCTGACCGACTGCGTGCCGCCCAGCACCAGCGCGGCCGCCGCCGCCATGCACCAGAAATGCCACTTCTCGCTGACCAGGAACGACAAGCTCAAGATCGCCGTCCAGACCGCCAGGCAGACCATCAACACCGGCTTCTGGCCCAGGCGGTCGCCCAGCCAGCCCACCGCCAGCGCGCCGGGCAACGCGATGAACTGGATCATCAGCACCACGCCCGCCAGCTCCTGCGTCCCCATCTGCAACAGCTCGATGGCAAACACCGACGCCTGGCTGATGACCGTTTGCACGCCGTCGTTGTAAACCAGAAAGCCGAGCATGAAGATCGTCAGCATGCGATAGGAGCGGATGTTGGCCAGCGTGTGCCCGACGTTGCCGAAGGCGATGCGGGCCGCTTCCAGCAGCGGCTTGTGCTGGCCGGCGGGCTTCGACTTGTCTTTCAGAACCAACACGGTCGGCAGCGTGAAACCGCCCCACCAGAGGCCCATCAGCAACAGGCCCAGCCGCTTGCGAAACACCATATCGCCGGGCAGGCCCAGCTTGTCGCCAAACGCGAACAGCAGCACCACCAACGCCAGCGCCAGCCCGCCGCCGGCATAACCCAGAGCGTAGCCCCAGGCCGAGACGCGGCCCATGCGTTCGTCTTCGGCGATTTCGGGCAAGAAGGCGTTATAGAACGCCTGCGACAGTTCCATCCCCATGACCGAGATGACGTAGAGCACGACCATCAACCAGGCCAGCTCACTGGTGGTGAAGAACATCAAGGTCGAGGCGGCCGCACCGGCCAGCGCGGTGCCGGCCAGCCAACGTCGCTTGCTGGCATTGGCATCCGCCACGGCGCCCAGCACCGGCGAGAGCAGGGCCGAGACGAACGTCGTGATTCCCAGGCCGACGCCCACCAGAAGCGTGCCGGCAGCGCCCGGCAGGACATCTTGCTTGATGTAGGAGATGAGCACGGTGATCGAGAGCGTCGAGTAGGCACTGTTGGCCCAATCGTAAAGCGCCCAGGCGAAGATCTCGCGGTTCGTGCCCTTGTGCGGCGTCGGGGAAACGCCACTTGCCGGCGGCGTGTCGGGGCTAATGTCGGCGTTCGCCGCGGGCTGGCTGGGGTCAGCGGTCGTCACTGCGGTTCCTTGGGTAAGCCTCGGACAGGAGGGAACATCGACCGCATCTTATCGGGAGGCCGATGCAACGGGCAACGGCGATTGGGCGGAGCACCTGAAATCCCCGTCACGCCTCGACCGGGCGCGACGTAAAAGGGTAAACTGCCCTGTTTGGCGAGCCAGCAAACCAAACCGCGGCGAAGTTTATGGAAATGGACAAACTTGTCTCGCTCTGCAAACGGCGAGGCTTCTTGTTTCAATCAAGCGATATTTACGGCGGACTGAACGGCTTTTGGGACTACGGCCCGCTGGGCGTCGAGCTGAAGCGGAACGTCAAGGAAGCCTGGTGGCGCGACATGGTCACCTCGCACGACGAGCTGACGCCGCCGCCGGGCGCGCCGACCGCCTATCAAATGGTCGGTCTCGACTCGACGATCATCATGCACCCGCAAATCTGGAAGTGTTCCGGGCACTACGACCTGTTTCATGACTTCATGGTCGATTGCCGCGAGTCGAAAAAACGCTACCGCCACGACCAGGTGCGCGGCCGTTGGGTGACGGCCAAGGGCGAGCGCGTGTTTGTGGCCACCGAGTCGGGTGGGGCCGACGGCAAGAGCGAGCAGGAGTACATCGAGTTCAAAGCACTGAAGTTCTTCAATCTGCGGGCCAAGGACGCCGCACAGCTTGCGTGGGAAGGCGACATCATCAGTCTCACCAAGCTGCCCGACTTTGCCCGCGTGCTCGGCCCCGACGCTAAGACGCTGGGCACGCTCACGCCGCCGCGCGAGTTCAACCTGATGTTCAAAACCTACGTCGGCGCGCTGAGCGGTGAGGAGGGGGCGGCGTTTCTGCGGCCCGAAACGGCCCAGGGCATTTTCGTCAACTTCAAGAACGTGGTCGATAGCTCGCGCGTGGCGGTGCCCTTCGGCATCGCGCAGACGGGCAAGAGTTTCCGCAACGAGATCACGCCGCGGAACTTCACGTTCCGCTCTCGCGAGTTCGAGCAGATGGAGATCGAGTTCTTCTGCCATCCCAAGCAGTCGCCCGACTGGTATCAATACTGGCGCGACCGCCGCTATCGCTGGTATCTCGAGTTGGGGCTGGCCGGCGACCGCTTGCGGCTGCGCGACCACGAAAAGGACGAGCTGAGCCATTATTCGTGCGGCACGGCCGACATCGAGTATGCCTTTCCCTTTCTGCCGGCCGGCGAGTTCGGCGAGCTGGAGGGCATCGCTCATCGCGGCGACTTCGACCTGCGCAGCCATATGGAAGGCAAGCTGGTGCGGCAGGGCGACCAACTCGTGGTCGAGCTCGACGCCGAGGGCAAGCCGCGGCATCGCGGCAGCGGCAAAGACCTTTCGTATTTCGACGACGAGACCCGCGAGCGTTACCTGCCGCACGTCATCGAGCCCTCGGCCGGAGCCGACCGGGCCACGCTGGCCTTCTTGTGCGAAGCCTATCAGGAAGACGAGGTGCCCGACGAGCACGGCAAGCCGCGTTCTCGCACGTTCCTGCGTCTGCATCCGCGGCTGGCGCCGATCAAGGCGGCCGTGTTTCCGCTGGTGAAGAAAGACGGGATGCCGGAGGTGGCGCAAAAGATCTATCGCGAGCTGAAGCCGCATTTCAACGTGTTTTACGACGAGAAGGGAGCGGTGGGCCGCCGCTATGCCCGGCAGGACGAGGTCGGAACGCCGTTTTGCATCACCGTCGACGGGCAAACGCTGGCCGACGGCACGGTCACCATTCGCGATCGCGATACACTACGGCAATGGCGCGTGAAGGCGGACGAGTGCGTCAACGAGATCCGGCAGCGCTTGGTGGCGGGGGGCGTCGTGGAATAAGCACGCTGAAAACCATGAGATCGGGATTACTTGACGATGTCGCATCACGACTGGGCCGGCCGGTGTGCCGCGGCGAGCATTATGCTGTCTATCAGGGGGATTGCCTTGAAGCAATGCGTGCCCTGCCGCCTGAGTGCGTTGACCTAACGGTGACCAGTCCACCGTACAACATTGGCAAGGAATACGAAGTACCACTCGCACTGAACGAATACTTGGACTGGTGCCAGCAATGGCTTACCGAAGTTCATCGGCTGACACGGCGTGACGGGGCATTTTGGCTGAATTTGGGCTACGTCGCCCTGCCCGACAAGGCCAAGGCAATACCGTTGCCCTACTTGCTTTGGAACCGATGTCCGTTCTTCCTGGTCCAGGAGGTGGTTTGGAACTAGGCCTTAAATAAGCGTATCCCGATCGCTTTTTGGCCACAATTCCGCGACCGGCAGCCGCGCAGCGGCGACCTGGCCAGCGTCGAGCGC
>Ga0307374_10007715_pt1 | contig 16289 bp, 8 predicted proteins | sample OX3MG_FD_202532 | JGI IMG/M metagenome (GOLD analysis project Ga0307374, IMG submission 202532) | Soil microbial communities from Risofladan, Vaasa, Finland - OX-3 | ecosystem: Environmental > Terrestrial > Soil > Coastal area > Acid sulfate soil | place: Finland: Risofladan, Vaasa | collected... | reverse complement strand
GCACGCTCGCCGGTCTCTACGCCGCCGGCGAGTGTGCCTGCACCGGCGTGCACGGCGCCAATCGCCTGGCCAGCAACTCCCTGCTCGAAGGCTTGGTGTTCGGCGCCCGCGCCGGCCGCGCCATGGCGGCTGCCCCCCCCGTGCCCGCGCCGGCCGTGGCGCCCGCCGCCACCGGTGACGCCGGCGCGGACGCCAGCGCCGATCTCGATCTGGACGCCATCCAACGTGTCTTGAGCGCTGGCGCCGGCGTGATGCGCTCTGGCCCCGGTCTGGCCGCCGCCGCCGCTGCCCTGGCCCGCCTGCCCACGAGCCTGAGCGCGGTCACCGCCGCCGCCATCGTGCGCGCCGCCCGCACCCGCCAGGAGAGCCGCGGCGCCCACTACCGCGACGATTTCCCCCACCCCGATCCTGCCCTCGCCGGCCAGCATTCGTTCCAGCGTCCCGGCGCGGCCGTGCGCTTTGCCCCGCTCAACGAAGACCAGACTAGCCGGCCTTAGTGCCCATCTAGCCCTTCCGAACTTCGCGCTCGGCCTCAAGCTGTCCGGAGATGGCACCGTTATTGGATATTTCGTTCCCTCGTTAGCTGCCTGCCGATCGACTTCAACTCCCGCCGGCGCTTCGTGGTGATCTTGGGGTATGCCATCTTTAGCTCAACGAGCGCGTCCAGGACGATTCTGGAAACAATCAGGCGAGCATTCTCCTTATCATCGGCTGGAACAACATACCAAGGCGCCTGATGAGTGCTGGTCGCGTGCAGGCACGCCTCGTAAGCTTCCATATAATGCTTCCAATATTTCCTCTCGTAAACGTCGGCGAGGCTGAATTTCCAGTTCTTTTCCGGTTCATCAATGCGAGCAAGGAAGCGTTTTCGCTGCTCGTTTTTCGATAGGTGGAGAAAGATCTTGACGACCCGGGTGCCGTTACGGAAGAGATGATCCTCCAAGTCCACGATGGAACGATACCGCTCCTTCCAAATGGTCTTCTCATCGCGCAATTCTTCCGGAAGCCCCTGGTTGCGGAGAATCTCCGGATGCACCCGCACGACGAGCACCTCTTCGTAATAAGAACGGTTGAATATGCCAATCCGTCCGCGTTCGGGAAGGCGGCACGTTGTGCGCCAGAGAAAATCGTGTTTCAGTTCCTCGGGGCTTGGCTGTTTAAAACTGAAAACCTCGCAGCCTTGCGGATTGACGCCGGACATGACGTGCCGAACGGCCCCGTCCTTGCCGGCCGCGTCCATCCCCTGAAAAATCAGCAGCAACGCATAACGGTTGGAGGCGTAGTGAAGGTGCTGCAGCGAGCTTAGCTCCTCAGCGTGTTCTTCCAGGATCTTTTGATATTCCTTCTTCGATTCATAGAATGGCTTCACGATGGTCGGCCACTCCCTGAGCGTGAGCTTCTTGCCGTGCCGCACGCGGAAATCGGTCGAGTCGATTTTCATCTTCCTCCTTCGGAGTGGCGGGTTGCGGCGCGTCCGGCCTAGTCTTTCCGAACTTCGCGCTCCGCCTCGAGCCAGTCTTGGTCCGCCTGGCTTTCGCCATGGACCCGCCGCTGGTAGATTGCATACGCCCGCGTCGCGATCTGCGGCGTCAGATCGGCAGGCCGCTTCATCAGCAAGGGAGGCTGGGTGGGGTCGAGGATCCGGTAGCCCAGCAGTTTGACGCGGTCGGTCACGAGCGCCCACACCAGGGCATAGCCCCAAACGGCCGCGGCCCAGCCCCAGCCAAGGGGTGTCATGAACAGCCCGTACACCGCGATCAGCGTCGCCAGCAATTGTGTGCCGAGCACCGCCACCCACAGAATGCGCGCCGGACGTATCGACCAGAACGGACCGCGGGTGCGCGTGAGGAAGATGGTCAGATGCCCGGCCACCGACAGCAGGAGGTACATCAGCGTCTGCAGGTGCGAGTGATCGAGGTGGAACACCCGGTCGCCAAGATAAAACAGGCCAAAAGCCGCCACCGGCCCGACGAGGCCGAGCACGGTGGCGATCCCCAGCACCAAACGCATATCCCACGCCTCGGGCTTGTCCTTGTAATGGACGTTATCGTAGGCGATGGACAGAATGGCCCCGTCATTGAGCACCGCGATCAGCACGATCATCACCGCCGTGACCGGATAGAAGTTGAAGACCAGGATTGCCAGCACCATGAACAGCAGCACGCGCAGCGTTTCGGCGATGCGGTAGATGGCGTAGCTGTTCATCCGCTGCACAATTCTGCGGCTTTCCTTGATGGCGTGGATGATCACCGACAGCCCGGGCGCCAGTAAAACGATGGACGCCGCCGCTCGCGCGGCGTCGGTCGCCCCGGAAACGGCGATGCCGCAGTCGGCTTGTTTCAACGCGGGGGCATCGTTCACCCCGTCGCCGGTCATACCGACGAAGTGGCCGCGTTTCTGGAGAACATCGATGATGTGGAATTTATGTTCCGGAAATACCTGGGCGAAACCGTCCGCTTTTTCGATCGCCTCGGCCGCCTGCGCCGCCTCGTGCGGCTTGGTGTCGCCCAATCCGCTGGCATCCAGGATGTTCGTGCCCATCCCCAACTCCCGGGCGGTTTCGCGGGCGATGGCCAACTGATCGCCGGTCACCATCTTGACTTGGACGCCCATTTCCCGGGCGCTGGCGATGGTTGCCTTGGCCTGCTCACGCGGCGGGTCGAACAACGGCAGCACACCGGCAAACTGCCACTTGCCCTCTTCGTCGGCCCGAGCCACGCCCAGCGACCGGAAACCCCGCCCCGCAAATTCATTGACGGCTTTCTCGACGGCAGGCTTCACATCGCCCACGTTGACCGACATTTGAAGAATGATCTGCGGCGCTCCCTTGGCCACGAAGAATTGCTTTCCGTCGCTGCCCTTAACGGTGGCTTCGGTGCGCTTCCGCACCGGATCGAACGGTTGGAAATGCAGGACCTGACAGCTTTTTAGCGCCTGGTCGTCCTTGACGCCGCCGATCACCGCGAGGTCGATGGTGTCCTTGTCTTCGGCGCGCGAAGCCAGCGCGGCCCAGAAAACGACCTGATCGCCGGGGATATTGTTCACCGTGAAGGGATCGCCGAGCGTCAGCTTGTTCTGGGTCAGGGTTCCCGTCTTATCCGAGCACAATATATCCACGCCGGCGAGTTCTTCGATCGCCGCCAACCGCGTGATCACCACTTCCTTTTTCGCCAACAGCCGCGCGCCGACCGCCATGGTCACCGACAGCACCGTCGGCATCGCCACCGGAATCGCGGCGACCAAAAGCACCAAGGCAAACTCCAAGGTATCGAGCATCGGATCGCCGCGGAAGAGCGCGACCGTAACGATGACGGCCACCAACGCCACGGCGAGAACAATCAGGTAGTCACCGATCTTCAGCACGGAGCGTTGGAAATGGCTGACGTTGTGCGCCTCCTCCACCAGTTGTGCGGTCTTCCCGAAATAGGTGTGAGTGCCAGTGGCGTAGACCATGGCGTCGATTTCGCCCTGGCGGAGAATCGACCCCGAAAACACCGCGCCCCCGGGTTGGCAGGTGACGGGCAAGGATTCCCCCGTCAGCGCGGACTGGTCGACTTCGACTGGATCTCCGTCCAACAGGCGCGCATCCGCAGGGATGATGTCGCCCAACCGTAGGCGGATGATGTCGCCCGGCACCAGTTCGCTGGCCTTCGGAACCGTCCACTTGCCATCGCGCTTGGCCCGGGCGTCGACGGCCAATTTGGCCTTGAGAGCCGCAATGGCATCGCCCGCCTGATGTTCTTCCCAGAATCCGACCACCGCGTTGGACAAAAGCAGAAATAGGATGATGAAGAAATCCAGCCAGTGCCGAACCGCGCCCGACAAAATCACCGCCACTTCAATCATCCAGGGGATGGGGCCCCAGAAATAGGCCAGGAACTTCAGAACCAGATTGGTTTTCTTTTCCGCGAGCTCGTTGGGACCGTACTGCGCCAATCGCTTCTGTGCCTCGGCTTGGCTGAGGCCGTCCGGCGACGACTCCAATCGCTTCTCAACCTCCGCCATGGGCAGGGTTTTGAGATCATCCTTGGGATCGGGCTTGGCCCCTGGCTTTGGTCCTGGAGACTTCGATCCGGCGGCGGCGGGCTTCGACGCTGGCTTGGGCTCGGGTGCCTTGGGTGATTGCGCGGTGGCTTTCGTCATGGCCGTTTCCCCTTCGCCATTCTCATGACTGCTTCGATCTATTGAATGGCGCTGGCCCCAGCGCGGCTGCGCCGCGCGTCCCGCTTATGCTCGCGCCGGCTTGGGGCCCCGAAGCCCCAAGCCGGCGCTGCGCTGCGCTCTGGTAGCGCCGGATCAGGGAGTTGGTGGAGCTGTCGTGCTTGGGTTCGGACTTGGCTCCAGCTTCTAGTTCCGGAATGATGCGCACCGCAAGCGCCTTCCCCAACTCGACCCCCCACTGGTCAAAGGAGTCGATGCCCCAGATCGCGCCTTGGGTGAAAACGCTGTGCTCGTACAAGGCGACAAGCTTCCCCAACGCCGTCGGCGTCAGCCGTTCCAAAAGGATGGTGCTGGATGGACGGTTTCCCTCGAACGTCTTGGGTGGCACCAACCATTCGGGCGTACCCTCGTCCCGCACCTCCCGCGCTGTTTTCCCAAAGGCCAGAGCCTCCGCCTGGGCGAACATGTTGGCGAAAAGCAAGTCGTGATGACGCCCGAGGGGATTCAGCGGCTGTAAAAACCCGATGAAGTCACAGGGGATGAGCTTGGTTCCCTGATGAATCAGTTGGTAAAAGGAATGCTGGCCATTGGTGCCGGGCTCCCCCCAGTAGATGGGCCCGGTTTGGTAGGCAATCTCCTTTCCATCCAGGGTGACGTGCTTGCCATTGCTCTCCATCGTCAACTGCTGGAGATAAGCGGGAAAACGTTTCAGGTACCGCTCATACGGAAGGACCGCCACTGTTTGGGCACCGAAGAAGTTGTTGTACCAAAGGCCCAGCAGTCCCATGAGCACGGGCAAATTGCGCTCGAAGGGGGCCGTTCGGAAATGCTCGTCCATTTGGTGGAAACCGTCGAGCATGGCGCGGAAATTGTCGGGGCCGATGGCAATCATGGTCGAGAGGCCAATTGCCGAATCCATGGAGTACCGCCCGCCGACCCAGTCCCAAAATTCGAACATATTGGCGGTGTCGATGCCGAACTTCGCCACCTGTTCGGCGTTGGTCGAGACCGCGACGAAATGCCTGGCAACGGCGGCGGGATGTTGCAAGGTCTTGAGGGCCCAGTCGCGGGCGGTGTGCGCGTTCGTCATGGTTTCGAGCGTGGTAAAGGTCTTCGAGGAGATGATGAACAGCGTCTCCGCGGCGTCGAGGTCGTGGGTGGCCTCGGCGAAGTCGGTGCCGTCAATGTTGGAGACAAAGCGGAAGGTCAGGTCGCGCTGACTGTAATGACGCAACGCCTCGTACGCCATCACCGGCCCCAGATCGGACCCGCCGATGCCGACATTGATGACATTACGGATCGGCTTGCCGGTGTGGCCCTTCCACTCTCCGCTGCGCATCCGGTTGGAGAAATCGGCCATCTTGTCCAGAACGGCATGCACCTGAGGCACCACGTCCTCGCCGTCCACCATGATGGATTGCCCTTGGGGAGCCCGCAGGGCCACGTGCAGGACGGCCCGCTTTTCCGTGAGGTTGATCTTGTCCCCGCGGAACATGGCCGCGATGTGGGCCCGCAGGCCGGACTCTTCCGCCAGTTGCAACAAGAGGGTGACTGTCTCATCGGTGATGCGGTGCTTCGAGTAGTCGAGGTAGATGCCAACCGCCTCGACCGCCATTCGCTCTCCGCGGGTGGCGTCGTCCGCGAACAGTTTCCGGAGGTGCAACTCACGAATGTTCTGATAATGGGCTTCGAGGGCTTTCCATGCCGCGCTGGTGGTGAGTGATGTGTATGCCGTCATGTTCTTTCTCGCTTGGTTTGTGTCGGCCAGCGCTTGTGCATTTATTGGGGGCGCCCCCACTTCCAGTTCCGGATTTCCGGCATGTCTTCGCCGTGCTGATCAATGTAGTGCTTGTGCTCGATAAGCTTGTCTTGCATCTGCTGCTTGAGATAGGCTCCCTTGGCCCCCAAGTGCGGCAGCCGATCCACTACGTCCTGAACTAAATGAAACCGGTCCAGATCGTTCTGCACCCGCATGTCGAAGGCGGTCGTGATGGTGCCCTCTTCCTTGTACCCCCGGACATGGAGGTTGCGGTTGGTCCGGCGGTAGGTCAGCCGGTGGATCAGCCAGGGATATCCATGAAAGCCAAAAATAATGTGTTTGTCTCGGGTGAAAAGCGAATCGTAATCGGATTCGTTCAAGCCGTGCGGATGCTCGCTCGCAGACTGCAGCTTCATCAGATCAACGATATTGATCACGCGGATTTTCAGATTGGGCAAATGCCGCCGCAGGATGGAGACGGCGGCCAAAATCTCCAGCGTGGGCGTGTCGCCGCAGCAGGCCATGACCACGTCCGGCTCGGCGCCCTGGTCGTTGCTGGCCCATTGCCAGATGCCGATTCCTTCCGTGCAATGCACGACCGCGGCGTCCATGGCCAGCCACTGCGGAAGGGCGTGCTTGCCCGCCACCACCACGTTGACGTAATGCCGGCTGCGCAGGCAGTGATCGAAAACCGACAACAGGCAGTTGGCGTCGGGCGGCAGGTAAACGCGCACAATATCGGCCTTCTTGTTGATGACATGGTCAAGGAAGCCGGGGTCCTGGTGCGTGAAGCCGTTGTGGTCCTGTTGCCAGACGTGGGAGGCGAGCAGATAGTTTAACGAAGCGATTTTTCGACGCCAGGGCAGTTCCAACGTCACCTTCAGCCATTTGGCGTGCTGGCTGAACATCGAGTCCACGATACGAATGAAGGCCTCATAGCTGTTGAACAGGCCGTGCCGCCCGGTCAGCAGATACCCCTCCAACCAACCCTCGCACTGGTGCTCGCTGAGCATCGAGTCCAGCACGCGGCCGGCAGGTGCGAGGAATTCATCGTTGATTTCATTCCGGGCGTCCCACTGGCGGTTGGTACATTCAAAAACCGCGCCCAGAAGGTTCGACAGCGTCTCATCCGGCCCAAAAATACGGAAATTGCGCTGCCCCTGATTCAGCTTGGCCACGTCACGGAGGAACTTACCCAAGACCAGCGTGTCCTGGCCGTCCACCGCGCCCGGCGCAGGCACATGAACCGCGTGAAGGTGAAAATCCGGCATGCGCAGGTCGCGCAGCAGAATGCCGCCGTTGGCGTGCGGATTGGCCCCCATCCGGCGGTCGCCCTTCGGCGCCAGTTCGGCCAGCTCCGGAATCAGGCAGCCATTTTCATCAAACAACTCCTCCGCCTTATAGCTCTTCATCCAGCTCTCGAGCTGGTGCACATGCTCGGGATGGTCGGAATCGACCAACAACGGCACCTGGTGCGCCCGGAAAGTGCCCTCGATGGGTAGGCCATCGACAAACTTCGGCCCCGTCCAGCCTTTGGGCGACTTGAGGACGATCATGGGCCAGCGCGGCCGCGTAGCGTCGTTTTTGTTCCGTGCATTGTCCTGGATTTGCCGAATCTCCTCGATGGCCTTATCCAAGGTGGCAGCCATCAATTCATGCATCTTCTTCGGCTCATCCCCTTCCACAAAGTGGGGCGTCCAACCGCAACCTCGTAGAAATTGCTCCAACTCCTCATGCTCGATGCGGGCCAGGACGGTTGGATTGCTAATCTTGTAGCCATTGAGGTGCAGGATCGGCAGCACGGCTCCGTCGCTAACGGGGTCGAGAAGCTTGTTGGACTGCCATGAGGTCGCCAAGGGGCCCGTTTCCGCTTCGCCATCGCCGACGATGCAGGCAACGACCAAGCCGGGATTGTCGAACGCGGCCCCGAAGGCATGGCTGAGCGAGTATCCCAGTTCTCCCCCTTCGTGAATCGAGCCCGGCGTTGTCGGCGCAACATGGCTGGAGATCCCCCCGGGAAACGAAAACTGCTTGAACAGTTTTTTCAGCCCGGCCTCGTCCTGGCTGACATCCGGATAAACCTCGCTCCAAGTGCCTTCGAGGTACACGTTGCCCACAATCGCCGGGCCGCCGTGGCCGGGCCCAGCGATGTAGAGCATGTCCAGGTCGTACTTCTTGATGGCCCGGTTCAGGTGCACGTAGATGAAGTTCTGGCCCGGTGTGGTGCCCCAGTGCCCGACCACCAGCGGCTTTACGTCCGTGAGTGTCAACGGACGTTTAAGCAGCGGATTGTCGTAAAGGTAAATCTGGCCGACCGACAGATAATTGGCGGCACGCCAGTAGGCGTCCATGTTGCGCAGCATTTCCGGCGAGAGAGTTTTGGCTTTCATAGTTCAATTCTTATTTGTTAGTTCAGATCGAGAACGTGGTATTCACGTCCGTATTCGCCACCCTTTATCCACAGCAGCCTCCGGATTTGCCTTCCGGTTTGGCACCTGCGGGCGTGGGTGGCTCGCCACTTTTCGCTGGGTCGCTCCCGTGATGCTCGCACTGTGAGCATCACTCGCTTGTGGGCTGGCTTCGATTGGCGGCAGGGGATGCCCACTCTGCTCTTGGCATCTCCCAGCTGCCTCCACAAGCATCTGGTGTCCGTTCTCAGGCATAACAGGTCCCTTCACCGATGTGGCGCGAACTCACGATTATTTCCTGGACTGCTTGCTGATCATGAAGACCAGCGCGACCACCACCAGGACGAAGATCGCCGTCCAGAGCCACATCCCTCCGCCCATCCCGCCATTCATCCATCCGTGTGCCTGGTTCATCACAATTTTCCCTCCGTTGCGCCATTTTGACTGGACATGCCCAAGCCGAGAACGCGGCAAACCGCCTGGGCTATGGTGTGTTCCTCATCGGTGGAAATGACGCGGACCGCAACCCGGCTGGCCCAGTTGGAAATCAGCCTCTCATTCGCCGTGTTTTGCTTTTCTTCGAGTTCGATGCCAAGGAATCCAAGTCCATCGCAAATGCGGGTGCGTACCGCGGGCGCGTTTTCTCCGATGCCACCGGCGAACACCAGCGTGTCCAGCCCCCCCAACGCCGCCGCGAAGGCGCCGATCCATTTCTTAACCTGGTAGCAAAACAGCGCGACCGCTTCCTTCGCACGCACGTCGAGCGTTTCACGCTCGAGCAAGTCCCGCATGTCGGGGCTGGTGTCCGATATCCCGAGCAGCCCGGAGTGGAAATTCACCATGTCGCTGAATTGCTTGGCGTCCATTTGTTCGGTGCGCGCCAGGTACCGGATCAGCCCGGGATCGAGGTCGCCGGAGCGGGTGCTCATCGGCACCCCGGCGGCCGGCGTGAAGCTCATGCTGGTATCGATGGATTTTCCGCCATGCACCGCCGCCAGGCTGGCGCCATTGCCGAGGTGAGCGAGGATGACGCGGCCCGCCGCCGCCGTCGTTCCGGCGCGGCGGCCCAGTTCTCCCATCAAAAACTCATAGGACAATCCGTGGAACCCGTACCGCCGCACCCCCTGCGCCTCGTACCGGCGCGGGATGGGCAACATCCGCGCCACCCGCGGCAGGTCATGGTGAAAAGCGGTGTCGAAACAGGCCACTTGCGGCAGGTCGGGAAAACGGCGGTGCAAGGCCTCCGTCAGGCCGATCTCCTCGGGCATGTGGTCGGGATCGAATGCACTCAGGCGGCGCAATTCCTTAACCATATCGGCGGTGATGCGCTGCGGTTCGCAATAGTTCGGCCCACCATGCACGATGCGGTGCCCGACCGCGGCCAATGCGCCGAGCCAACTGCATTCCCCGATCCAATCCACCAGGGTGTCTATCGCCGCTGCGTGGTCAGCGGTCTTCAGCAATCGGGAAAAGCCGTCCTCCTGGTTCAACCCTTTCACATGAAAAACAGCCTCGGGCAGCCCAATCCGCTCAATCCCGCCCCCCAGCAGCCGCCGGGGTGAATCGCCGCCTTCGAACAGCGCGAACTTGATACTGGATGAGCCGCCGTTGATCGAGAGGACCAGAGGGCTACTGGGTTTTATGGTCATTTCGCAATCTGAACGAAGCCAGTTGTGCGCACGTGGATTTGTAGTCGGTGTGTAGTCGGTGTGAAGAATGCTGCGAATCCCCAAGCCGTCCGCAATCTGGACGAACAACGGAGTGTTTTCGCTATATAGGACCGGTTGGGCTGGCACCAGGGCGATGTCCAGCGCCGGTGGCTCGCCACTTTTCGCTGGGTCGCTCCCGCCGGTCGCTTGTGGGCGGGCTTCGATTGGCGGCAGGGGATGCCCGCTCTGCTCGTGGCATCTCCAAGCTGCCTCCACGTGACCGGCGCCGGCTTTTTCATTGGATCTTCTCTCGCCGAGCAAGCAGGATTGCGCTCGATCGCGGCGGCAGGTGGTAGGTGAGGGAATCTTCCAAAAGCGGTTCCTCGCCCGCCGCAAAAAGACCTTGCGGCGTTTCGCGCGAGGTGTCCACGGCCAGATGCCATTGCGCGCCTGACGGCACGGCAGGCAAAACAAAGGCGGCCGCATCGGCACTCGCATTGAACAGGAGGCAAAGCGCACGCTGCTCGTCTTCGCGGATCCAACAAGTGAGCCGCTTTTCCTTGGGGTCGGCCCAGTTGGGCGCTTCCCGTTGTGGATTGAACCAGCCGATCTCGGTGTCCGTATAGAACCGTTCCTGGCTCAGGATGGGATGCGCCCGGCGAAAGGCAATCATGTCGCTGGTAAATTGGAAAACGTCCTGGCTCCGTTGGAGGCAGCCCCAGTCATACCAGCTCGTTTGATTGTCCTGGCAGTAGGCATTATTATTGCCGCCTTGGGAGCGGCGGAATTCGTCGCCGCCGAGCAGCATCGGCACGCCGCGCGAAATCAGCAGGGTCAGAAGGAAATTTTTGATCTGGCGTTTCCGCACGGCCTCGATACCGGCATCCTGCGTGTCGCCTTCGGCGCCGTAGTTTTCACTGAGGTTGGCGTCGGTCCCGTCACGGTTGTCCTCTCCGTTGGCTTGGTTGTGCTTGGAGCGATAGCTCACCAGGTCGTTGAGAGTGAAGCCGTCGTGGCAGGTGATGAAATTGACGCTGCCGTCGGGGCCTTTGCCGGACTTGGCATAAATGTCGGCGCTGCCGCAGATGCGGCTGGCGAAAGCACCGAGCATGCCATCGTCGCCGCGCCAGAAACGCCGCACGTCGTCGCGATAGCGGCCATTCCACTCCGCCCAGCGCCGCTCTGAAAAGCTGCCCACCTCGTAGGCGCCGGCGGCGTCCCAGGCCTCGGCGATGATCTTCACATCCCGCAGGATCGGATCCTCGGCGATCCGCTCGAGCAGCGGAGAGTTCGACAACAAGTTGCCGGAGCGGCCGCGGCCGAGCACGGAGGCTAGATCGAAGCGAAATCCATCGACATGCATCTCCACGACCCAGTGGCGCAAGGCGGACAAGATGTGGTCCCGCACCACGGGATGGTTGGCGTTGATGGTGTTGCCGGTTCCGGTGTAGTCCTTGTAATAACGTTTGTCGTCCGCCAAGGTGTAGAAGATCGCGTTATCCATCCCGCGAAAACACAGGGTGGGGCCTAGTTCGCTTCCCTCGGCGGTGTGATTGAAGACCACGTCGAGGATGATCTCGATGCCCGCCCCATGAAAGGCCTGGACCATTTCCTTGAACTCCAGCTTCTGCTGGCCCAAGCCTTTCGAGCTGCTATAGGAAGCCTTGGGCGCAAAGAAGGCGACGGGATCATAGCCCCAATAATTCTTGAGCGTCTCGCCGGTCTGCGGATTTGTGCGCGTGGCGGAGCATTCGTTGAACTCCAGCACGGGCATCAGTTCCACCGCGGTTGCGCCCAAACTTTTTAAATGGGGGATCTTTTCCGTCAGGCCCCGGTAGGTTCCCGGATGGTCCACGCCCGACGTGGGATCGATCGTAAAGCCGCGAACGTGCGTTTCGTAAATGACTGTGCCCGACCACGGATGGCGGAGCGGCTGGTCCAGGCCCCACTCGAAGGGCTCGTTGATAAAGACACATTTCGGCATCGATCCGGCGTTGTCCACCGTCGAAAGAACCAGGTCCTGCCCCGGCGCCGAGGCATCGTACCCACGCGCCGCCGCAAAATCCCACTGCGGCAGTGGCGAAATCGCACTGGCAAAGGGATCGAGGAGAAGCCGGTGGAAGTTGAAACGATGGCCTTCGCTCGGTTGGTAGGGACCATCGACACGGTACGCATAGAGTTGTCCGGAACCGATCCCCTCCACCCAAACATGCCAAACGTCACCGGTGTGGTGGCGCGGGGAATCCAGGTCGATCGACCGGGAGGGCGAGGCGTCTTCGGGATGGTCGAACAACTCCAGCCGAACCCGGCTGGCGAAGCGGCTGACCAACGAAAAATTTACCCCTCCCGCCGTTTCCCGGGTTCCTAGGGGAAGAGGAGAACCCGCCCGGATGTTGGAGCGCCTCGGGGGCGTCGCCACAACACGGGAGGACTTGGGTTCGGGCCGTTTTTTCACCGTTGCCATAGGATTTGCCTCGATTCCAATGGGACCGCCATCCCCGGGTGCTGGGGGATCATGCGCGGCGTGTAATCGCTCGCTGGGCGGCTTGCGGGCGCGGTCGCATGATAAACGTAGCGGTCGTGCGAGCCAGGTTGAGGTCGCGTGCGCTCCATCTTTCCCCGGACGGGATCGCCGCCGCCCATCCCATTCGCATAAAGTTCAACTTGGATCGCCTCGGGGTCGAGGCCGTTGAGAAACACCTGAACCTCGAACGTGTGCTCCCCGCCACAAGTCTTCACCTTGACCTCACCGAAGTGCAGCGTGTTCCATTTCTGTTCCAGGTTGCGCTGCCAATCGGCGACTTGCCGTCCGACGGCGCCTTTGTTGGCCGCGCGCTCCAGGTAGGTGGCCGCGGCCGGAAGATAGCGCTGCCCAGTGTATTCGCGCACCGCGCGGTGAGCGGAAAAGCGGGGGGTCAACTGCGCCATGCTTTCTCGCATGCGTTTGATCCATACGCTGGGCACTCCGCTCCCGTCCCGCGCATAGAATTCCGGAATGACCTCCCGCTCGAGCAGATCGTAGAGCGCGCCGGCTTCCACCGCATCCCGGTCGGGATCATCGCCATGCTCGCGGCCATCTCCCAATGCCCACCCAACCTCAGGCGTGTAGGCTTCCGCCCACCAGCCATCGAGTTCCGAGAGATTGATGCCGCCATTGACGAGCACTTTCATCCCACTCGTGCCGCAAGCCTCCCAGGGCCGGCGGGGCGTGTTGAGCCAGACGTCCACGCCCTGGACCAGTTGCTCGGTCAGAAGCATGTCGTAATCGCTGAGGAAGACCGCATGGGGGCGGCTCTCGGGGCGCCGGATGAAATGGATCCATTCCTGAATTAATGCCTGCCCGGGCAGATCCTCCGGATGCGCCTTGCCGGCGATGATGAGTTGCACCGGGCGTTGCGGATTGGTCAACAGGCGCAGCAGCCGTTGCGGGTCCCGCAGCAAAAGGTTCGGCCTCTTGTAGGTTGCAAAACGGCGGGCGAACCCCAGCGTTAGGACGTTGGGGTCGAGCAGGCGCTTCGCGTCATCCACCTCCACGGGCGGCGCGCCGGAGGCCGCCAGTTGCCGGGATAGCCGTTCGCGAACGTATTCGATGAGAGTCCGGCTGGAGGCGGTTCGGAATTGCCAGAGCGTGCTGTCCGGAAGGCCGCGCATGTCCCGCTCCAAGTTTTCCGCCCCTCCCCGCCAGCGATCTTTTCCGCAGGCTGCCGTCCACAGGTCATCGGCCGCAGGCGAGTCCCAAGTCGGCACATGAACCCCGTTGGTCACATAGCCGACGGGGATCTCCGCTTCGGGCCAACGCGGGAACAGAGGAAGGAATAGATGCCGGCTCACGGCGCCGTGTAGGCGGCTCACGCCATTGACGGCCCCGCTTCCCCGGATGGCCAGATAGGCCATGTTGAAACTCTCCGACGCATCGTTCGGGTTCTGACGCCCCAGAGCCAACAAGTCGTGGAGCGGGATGCCGAGCTTGGCTTCCGCATAGCCGCCCAGGTATTGTTCGATGAGCGCCGGAGGGAAACGATCAAAGCCGGCCGCCACCGCCGTATGGGTTGTGAAGAGGTTTCCCGCTCGCGTGGTGGCCAGCGCAACCTCAAAGGGTTGCTGGTGGTCTTCCATGAAACTTCGAGCCCGCTCCAGGATGGCGAAGGCGGCGTGCCCTTCATTCAAGTGGCAGACCGGTGGCTCGATGCCGAGCGCGCGCAGCAACCGCCAGCCGCCGATGCCGAGGAGCAGTTCTTGCTGGAGGCGCAGTTCGGGACCGCCGCCATAGAGTTGGCTGGTGATCCCGCGATGAGCAGGGACGTTCGCCGGGTCATTGCTATCGAGCAGGTAGAGCTTGACCCGGCCGGCCTGGACCTGCCAGGCGCGCAGCCAGACCGAGTAGCCGGGCAAGGCAACCTCCAACCGCAGCCACTCACCATTGGGTCGGCGCAGCGGCGTGATCGGCAACTGTCCAGGATCGTTGTAGGGGTACAGCGCCTGTTGGGCTCCGTCCTTATCAATCACCTGGCGAAAATAGCCCTGTTGGTAGAGCAGCCCCACCCCCACCACGGGCACGCCCAAATCGCTGGCGGCTTTGAGCTGGTCGCCAGCCACGTTGCCGAGGCCCCCCGAATAAATCGGGAGTGCTTCGCTCAACATGAATTCCATGCTGAAATAGGCGGCGCAGGTTAGGGGGGATTGCGGATACCTTTGCTGAAACCATGCCGGCCGCTCCGCCGCGTCGCGCTTGGCCTGCAGCAAGCCTTCCATGTTCTTGCGGAAGTCAGGATCGGACAGTACCTGCTCGAGTTTGTCCCGCGAGACCGTTTGCAGGACGGCCCAGGGATTTCGCGTCAACGCCCACAGAACGGGATCGAGCGCACGCCACACTTGATCGGTGGCGTGGTTCCAGGACCAGCGCATGTCCAAGGCAAGCTCCGCCAAGGCATCGAAGCCCTCGACTTCCCTGGCCCCCTGGGTGGCCGTGCCGCTGGACACGGGACGACCGGTGCGTGTTTTTTTACTCATGGTTTTGGCGCAGCCTTGGTTCTGCTGGCACCACCGCCAGCGCCTTGTCGACAACCGTCTGGGCTTCCGCCAGGAGGTGGTGCAGATGATCGGCTCCGCGGAAACTCTCCGCATAAATCTTGTAGATGTCCTCGGTGCCGGACGGACGCGCCGCAAACCATCCGTTCTCAGCCGTCACTTTCAACCCGCCGAGAGGCGCGCCGTTGCCGGGCGCGTGGGTGAGGACGGCCTGGATTTTTTCGCCCGCAAGTTCTGTGAGCTTGACCTGTTGAGGTGAAAGTTCTGCCAATCGCTTCTTTTGTTCCGGGTTGGCCGGCGCCTCGATCCGGTCATAAGCAGGCTCGCCGAACTCACGCGTAAGGTCGGCGTAGATTTCGCCGGGATCGCGGCCCGTCCGGGCAGTGATCTCCGCCGCCAGCAACGCCGGCACAATACCATCTTTGTCCGTCGTCCAAACGGTGCCATCCAGGCGGGCAAAGGACGCTCCGGCGCTCTCTTCTCCACCGAAGCCGAGCGAACCGTCGAGCAGGCCGTCCACAAACCACTTGAAGCCCACCGGCACCTCGTAGAGCTGCCGGCCCAGCTTGGCGGCGACGCGATCGATCATCTGGCTGCTCACCACGGTTTTGCCGACCGCTGCTTCCTGGCGCCACTTCGGCCGGTGTTGGAAGAGGTAGAAAATGGCGGCGGAGAGGTAATGGTTCGGCGGCAGCAAGCCCGCGCTTTTGGTGACGATACCGTGCCGGTCATGGTCGGTATCGCAGGCAAAGCACAGGTCAAAGCGGTCCTGCATGCCGATCAGCCGCTGCATCGCATAGGGAGAGGATGGATCCATGCGGATCCGACCGTCCCAGTCCACCGTCATGAAACGGAAGGTCGGATCCACGGCCTCATTGACGACCGCGAGGTTGAGCCCATACCGCTCGGCAATCGGCCCCCAGTAATGGACACCGGCGCCCCCAAGGGGATCCACCCCGAGGCGGAGCTTCGCGCCCCGAATGGCGTCCAGGTCGAGCACGTTGGCGAGATCGGCGATGTAACTATTGAGATAGTCGTGCCGGTGCGTCGTCGAGGCGTGCAGCGCCCGCTCCAGAGGAATTCGTTTCACACCCTGGAGTCCGGCTTGCAGGAATTCGTTGGCCTTCGCCTGGATCCAATCCGTGACGATGCCGTCGGCGGGCCCGCCGCTGGGCGGATTGTATTTGAACCCGCCGTCATGGGGCGGATTATGCGATGGCGTGATGACGATGCCGTCGGCCAGCCCGGTCTTGCGTCCGCGATTGTAGGTGAGGATCGCATGGG
>Ga0307374_10007710_pt1 | contig 16294 bp, 15 predicted proteins | sample OX3MG_FD_202532 | JGI IMG/M metagenome (GOLD analysis project Ga0307374, IMG submission 202532) | Soil microbial communities from Risofladan, Vaasa, Finland - OX-3 | ecosystem: Environmental > Terrestrial > Soil > Coastal area > Acid sulfate soil | place: Finland: Risofladan, Vaasa | collected... | reverse complement strand
TTGGTGTATGTCGACAGGCGCGCCATCTAGGGGACCGACACCCAAAAATCAATTACAACCCTTGACCCCTCGGAGCCATCTCGGTACCGTCGGTTGGATCCGGATCGCGGAGCGCTGGGGATCACCGGAGGCAGCGCCGCCCCTACTGGCAAACGCAACGGAGCCCAACCATGCCTGCCAACAGTCAGCCTCGGCCCTTGGCCGACCCGTCCCTGTCGGAACCCCCTCCGCCGGTCCTCAGTGACTACGACGAACATCCGGCGGTGACCACGTTGCTGAGTGGGGTGTCTGAGTTCGGTCCCGCCTATCTGGCGCTCGTCGAAGTCTTCGACGACGACCCGGGCGGCCCGGCGATCTTCACCGAGCTGGCCGATTTCGTGTCGGAGCGCCTGCTCGCCATCGAAGCCGAACGACCGGTGCTCGAGCGGGCCCTCGCCGCGGTCGAGTTGGTGGCCACGTCCGGGGGCGAAGCTGACGAGCTGGTCGGCTACGCCTTCCTCGACAGCCTGTCGCCGGAGGACCGCCGCTTGATCACTCCGTGGCTGGGCCCAGCCACACGATTGCTCATGGACGACTTGGACGCTGGATTCCCGTAGACGGGGTCGGGTGGCGGGGACCAGTGCCGGTGGCCATACGCTCGGAGCAACGCCGCCGCAACGCCAACCCAAAAACCGCGCCCACCCAAAGAAGGAGCACCGTGTCGACCGCTGGCCTCATGAACGGCAGTCAACTGGCCAACGACATCTTTGACCGCACAGCAGAACGAGCGGCAGATTTCCTGGCCCGGACCGGTGCCAAGCCATGCCTGGCCACCGTCATCGTGGGAGACGATCCCTCTTCGGTCACCTACGTGAAGATGAAGGAGAACCGAAGCCAAAAGGTTGGCATCGACTCCCGTCACACATCTCTCCCGGCGACAGCGTCGACGTTCGACGTCGTCAGCGCGATCACCCGGCTCTCCGACGATCCGATGGTGAACGGCATCCTGCTCCAGCACCCGGGCCCGCCGCAGGTCGACGAGGCCGCCGCCTTCGAGGCGATCGCTCCCGCCAAGGATGTCGACGGTGTCACCATGCACTCCTTTGCCGCCATGGCCCTCGGGCGCCCGGGCTTCGTCTCCTGCACGCCGGGAGGGATCATCCGCCTCCTGGACACCTTCGAAGTGGAACTCACGGGTCAGCATGCGGTGGTCATCGGGCGCAGCCCGATCCTGGGAAAGCCCGTCGGCATGTTGTTGCTCGGACGTGACGCCACCGTGACCTATTGCCACTCCAAGACCCGGGACCTGTCAACGATCGTTCTGACCGCAGACATCGTGGTGGCGGCGGTCGGCCGACCGAAGTTCGTGAGAGGTGAGTGGCTGAGCCCGGGCGTCGTGGTCATCGATGCCGGTTACAACCCCGGCAATGTGGGTGACGTCGATTTCGACGAAGCCGTCGAGCGGGCCAGCCTCATCACCCCGGTGCCGGGAGGGGTCGGCCCGATGACCATCGCCCTTCTGATGGAGCAGACGGTGGATGCCGCCTTCCAGCAGGCTGTCCTGTCGTGAAACCGGCCCGGACCCATGATGCGGCTGGACGAGGGCCCAGCCGCACGGGGTCTACCGAAGTGCGGCTTTCCCGCCGTCCTCCACCGCCGCGATGCACCGGTTCCGCAGCTCGGCGAGCTCCGCGTCATTGAGAGTGTGGTCGAGAGAACAGAACCGGAGCCGGTAGGCCAAGCTGCGCCGGCCGCCGCCCACCACATCGCCGCGGAACACGTCGAACAGCTCGACTGACTCCAGTTCCTCCCCGCCGGCCCGGCGAAGGATGCGCTCGACCGTGATGGCGCTCACGTCGTCGTCGACGGCGAAGGCCAGGTCAATGTCGGAGGACGGATACCGGCTGATGGGCTGGGCGAGTTCCGGCCGGCGGCGCACCCGGTCGCGATCCAGCAGAACGCCGATGTCGAGATCGAGCCATCCGACCCGGCGGGCCCGTCCGTCCCGCCCGAGCAGACCGAGGGAACCAACGATGAAGGGGTCCAGTTCACCGACCACGCCCAACTGGGTCGACGGGGTGATGGAACCGATCTCACCGGGTGGCGTCGGTGCCACGCTCACCAATCCCGCCGCCCGGTAGCTGTGCAGTACCGCGCCGGGCCTCCCGGCCGCGGTCGTCATGTCCCAGTCGTCGATGGCCAGCCCCTCGGCGATGGCTCGCCAGGCGGCCACCGCGGTCCGCGCATAATCCCCCTCGGCGCAGAACACCGCACACAGCCGTTCCGACATCTCCGCCGGAGGACCGTCACCGGGATCGGCCGGCGAGGCCTCCGGATACTGGAACACCGTCCCCACCTCGAAGAGTCGGAGGTCACCCTGACGGCGTTCAGTGTTGTAGACCACGGCGCGCACCAGGCCGGGGACCATAGAGGTGCGCAGGAACCGCTCGGAGTCCACCAGCGGGTTGGTGACTTCGATGTACGGCGGATCGACCCGGGACATGGTCTGGTCGAACTCGCTGACGAAGGTGGTGGTCCAGGCCTCGGATGCGCCGAATCCACAGAGCATGTCCTTCAGTCGCCGGCGATCTCGCTGGTACACGGTGAGGCGTCCAGGCTGGGGCCAGGCCGGCATCCGGCGCGGCAGTCGCGCATACCCGTAGGTACGGGCCACCTCCTCGGTGATGTCCGCCTCCCCCATCGCACCGGGACGGATGTCGGGTCGAAAGGTCGGAACCGTCACCGCCAGGACGCCGCCGCCGTCGGCCTCGCCGTCGGACGACACCTCCACGGAGGTGATCCCGATCGGCGACAAGAGCGCGGATATCTCGGAGGCGATGAACCCGGTGCCCAGCAGCTCGTTGACCCGGGCAGTCCGTACCGTCAGCTCCATTGGCCCCGGCACTTTTCCGCGGATGTCGATGGTCCCCGGTGCGAAAACCGCGCCGCTCCCGGCGGTCAGGGCCAGGAGCTGGCAGAAGCGATCGGCGGCCCGGTCGATGCCCACCGGATCACACCCCCGCTCATACCGGGCCGACGCCTCGGTCCGCAGCGCCAGGCGCTTCGAGGTCCGGGCGATGGCCATCGGATCGAAGTAGGCGGTCTCCAACAGCACCCGGGTGGTGCCGCTCCCGATCTCCGAGGACGCCCCGCCCATGATGCCGCCGATCCCGACCGGCGTCCCTTCGGCGTCACAGATCAGGCAGTCCTCGCCGGTGTCACCCAGACCGGGACCCGGGCGGCCGAGCTCCCGGGTCACACCGTCGAGGGTGGTGATGGTCTCACCCTTGGCCGCCTTCCGGATGATCAATCCCCCTCCACCCAGGCGATCGAGGTCGTAGGGGTGGGTGGGCTGCCCGAGCTCGAGCATCACGTAGTTGGAGGCGTCGACCACATTGTTGATGGCCCGCATCCCGGCCAGTCGCAGCCGATCGGCCAGCCAGGTCGGCGACGGACCGACTGCCACGCCGGTGATCACCCGGGCAGTGAACCGCGGGCACAACTCGGTGTCATCGACCCGGACCGAGGTGAGCGCCTCCACCGAGACCGGATCCCCCGGATCGCCGGCAGCGGCACCCGCGCCCCACACCGCGGATTGGTCAATCTCGGGAATGATGAAGGGGAGGCCCAGCCGTGCCGCCAGATCCCGGGCCACCCCGGCAATGCTCCAGGCATCCGGCCGGTTGGCCTCGACGGCGATGTCGAAGACCACATCGGGTTCGATGCCCATCGCCTCGGTGAACCGCCGGCCGGGACGGGCGCCGGCCACGCCGTTCAACACCATGATCCCCTCGGCGTCGTCGGACAGCTGGAGCTCGCGGCCCGAGCACAGCATGCCGTTGGAGGCCACACCCTTCATCTTGCGGCGGCCGATGGCGAACCCCCCGGGGAGGACCGCACCGACCGGAGCCAGCGGGACCAGGTCGCCGACGGCGAAGTTCCAGGCTCCGCACACCACCTCGACCGGTCCGTCGCCGGCGTCGACCACCACCCGGCGGATCTTGTCGGCCCCGGCAATCGGGGCGATCTCCTCAACCCGGGCCACCACCACGTCTTCGAGCCCCTCGCCGACCCGCTCGGTCTCCTCGACCACCAGTCCGAGGTCGTCAAGGGTGGCGGCCAGGTCGGCCGGTTCCCCGGCGAACGGGGCGAAGTCTCGGAGCCACGAAAGCGGTACGCGCACTACTGTCCTCTCACCATCGACGCATCAGAACTGCCGCAGGAAGCGGATGTCGTTCTCGTTCAGTGCCCGCATGTCGGCGATCTGGTGGCGCATCTGGGCACAGCGGTCGATGCCGAAGCCAAAGGCATATCCGGTCCACTGGTCGCCATCGATGCCCACCGCGTCGAATACCGCCGGGTCCACCATCCCGCATCCACCGAGCTCGATCCAACCGGTCTGGGAGCAGGTGCGGCAGCCGCTTCCGTGACAGATGGTGCAGGTCACCTCGAACTCGGCCGAGGGCTCGGTGAACGGGAAGTAGGCCGGGCGGAGCCTCGAGTGGATGTGGGGACCGAAATAGGCGGTGGTGAACACCTCGATGGTGCCGGCCAGGTCAGCGAAGGTGATCCCCTTGTCCACCACCAGACCCTCGATCTGGTGAAAGACGGGGAGGTGGGAGGCATCGGGGGTATCCCGGCGGTAGCAACGCCCGGGCATGACCGAATGGATGGGGAGACCTCCGTCGGCCACCGCGGCCTCCATCAAATGGATCTGCACCGGCGAGGTGTGGGTACGGAGCAGGGTCGACTCGGGAGCACCCAGGTTCAGATAGAAGGTGTCCCACATCCCGCGGGCCGGGTGGGCCGGCGGGATGTTCAGGGCGCCGAAGTTGTACCAGTCGGTCTCGATGTCGGGGCCCTCCGCCACCTCGAAGCCCATGCCCACGAAGACGTCCTCCAGCGCATCCCGGGTCTGGGACACCAGATGGAGATGACCCCGGACCGATGGGGCGGCGGCGGCACCCGGAATGAACTCGGACAGGTCGAGGAGGTCAGACTGCATCGCCGCCTCCATCTCCGCCAGCTGCAGTTCAGTGCGCCGGTGGTCCAGCAGCTCGTCGATGGTGGTGCGGGCCTCGTGGAGGCGCTGCCCGAGTTGTTTGCGGGCATCGGGGTCGAGCTTCCCAAGCGAGCGGTGCGCCTCGGACAACGGTGACTTCTTGCCCGCCACCTGGGTGGCGACCCGGGCGATGTCCTCGGTGGTGGTGGCCGCGGCGATGGCCGCCCGGGCGTCGGCGACCAATGCGTCGATATCCGGTGCGTCGCTCACGGTCGAGGAGCTCCGGGCTCGCTGTCTGGGTCTGTCGGGGCCGTTTCCACCTCCGGCATCGTAGAGCGCCGCTCACCGGCACCGGTTCGCCTCTGTCGCAGGGCTTCGAAGCAGAGCACCGCCGCCGACACACTCACGTTCAGCGACTCGGCCTGGCCGGCCATCGGGATCGAGACCCGGGCGTCCAATGCAGCTACCACCTCGTCGCTCAGACCCGAGGCCTCGTTGCCGAGCACGACCGCCACCCGCTGCCGCCAATCGAAGGCGGTGTAGTCAGTACCACCCCGCACCACCGTGCCCACCGTGGCGAAGCCGCGCTGGTGAAGGTCTCCGACCACTGCCCGCGCATCGCCCCCCATCACGATGGGCGTGTGGAACAACGAGCCGGCCGACGCCCGCACCGTCTTCGGGTTGGTCGGGTCCACGGTTCCGTCGCAGCACACCACCGCGTCCACCCCGGAGGCATCGGCGGTCCGGATCACCGTCCCGGCGTTGCCGGGGTCGCGGACATCGGCACACACCAGCATCATCGATGAGGAGGGCGCCACCTCCTCGATGGACGCCGGCACGAAGCCGACCACGGCCAGCACCGGTTGCGGGGTGACCGTATCGGCCACCCGCTCGACGACTCCGGGGGCCAGGTCGAAGACCCGGGCGCCACTTTCGTAGGCGCGGGCCACCACCTCAGCCACCGCCGGGTTGGACCGTCCCTCGGGGGCGACGTAGACCGACTCGACAGCGGCGCCGGCCGCCAGCGCGACGGACAGCAGCTCGGCACCCTCGACGACCAGGCGGTGCTCCGACCACCGCAGGCTGCGCTTCCGCAGCAGCTGGCGGACCCGCTTGACCCGCTGATGCGTAAAGGCCAGCCCCGGCTGGTTCAGGAAGCGGCCTCGGCGGTCGCCTGGGCGTCGGCGAGCGCCTCTTCGGCCACCTTCACCAACGAAGCGAAGGCCTCGGGAGCGGTGACGGCCAGGTCGGCGAGCACTTTGCGGTCGACTTCGACGTCGGCGGCGTGCAGCCCGGCGATGAGACGGCTATAGCTCATGCCGTTCAGGCGGGCGGCGGCATTGATCCTCTGGATCCAGAGCTTCCGGAACTCGCCCTTGCGGGCCCGGCGGTCGCGGTAGGCGTACTGCAACGAGTGCATCACCTGCTCGTTGGCGGCGCGGAACGAACGGCTCTTGTTGCCGTAGTAGCCCTGCGCCTGCTCGAGAACGGCGCGGTGGTGCTTCTTGGCGTGTACTGCGCGCTTCACTCGGGCCATGGGAACTCCTTTTCGTTGGGGGCGGTGTCGGTCGGATGGTTTTTGATCAGCCGACCGGATGAGATCCGCCGGCGGTTACTCGGGAACTTGGTGTCGGATGGAGTCGGGATCGGGGTTACCCGAGACCGACGGGGGTTCGATCGGAAGCGGGCGCTACATACCCAGCATTCGCTTGACTTGGCGTTCGTCGCCGGGAGCGAAGTCAGACTCGCGTCCCAATCGACGGGTTCGGGTGCTCGACTTCTTCTCCAGCAGATGGGATCGGAACGCCTTGCGACGGCGAAGGCGTCCGGTCCCGGTCACCTTGATCCGCTTGCGGGCTCCGCTGTCGGTCTTCATCTTCGGCATGGCGTCATCCCTCTCCTTCGATCTTCTCTTCGGCCGGAGGTTGCTCCTCTGCCGTTTCCGGTGCTGCAACTGCGGCGGTGCCCTCGGGCGGCGAGGCCCCGGCGGCCGCGTCCACCTTGGCCACCTCGACCACCGGCGCCACCTCGACCTCCGGGGCGACCGCGGGGGTCGAACCGTTGGCGTGGCTGCCACCCGACTTCGGGCCCCGGGATGCCGCCGACTGTTTCGCTCTCTTGTCCGGTGCCAGCACCATCACCATGTTGCGACCGTCGAGCCGGGGGTCCGATTCGGACTTGCCCATCCCTTCCATCTGCTCAGCAATGCGGTCGAGGATCTTCTTGCCCAGCTCGGGATGGAAGACCTCTCGCCCACGGAACATGATGGTGATCTTGACCTTGTGGCCCTCTTCGAGGAACTTGGCCACCTGCCGGGTCTTGGTGTCGAAGTCGCCCGGACCGATCTTCGGCCGGTACTTCATTTCCTTGATCCCGACGTGGACGGCCTTGCGCTTGGATTCCTTGGCCCGCTGGGCCGCATCGAACTTGAACTTCCCGTAGTCCATGATGCGGGCAACCGGCGGATTGGCCAGCGGCGCCACTTCGACCAGATCGAGGTCTTGTTCGCGGGCCAGGTTCAGCGCTTCGGCGAGTGATTTGATCCCAAGTTGTTCACCGTCGGGGTCGACCAGGCGGACCTCACGGGCGCGGATTCGGTCGTTGATCCGTGGTTCATTGGTGGTGACGGTAGCTGCTATTTCGACTGCACTCCTATCTTCGGGCCACGGACTTCCCGTAACCAACGAATAAGGAGCGGAGCTGCCACCGGAACAATTCCCAGCCAAAGCCAGCTTCCGGACCCATTGACCCGACGCACTTGCCAAACTGGCTCATGGCCGGGTGGGAGTCGTAGACCGCGCGACTCCGCTTCCTCGTCTTACAGCCTTTAGGCTACCACCGTGAGTTCTCTCTGGACACCTGATGGCGAGCGACCGATCGGGAAACCGACCAGCGGAGGGGTCCCCCCGGATCCGGCAGGCTCGGTTCCCCCCTCCGGCGGGTCCGGTGGCGCACCGCCTCCGCCCCCGAATGATGAGGAGCTGGCCGAGCAGGTCGAGGCCATGCAGCGGGAGCTGGCCAATGCTCCGGTCGAGGTGGTGGTGGCCAACCACTGCTACGGGCTCTTCGAGCTGGCGGCCGTCTACCTGTCCCAGGTCCCACCGCTCCTCCCGCAGGCGCGCCTGTCCATCGACGCGCTGGCCTGCCTGGTCGACGGGCTCAAAGGACGGCTCGGGGAGGCCGGGGAGCCCCTCAAGGAAGGACTCAGCCAGCTCCAGCTGGCCTATGTCCAGATCGACGGCGCCCAGCGGGCGGGTGAGCAGGCGGCCACTGCCGCCGGCGCCAACGGGGCATCGGAATCCTCGGCGACCAGCGATCCTGGCACCGGTGCGACCGGCGGTCCGGCCGCCGGTGGAACAGAATCCCGCACGGAGGCCGAGCCCGGCGGGTGAGTGACCTCCCAGGCAGCGGGTCCGGACCCGACCCGGCTCCCGGCCCGGCTCCCGGACCGTCCATCCTCCCGACCGCCTCGACCGCGTCGGCCGCGGCGGCCGACCAAACCGATCCACCCTCGACGGCGATTGACGCATCCCGGGTACGCAGCTTCATCGGGATTTCCATCGGGTTGGTCGGCCCTCGGGCCAACCTGGCCGTCGCCGGCGTCCTGATCACCCTGTATGTCCAGCATCGGGCATCCGGCGCGCTGGCGGTGACCTTCGCCCTGACCGCCGACCGCCTCGTCAGCTGGCTGACCTTCCCGATCATCGGACGCTTCAGCGACCGGACCCAGAGCCGGGTCGGTCGACGGACCCCGTACATGGCCGGGAGCCTCATCGTGCTGGGTGCCTCCACCTGGATGTTCACCGTCGTCCGCGGGTACTGGCTGTTGGTCCTGTTCATCGTGATAGCCGGGCAGGCCTCCGCCATCTTCACGCTGACCAACGTGGCCGTGGTTCCCGAGGTCTTCGGCCGGAGTCGCTGGCTGAAGTCGCTGGTCCTCACCACGGTGCTCGGTTCAGTGGCGGCCCTCGTCATCAAAGCGACGGTCATCACGTCCTGGAAGCAGAACGATCCGTCCACCTGGAACCTGCCGTTCCAGGTGGCGGCGGTGATCATGGTCGCAGTCGGCATCGTCGTCCTGATCATGGTCCGGGAAGCACCGGCCGCCAGCGTCGGAGCGTCCGTCGACCGAGGGAGGCGTGCCCGGCGGGTGCGGGACGAGTTGCGAGACATCCTGGCTGGGCCCAACGCCAAGGTGCTGGTGGCTGGCTCGCTGCTCTTCTACTCGGGCATCGGGTCGACGCTGTACGTTGCCATCCTCTTCTTCCAACGAGACCTCCATGCCGGAGCCAGCGCCCAGACCATTGCCGGGCTGGCCACCGGCATCCCGGTGTTCTTCATCGGCATCGGTCTCGGGATCCCGATCAGCCGGATCATGTCGAGGCGACAGCTGGCCATCGGCGCGCCACTCATTGGCGCGGTACTAGCTGGGGTGCAGTACTTCGACACCCATATCTGGCAGGCAGTGGTACTGAGCTACATCGGCGCGCCGTTCATCGGTGCCTACATCATCGTTCTGGCCCCGATGTTGCTGCAGTTACTTCCGCGCTCCGGTGGCCTCGGGGAGCGCCTCGGCGTGCTGCTCTCACCTTTCAACCTGTGTAGCGTCGCCGTCGCCTATCTGGCCGCGGCGGTGGTCGACGCCACCGGCAACTACCGACTGATCTGGCTGTTCCCGGCGGCTACCGGTCTGGCCCACGCCACGGTGAACTGCTGGCTGAAGTTTCCCCGGAAGCGAAGTTCGGACCCCGACATGCTCAAGACGCTCTGGGAATGGAGCGTCGTGCAGGCGGAGGCGCTATCGGAGACCGGCATCGTCACCGGACTCTTGGCCGCCCCGGTGCTCGGGGTGGTGACCGGCGAGGACGCCGACAGTGCCGTGATCGTCGATATGGCCCGGAAGATTCTGGGCAACCCCTACGAGGACGACGAAGAGTCGGAGTCTGATCAGGACGGCTTGGAGCCGTCGGGGTCATCACCCGACTCTGATCCTCCCGACCCCTCGGGCCGACCTTCCGACCCCTCGGGCCGGGGAGTGACCGGGGTCATCCAGGTCGGCGGCGGCCCGGTGGGCTCCGACTTGGGGATCGACCAGAAATCGGGTCCACGTACCGGGTCGGGCGCCGAGACGACCGGCTCGGGCTCGGCAACTGAGGCCTCGGGAGGATCCGTCGAGACCCCGGCGGGAGGCGTGATGCCCATGGGATCGATCGAAGGCACCCCGGTGGGTTCGGAAATCTCCCCGGACCAGGACAGCGAGTCGACAGACCAATCGGCCGGCGGTTCGGCGGGCAAGCCCTCTCGCACCTCGGCCACGGACGCTTCGAACGACTCGGAAGCCCACTCGACCGGCGACCGCTTCACCAGCGCCGACTGAGCCGTCGGCTCCGACCAGGCTTCCGGTTCCGCCACCGGCCAAGGTGCCGACTCCGGGCCCGGTTCTGTCAACAACGGATCAACGGGCTCAATGCTTGAATCCGACCATGAGGCAGGTTCGATCACCGTCCAGCGGGTTGCCTCGATGCGAGCCTCGGCCTCTTCGAGCTTCGCCTTGACCGGCTCGTCCGCCTCCACCTCGGGTGCACCCGCGGCAACCGCCCCCTCCGCGGCAACCGCCACCTCCGCGACAAGAGACACCTCCACCACAGCCTCGCTAACCTGCAGAACCGGAACCGGCTCAGGCTCAAGCGCCGGCTGCGGCTCGGCCGGGGACCTGGACGCCCCAACCTCGCCAACCTCGCCCACCTCGCCGCGCCCCGCCGGCATCCCGACCAGCGGCCGGACCGAGACCGCCTCGAGGTGACCGAGGCGACCGGTAGACACCTCGATGGCCACCAGGGTCCCGACCGCGATCTGACGGGAGCCGTCGGTGATGGCGGTGCAGTGGAACGGGAACCGCCGGGATTCCCCGTACTCCACCACGCCGAGCCCTCGGGCGTCATCGAACTCGCCGACCCGGCCGACCAGCGGCATGTGCCGAGCCGGTGGCAGGTCAACGATCCCGCTCCACGTCGTCGACACCGCGCCTACCTCAATGAACGATCTTGGACAGGGCCAGCTCGATGATGTCGGTGGCACCCCGGTCCTTCAGGGCGGGAATCAGGGTGTTGATCTCCGACTTCGGCACCACGGTCTCCACCGCGAACCCGCCCTTGCCGAACAGTTCCGAGACGGTGGGAGACCGCAGAGACGGAAGCAGGTCGATGACGCTGGTCAGCTGATCGGCGGCCACGTTGAGCTTCACCAGGACCTTGCCCCTGGCCTCCAGCGCGCCCTGCAAGAGGGTGAAGAGTTGCTCCATGGCATGGCGCTTGTCCGGGTCCTCAGCCGCGGCCCGGTTGGCGATGAGCTCGGTGTGGGAGACGAACAGGGTCTCGACGATCTTCAGCCCGGCGGCCCGGAGGGCCCGACCGGTCTCGGTGATCTCGACCACGCAGTCGGCGATGTCGGGCACCTTGGCCTCGGTGGCCCCGTAGGAGAGGCTGACCTCGGCCCGCACCCCGTGCTTCTCCAGAAACCGACGGGTCAGCTCGGGGTACTCGGTGGACACCCGCAGGGCTCCCCCCTTGCCGGTGCCCGAGGCGGCCAGATCGGTCACCGACGCCACCGGGGATTCCTTGGGCACGGCCAGCACCACCCGCACCGGGTGCGAGCTGGCCTTCGAGTACTGGAGGATGCCGAGGGTGGTGACCTCGCTCCCGCGTTCCTCCACCCAGTCCCGCCCGGTGATCCCCAGGTCGAACATCCCGTCGGCCACGTAGAGGGGGATCTCCTGCGGACGCAGGATCCGTACCTCGTCGACGCGGGGGTCGTCGATGGTCGCCCGGTAGTCCACGTCGGACGAACGGGTCACCGCCAGGTCGGCGGACGCGAACAACTCGAGGGTGGCTTTCTCCAGCGACCCCTTGGGCAGCACCATCCGCAGCATGGTCAGTCCCCCACTTCCGGGAGGGTGTCCCGACCGAGCACCCCGAGCAGGCGGATCATCTCCAGGGCCGTCACCGCCGCCTCCCGGCCCTTGTTCGACTCGTCCTCCTCCGAACGCACCAGCGCCTGGTCCACCGTGTCGGTGGTGAGGACCCCGAACACCACCGGGACGCCGGTGTCCAGCTGGACCTGCTGGATGCCGGCCGCGCACTGCCCGGCTACGAAGTCGTAGTGACCGGTGTCGCCCCGGATGACCGCCCCCAGGCAGACCACCGCGTCGACGGCGCCGGACTCGGCGAACACCTTGGCCACCAGGGGGAGCTCGAAGGCACCCGGGGCCCAGGCCACCGTGACCGTACCCAGGTCGCAGCTGGCGTTCTTCAGGGCGTCGAGCGCCCCGGTGAGCAGCCGGTCGCTGATGCCGCCGTTGAACTCGGCACAGGCGAAGGCGATCCGGGGCCCAGCACCGACCCCCAGGCCACCCACCGGGCCGCCACCATCCACCGATCTTCCCACCAGGGCCGCGACCCTCTCCTTGGTCCCCGGCACCAGCAAAGTCAGGTCGGACTCAGTCATCGAGTCCCTCCAGCAGGTGGCCCATCCGGTCCCGCTTGGTCCGGAGGTACTCGATGTTCTCCGGATTGGGGGTGGTCGGGATGTGCACCCGCTCCACGATGTCGAGGCCGAAGCCCTCGAGGCCACCGCGCTTGGTCGGGTTGTTGGTCATCAGCCGCATGGTCGTCACCCCGAGGTCCACCAGGATCTGGGCCCCGATGCCGTACTCCCGGGAGTCCTCGGGCAGCCCCAGCTCGAGGTTGGCGTCCACCGTGTCGAAGCCCTCCTCCTGGAGGCTGTAGGCGCGCAGCTTGTGGCCCAGGCCGATGCCCCGGCCCTCATGGCCGCGTAGGTAGACGATGACCCCGCTCCCGTTCTCGGCCACCGCGGCCATGGCTCCGCGGAGCTGTGGCCCGCAGTCGCAGCGGAGCGACCCGAACACGTCCCCGGTCAGGCATTCGCTGTGCACCCGCACCAGGACGTCCTCTTGGCCGTCCACCTCTCCCATCACCAGCGCGACGTGGTGCTCGCCGTCGAGGACCGACTCGAAGGCGTGGGCGGTGAACTCACCGAACTCGGTGGGGATGCGGGCACTGGCGATGCGGCGGACCAGCTTGTCCATCCGGCGCCGGTAGCGGATGAGGTCGGCGATGGAGATGAGCTCGAGGCCGTGCTTCTTGGAGAACACCTCGAGCTCGGCTAGACGGGCCATGCCCGTCTTGTCCTCGCTGACCACCTCGCAGAGCACGCCGGCCGGGGACATCCCCGCCGCCCGGGCCAGATCGATAGCCGCCTCGGTGTGGCCGGCCCGCTTCAGCACCCCGCCCGGGCGGTACCGGAGCGGGAAGATGTGGCCCGGACGGTTGAGGTCGGTGGGGCGGGTGTGGGGATCGGCCAGTGCTTTGATGGTGGCTGCCCGGTCGGAGGCGGAGATCCCGGTGGTGGTGCCGTGGCGGAAGTCCACGCTGACCGTGAAGGCGGTGCGCTGGACCTCGGTGTTGGTGGTGACCATCATCTGCAGGTCGAGCTGCTCGACCCGCTCAGGGGTCAGCGGCACACAGATGAGGCCGGAGGTGTGGGCCAGGAAGAAGGCGATCTTCTCGGGGGTGACGGCGTCGGCCGCCATGATCAGGTCGCCTTCGTTCTCGCGGTCCTCGTCGTCGACGACCACCACGATCTCGCCGCGCGACACTGCGGCTATCGCATCCTCCACCGTCGAAAAGGCCATCGACCCTCGGACTCCCTCTACACCCTGGGGGGAGAGAGTTCCACCCTCAGGTCACCCCCCAGGTTAGTGGTGGACCGTATGGTCCCCCGCCATAGCCCGTCGAGGGTGGGAGCCCCGGGGCCGGCGAACAGCGGGCGGGCGTCATCCCCACCGAACAGGGCCGGAGCCAGGTAGAGCACATAGCTGTCGACCAGGCCGGCGGAGTGGAAGGCGTGGGCCACCCCGGCGCCCCCCTCGACCAGCACCTGCAGCACCCCGCGGTTGCCCAGTTCGGTGAGCACCACGCCCAGGTCGCCGTCGAGCTCCAACGCCGGGAGGACGGCGGCGCCGGCAGGCACATGGCCGAGCACCACCCGGAGCGGCTGCTCGGACGGGGCCCGGTGGTCGGGGTCGTCGTCAGGAAGCCGGACGGTCAGGGTCGGGTTGTCGGCCCGCACCGTGCCCGCCCCCACCAGCACCGCGTCCGACCTGGCCCGCAACCGGTGGGTGTCGGCCCGGGCCGCCTCCCCGGTGATCCACTGGCTGGACCCGTCCGGTGCGGCGATCCGGCCGTCGAGGGTGGCGGCCATCTTCAGCACCACCCAAGGCCGCCCGGTCCGTCGGTGGTGAAGGTAGGGGGCGAGCTGGTCGGCCACCTGGTCGGCGGCCACCCCCACATCCACTTCCACCCCGGCCTGGCGCAGGAAGTCGATGCCCCGACCCGACACCTGGGAATCGGGATCCGCGACACCCACCACCACCCGCCGGATCCCGGCAGCCACCACCGCGTCGGTGCAGGGTGGGGTGCGGCCAAGGTGGGCGCAGGGTTCAAGGGTCACGTAGAGGGTGGCGCCTTCGGCCCGCCGCCCGGCGGCGGCGAGGGCGGTGACCTCGGCGTGCGGCCCCCCAACCGGGGCGCTGGCCCCGACGAAGGCCCCGGTCGCTCCGGCACCCCCGACTGCCGGCACCACCACCGCTCCCACCCACGGGTTGGGTGAGGTACGCCCCCGGGCCCGCTCGCCGGCGGCGATGGCCTCGAGCATCCACTCCTGGTCGGTGCGGTCGGTGCGGCCGACGTCGCGGGTCAGGACGTCCGGCTTTCCGCCGGGGTGCCCGCACCCACGGCTGCCGCCAAGATGCCGGCCATGGCCCCCACCGGGTCCTCCTGGCCGAACACCGCCGACCCGGCCACGAACACGTTGGCGCCGGCCTCGGCGACCGGGACAACCGTGTGCTCGTCGATGCCGCCGTCCACCTCGACGTCGAGCGGGTACCCGGCGGCGTCGGCCGCCCGGCGGACCTGGGCGACCTTGGGAACCACCTCGGCCATGAACGACTGGCCCCCGAAGCCGGGGAACACCGTCATGCACAGCACCAGGTCGACCAGTCCGAGGTAGGGCTCGACCGCCTCGAACGGGGTGTCGGGATTGGCGGCCAGCCCGACCCGGAGGCCCAGGTCGCGCATCTGGCCGACCAGGGCCTCGGTCTCGCCCACCTCGACGTGGACGGTGCAGCCGTCGGCCCCGGCGTCCCGGAACGGCTCGAGATAGCGGGCCGGGTCGGTGATCATCAGGTGGCAGTCGAAGAACAGGTCCGAGTGCTTGCGCAGCGAGGCCACCACCGGCGGGCCGATGGTCAGGTTGGGGACGAAGTGGCCGTCCATCACGTCGACGTGCAGCCAGTCGGTGCTGGGCTCGACCTGGCCGATCGCCTCGGCCAGCCGCCCGAAGTCAGCCGACAGGATCGACGGCGCCACACGCATCGTGGGCCGCAACGGAAGCGAAGAAGGGCTGGCCGGCATCGGGGTCGAGCCTACCAACGATGATCTCGGCGACTCCCCGAACCCCAGGTCAACCGGGCTCAGCTCCCGAGCCGCTCCCCGGCCTGGGGGCGCACCCCTCGCCGCCAGTCGGCGGCCGGCATCGGTTGCCTCCCTTCGGGCTGGACGGTGATCAACCGGAGATGGGTTCCCTCCCCGGCAGTGACCACCTCCCCGTGCAGGGCACCCGGGCTGGCGCCCTCGGGGGCCGTCGGTTCGGCGCCGTCCGACCCCGCCGGCTCGGCCCGGAGCACCCGCAGCCGCTTTCCCCGGAAGGTGGTCCAGGCCCGCCCGAGGTGGACCACCCTCCGCAACTCGACGGCGGGCCGTTCCCAGTGGAGCTGGAGCTCCTCGGGGCGGATCTTCTCCGCGTACGTCGGCTCTCCGACCTGGGGGTGTGGGGCGGGCAGGCCGGCCAATCCGTCGGCCAGGTGCCGCTCCAGCAGTCGGCTGCCGATGGCCACCAGCCGGCGACGCAGGTCCTCGACCGACTCCGACTCGTCGATGGGGGTGTCCTCCTCGGCATAGATGGCCCCGGTGTCGAGGCCCACCTCCACCGCCATCAGGCACACCCCGGTGGTGGCATCGCCGGCCAAGATGGCCCGCTCCACCGGGGCAGCTCCCCGCCAGCGCGGCAGCTGGGAGAAGTGGAGGTTGACCATCGGCAGCCGCTCGAGGACCTCGGCCGGGATGATCCGGCCGTAGGCCACCACCACCCCCAGTTCGGCCCCGGCGCCGAGCGCGTCCGGGAGCTTGTCGGTGACCGGGAGACCCAACTCGATGGCGGCGGCCTTCACCGGGCTCG
>Ga0307374_10007706_pt1 | contig 16299 bp, 21 predicted proteins | sample OX3MG_FD_202532 | JGI IMG/M metagenome (GOLD analysis project Ga0307374, IMG submission 202532) | Soil microbial communities from Risofladan, Vaasa, Finland - OX-3 | ecosystem: Environmental > Terrestrial > Soil > Coastal area > Acid sulfate soil | place: Finland: Risofladan, Vaasa | collected... | reverse complement strand
TGGGCGAGTTGTGTTGACCCGACCCGCCTACCCGTCGGCTTGCTTCTCTCGTTCCACGCGGGTCCGCCACCAGCGGAGACTCAGTTTGGCGGTAGGCAGGCGAACTCGCCGATTCAGCTTCTTCGACAAGAAGTCTGAGGCTTGATGAGCCGACCGCTGTATGAGCACCGGAACCGCAACCAAGCCGGTGAGGAAGCACCCCATAGCCCCAGGATCGCTGCTACCCGGGGGCCCCATGGCACCGGGTACCAGGCGGCGGTCAGCACAACCGCCGCAACGATGCAAGCGCAGGCGAACAGCACCAATCTGTTGGCTCGCTCCACCGAACGGGCCGCCTCGACGCCGATGAGTTCAATGAGCGGGGCCTTCCGGCGCGAGAAGTACCTGGGGTTACTCACTACCTCTCGCATTCTCCAACAGCGCGCCTCATCAGGACCCGAGCTGTTACGGCCTCGCGGCGTCGGTGCGTGGCCCCAGCGTCGGCGTGCCTTCGTCGTGGGCAGCTTCGCGCATCCTGACCTGTACGGCGCGGCAGTCACTCGAGACTTGGGTGGCTAAGATCAGAAAACGATCCGATTGTCGATCACGAAGCTCATGACCGATAGCCCAAGCAGCGCGGCCACATACCAGCCCAGAAACATTCCGACGCGCGTCCCATTCAGTCGCCGTCGCCAGCCCTGCCATCTGCCGGTCAGGGGCTCCAGCCCATCGGCAACCACAGCCACCACAAGCGCTTCCGGGATCAAGAGAACGGGCGCGTACGCGGCGCCAACCACCCCAAGCCCTCCGACAAGCGTCGCCAAAACCAGAAGCCAGAAGACACGCGGAGACAGCCGAAGGCGCCCGATCGCATATGTATCGGGCACACCCACGTTGCTCCCCCAGGGTCGAAGATCCCTGATCTTCTTGCTCCTCACGAGAAGCGTGACGGCGGCGGGTCCGCCGACCGTCGTTTCAGCTTGCCGATCGCGCCAAACGGACAACCACGAGCTTGTTTGAGTTTCTTTCGAGCGCCGGAGGCGGTGTCTTGCGTCGGACCGGCGGTTCGTAGACGGCCGACGGCGTCGACAGCCGCCATTCCAGGCATGGGTGGCTCCCTGGGCAGGCACGGTCCTGCTACGACGATGAGTAGGGTCCGTGGTCTTGGGTATGATCGTGTTGCAGAAATGGTTGTAGAATTGGTTAGGGACCGCGAGATCTACCCGAACGCGCCTCTCCGGCTGGTGACGGCGGAGGCGCGATACCCGGCTTCGGCTCGCTTCGCTCGCGCCACCCTCGCGGATATCGGCGCGGCCATAGGTGACGCGTTTCCGATTGTCGAGGCTATCCCGCCTGGGGTCACCGTCAATCTTTCTCTTACTGGACCGGCGTCGGCTGCCCCAAGCCAGCCCGGCTACCAATTCTTCAATCGGGAGCGGACGTCCTCAATCACAATCATGGCCAACCGATTGGCCGTTGACACGACGGCCTATACCCGCTGGGAGGAGTTTCGAGAGATCCTGCGGCGAGCGGTGGAGGCTGTGGAACAGTTTTCTGGCGACTTGGTAGGAGTCGAGCGCATTGGGCTGCGCTACATGGACGAGGTGCGGCTCCCTGAGCATGCAACCCTAACGATTCAAGAGTGGAGGCCATACATCTCTGAGGACCTGCTGCCTGCCGCTGTGGTGCGCGAAGGCAGCACGGCCAGGACATTCATGTGTCTGATAACGCTGGCGACAGGCGACGAGTCGGAGTTGACGCTCCGATACGGACCGATGGATGGAAACATCATTGGCGAAGGACCGCTTCGCCTGCCGCGTGGCCTGCGCGCCGACAGCTTCTTCCTAATCGACATTGACAGTTACTGGGCGACGCAACAGCCGCACGAGCACGGTGCTGGCGACGTGTTGAGAATTGCTGATCACCTGCATGAGCCGGTCAGAATGGCTTTCGAAACGTCAATCACCGACCGACTCCGGGTAGAAGTGCTGCGAAAGGAGCCGTCATGACTGACCTGGCCGTCGGATACCTGCTTCAAGAAGATCAGGGGACGCAGTCGGCCATAGGCCGCACGGTCCCATCGCCGATCCCGCTCCAGACACTCCCAACGTTCGCATTCAGGTTCGCGAGTCTTCGCAGGGATGCTTCCGCCCTCACCTCACAGATCGGTACCGATCATCGGGAGACAGAAGAGCTCACCCTCGAGCACCTCTCAGCGGCGTACCGGCGTGACTCCGTAGTGGAGGTCTTGAACAAGCTTTCCTGCGGTTGGGGTGTCGGCTGGAGTGACATTGCTCGAGTTGTCGGCGTGAGCGTGCAGGCGGTGCGCAAGTGGCGCCAAGGTGCGCCAACCAGCCCCGATCACTGTGTGAGCCTTTCGAGATTTGCTGCGCTGCTCGAGCGCTTGGAGAACCACGGGATCAAAGAGCCAGCCAACTGGCTTGAGCTGCCGGTTGTACCTGGCTACACACCGCGACATATCGATCTCTACGTCGCGGGCTGCACGGGAGTGCTTCTTGACCTGGCTCAGGGCCTCTTGGATTCTGCCGCCGCTCTCGGCGAGTGCGCCCCGGACTGGCGGAATTCGCTCGTTCGGGAGCACGAGACATTCGAGGCCGAGGACGGCAACCTGGCAATCCGGCGTCGACGAGGATGATTCCCCTTGCCGGATCTCGAATCGCCACAATACCCTGATCGGCTATACCGATATCGAGGAAGCCCGGTCGACAGCCTGCGGCCTGTCATGCAGGGCGACGTATTCGAAGGGGTGAGGGTCGCCGGCTTCCAAGAGCTATCGCTTGCAATCGTAATCAGCCATCCGTGCTCAATGCGCACCACTTACGGCCGTCTCAAGGAAAGGCTGCTGATGGCGCGAGTCCAAGAGGGCCGGCCAGTCCCGATACCGTGGCGCGGGCATTTCGGAATCATGCCGCTGCCTGAGCTCATGGAGAATGAACGCCCGTACTATGCAGACTTCGAGGAGCTGGGCACAGTAGCAAGCGACGACCTGCGAGTCACTCGCCGAATTGCCGTCCTCGACGACTTGGGTTGCAGTCTGCTCCAACAGCGCTTCACAAACTCTGTATCGCGATACGTCGTGGAAGCTGCTGCTTTCTTTGAGCAGTCAGCGCCGCAGCTGGCGGAGGCGGAGATTCTCGAAGACTGGCTCGAAGCCGCGCTCCCAGCGATGAGCGACCACCAGGAGTGGCGGGACCGATACAACGATGAGGTGTGCGAATGCGACGCGTACCTGAACGAGCATCGGGAGGGGTTGAAGCGACCGGAGCAGCGGGCTGCCGTCCGACGGGCTGCCCAAGCCGAGATCAAACGCCGGTGGGGAGAAAAGAGCTGATGGCGATGGCTGGGTAAGCGCGACTCCCTATTACACCGCGGCGCAGATCACGGCGGTCCGTCACCTCCGGACACCCAAGACGTCGGGGACCTTCCTCTCACGGAGCGCCATGGATACCGACCCCTTCTACGAGCACACCGAAGTCCTCGCCCCCGAGGACATCGCCGACGGCATCGCCTACACAGTCACCCGCCCCCGCCACACCGCCATCGGCGAACTGTGGATCACGCCCACCGACCAGGTCTGACCGCATCCGCATAGAAGGGTGCTGCCGAGGCGATCGCGGTCGCTCGCCGCGCTGGAATGTCAATCGACCTTTACGGCGACGCCTACGACGGCGGCTACGCCGAACGGGAAGTGAATATCGCAGGCGGCCAGCCCGGAGTGATCGTCCATCGCGCGGTTCCGAGGACCGTGCTCTGGGGTGTCATGGCCGGTGCAGCGGCAGTGCTGTGCCCGGCGGGCTGGGACGAGCCGTTCGGTCTGGTTGCCGCTGAAGCGCAAGCGTGCGCGACCCCAGTCGTCGCGTTCCGGCGCGGTGGCCTCGAGGAGGTCGTCGTCGACGGCGTCACCGGGTTCCTTGTCCCTCCAGGCGATACTGTCGCCGCGGCTGCGACGCTCAGCCGTCTCGACTGCATCGAGCGCACCGCCTGTCGGCGACACGCGGAGGCGCATCTCGACATCGAATCGGTGCTCGACGCACACGAGCGGGTCTACCAAGGCTTGCTCCGTCCGGGGGCTGCAGCCGCACGTGGCTGAGCGCGAACACTGGCTCGCAGGTCGGGTCGCTGTCATCACCGGCGCCAGCAGCGGGATCGGCCGAGCTACCGCCGAAGCGATCGCACGCGAGGGCGGGCACGCCATCGTTGCCGCAAGAGGGGTCGCCGCCCTCGACGCAACCGTGGCAACGATTCGCGACTCCGGCGGTCAGGCAACCGCCGTGCCTACCGATGTCTGCGACGCGAGCGCGGTTAAAGAGCTATTCAGCATCGCCGAGAACATCGTGCCTCCCGCGGCCCTGGTATGCGCTGCCGCCACCCTGGAGCGCGAGACAGCCCCTTCAGCATCGCCAGCGGCGCGAACGTTCCCCTCTTCTCGAATGTTTGACGAGACCGACATCCGTCCTGAGTTCGGGGGAGCCAGATTCTTGTACTCAACTGCCGTCGTAAGTTGATGCTTAGCCTCGAATTCGAGCGACGTCGGGATACTCAGGGACGCAAAAGGCGGAGATCCAACAAAGGAGGGTTCACCATGGAAGCGGATGCTGGCGAGACACCAAGAGCGCAGGCTCACCATGTCGCTGATTCGCTGGTCGAGGTCGACCTGGCCACAGAATTGGCGGCCCTGCGAGCCAGTGACTCGTACCAAGCAGCAGACCACGGCGCCAAGACGATCGCCAAGCAGCCCGGCGTCCGCGTTGTGCTGATCGCCCTCAAGCCCGGAGGGCACATGCACGAGCACCACGCTGACTGGGCAATCACCGTGCAGGGAGTCCACGGCCACGTGGAATTCAAAGTGGCCGACCGAACGGTCGCGTTGGCACCCGGGCGCCTGCTGACCATTGCGGCTGGCATGCCGCACCACGTCATGGGCATCGACGAGAGTGCGGTGCTCTTGACCATCGGTGGAGCACGTCGCGTTGGGCGATCACCGCGCGAGCGAGATGGGCGCGCACCAGCGGGGTGTCGAACGGTGGGAGCGCCGCGCCCATGGCACTCTCGATCTCATCCTCCTCCGCATCCGCCATCACCCGCGCAAGGCGCTGCAGTTCTGGGGTGAAGATCGCCGGCAGCGGGGCCACCAGCGCGAGGTCGTGCTCGGGAAGCTCAAGCATCTCATCGAACACTGCAACGAACTCTTCGCGCTCAGAATTGGCCAGCGACCGGAGCGCCTCGCGGCTCTGCACGGCGAGGAAGGCTCGGGCAAGCGCAGCCTCGGACGGCCCGCGCCGTTCGCCGCAACACCGCTTGGTCTTGATCCCGCTGCCGCAGGGACAGGGCTGATTCCGGTCCGTTTTGACCACGCGCGCCGCCTCCACCGTGTGGCCAACTCGGGAGCACAGCGTACACCTGTTCCATCGCCCTCCGGACGCTCACGAAACCGGGTTTTTCCCGCGTTGACGTCGGGGCACGCCGATGGTGTTCCGCGAAGGGGTGGTTGGTGATCCTCGGTCCCGAGTTTCACTCTGGATCTTCAGCTGAGGGCCACCAACCGGTCGACGTTGTGGGCCAGGACCCCGAATCCGGTCCAGATGGTGGCTCCGGTGTGTCCCTTCAGGCGGGTTCTTCGGAGCCCGTATTCTCGCTTCAGGCAACTGATTCGTCCTTCCGCACCAGCTCGCCATCGGTACCTGCGGCGCCAGTTTCGAGTCCACTCCACCGGATCGGCTCGTCCTTTGCGCGGAATCACCTTGTCCGTGATGCCTCGTTGGACAAGGGCGGCGTCGCCCACGGCGTCGCCGTAGCCGCGGTCGGCGGCGACGCTCGTGACTCTCATCCCCGTCGCCTGGGCAGCGGCGACCGCCGCTTCCAGAGTCTGGGCGTCGGCAGGGTTGCCCTTGTACACCTGATGCGCAACCACGAACCCCTCGGGTGTGTCGGCGATCGACACCTTGTATCCGAACTCGGTGAGCTTCTGTGGCTTGCCGCGTCGGATCGGGCGGGCGTCGGTGTCACTCAGCGAGATCAGCCGGTCCGGGATCACCGTCTCGCCGGCGAGGCGGCGAGTGGTCTGCACGATGACCCGCTCCGCCGTGGCGAGAGTGTCGGCGAGCAGGCGCACGAGGGCAACACCCTTGCGTGGACTTGCCCGCAACGTCCGCTGGCAGTTGCCCAGCACCCGCGTGGCTTCTCTCAGGGTGGCTCGGCTCAGGTTGCGGAGCTCCGCGGTGCACTTCTCCACGGCCGCGCGAGAACCCGACCGCCCGAGCGCGTGCGACACCCTGCGCACCACTTTGCTCGCTCGACGACGGCGATCGCGGAAGCGCGTCCGGGGTGCCAGACCAACAGCCTTGACCTTGCTCACCAGGCGGCCGATCTTGCTGATCGCGTGCGCGCAGAGGCCCGAATCGGTGGGGTAGCGAACGTCGGCGTCCATCGCCGTGGTGTCGACGCGCAGACGCCGGCTGCGCAACACTCGTCGCTCAACCGCGGTGCGCAGCAGCGTTGCATTGAGCTCATCGATCGTCTCGCTGCCACACCGTTTGGTCAGCTTGAGCAGGGTCGTGGAGTGCGGCACCGGCTCGTCGAGGCGAATCCGGCAAAAGCGCCGCCAGGAGAGCGAGTCCGCCACCTCCTTGACCAGAGTCTCGTAGCCGAGGCTGTACCGATGCTTGAGGTACATCAACCGCAAGTACGTCTCCATGGGAATGGTCGGCCGCCCCTCGTTGCACGCCAGCCGCTTGCTGAACGGCTCGAGGAACCGGTCGTCGTCGAGCAACCTGTCGATCGCCGTCAATTCTTCGGAGAGCACCCGGACCTCGGGAGGCAGGAACTCCTCCCACAGCGTGCCCTGGCCATCACGCAAGCGCAACATGATCGTCCTCTGCAACAGCGGATGCGTCAGGGTGATCGTATTAAATTCCGGGTCCGCCCGGGGCCTTCGTGCCCTCGTTTTTCAGGGGGAAGTAGCTAGATCCCATAGGTTGTTGTCAAGCGGATCCGGCGCTGCCATGCGCCGGGTCGAAGTCCTTGCCACCGCGCCACACGCCCCAGACGATCGCCAGCGCCTTGCTCATGCAGTGACCGAGAGAGTTCATCGCCGACTTGCCCGCGGCACGTTTGCGAGCGTAGTGGGCGCGGAGGATCGGGTTGTGCTGCACGCCGACCATGGCCATCCGGTATGTGGCCGCGCGCAGGTAGGCGTTGCCGGTCTTGGCCATGGTCCAACTGGTCTCGGGGTTCGCACCTTTGGTGCCCGAGCTCTGTTCTTTGGGATGTACGCCCGCATAGGCGAGCAGCTGGTCGACATCGCTGAAACGCCAGATGTCACCGATCTCGGCCATCAGCGTGGCCGCAGTCGACGGTCCCACTCCAGGAATCGAGAGCAGTCGGTGTGCGACCTCGCCGTCGAGCAGGGAGGCGACACGAGTGTCGGCGCTGCCAATCTGCTGGTCGAGCAGATCGTGTTGGGCGATCAGCAAACGCATCTCGAACCCCACCTGCTGCTCGAGTTCCGGCGCCGCCACCGAGGTCTGCGCCAACTGCTTGAGCTGACCGGCCTTGAGCGGTCCGATGGTACGCCCACCGCTGCCCGGGCGCTTGAACCGAGCCAGTCGGTCCTGGTGCATACGCGCCACGGCCGCGGCGGTCGGCGCGTGGCGGAGCACCGCCAGGGCGCTGACGCAGGTGGGGGTCGTCCCAGACCTCGCGCAGCTCCGGGAACCCGATGTCCACCAAGCGCTGAATGCGCTGGCAGACCTGCGCCTGCTCCCGGACCAGGCGCATCGCGAACCGTGCCGCCTGCTTGAGCTCGGCCCCCACCAGGGGCTCGCTGATCCTCGGCTGGTCGCGCGTTCCCAACGCCGCAAGTGTGCGCGCGTCGGCCGGGTCGCTCTTGCTCCGTTGCAGCCGGCTCTTGGCAAAGTACTTGGCCTCCAAAGGGTTCACCACCGCCACCGGGTACCCCTGCCGGCGCAGATGGCTGGCCAGGTTGAACCAGTAATGGCCACTCGACTCCATCACCACCACGTCGATCGGCGCTCCCTGCTTCACCATCCACGCGTCCAGTTCAGCGAAGCCGCCGCGCTTGGTAGTGATGTTGAGCACCTTCCGCTCCGCCTCGCGCTCACCCTGGCGACACACCGCCGCCGCGCACTTGTATGCCCCTACGTCGATTCCCACCGCCAGGCTCATACGCACCTCCTGTGTCGGTTGCGACCTCAGGGGTCCTCGCCTTGCTTCGCCACCGCGTTGGCTGACGCTCCATCACCGCACTGCCGTCGGATCCCAATCACCGCTCGAAGACGAAGCACGAGGGCCGGTCTCTAGCTGCATCGGTCGTGCGCCGGATAGCCTGGCGCCGGTCTCCCCGGCGAGGTCAGTTTCTGTGCGATTCTGACCCCGCAGGAGATATATCAGCCTTAGGATCCTGGAAGTCCAGCGTCGGAACAATTGCGCTCTCGCCGCTGACCGGCAGCTGATCGTAGACGACCTGGTCACCCAGCCTGCGCACGCCCTCGGTGAGCCGGTGCTCGCGCAGTGATGCGTCGTGCATGACATGGCGGATACCGAAGCCGTGGACCAGCATCAGGTAGTCGCTCAGAAGGCGGCGGTGGCAGCGCCACCACAAGGACTCGGAACACATCACGGTGACGACCGCGACAGCCGCCAACTTCCGGAGCTCGTCGGCGCCGGCCACGAATTCGTGGGTCAACATGTAATCGGCGTATCCCCTGAACGCCGGGTGGCGCAGTGCGGTGTTCGGCGACTCCGGAGAGGGCTTGCGGAAGCCGCCTAGGGCGCGCTCCCACTGGTAGCTGATGCCTGCCGTCGGAAGCCATCGCTCCATCTCGACGCGACCGAACTGCGGGTTATGCCGGCTGCCGGGCGCGGAGCGAATGTCGATAAGGCGAGCCGCTCCGGCACTATCGAGCAAGCGGACGAACTCCTCCGCGGATATGGTGCCGTGACCGATGGTTAGCAGGCGTATCCGTTCATCGTAGACGCGACAACACCTTCGCTTCGGTATCGCCCTTGGACTGGTGCGCATGTCTTCGTTTGACTCGTCACGCGAACACATCGGAGACCATCAGCGACGCGGCCATGCGTTTATCCGCCGTCGCTCTTTCGAAACGGGTGCGGGCACAGACACACGGGACGGGGGTCTTCCGTCCGTTTGCGCTGATCGGTGACGGCAGGACCGGCGTCGAAGGACATCAGGTTGCTGCGCTTGATATGGCGAGCGGGCTGCGTGGACCTATGTGTCATTGGGCTTCCCCCACCCTCAACCCGGTTCCACCACAAGAGGTGTCTGAGGTGACAGACGAACTGGTCGACCGCGTCATCCGCCGCCAGGGCTGGCTCGATCCACTCGCTGCCGTGGTTCAGCGAGCTGTCGGCAAGGTGTACGGCATCCTGGGCACTCCGGATGCCGCAATCCGAAGCGCAATGCACGGCACCCGGATCGCGGGTCACGCTCTACACCCCGCGTTGACAGATCTTCCGGTCGGGGCGTGGATCGCGGGGGTGGTGTTCGATTTCGTCGCTCATTTCACCACAGCCCGCCAAATCCGGCACGCTCATATCCATCGAGTGCGGCACGTATACAGGCATCGCGGACTGTATGTGCGAGGCGTGGGTCTCGTCTGCCGGCGCATTCAGTACCGCGTGCCCCGCAGTCACGTTTTGATCATCCGCACACACGGGCTGTGACGTGCACGGGGAGAGTCTGCGTCACAGGCACGTCGGTCACGGAAGCAACAACGCGAGCACGGTCGTTCCGGCGGGAAACACGCTCAGGCCAGCGGGGAGGACCGCCAGCGCGTCGGCAGCGCCAAGGCCGTGCATCGCCGCCGAACCCTGACCGCCGCTCGACCAGGCGATCGTGCTCTGCTCGCCAAAGTCGAGGCGCACCCTGGCATAGGTTTCGAGATGAGCCGGCTTCTCGAAACGCTCACCGAGCACCACGGCGAACGCCAGCGGTAGGACCCGCCTCGCTCCCTGCATGTGCATGATCGCCGCTCGCGCGAACAGCAAGAAGGCGATCGCGCTGCTCACGGGATTACCAGGCAACCCGAGAACGGGGGTCGAAGCCACGCGGCCGATCAGCAGCGGTTTACCCGGGCGCATGGCGACGGTCCGTACATGCACCGCGCCGAGTGCAGCGACGGCGTCGCGCACGTGGTCGTGGCGGCTCATGCTCACCCCTGCGGCGCTGACGATCAGGTCGGCGGTGGCGGCCGCGGTCTCGAGGGCACGCTCCACGGCTGGGCGTTGGTCACCGACGCAGCCGATCACCACAGGGATCCCGCCTGCTTCGAGCACGGCAGCGGCCAGCATGGGGCTGTTGATATCGGTCACCTGGTACGGCTCCGGCACCACTCCTGGGCTCACCAGCTCGTCCCCATTGCTCAGGAGCGCCACGCGCGGGCGCCTCCCCACGGAGACATGTGCCATCCCGGCCGCGGCGCACACACCGATGTCCACGCTGCGCAGGCGATGCCCTTCGGACAGGAGCACCGAACCGGCCGGACCGTCCTCACCCCGGCGGCGAATATGCTTCCCCAATAACGGTTCGGCAAGGAACTCGACGGACTGGCCAATGCGCCGCGTCAACTCGACAGGGATGACACTGTCGGCACCGGGTGGTATCGGCGCACCGGTCGCGATCACGGTCGCGGTGCCCGGCCTGTGATCCGACGCGGGACGGCCGGCACTACTCTCCCCTCCCAGGGGCAGGAGCACGGGCGCTGAGGGGGATGCGTCGGCGACGTCCGCGGCGAGCAGCGCGTAACCGTCCATTGCGGAGTTGTCCAACCCGGGCAGGTCGGTGCCGGCGCGCACGTCCGCGGCGAGGACGCGTCCCAGCGCAGCTGCGAGCGGGACGGTCTCAGCCCCTGTGGCGCGCAGATGAGCCAGCAGCACGCTTCGGGCTTCGTCGACGCCGAGCAACGTGGCCGAGGGGGAGGCGCTTACCACTGCGCCATCATCCGCCCATGGCCGCGATTGATGGCGCGGAGGATCGGGCCGGCCTGCGTGAACCTTGCCGGCCTGGTGCTGTGTGCTGGCGCGAGCCGGCGTATGGGCTCCGATCAGGCCCTGCTTCAGTACGAGCGTAGGCTGGTGGGTCGCGCGGTGCGCCGGCTCGGCGAGGTCACGCGGTGCGCCGGCTCGGCTCGCGCAGTCGGTGTTCCTGGCGCGCGGTGGACGGACGCTGCCAGCGCAGGGATGCACCGCGGTAGACGACGCCGCGAACGCCCGTGGACCACTTGGCGGTGTCGAGTGAGGACTGCATCGCAGTCCATGCACGTTGCTGGCATCGGTGACGGTTGCCATGCTCCTGATTCGACGTCGAGCTGCTTACTGCCAAGGTCGCGCTCCGGGCGGGGAAGATGCGCTCGTGCCGTGCTCGCCGGCTGAGCTCGAGCGGCTGCGTGTGCCATGCGCATCTCACCGCGCTGCCAGCCATGGAGCGCAGCAGGGACGGCGCGGATGCGTGACCTGCCCGACCGGGTGCGGGTGTGGTGCCGGTGCGCGGAAGGCGCATCGGCAGACAGCCGGGCGCGGGGTTCGCCCCGCCTCAAAGACCCGCGACGAACCTCATCAAGCTGAGGCATCCTCCGCCAGCACCCGCTTGACCGCCTGCTCCACCTCGGCGATCGCGGCTGCCTCGTCGGCGCCGGCTGCAACTCGGTTGGCGACGTACCGCCCCGCCACGTAGGTGCTCAGCGGTGCGTTCAGCCGCTCGCTGCCGTGCGCCACGTCGCGCGCAATGCGAAGCAGCACGCCCACGGTCGCAGGGTCGAGCGGGATCGCGGTCTGCTCATCGTCTGCAAGCTCGCGAATCAGACGCGCCAGCCAGGCGCGCAGGTCATTCATGGTCGGCTGATCTCCGCAGAATCCGTCGCCGCCCTCGGATGCACCAGGACATTCTCAGCCCGGGATCCTGCATGTGCAAGCAGGCCGTGCAGTGCCACCCGTAACCTCTCGTCTGGCGCTGAACAGCTTTTCGGCGAGCGCTCGCGGATACGTGGAGACTATGGACCCAGAGAGTGATGCCGTGACCATGGTGGCCCGCGTGGCCCGGGCGGTCCCTCCGGCCTCGGGTGCCGTCGTGATGGGTACGGGAATCGTCTCCATCGATCTCTTCAACGGCGGTCACCACGCCCTGTCGCTGGCGCCGCTGGTGGTCGCCGCGTGCGCCTGGCTGCTTCTCGGCCTGCTGCTCGGCGGCCGCTTTCGGTTCGACCGTGGACGCTTCGAGCGCGAGGCCACCTCGCCCGCCGCGCTCACCGGCGTCGCCGGGACCGCGGTCCTCGGCACTCGGCTGTCGCTCCTGGGATGGCAGTGGGCGGGGGTCAGCCTGCTGATCATCGCCACCGTGCTCTGGGGGGGGTTGCTCCGGAGCGTCCTCCGCCACTGGATGGCACCCACGGTGGGCGCGTCCTTCGTGCTCGTCGTCTCGACCGAATCACTCGCGGTGCTCGCCGCCACACTCGGAATGTCGGAGCACGCCGCATGGCTGATCGTCGTTGCGCTCGTCCCGCTGACGCTGGGCCTCCCCTTCTACGTCTTCGTCGCCGCGCGGTTTGATGCGGGTCAGCTCATCCGCGGCCGTGGGGATCACTGGGTTGCCGGTGGTGCGTTGGCGATCTCCGCCCTCGCCTGCGCTCGCGTCACCCAGGGTGCCGAAACGCTCGCCGTGCTGGGGCCAGCGCACGAGGCGCTGAAAGTGGCCACGCTGGTCGTGTGGGTGGCGGCCATGTGCTGGCTTCCGGTCCTGGTGGTCGTCGAGTTCGTCGCTCCGCGCCTGGCCTACGACGTCCGGCGCTGGTCAACCGTGTTCCCTGTGGGTATGTATGCCGCGTGCAGCTTCGCCGCGGGCACCGTCCTGGGCACGTCGCCGATCGTCGCCTTCGCCCGCATCTGGAGCTGGATCGCCTTCGCGGTCTGGCTGGTCGTCTTCGCCGCGATGCTCTGGCAGACCGTGCCGTTGCTCAGAGCAACGCCGACCCCGTGATCACCACGCGCCTGTCGGATCAGGGACCGCTCCGCGGCCGTCCGACCGGCACAGCGCTTCGATACAGAATCTGGGCGCGGCCGAGGAAGGTGAGCGGGATGCTCCACGCATGCACCAACCGGCTGAACGGCCAGAGCGCGAACAAGAACCAGGCACTGATCGCGTGCAGTTGGAAGACGAGTGGCGCCGTCGTCATCAGGCTCGTCTGCGGATCGAACGTGAAGATGCCGCGGAACCACACGGCCACCGTGCTGCGATAGTCGTAGCCGCCCTGGAGGAGGTTGATGCCGAACGTCTCCCAGATACCGAGCGCAATCACCACGAAGAGCAGTCCGAACGTGAGCACGTCGACGCGGGTCGTTGTGACGCGCACGCGCGCGACCGCGAGGCGCCGGTACGCCAGAATCAGCAGCCCGGCGATGACCGCGGCCCACGCCACAGTCCCGGCAGAGACGGAGACGAGGTGATACGCAGTCTCCGAGATGCCGATGCGCTGGGTAAGACTGGCGGGGATGAGGATACCGAGCACGTGCCCGCCGATGGCGGCGAGCGCGCCGTAGTGGAACAACGGGTTGCCCCAGCGCAGGAGCCGGTTCTCGAGGAGCTGTGTCGAGCGCGACGTCCAGCCGAATTGATCGTGGCGGTAGCGCCAGATGTGGCCGGCAACAAACACAGTGATGGATACATACGGGAGGACCACCCAGAGGATGAAAGCCCCACCGCTCATCGACGCAATTCCCCCGGCACGAGGGGCATCACGTCGGGTGGCGCAAACGGCTCGAGTCCGACCGTCTCCATCGGCGGACCGTCCTTGGCGATCTGCCGCGCTTGCGCTTCCTGCTCCGGCGTCACCGGACCAAGCAGCGAGCACACTGTGGCGATCACAGCTTCGTACTGGCTCCGCTCCTCATGGAGCGCCGCTCGAAGCAGCTCAAGCGGCACTCGATGTTCAGAGAGGAGCGCCTCGCCGTCAGGGTCCATCGCGGCGTAGTCGAGCATGACCGGGAGAAAGTCAGGGAGCTCAGCGTCGCTGAGCGTGAGTCCGTGCGCCCTATAACGACGCTTGAGCCGGAGCAACGCCATGCCGCGCTCCCGACGGTCGCCGAAGAGACAGTACGTGAGGTGGAGCGAACATCGACGCCCCAGGTCGAACGTGTCGACATATTCCGACTGGAGCTCGTAGACCGGCGTGTCTCGCCACCACGACAGGAATTCGATCAGCGGGGCCTGCTCGGGCAGCGATGCCCACGATTCGCCCACTGCTGCCACGATATCGTCGCGAGCATCGAGGACCTCGCCGTCCGGATACTGCAGCAACAGCGCGAGCAAACCAGTGTCACTCACGGCACATCTCCGGTGGATCCGCGAACCTTGAGCAGGAGGCCACCAGCGAACCCGTCGGCGGTGCGACGCACCGGCGGGAGCTGCCCACCGGGCACCTGCCCGAGCATGAAGTGAGCGTTCGGGCTCTGGGTGGGGACCGGCGTGGACTCCGACTCCGGGTAGCCGTGCTGGCCGACCGGACAGCCGCCATCGTGTCCCTCGAGCCGTGCGGCCACTTCACGATGGGCTGGCGGGATAACGTAGCGGTCCTCGTAGCGCGCGATGGCGAGCAGCCGGTACATCTCCTCGATGTCCGTGGCCGTCATGCCCACCGACGCCGCTACCCGGGGGTCAGCGCCGTCGCCGAACTCGAGGCCACGCATATGCACCCGCATCGCCGCAAGCCGGCGCAGCACGGCGCGAATCACATCGTCGTCTCCCGCCGCCAGCATGTTGCTGAGATAGCGGATGGGGATGCGCATGTTCTCGACCGCGGCGAAGACATTATCCGGATCGGCCCCCGCGTCGTCACCAACGGCATGGAGCACCGGCGACAGCGGTGGGACATACCACACCATCGGCAGGGTCCGGTATTCCGGATGGAGGGGAAGCGCGATCTCGTAGCGCATCGCGAGCGCGTAGACCGGGGAGTTCCGCGCCGCCTCCACCCAGTCGTCCGCAATGCCGTCGCGCCGCGCCTGGTCGCGGACAGCAGCGTCCTCGGGGTCGAGGAACAGGGAACGCTGCGCACGGAGCAGCTCCTGAGGATCTCGGACCGAGGCCGCCTCGCGAACGCGATCGGCGTCGTACAGGACGAGGCCGATGTAGCGGATCCGCCCGACGCACGTCTCGGCGCAGATCGTCGGCTCGCCGTTTTCAATGCGCGGGTAGCAGAACGTGCACTTCTCGGCCTTGCCGGTGACGTGGTTGAAGTACACCTTCTTGTACGGGCAGCCTGAGACGCACATCCGCCAACCGCGGCACTGGTCCTGGTCAACAAGGACGATGCCGTCCTCTTCCCGCTTGTACATCGCCCCGCTTGGACACGAGGCGACGCACGAAGGATTCAGGCAGTGCTCGCAGATGCGAGGGAGGTACATCATGAAAGCGCGCTCATACTCCAGTCGCGCGCCTTCTTCGACCTGATGCCAGTTTGGATCCTGGGGCACCGTCTCCGGGGAGCCGGCGAGGTCATCCTCCCAGTTGGGGCCCCACTTGATCTCGGTCGGCCGACCGGTCAGCTGCGAGTAGGGCCTCGCCGCCGGCTGATGGCGCGAGCGGGGTGCATTGGTGAGGGTCAGGTAGTCGTAGGTCCACGGCTCGTAGTAGTCGTCGATCGTTGGCAGGTCCGGGTTGGAGAAGAGGGTCAGCAGCTTGCGGATGCGTCCGCCGGCGCGCAGCTTGAGTCGACCGGTGCGGGTCAACTGCCATCCCCCCTTCCAGTGCTCGTTGTCCTCCCACCGCTTCGGATAGCCGATTCCGGGTTTGGTCTCCACGTCGTTGAACCACATGTATTCGGCGCCCGCCCTGTTGGTCCACACGTTCTTGCACGTGACGCTGCAGGTGTGACAGCCGATGCATTTGTCGAGGTTCATCACCATGGCGATCTGGGCTCGAATGCGCATCAGTATTCGACCTTCGTGCGTCGCTTGCGAACCACCGTGAGGCCATCACGCTGCGATCCACACGGACCGTAGTAATTGAAGCCGTAGGACAACTGCGCGTAGCCACCGATGAGGTGGGTTGGCTTCATGCGGATGCGCGTCAGCGAGTTGTCAGTACCCCCGCGCGTTCCGGACACCTCCGAGATCGGGACGTTCACATGCCGGTCCTGGGCGTGGTACATCAGGCACATCCCCCTGGGCAGGCGATGCGACACCACCGCCCGGGTGACGATCACGCCATGGCGGTTGTACGCCTCGATCCAGTCGTTGTCGCGCACCCCGATGAGCTCCGCGTCGGCGGGA
>Ga0307374_10007704_pt1 | contig 16299 bp, 13 predicted proteins | sample OX3MG_FD_202532 | JGI IMG/M metagenome (GOLD analysis project Ga0307374, IMG submission 202532) | Soil microbial communities from Risofladan, Vaasa, Finland - OX-3 | ecosystem: Environmental > Terrestrial > Soil > Coastal area > Acid sulfate soil | place: Finland: Risofladan, Vaasa | collected... | reverse complement strand
TCGACCATCACGTAATGCGCGGCCGGGAAACGCGTTGCGATATCCTCGAGTTCCAGCTCTTTGTGAATGTAGATCAGCACGTCGCCATCGACCGCGTCGTAAAGACCCGATCGCTGGATCTTGTGCGGCTGAAACACGACATCGCCGTCGGACAGGATTACCGAGTGGCCGAATTTCCCGAGATGCTCGATCACATCGAGTGAGTTCGGAAACAATCGGTTGGCGAACGGGTAATCGAGCAGGTAAAGCGACGCCGAGAAGATCCGGAAATCGCGCGGATAGTTGATCCGGTAGCGCTGCAGCGCGCCCAGGTAGTCCGCGTAACCAAGTTCCGTGCGTAGCTCCTCGAAGTACGACCAGTAGCGCTTCTGCTGCTCGGGGCCGACATCGGTTTCGAGATGGCGCATCAGGTCCGCGACCACGCGATCGTTATCGAGCAGGGTATTGTCCACGTCGAGCAGAAACACGATCTGATCTGAAGCCACGTTCGGATTCTCCCTTGAATCGGTTCGCGAGCGCAGCGCGCCGCCGCGCTTCGAGATTAGCCGAGTGCGCGCGATGAACGAAAACCCGCGCCGCCATGATTGGCGGGCGCCGGCGCGACTGCTAGAAGAGGCCGGTGAGAATCCGCGCCGACGAAGCCGCAGCCGCGCTCGAGGCGGCGGCGCTAGCGAAAGTCCGGCGCCGCCTGCTGCCGTTTCTGTTCCTGCTCTACATCGTCGCCTATCTAGATCGAATCAACGTCGGTTTCGCCGCGCTGCGGATGAACCGCGCGCTTGGACTCAGCGACGCCGTGTTCGGGTTTGGCGCGGGATTGTTCTTCGCCGGATATTTTATCTTTGAAATTCCGAGCAACCTGATCCTCGCGCGGGTCGGCGCGCGGCGATGGATCGCGCGGATTATGCTCTCCTGGGGCGCGGCGGCAATCGCGATGGTTGCGGTGCGCGGTCCGGCGAGCTTCTGCGCATTGCGTTTCCTGCTCGGCGCCGCCGAGGCGGGATTCTTTCCCGGCGTGATCCTTTACCTTACGCGATGGTTTCCTGCGGGCCAGCGTGCACGCGCAGTGGCGCTATTCATGACCGCGGCCGCGGTCGCCGGAATCGTGGCCGGACCAGTCTCCGGAGCGCTGCTCATGATGGGGCAAACGCTGGGCATGGCCGGATGGCAATGGCTGTTTCTGCTCGAAGGTGTACCCGCGATTGCGCTGGGAATCGTCGTCGCAATCGTGCTGCCCGACGGACCCGAGGACGCGCGCTGGCTCTCGCCGGGCGAGCGCGACGCGCTGCTTGCGATGCGCGAGCGCGAGCAGCGGGCGGCGCGGACGCAAGTGCAGCGGCTCCGCGACGGACTCAGGGATCCGCGCGTGTGGCTGCTGGCGCTGATTTATTTTGGACTCGTGTTCGGGCTGTACGGCGTGAGTTTCTGGCTGCCGCAAATCGTCCAGGGTTTTCGCGGCAGCAGCGATTTCGTGGTCGGACTAATCACCGCGATTCCGTTTATCGTTGCGGCAGTCGCGATGGTTCGGGTCGGCGCGATCTCCGATGCGATAGCGGAACGCGGCGGCGATCGGCGCCGCGCGCTGGCGCTGTGCGCGTATGCGGGCGCGTGCGGATTTGTTCTCGCGGCGCTTGCGCGCTCGCCGATTCTTGAACTCCTGGCAATTGCGATTGGCGCCGGCGGAATCTTCAGCGCATTCGGCCCGTTCTGGGCGATGCCGCCGGAGTTCCTGGGCGGCAGCGCGGCGGCCGGCGCAATCGCGCTCGTCAACTCGCTCGGCAATCTGGGCGGCTTCTTCGGGCCTTACGCGGTCGGCGTGATGAAAGAATCGACGCACAGTTTCAAGAGCGGGCTCGCGGCTTTGGCAATTGCGCTGGTGGTTTCGGGCACGCTCGCGTTAACGCTGCCCGATCGTGCGGACGCCTGAAAAGCAGGCGGGCGCCGCGATTCGCTGCCCCGCGTGCGCGCATCTGCCGCGCGAATGTTCATCGCGAGCGTTAGCGGGGCGTGGTTCGAGTCGCGGCAGTGCGGTTACCAGTGATACCGGAACGGAAAACACGCGGCGCTGGCGCGGCATCACATTTGCTCGGATCACTTACGTCAAACCAGGCGCACGAACCGATATGTTTTCGCCTTGATAAGCGCGCTTGATGTTCCGGAGCAACAATTATGAAACCGCATACCGACCGGGAATCCGTGCCGGTGCTTGTGACCGAAATAGAATCGATACCGCCCGGAGAAGGGCGATGCTTCACCGTCGCGAAAAACCGGGTAGCGATCTTTCGGCTGCGCAACGGCCAGATATTCGCTCTGGATAACACCTGTCCGCATCGCGGCGGCGCGCTCGGCGCGGGGCGCGTGGGGACCGATATGCGGTCGCGGCTAGAGACCGTGATGTGCCCGCTGCATGCGTTTAAGTTCGCGCTTCGCGATGGCGCGGGAATCGACAACGGGCTCAGTGTGCGGCGCTACCAAGTAGAGCTGCGCGGCACCCGGATCTACGTGGCCGCGCCGCGGGTATCGGCGCAATCGCCGACGCCCGATCCCTGCGGCGTTTAGCGCCAGAGCGGTGTCGGGGATGCGGCGCGCGGGCAAACCTTCCGCGGCGCTTTGAGCGGAGCCGCCGCGCGCGGTAATGTCTGTGCTATATGGCGGTGAACCATGCGGCATAGCGAGCACGTAGATGCGCGGCTGAATTATCTCGAAGACTGCGGGCAGAAACCGGTTTCTTATACCTATTCGCCGCCGCCCGGAATTCCCGCGCGAACCGGGAAGTACGCCAAGTTTCCAGTCGCAATCCACGACGCGCGTCCGATCGCGCGCGAGCTGTCGCTGGATCGGCAAGGCTTTGCGCTGATTCATCAGGACTCGGCGGTGCGTGATTTCTACTCGGACCGCGAAGTGCGCGAGATTTATTTTCCCGAGGTCGAGCGGATGGTCCGGGAATCGACCGGCGCGGCGCGCGTGCTGGTGTTCGATTACAACCTGCGCTGCCGCCCGCGGGCCAAGCAGGGCGAGAAGGGAATTCAGGAGCCGGTAAAAGTCGCGCACAACGACTACACGATCAAGTCAGGACCGCAGCGGGTGCGCGATCTGCTGCCGGCCGAGGCGGACGCGCTGCTGAAAAACCGCTTCGCGGTAATCAACGTATGGCGTCCGATTCGCGGACCGGTCCAGGAGACGCCGCTCGCGGTATGTGACGCGCAAACCATCGCGGCGGCCGACTTGGTGATTCACGACCTGATTTACCGCGATCGTAAAGGCGAGGTTTACTCCGTCGCCTACAATCCAGCGCATCGATGGTACTACTTTCCGAAGATGATGCGCGACGAGGTGATGCTGCTGAAGTGCTACGATTCGAGGACCGACGTGGCCCGCTTCACCGCGCATTCGGCATTTGACGATCCCACCAGTCCTGCGGACGCCGCCCCGCGCGAGAGTATCGAGGTGCGGACGATCGCCTTTTTCAGTTCGCCCGCCTGATCGTTCGTCGGTTCTTTACGGGACCATTAGCATCGCCCCGCGCGATCGAGGCCGCGCCAAATTACCAGGCATTCAGGCCTGCGCGAGAGCGCATCGGTCCGAAATTCAAAGCGAAGACTGTGTAGAAATTTCTCGACCCGGGCCGCGTATTTGCCGCGATTTCCAACGAATTTACGCTGGTATCAACCTTGCCTTGTATCTCGAACCTTACTTCACCAATTTCGGGGTACAAGAGCATGAAGGCAGCACTCAATCTGACAGACGACTCGCCAAGCGTTTTCTCCGGAGCTTCGATTTTGCCCGAGCAGTTCCGCAGCCCGCGCCGCGACCATCGGTTCGAAGGCGAGCGCAACCTTCTGTTCGCAATCCTGGAGGACGCGATCAGGTGTTACCTGGAAAACTGCAATAACCGTACGGCGCTGAAGCGAATCCAATACGTCGAGGCTCACGACTGGATTTTTTCGGTGAAGGATCGCGGGCCTTTCAGCTTTGTGAGCGTCTGCGAAAACCTGGACATCGAGCCTGATTCACTACGCGTCGGCCTCAGACGCAAGCATGCGCGGATCCGGTCAGTTACGCTGGTCAGCAAGGCCGCGCAGCCGCAAACCACGCGCGTTCTGCACGGTGACATGGCGGCGCGAGCATGAGGCGGAGCGGTTGGAGCGCGCCGCGGCGTTTCGACCCGTCACGCGATGTAACCACGGCTGGCGACACCCGTGGCGTGCGATACAAACTCTTCAGCCGTATTTCCGGGGCGGCCACCATGGAAAATACGACGGCATGTCTTTTGAGATCTTCTCTGGAAATTTTGCCGGACGCTTCTCAAGGAATGACAGCACGCCTTCCCTGACATCGGCGGACGAGCCCCGCACGAAAATTCCCTTGCTATCGACCTTGTGCGCTTCCATCGGATGATCCGCGCCGAGCATCTTCCACATCATCTGCCGAATCAGTGCGACCGACACCTGCGAAGTATTGTCAGCGATATCGCGGGCGAGAGCGCGCGCGGCCGGAATCAATTCCGCGGCCGGGTAAACTTTTCTGACCAGGCGCCCCTCGAGCGCTTCCTGCGCGGAAAATACCCTGCCGGAAAAAGTCCACTCGAGGGCCTGCGAGATTCCGACGATGCGCGGCAGGAACCAGCTCGAGCAGGCCTCGGGCACGATTCCGCGGCGCGAGAACACGAACCCGAAGCGGGCGGTTTCGGAGGCCAGGCGCACGTCCATCGCGAGTTGCATCGTGACGCCGACTCCCACCGCCGGACCGTTGACGGCCGCGATGACGGGCTTAAGGCACTCGAAGATTCGCAGCGTCAGTCGTCCACCGCCGTCACGGGTTACCTCGTTGCTCCAATCGATCGAGCCGTCGGCGCGGATCGCGCTTTTTCGGTCGGGACGATCGGCGCGCGCGGGCGCAAAGGTCTCGGCCCCCGACGACAGGTCGGCGCCGGCGCAGAACGCGCGGCCGGCGCCGGTTACGATAATCGCGCGAATCTGGTCGTCCTTGTCGGCGCGATCGAACGCGTCGATCATTTCGGTCATCATGATGCCGGTGAAGGCGTTGAGCTTCTCGGGCCGGTTAAGCGTGATCGTCAGGATGTTGTCCTTGACGTCATAGAGAATCTGTTCGTAAGCCACTTCCATCTCTCCGTGCTGATTATCGCGCGCCGGGAATCACGACTGGGCGCGAACCTCGTGTTCGATCCGGTCGGCGTATTTTTTGAGCGCGGCTTCGCGCAGCTTGGGAATGTGCTGGCTCGGAAACAGCCCGGTGGTCGCTTTGTACTCGCGCAGCACCTGGCGCGCGACGGTAACCTTGTGGACCTCGGTCGGTCCGTCGGCGAGTCCCATGTGAAAGCTCTGGATAACCTGCTCGACGAACGGCATCTCTCCGGTCGCGCCGAGCGAGCCGTGCAGATGAAGTGCGCGGGCGGCGACGTCGTGAAATACCTTGGGCATGAGCGCTTTGACGGCCGCGATATCCTTGCGCACCTTCAGGTAGTCTTTGTAGCGATCGATCTTCCACGCGGTGCGCAGCACCAGCAGGCGGAACTGCTCGATCTCCATCCACGAGTCCGCGATCTTCTCCTGCACCATCTGCTTGTCCGCCAGGCGCGAGCCCTGCGTGGTGCGCGAGAGCACCCGCTCGCACATCATGTCGAACGCCTTGCGTACCTGCCCGATCGTCCGCATCGCGTGATGAATCCTGCCTCCGCCCAGACGCGTCTGCGCGACCACGAAGGCGCCGCCGCGGGGTCCGAGCATGTGATCTTTTGGGACGGTCACGTCTTCGTAACGGATATACGCGTGGCTGCCTTCAGCCTCGTGCATGCCGACACCCATGTTGCGCACGATGTTCACGCCGGGCGTCTCTTTGGGCACGATGAACATCGACATCCGGTTGTATTCCTTGGCCTCCGGGTCGGTCACCGCCATAACGATCAGAAACGAAGCGAGATGCGCGTTGGACGAAAACCACTTCTCGCCGTTGATTATCCAGTTGTCGCCGCGCAGTTCGGCCTTGGTGGTGAAGACTTTAGGGTCGGCGCCGCCCTGCGGCTCGGTCATCGAGAATGCGGAGACGATTTCGTTGTCGAGCAGCGGCTGCAGGAAGCGCTTTTTCTGCTCAGGGGTGCCGTAATGCGCCAGAATTTCAGCGTTGCCAGAGTCGGGCGCCTGGCATCCGAATACGATCGGAGCAAAGCGCGAACGGCCGAGAATCTCGTTCATCAGCGCGAGCTTGATCTGGCCGTAACCTGGTCCGCCGAGGTCGGGTCCGAGATGGCAGGCCCAGAGCTTGCGCTTGCGGACTTCAGCCTGGAGCGGGCGCACCAGCGCATTGCGCTTGGGATCGCGCACGTCATAGGGATGGCCGAGCACGTAGTCGAGCGGTTCGACTTCTTCGCGCACGAATTGGTCAATCCAGTCGAGTTCCTTCTGGAACTCCGGTTCAGTTTCAAAATCCCAACTCACAAAAGTTCCTCCTGTAGAATCTGTTGTTCAGCGCCTAAATTGCTCAGGCTGCCGACCCGGGCGTTTAACTTTTCAGATAGAGCGATTCGGGCGAGCTGGTTACGTTGGTGCCGAAGCCCGGCATCTACCGCATCAGCGGGCTCGTCCGTTCGAGTATCTCGGGCTTTACCGTCGAATACCACTTCCACCGCGGACGGCGGGCGCCGCCGACGCCTTCCATGACGCACCGGCCGTCGCGCTCGAGCAGCTTCGTGGCTTCGTTCACGTCATGCGTGCGAGAAATATCGGCCATCGCTCGTCACTCCGGCGAATTCCCGCGGCTCATTTTCCGTTGGCTTTGCCCGGTAACGGAGAAATCGCCGACAGAACCGAAGGTGATTCCGAATGAGCGTCCGAATGCTTGGCCATTCCCATCGCTTCGAGAATCTCGGGCCGGATATTCTCCGCGCCCTTTTCCGAGATGTGCTGTGCGATACGCGAGCCTACCGCGGCCATCGCGGCGCCGATGAAGCTCTCGCGATTGCTTCGCGCCCAATCAAGCGAAGCGTCGCGATTGAGGTTCAAGTCCTGGAACTTGGGCATCACGTAGCGCGCAATCAATTCGTACGAATGTTTGGTGGCCTCCCAGTTCGCCCAGTTATGCGCGAGCTGGAGAAAGCAGCCGAAGCCACCGGACTGTTTCTGCAGCCGTTCGATTTGCGCGATGCAATCGTCGGGTGTGCCGACAACGGCCAAGCCTGAAGCGATCAGCGCATCGACCGGGTCCGAGCCGTCGTCGGGGGCGACCGGAAGGGCGGCAACCTCGCGGAAATAGAACAGCCACTTTTCGAGGCCGAAGCGCACGTTGGCGCGCGCCTGTTCCCGCGTCTCGGCGACGTGCACGGGTCCCACCAGGCGCCATCGGTTGCGATCCATGACGGTTCCGCTATCGCGCGCCATATCTTCGGCAATCGCCCAGTTGGATGACAGCGCGTTGAAACCTCCCGCTGTCGTCGCGCCGAGTGAGAGGAGTCCGACGCCATGCTTGCCCGCGGCACGCGACCCGGTCGGCGAGACTTGGCTTGCGACGGCAACTTCGACCGAGGGTCGCGAGTACGGCGTCATTTGGAGGCGTGCACTTTCCAGCGTGAACCAGTCGGTTTTCTTCGTGACTGTCTCGCCGCGCAGCAGCGGCACCAGCGCGTCGAGCGCCTGGTCCATCATGTCGCGCTGCCTTCCGACCTCGATTCCCATCATCGCCGCATCCGAAGGCAGAGCGCCCGGGCCGACTCCGAACATCACGCGTCCGCGGGTAATGTGATCGAGCTGATTGATACGGTCCGCGAGCATCAGCGGATGATGATACGGCAGCGACGACACGCCGGTGCCGAGGCGGATATGGCGCGTGCGCTCGGCGGCGGTCGCGATGAAGATCTCGGGGCTTGCGATAATCTCGTAGCCGGCCGAGTGATGCTCGCCGATCCATGCTTCGTCGTAAGAGAGTTTGTCCATCCACTGCACGAGCTCAAGGTCGCGCTCGATCGCGAGAGTGGGGTTTTCGTTGATGGGATGAAAAGGCGCGATAAACGCGCCGAAGCGAAGCTTGGATGCAGCCATGCGTCGTCCTCGACCTGTCTCCGGATGGATTTTTCTTGCGGCTACGAGACTGTCAACCCGATTAAACGATCGTTTAACGCCAGACGCAATCCCGCGCGGCGCCGGCGACTTAGAGCCTTTCCTTCACTTCTTTTGCGGCGCGAATTCCCGCGCGCACCGCGCCATCCATCCCCCCGTACGAGGTCGGTGAGCTTTCAGCGCCGCCCCAGACGATCCTGCCAATCGGGGGCCACATCGCGGCGCCATAGCGGGTCAAGAAGCCGGGGGGCAAAGGAGTCACGCATCCGGCGCTCCAGCGCTGGGCGGCCCAATCAACGGTTTCGTAACCGATTGGCTTGAGCGCTTGCGGTCCGAAGACCTTCGCGAGCGCGCTGGCCACCGCCAGTCGCTGCGCCGCCGGCTCGCGCGGCGGCCAGGGCCCTTGCGTGAAGCCGACAATCACACCCGGCTTGCCGGAGGGCGGTGAGTTGTCGAGCGTCGTGATCAGGGTTGGCGTGTCGCTCATCGATTGACCGTTGAGTCCCATCTCGCGCCAGAACGGACGGTCATAAACGATGTTGAACTTGGTTCCGACTCCGGCAACGAAGTTGCGGATAAGTCCCGCGCGCATCGGCGGGAGTGCGGGCGCGAATGCGATGCGCCGGTTGTCGGCGGGCATCATCGCGACCACGACTTGCCTGGCCTCGAGCCTGCGGCCGGCCGCCTCGATTGCGACCGGTCCGCGATCCCATTTCGAGATGGATTTGACCGGCGCATTGAGTATCACGCGATCGCCGAGCTGCTGCGCCATCTTCAGACTCACGAGCTGCGAGCCTCCGACGAACCGCGATTGTTCGTCGCCGCCCTTTACCGCGATCATCGGTGCGACGCCGCCGACCGATTTTGCCTGGAACAGCGTGAAGAGCAGCGACATGGTTGCGGGATTTCCAAATACCGCGGTGCTGATGACATTCCCCAGCAGGAACGCCGCGGTCGGGTTTTTCACGTTTGCGGCGATCCATCCGCCAAGGCTTTGTTTGTCGAGCGCGGCGGCGTTGGGAGTCGTCCAGGGCGCATCGAGCACGACGGTCTGCGCAAGAGCTTCGAGCTTGCCGGCGGCTTCGATTACGGCCTGCGCGCCCGAAGCCCCCGACGCGTCCAGGCTGTCGCCGAGAACGCGCTGGCCACCCAGATAGAAAACAATCTTGCCGGTGTCGTAGGTATCAAAGGTGGCGATTCCGAGCTCTTTGGCGAGCGCGTGAATCTCAGTCTGGTGCGGGCCGATCCATTCGCCGCCGGCCTCGACGATATTGCCGCCTGCGATGGGGCGATTGAGCGTGCGGCCGCCGACGCGGTCACGCGCTTCGAGCACGAGCACGGATTTGACGCCGTCCTTGAGGAGTTCGCGCGCGGTGACCAGGCCGGAGATGCCAGCGCCGATGATCGCGACGTCCACGGATTGCGAACGCGCCGCGCCTTCAGCCGCGGCGCCGACCAACCGCGAGCCCGCGAGCATCGTGGCGGCGGTCGCGGCGGCCGAGGTGGCGATAAAATACCTGCGTGATATTTTCCGCAGCATAGATGAAGTCCCTTCAACCAGGTCGATACAAGACCACTGTACCTAGCCCTTAAGTGCCTAAACGCGCAACCGAGGGTTCATGCCGGCTGACGTATCGCGGCTTCGACGCGGGCTCACTGGAAGGACGATTCACATTCCTACGAACGCCAACGCCGCTCTCTTTCGCGCCCAGCGCGGCGGTGGCGAAACGTGAGTGAGATGGCGAATCGGTTGAAAGACAGGGTCGCGATTGTCACCGGCGCAGGAACCGCGGGCGAGGGTAATGCTCACGGCGGAGGTTTCGGCATCGGGAATACCGGTCGGTGCTCTCGCTGTAATCTCGAAACTCCGCGCTAAGCGATCCGGAGGCGTTTGAATAGCGAGAGCTTTAGCGTGTCAACCACGAATCCGTACAAAACCGCGGCGGCGAGCACGCCGCTCACGATGTAGGGCGGCAGCGGCGTCATCGCGATTCCGCCGATTGCCAGCGTTGCGATAATCACCAGATCGCCGACCGAGGACAGCACCAGCCACCCGCTCGGCTTTGACCACAGATGGTGGCGATTGCGAATCGCATACAGCGTCGCCTCGCTGGCGAACACCAGCGCGACGAAGGACAGGGTCTGCAGGGCCGGAGTGCTCATATCCATCCGGAATTTGCCGATCGCGAGAACCGCGACGCAAAAGACGAGTTCGCTGACTCCCAAAGCGGCGCCGGCAATAGTCAGTCGGCCGATTCGCCAGACATTAGGCATCGGCGACGGCGCGACATTATCGGTGGTTAGCGACATCGTGAGGAAATCTCCAGTGATCATTACGATGACCATCAGCATCGGCGTGAGTACCGCATGCCCGGTCATCAGCAAGCCCGCCGCCAAAAAAAGCACCTGTACAATTTTCTTGATTACCGAATTCAGCGTGTATGTTAGTATTCGCTGGAAGGTTTTTCGGCCTTCCTTTACTGCCGCAACTATTCCCCCGAGTCCCGGTTCGGTGAGCACGATTCCGGCGGCCGACTTGGCGACGTCGGTTGCGGTGGATACCGCTATTCCCATATGCGCCTGGCGCAGCGCCGGAGCGTCGTTGGCCCCATCTCCGCACATCCCCACGGTATGGCCGGCGGTCTGGAAGGCTTTTACCAGCGCGTACTTGTCCTCGGGCAGGACGCCCGCGAAAACCGCGAATGCGTCGGGCCGGGTTGTAGTGCGGATCGCTCCTGGCGGGCAGACCGGTCCGTCAAGCCCGACGGCGCTCGCGACGATCGCGGCGGTGACCGGCGCGTCACCGGTGACCATCACGGTGCGCACGCCCGCGGCGCGCAATTCGGAGATGAGCGGCGCTGAGTCGGCGCGCGGCGGATCGCTGAGCGCAATCACACCTGCAATCCGCAGCGGTGCGGTTGGCGCTCCCACGGCGACTGCCAGCACCCGAAAGCCTGCGGCCTCGAGTTCTTGCGCGGCGGCGGCAGCGGCCGGCGACGGTTCTGCCAGTCCGATAACCGCCGCAAAAGCTCCCTTGACCGTGAGTATCGTGCCGCCTTTCGGATCCAGCGTAGTAGCCTCGGAGCGCTTGGTCGCAGGATCGAAGGGCACAAACTTTACTGCTTTCGGCACGGCCGACGCGGGGCTTCGTGAGGCCGCGGCGCGGATTGCCGCATCGACGGGATCCTGACCGCCGTCGGCGCTTGCCAGCGCGGCCATCGCCAGCACTTGCGATTCAGCGAAGCCCGCCATCGGCCGGATTGCCGTCACGGCGAGTTCGTTGCGGGTCAGCGTGCCGGTCTTGTCGGAACAGAGGACATCCATCGTCGCAGCTTCGTCCACGGCGGAAAGGCGCGTCGGCAATACGCCGAGATGAGCCAGAGCGCGCGCGCCGAGCGCCTCGGCGAGGGTGAAGGTGGCAGGGAGTGCGACCGGAATAGTAGCCAGAACCGCGGTCAGGACCAGCGGAATAATTTCGTTCAGCGGCATCGCGAGCGTGTAAGCGTATGCGACCAGCAACACTATTATGACACTGTTGAAAAACGCGAGATTGCTCACCACCCGCATCACGGCTTTCTGCTGCGAACTGACTACGTGCGCGACGCGAACCAGCTCGGCAGTGCGTCCGAATTTTGTCCGTGTTCCAGTGGCCGTGACTTCCGCGACGGCTTCGCCGCGGCGCACCAGCGCTCCCGCCCAGGTTTGCGCTCCTGCTCCAGCTTCGACCGGAATCGACTCGCCGCTGAGCATCGACTGATCGAGCAGGACCGAACCGTCGAGCAGGCGCACGTCCGCGGCCACGACGGCGCCGAGCGAGAGCTTCACTATGTCGCCCGGAACCAACTGAGCGGCGGGAATGATCAACCATGCTCCGCCGCGCTGCACCGACGCATTGAGCGCGAGCCGCGACTTCAGCGCTTCGAGCGTGGCCTGCGCGCGCGACTCCTGAAAAAACCCCAGAGCGGCATTGAAGGCCAGAAGAAACCCTATAATCGATGCTTCGACGAACTTGCCGAGACAGAGTTCGAGCACGATTGCCGCCTCGAGCATCCACGGCACCGGCGCCCAGAACTTTCCGAGCGCCGACCGCAAGGGATGTATCGCGGTGTCCGGGACCGAGTTGGGGCCGAACTGTACGAGCCGCTCGGCCGCCTCTTCGGTACTAAGTCCTGACTGTGGGACGTTCGGGCCATTACGCATCATGACATCTCGGGAAATCGCGGGGGACTGAAATGGCGCTGAGCGTCCGCTCGCGAATCATCTGAATAGTTAGTGTTGAGATCCTCGACCTCTGAGATAACGATCTTTTCCGGCTGGGGATCCTACAATCCGCTGCTCGTCGTCTGCTGGAATAGCGCGGCGACAAGTGCCTGCGATTCTTCCTGAATTCGTTTCAGATGTTCGGCGCCGAGAAAGCTTTCAGAATAGATCTTATAGATCTCTTCGGTGCCGGAGGGGCGCGCGGCAAACCATCCGTGCTCGGTCGCGACCTTGAGCCCGCCGATGGCAGCGCCGTTTCCAGGAGCGTTCGTAAGCATCGCGGTAATCTTTTCGCCAGCGAGCTCGCTTGCGCGAATCTGCCCGGGCGTCAGCTTCTTCAGAATGTTCTTTTGCCCGGCGGTGGCCGGCGCGTCGATTCGCTCATAGACCGGCGCGCCAAATTCTCGCGTCAGCGACTCATAATGTTTTCCCGGATCGCACCCGGTCCGCGCGGTTATTTCCGCCGCGAGCAGTCCCATGATGATGCCGTCCTTGTCGGTGGTCCAGACGCTCCCGTCGATCCGCAGCATCGAGGCGCCCGCGCTCTCTTCGCCGCCGAAGCCGAGCGAGCCGTCGAGCAGGCCGGGCACAAACCATTTGAAACCCACCGGCACTTCGAACAGGCGCCGGCCGAGTCCAGCGGCCACGCGATCGATAAGCGAGCTGCTGACGACCGTCTTGCCAACCGCGGCGCTCTTCGGCCACGCATCGCGATGCTTGAATAGATACGATATCGCGACGGCCAGATAGTGATTTGGATTCATGAGTCCGGCGGAGGGAGTGACTATTCCGTGACGATCGTTATCAGTGTCGTTGGCGAAGGCCACGTCGAATCGATCGCGCATCGCGACAACCGGCGCCATCGCATACGGTGACGAACAGTCCATCCGGATCTTGCCGTCCCAATCCACAGTCATGAAGCGGAAAGTCGGATCGATCGCTTTGTTGACGACGGTCGCGGCGATACCGTAGCGATCGATGATCGGGCCCCAATAGTCCACTCCGGCGCCTCCCAGCGGATCGACGCCGATCCTGACGCCGGCGGAGCGGATTGCTTTCATATCCACCACGGCCGCGAGATCGCTTACGTAGGCGTTGATGTAGTCATGGCGACGGGTGGTGGAAGCGTGCAGCGCGCGCTCGAATGGGATGCGCTCGACTGCACGCAGGCCGTCGGCCAGAATCGAGTTGGCGGTCTGCTCGATCCAGGCGGTGACGTCGGTATCGGCCGGGCCGCCATTTGGCGGATTGTATTTGAACCCGCCGTCGGCGGGTGGATTGTGTGAAGGGGTAATCACAATTCCGTCGGCCACGCCGCCCGTGCGGCCGCGGTTGTATGTCAGAATTGCGTGCGAGATGACGGGCGTGGGCGTGTAGCCGCGCCGGCTGTCGATCATCACCTCGATCTGGTTGGCGGCGAGAACTTCGAGTGCGCTCGCGAACGCCGGCTCTGAGAGCGCGTGAGTATCCATTCCGAGAAAGAGCGGGCCGTCGATCCTTTGCCGCTTGCGATAGAGGCAAATCGCCTGGGTAGTCGCGAGGATGTGCGCCTCGTTGAAGCTGCGCTCGAAGGACGATCCCCGATGTCCCGAGGTTCCGAACGCCACGCGCTCAGCGACGCGCGCCGGGTCGGGACGCTCGGCATAATATGCCGTCACCAGACGGGGAACGTTGACCAGCATCGAGGGCGGAGCCGGCTGTCCCGCAAGCTCGCTCACTTTCATGATTCAGTTTTCACCTCTTCGGGTCATGCGGATTGAGTGATCCAATATGAGCCGAACCAGGTGGGCGACGCCATCATCGGAGGCTCCCCCCTTGGGTTATAAATCATCCGGGGTTCACCGCCGGGTCGCCGGTGAACCCGGTCCGCGTCCATGATCGCCGTGAATTCGGCGGATTTTGAGTGCGGCGCAGCGCGTACTTTAGTCTGTTCTTTGCGCTGTGGAATATCGAGGCGAACAGCTTGCGACGATGTATCAATTGCGCGCTGGCGCTTCCGATACTCGGGGGTGTGGGGATGCGAGCCCGTAATCACGGTCGCGGGTTCGATCCAGATGATGCTGACAATAGCGAACGATGCGCGACTCGGATTTAGCCGATCGATGCAAAGCGGCTACGGCGACGCGAGGATCAGCTCCTCGAGGTCGCGAAGACGATCCTTGCCGAAGAAGATCTCGTCGCCAACATAGAAAGTCGGTGAGCCGAAGGTACCGCGCTCGACCGAGCGGCGCGTGTTCTCGAGCAACCGGTCCTTGACGTCGGGCGCCTGGACCATCTCGAGAATTTGCCCGATCGGCAGATGCGACTCGTCGAGGGCTGCGCGAAGCACCGCGGGATCGTCCATCTTCTTGGGCTCCGCCCACATGTGCCGGTACATTTCGTCAATGTATCTTTCAAATACGCCGAGCGATTGCGCTGCGATCGCGCCGCGCATCATCACCAGCGTGTTTACGGGAAAAAACGGATTGGACTTGAATCGGGTGATCCCGTGGCGCCGGACGAAGCGCGCGGTTTCGAGCCGCTCGTAATCGGGTTTGTTCTTGATGCCTGCCAGGCTTTCGGCGGGCGAACGATTGTTGGTCAGCTTAAACACGCCGCCCAGCAGAACCGGCACATAGTCGAACTTGACGCCTGTGCGCTTCTCGATCTCCGGTATGACCAGATGGCTCAGGTAGGCATTGGGGCTGCCAAAGTCGAAATGGAATTCTACTTTGCTCATTTATTCACCATTTTTCCCCGAATGGACGGATTTCCTGCTCGAAAGTCCACGCGTCGCGGGGCTGTTGATATAGTTGCCAATAGGAATCAGCCACCGCGGCGGGCCGCATCAGGCGTCCCAGATCAAGATTTTCCAGCGCGTGTTCGCCTTCTCGCTCTCTGATTCGGTCGCGCACCCACGCGGTATCCACTCCCGCGTCGATGATGAGATGAGCCACGTGGATATTTTTTGGCCCGAGTTCCCGCGCGATACTCTGTGCGACGGCACGCAAACCAAATTTAGCGCTGGCGAATGCCGCGTAGCCGGTGCCGCCGCGCAGGCTGGCGGTCGCTCCGGTGAAGAAGATGCATCCGCGTCCGCGCGGCAGCATCAGGCGCGCAGCCTCGCGTCCCGCCAGAAATCCCGAATAACAGGCCATCTCCCAGACCTTGCGGAACACGCGCTCGGTCGTCTCGAGAATCGGGTAGTTGACGTTAGCGCCGATATTGAAGATGCAGACTTCGAGCGGCGCGTGCCGGTCGGCGGCTTGCAGAAAGGCCGTGAGATCTTCTTCCTTGCGCGCATCGAGCGCGCGGGCAATAACGCGGCCACCCGCGCCCTCGATGTCCGCGACTAGCGGCGCGAGCTTGTCCGCGCTGCGGCGTCCAGCGAAGACTATGAAACCTTCCGCCGCAAATCGTTTGGCAATCGCACCGCCGATATAATCTCCGGCGCCAATTACCGCTACAGTTGCATTCCTTGGTTCCAAAAATAATCCTCCCCGACCTCCGGTCGTTACGCGCTACGGCGCGTTCGGCGGATAGGCTTGGCCAGCTCGAGAGTCCGTCGCGCCGCGGAATTCAGAATCAGTTCGGAAAGAGCATTGTCAGTCACGGCTCGCGAGAGAATCAGCGCGCCAACCATACACGAAAACGCCGCGGCGGCGCTTTCGAGCCGGCGCGAAGAACTCCTTCCCGGCATCTGCTTGGCCAGGAACTCGAGCGTCCCCTTGAACTCATTGGTGAATGCTTTGCGGACCGTCTTGGGTTGGCGCGCGATTTCCGTGGCAAGCGCGGCGACCGCGCATCCCTGTCCGGGCGCGTCGCGATGCGCAGGAGTCAGATAACCGTCCACGATAGCCGGGAAGGTCAAGCCCCGGCCGCTGCGCTGCGCGATTCGTTGCCAGCGGCGTTTTGACCGTGCCGAGGCAAAACGAATCGCCTCGGCGGCGATAGCTTCTTTTGATCCGAACTGGCTGTAAAGGCCGCCGTGGGT
>Ga0307374_10007701_pt1 | contig 16301 bp, 15 predicted proteins | sample OX3MG_FD_202532 | JGI IMG/M metagenome (GOLD analysis project Ga0307374, IMG submission 202532) | Soil microbial communities from Risofladan, Vaasa, Finland - OX-3 | ecosystem: Environmental > Terrestrial > Soil > Coastal area > Acid sulfate soil | place: Finland: Risofladan, Vaasa | collected... | reverse complement strand
GCTCTTGACACCCCGCTCAGCCCGACGCCTCTCGGCGACGGACCGGGGCCTGCTACCGGGCTTTCCGGCTTCTACCCGGATGGGACTCGCACCCACTGGTCTGGTCCAGCTTTCAGGACGCAACATGCCCAAATCGTAGCGCCGCCCGTATCACCGGGGGCTGCCCGATCAGGGGCTGGAAACAACGATGCCGACCCCGAAAGGCCGGCATCGTGCGAGTCGGCCGGGAGGCGGATCCCAGCAGCGACTCTTTTGGAACCAGGTGGCGGGAACCGGTTCCAGTGACCATGGTACCGCGGAGATTCCGAATATCCAGCGCGAAGCGGCGGTATTGGGCCAATTCGGCAAAATTGATCCAAAAGTCCTACCCGGGCCATGAGGGGCAGAAATCGGCCAGACGACAGCGGCCGCAGTCGGGTCTCCGGGCGGTGCACGTGGCCCTGCCGTGCAGGATCAAGCGCAGGCTGAAGGCACCCCGCTCGGCCGCCGGCACCAGGGCGTCGAGTGCCACCTCCACCTTGACGGGGTCGTCCCGGGCCGCCGGCGCCAAACCCTCGGTCAGACCGAGACGCCGGCTGAGCCGGAGCACGTGGGTGTCGACGGGGAGCCCGGGCAGGCCGAAGGCGACGCTGCGCACGACGTTGGCGGTCTTGCGTCCCACCCCGGGCAGGGTGACCAAATCGGCCAGCGCACTGGGGACCACCCCTCCGAAACGGTCCTCGACCGCCATCGCCATCCCGATCAGGCTGCGCGCCTTGGCCCGGAAGAACCCGGTGGAGCGGATGATCTCCTCCACCACGCCGGGGTCGGCCCGGGCCAGGGCGGCCGCGTCGGGGTAGGCGGCGAAGAGGGCGGGGGTCACCATGTTCACCCGCACGTCAGTGCACTGAGCCGACAGGATGGTGGCGGCCAGGAGCTGGAAGGGTGAGGCGTGACGCAGCGCGCACAACTCGTCGGCCCGCCCGGGAAACTCCTCGGCCAACCGTGCCGCAGCCACCCTGGCGCGTCCCCTCGGCGTCCGGGGTCGTCCCATCGGCTCACGGTACCGGTCCAGACGAGCGGTTACGTTGGCGGCCGTGAACGTGCTGGTGCTGAGCAAGATCGACGCAGCGCAGCAGTCAGACCTGGCCGCACTGCTGGACCGCTGCGCCGCGGCAGACGGCCATCCCGCACTGCCCGAGCCCCAGCGGATGGCCCTCGGGCGTCCCGACCTCGGGGCCGCGGGCGCCCGGGTGCTGTTGGCCATTGACCGGGTGGACGGCGGCCAGGGACTGGTCGGTTGCGCCGTGCTGTCCGGGGCCAGCGACGGCTCCATGGCGCTGCACGTGATGATCGACCCGGCCTGGCGGTCGAGCGGGGACATCGGTGCCACCCTGATCGGGCAGGCGCTCGCCGTGGTGCCGCCCCCCCGCCCGGTGCGGCTCTGGGTCATGCGGGCCTCCCCCACCGACGACGAGGCCGCCCGTTGTTTGGCCTTCGTCCCGGAGCGTGACCTGCTCCAGATGCGGGTCCCGCTCCCCCTCCCTGACGCCGTGCTTTCGGGCACCCGGCAGCTGGCCACCCGTGCCTTCGTCCCCGGCCAGGATGACGCGCGCTGGCTCGCCGTCAACAACCGGGCCTTTGCCGGCCATCCCGAGCAGGGAGATTGGACGATGGCGCAACTCCACGACCGCCTGGCCGCCGACTGGGTGGACCTCGGGGGGTTCCTGGTGGCCGATGCCCCTGAGGGGAACGGGCTCCTCGGCTCGTGCTGGACCAAGGTCCACCAGTCCAGCCAACCCGTGCTCGGAGAGATCTACGTGATCGCGGTCGATCCCTCCCACCACGGCCAGGGCTGGGGTCGGGCGCTCACCGTGGCCGGGTTGGAGTGGATGGCGGCCCGGGGCGTCCCTGTCGGCATGCTCTACACCGATGCCGCCAACACGGCGGCCGTCGCGCTCTACCGCGCCCTCGGCTTCGAGGTCGACCACGTGGACCGCTCCTACATGCGGGCGGGGGGCGGTGCCGCCCCGGTCAGCTGATGCCGGTGCCGATGGCCCGCCCGACGCCGTAGGTCACCGCGGCCGCCAAGGCGGTCACGGCCAGCTGCCGCAGGGCCGAGCGCACCATCGGCCGCTCGGTGAAGGCCGCCAGGATCACCCCCACCACGAGCGAGGCCACGACGCCGAGGACCACCGATGACACCACGGCCGGAGTGCCCCGGGTGTAGAGCCAGGGCAGCAGGGGGATGAACGCACCGACGGCGAAGGTCACGAAGGAGGAGGAGGCGGCCTGCCACGGTGATCCCAACTGCTGGGGGTTGATCCCGAGCTCTTCCCGGGCATGGGTCTCGAGTGCCAGCTCGGGGTCCTGCATGACCTCGTTGACCATTTCGCGGGCCACGTCAGGGTCGATCCCCCTCTGCACGTACATTCCCCGTAGCTCATTGGCCTCACCTTCGGGGTTGCCCCGCAGAGCCCGGCGCTCCACTTCCAGTTCCCGCTCAATCAACTCACCCTGCGCGGTCATGGAGAGGTACTCGCCGGCCGCCATGGAGAACGACCCGGCCACCAATCCGGCCACGCCGGCCAGGCGCACGATGGAACCGCCCGCACTGGCTCCGGCGATGCCGAGGACGAGGGAGACGTTGGTGACCAGGCCGTCGCTGACCCCGAAGATGGCGGCCCGCGCCCCCCCACCCCGGTTGTCCCGGTGCTCATGGGGCGCCAGGGGGGGCGGAGGTTGCGGCTGGTCTTCTGAAGTGTCCCCCACGTGCGCCAGCGTAGTGAGGAACCCGGGGCGGGTAGCGTCCCAGACCGAGGTACACCCACGAAGCGCAAGGAGCAGACCATGACCACCATCGTCGACGGCATCGACGCCTTCCACGATCTCATCGGAAAGCAGCTCGGTTACTCGGAATGGCAACCGGTGACCCAGGAGCGGGTGAATGTCTTCGCCGATGCCACCGATGACCACCAGTGGATCCATACCGACCCCGAGCGGGCCAAGGACGGGCCCTTCGGCACGGCCATCGCCCACGGCTACCTGACCCTCTCCCTGGCTCCCGTGCTCCTCAACAAGGTGCTGCGGGTCGACAACATGAAGTTCGGGGTGAACTACGGCGCCAACAAGGTCCGCTTCCCCTCTCCGGTTCCGGTCGGCTCCGATCTGCGCATGGGGGTGACCGTGGCCGGCGTCGAGGACGTCGAAGGTGGGGTCCAAGTGACCTACGACCTCGTCATGGAGGTCCGGGAGGCGTCCAAGCCGGCCTGCGTCGCCCAAGTGGTCTACCGCTACTACCGCTGAGGCCGACCGTGGCGCGTCCGGGGAGCCTGCGTACCCTCCCCCCTGAGCCCCTGCCCACCGGCGAGGAGAAGACCGCGCGCGTCCGCTCCATGTTCGACTCCATAGCGCCGCGCTACGACCTTATCAACCGGCTGATGACCTTCGGGCTCGACCAGTCCTGGCGCCGCACCACCGTCGCCTCCCTGGCGCTCCCCCCGGCCGCCCTGGTGTTGGACCTGGCCTGCGGCACCGGCGACCTGTCACGCCTGGCGGCAAGGCAAGGGTACGACGTCATCGGGGCCGACCTCAGCGCAGGCATGCTGGCGGCCAATCACGGCGCCAACCCCGTCGCCCAGGCGGACTGCAGCCGGCTCCCGTTCCCCGACGCCGTCTTCGACGGCCTGGTGTGCGGGTACGCCCTGCGCAACTTCACCGACTTGACGGTGGCGCTGGGCGAAATGGCGCGGGTGCTGCGACCGGGGGGGCGGCTCGCCGTCCTGGAAGTCGACGCTCCCTCAATCGGATTGCTGCGGGCCGGCTACGACGTCTGGTTCCACCAGGTGGTGCCCACCATCGGGGGTCTCCTTTCGGACGGGGACGCCTATGCCTACCTGCCCCGCTCGGTGGCCTATCTTCCGGCGGCCGCGGTGCTCCGCCGCATGCTCGGCGGGGCGGGCTTCTCCGCCGTCGGCATCCGACCCCTGGCCGGCGGCCTCAGCCAACTCGTCCTGGCCACCCGCGCCGGCCTGCCGTGACCACCGATCTCCATGCCCGCACCGTGCCGCTGGAGTACGGGCCCGACGCCCTGGAGTTCGACGGCAGCCCGACCGTGCTCTTCGACCGTCCGGGCCTCACCCTGGTCGGCTGGGGCACCGCCTTGCTGGTCGAGGCGTCCGATGCCGCCACCGTGCTCGCCGCCATCCCATGTGACGACACGGTGCGCTGTCCCGGATCCGGGGTGCTGGCGCTCGGTGCCCTCCCCTTCCTCGGCACCATGGCGGGACTGTTGATTGTGCCCCGGTTCACCATGGGCGTCGCCCGTGATCCCGACGGCACCGCATACCGCTGGGCCACCGCTGTCGGGCCCAATGAGGTTGCCCTGCCCGAGCCGGAGGAGCTCTTCGACGCCGTCATCTGGCAGTACGGCTCGGCGGGTGACGGCGCAGGGGCCCGTGACGTGGACGTCACCGAACTCACGACTTCCCTGCCCACCGACGACTACGAGAACGTGGTGGCCCGGGCGGTGGCGACCATGAGCGCCCGGGGGGCCGCGCTGCACAAGGTGGTGCTGGCCCGCTCGGTCAACGCCCGGCTCAGCGGGACGCTCCCCCTCTCACGCGTGCTGCGCCGGTTGCGCAGCCATGAGCCGCACTGCACCATCTTCTCCGTCCCGGTGCCCAAGGGGACCTTCTTCGGCGCCAGCCCTGAGCTCCTGGTGGCGCGCCAGGGGGAGCGGATCTCGTGCCACCCTCTGGCCGGGACCATCGCCCGGGGTGAGACGGCGCGCAGTGACGCCGACGCGCAGGGAAGGTTGGCCGCTTCGGCCAAGGACCATGAGGAGCACCGCTACGTGGTGGAGGACATTGCCGCCACGCTGGCCCCGTACTGCTCCGCGCTCACCGTGCCCGCGGAGCCCTCGCTGGTCGCCTTCCACTCCGTGGCCCACCTCGGCACCCGCATTGAAGGGCTGCTCCACGAGCCCACCCCCGTCCTGGCGCTGGTGCGGGAGCTCCACCCCACCCCGGCGGTCGGAGGGACACCGCGCGCGGCGGCGCTGGCCGCCATTGCCGAGGGGGAACCGGTGCCGCGCGGCCACTGGGCCGGGCCGGTCGGCTGGGTCGACGCCGAAGGGAACGGCGAATGGATGATCGGCCTGCGCAGCGCCTGCCTCCATGCCGACGGCGAGTCGGTCACCCTGCACGCCGGCTCCGGCGTGGTCGCCGCATCCGATCCGCGCGACGAGGCGGCCGAGACCAACATGAAGCTGGCCACCGTGCTGGAGTCCTTGGTCCCGGGAGGCTCAGCGCACCTGGGGTGACCGCAGCGGCTCGGATGGAGCCGGCTGCCGTACGCCGGCCAGCGGGACCCTGACCATCAGGGAGGCACCCCCCGCGGGCGACAAGGTCGCCTCGGCCGTACCGCCGAGCGCTTCGGCGATGGCGCACACGATGGACAGGCCGAGCCCGGTGCCCCCTCCCGTCCGGGAGGGGTCGGCCCGGTAGAAACGGTCGAACACGCGGGGCAGCTCTTCCGGACTGATGCCCGGGCCGTTGTCGGACACCTCAATGCAGCCCATGCCCGCCTCTGCCGCCGTCCTCACTGTCACCGAGGTCCCGGGCGGGGTGTGGACCACGGCGTTGCCCACCAGGTTGTGGACCACCTGGGCCAACCGCTCGCCGTCGCCGAGTACCACCACGGGGGGGCCGGGCTCCAATGTCAGGTGGTGGTCATGTTCGACCGCATGGGCATCGTCGACGGCGTCGGCGCAGATGCGGTGCAGATCGACCGGTTCCACCCGTAGCGGTCGACCACGGTCGATCTCGGCCAACAGGAGGAGATCCTCGACCAGCCCGCCCATCCGGGCCGCTTCCTCCTCAATCCGCTTGATCGCCTTGCGCTGCCCGGCCCCGTCGGAGAATCCGCCCCGCCCCAGGAGCTCGGCGTAGCCCCGGATGGACGTCAACGGCGTGCGCAGCTCGTGGGAGGCATCGGAGACGAACTGGCGCAGGCGCTCCTCGGAGGCCGTCTTCTCGCTGAAGGCCACTTCGATCTCGGCCAGCATTTTGTTGAGAGCCACACCGAGGCGACCGACTTCGGTGCGGCGGCGCTCCTCGGGGACCCGGCGGGTCAGGTCCCCCGAGGCGATGGCGTCGGCGGTGCCGGCCATCAGGCGCAGGGGCCGCAAGCCACGCCGCACGACCCCGAGGGCCAGTATCCCCATGACCACGAGCAGCGAGAGGCTGGCGATGAACTCAACCCTGCGCAGCGAGTTCAACGTGTCGTTGGTCGGGTTCAACGACAGGGCCGTGATCAGCGTTCCCTGGGGAACCGTCACCGCCACCACCCGGTACTGCCCGCCGGGATCCCGCTGGCTCCGCACCACCACCGCGTCGGGATCGGGCCGGAAGGTCCCGGCGTAACGGCCGAAGCGTGTGCGGTCGACGTGCAGGACGCGCTGCACCGGTATGGCCGCCGTGAGGATGGGTGCCGGGTCGGGCCGGGTGGGGGAACCCGAAGGGCGACGGAGCAGCACCGTGCCGCCGGGGCCGGTGATGACGAGGTACACGTCGTTGGAGACGTGACGGGAGATCTCGGCCACGGTGACCGGCATGTCGCGCGCGGCGGCGTACGTCAGGTAGTTGAACGCCAGCCCTTCTGACGATGCCAGGGTGTCGTCGGCTCGCCCGTACAGGAACGAGCGCACGGAGGCGTAGGTGACGATGTCGGAGACCACGAGGCCGGTGACGAGCAGCAGCGCCATCACCGCCACGAGCCGACGTTGGAGGCTCACCAGTCCCGGGGCAGCCGCAGGGTGTAGCCGACGCGCCGGATGGTGTGGATGAGGGCGGGCCCGGGTGTGTCGACCTTCTTGCGCAGGTAGCTGATGTACGTCTCCACAATGTTGGGGTCGCCATCGAAACCGTATCCCCACACCCGGTCGAGCAGCTCGGACTTCGATATCACGCGGCGGGCGTTCTCCAGCAGGTAGCGCAGGAGATTGAACTCGGTGGCCGTGAGTTCGATGGGACGTGCCTGACGGAAGACCTCATGGGTATCGATGTGCATGGCCAGGTCGGCAAAGCGCATGATCGACGAGTCGGCCGCGGCCACCTCCCTGGCCCGGCGCAGGATGGCGCCCACCCGGGCCATGAGCTCTTCGACGCTGAACGGCTTGGTGACGTAGTCGTCGCCCAGGTTGAGACCCTCCACCTTGTCCTGCGTGGAATCGCGGGCGGTCAGGAAGACGATGGGAACGTGCTCACCGTCCTGGCGCAGGCGGCGACACACCTCGTTGCCGTCGAAGTCGGGCAACATGACATCGAGCATGACCAGGTTGGGTCGGAAGGTGCGCACCATCTCCAGCGCCTCGTTGCCCGTGCCCGCCACCCCCACCTGGTAGCCCTCGAAGGCCAGGGCGGCCGAAAGGAGCTCGGCGATGTTCGACTCGTCGTCGACCACAAGGACGCGGGCGCCGGATGCCTCCACGCTCACCAGCGGGCCGGATCCTCGGCCCGGGCCGCCACGGCCGCGGTCCCCGATCCCTGGCGCAGGGCGCGCAGGAGCCGGCCCAGGCCCCACCAGGTGACCAGCCCCAGCGCCTCGATCACGATCATGGACGACATCTTCGACTCGCCCACCTCGCGGTCGACGAAGCTGATGGGCACCTCGGTGATGGCGGCACCGTGCTGGCGGGCCCGGTACGTCATCTCAATCTGGAACCCGTAGCCCTCGGCCCGGACGCGACCGAGGTCGATCTGGCGCAGGATCCCGGCCGAGTAGGCCCGGAACCCCGCGGTCGAGTCGGCGACTCCGAGGCCGAGGACGGCCGAGGCGTAGCGGTTGCCGCCACGGGAGAGGAGATGGCGGTGCCAGGCCCAGTTCGGGATGGTCCCTCCCTTGACGTAGCGCGAGCCGATGGACACGTCGGACCCTTCGCCCAGGGGCGCCAAGACCCCCGGCAGTGCACTCGGGTCGTGGGAGAAGTCGGCATCCATCTCGATGAAGGCGTCGTAGCCCCGCTCCAGACCCCAGGCGAACCCGGCCCGGTACGCGCTGCCCAATCCGGACTTGGCCGCCCGGGACAAGAGGTGGACGTCGGGCAGTTCCGACGACATGGCCTTGACCAGATCACCCGTGCCGTCGGGGCTGCCGTCGTCGACCACCAGGATTCCCGCTTCGGGGAGCGACTCGCGCACGCGCCCGAGGATGCGCTCTATGTTCTCCGACTCGTTATAGGTCGGGATGACGACGAGAGGGCGCACGGGGGCATTCTAGGAGAAGGGCCTCCTCAACCGGCATCGGTGGAGGTCGCGGCGTCGGGGCCCCGCCGGAGCTCCCGCAGCACCACCTGGACGGCACCGCCGAGCGGAATCCCGACCAGGGCACCCACGAAGGCGCCCAGGGCGCCCCCGATGCGCCCCCCGAGGGTCGCCCCGACGAGGACGGCCATCAGCACGGTGAGCGGGTTCAGCCGTACCGTCTTGCTCATGATGACCGGGTTGAGGAAGTGGTTCTCCACCTGCTGGTAGACGAGGAACACCACCAACATGATGATCCCCCCCGGCACCGAGTGGATGGCCGCGATGATCACCACGGGCACTCCGGCGATGAGGCCACCGACCAACGGCAGGAGGTCCACCAGGGCGACGAAGACACCGAGGAGGAAGGCGAAGGGGACACCGAGGATGGCCAGGGTCACCGCCACCACGACACCGGCGATCACCGACGTCATGGCGTTGCCCAGCATGTAGCCGGTGACCGAGCGCACCGTCTCGTTGATCACCCGGCTGAGCCGCAACGCCGTAGGTGGGCTGAAGAGGCCGAGCAGCCCACGCCACAGGCGGGGTGCCTCCAGCATGGCGAAGTAGGTGAGCACGGCAATGGTGCCGATGGTGATCAGCGACGAGACCGCCGCCGCGCCCACGGAGAACGCAGTGGCCGGCTTGAGCACGTTGGTCAACTGCTTGGTGATCTGGGCCGATCCCTCGGAGAGGTACTTCTGCAGGTGCAGGCGGAAGACCAGGTGCCCGAGGGGGCCGCGACCCTTGCGCGCATCCCGGATCAGCGTGGGGACCTCGTGGGCGAAATGGAGGGTCGCCGTCACCAGCGGTGAGGCGAAGAGGTAGACCAACCCTCCCAGCGCGGCCAGGCCGGACAGGAAGACCAGCGCCGTGGCCAGGCCGTGGGAAAGGCCGTTCCTGGTCAGGAAGCGGGTGGCCGGGGTGAGGAGCAGGGCGAAGAAGAAGGCGATGACGGTGTAGAGGACGATTTTGCGCAGCACCCACAGGCCGACCACCAGCGCGAGGTTGACGTCAATCAGGGCGATGGTGACGGTGGCGGCCACCACAATGGTGCCCAGGGGTATGCCCCGGCGATCGGCGTGGCCCGACAACCTGGACCGCCAGGTGTCCGCAACCTCGTCGGCCATGAGACCAGCATGTCAGCTTTGTGCCGGTGGAGACGTGCAAGCATGAACGTGATGGATGAGGACACAGCGGAAGAGGGCTCCCCCGCCAAGGTCCAGCGCCGTTGGATCCCGCGCAACGTGAAAATCACGCTGATGATCCTGCTGCTCTTCTTCGTCGGCGAGTACATCCTGCTGCCCGAGCTGGCCAGCGCCCGCAAGGAGTTCCACCAACTCAGCCATCTCAATTTCCTCTGGCTGGTGCTCGGCGCGCTGCTCGAGCTCGGCGCCCTGGCCGCCTATGCCGAGCTGACCCACGCCGTCCTCTCCCCGGGAGCACCCCGGCGGTTCCGCATCTTCCGCATCAACATGTGGGCGCTGGCCATCAGCCACGTCCTCCCCGGTGGCACCGTCCCGGGAACGGCCGCCAGCTACCGCCTCCTCACCGAGTCCGACGTGGTCGGCAGCACCGCCGCGTTCGGGCTCGCCACCCAGGGCATCGGTTCGGCCGTGGTTCTGAACGCCATCTTCTGGCTCTCCCTGCTGATCTCCATCCCGCTGCGCGGCTACAACCCGCTCTACGGCTTCGCCGCCATCCTCGGCGTGTTGCTGCTGGCCTTCTTCGCCGGCGTGATCTACCTCCTGACCAAGGGCGAGAAGCATGCGACGACCTTCGTCAGGAAGCTGGCCAACCACCTCCCCTTCGTCAAGGCCGAGACCGTCACCGCCCTGTTGCAGACGGTGGCCGACCGCATGAAGGTGCTCTTCGAGAACCCCCAGCTCCTCTACCGGGCCGGCATCTGGGCCGCGGCCAACTGGCTGTTGGATGCCGCGTCTTTGTGGGTGTTCCTCCTGGCCTTCGGGCCCACCGTCTCCCCCATTGACGTGCTCGTCGCCTACGGGCTGGCCAACATCCTGGCCGTCATCCCCCTGACGCCGAGCGGGCTGGGCGTGGTGGAATTGACCCTCGTCTCGGTGCTGACCGGGTTCGGCGAGCCCGGCGGTGCCGCCACGGCGGGGGTGCTGTGCTGGCGCCTGGTGAACTTCTGGCTGCCCATTCCCTTCGGCGGAGCGGCCTACCTGTCCCTCCGGCTCGGCCGTCCCCCGGCCGGGGCCGGTGCCACCGCCCTGGCTCCGTGATGCGGGAGGACCGACCTTCCCTCACCGCACGCTGGATCGCCGCGCAGCGCGCCCGCCTGGCCGGCACCCGTTCCTCCACGCCCGGAGGTGACACCGAAGGCGAGCGCCGCCTCTACCAGACCATGGGTCGCGGCTTCGTGCTGCCCGGGCTGGCTCCCACCGGCCTGGCCGAACGCACCAGGTTCATCGACGAGGAGGTGGCGCGGGCCATCGGTCGGGGCGTGGAGCAGATCGTCCTCATCGGCGCCGGCTACGACGGGCGGGCCCTGCGCTTCGGGGGCGGGCCCACCCGCTGGATTGAGGTCGACTTCCCCTCCACCCAGGCGGACAAGCACCGGCGACTGTCCGCCCTCGGCATCTCGCCGTCCGGCGTCACCTATGCCGGCGTGGACCTGATGACCGGAGACCTCGAATCTGCGCTCACCGAGGCCGGGCACGATCCGGCCCGTCCGTCGCTGTTCGTCTGCGAAGGGCTCTTGGCCTCTCTCTCGCTGGAGGTGGGCGCGGCCCTTTGTGAGACACTGCGCGCCCGATCCGCCCCGGCGAGCGTCCTGGCGGTCAACTTCCGCGTCATCCCCGCGGCGGGGGCACGCGGGCGCGCCCTGCGCCGCCTCGTTGACGGGGTGCTCTCCCTCATCGGCGAGACCAGGCGCACCGAATTCCTCCCAGGGGACCCCGAGAAGTTGATGGTGGTCACGGGATGGCACATCATCCGTTCGACCCGCTCGGCCCCCGGCAAGGTCGACCAGGGCGCCCATCTCCTGGTGGTGGCCTGTGAACCGTCCTTGGTGTAGGTCCTAGGCGCGCGAGTGCAGGACCGGCGCCGGTTCCTCCACCACGCGGTGCGCCGCCGAGCGGGTGACCCGCACCGCCATCGCCACCACGAAGCCGATGAAGAGCAACGGATAGGCATCCGAAAGCGGGATCAGCCATCCCCGCCCGGCGTAGAGCACACCGGGCCCGTGGGGCGACCACCAGGTGGGGGCGGCCCAGAAGAGAACGACCACCCCGATCGCCCACCACTCGCCCCGGCGGGGCCGGTCGACGCCCAGGGCCAGCCAGGCGATGAACAGGACGACCCAAATGAAGTGGTGCGACCACGATACGGGATTGGCCAGCGCCTCGGTGGCCTCCACGATCAGGAAGCCGAGCACCGGGGACGAACGTTTGTAGGCCAGCGCCGCCACGGTCAGCCCGAAGGCCCCCACGGTGACGACGAGCAGGAACGATGACTGGTTGCTGACGGTGCGGCCCAACATCCGCTCAATGGCCCCCATGAGACCCTGGTTGCCGATCCACGACAGGATCCCCGCCCGCCGTGGGTCGCGGATGTAATGGGTCCAGTAGGCCCAGGAGTCGTGGGGAGATGCCGCGGCGGCGATCAGGGCGGCCCCCACGAACGCCGCCACGGCCCGCATCCCGGCCTTGGTCTGCCGGGTCAGGAAGAAATAGGGAATGAGGATGATCGGCGTGACCTTCACGGCGGCGGCCAGCCCGACGAGGATGCCCTTCGGGATGGGCAGGTCCAAGGTCATGTCCGCCACGACCATCAGGGCCAGGAAGATGTTGACCTGCCCGAGCAGGAAGGTCTGGCGCACCGGGTCGAGCATGACGGCCGGCACCAGCAGCATGAGCGCCCACCACAGGACGGTCCGGCGGGCCAGGGTGGCACAGACCGCCCGCAGGCACACGGCCAGCAGGGTGCAGAGGGCGGCCAGGTTGAGCCACGAAAAGGCCACTTCGCTGGCCCGCACCGGGAGGTGGGCGAATGGCGAGAACAGGAGGGCGGCAAACGGCGGGTACGTGAAGCCGAGGTGGTCCGAAGGATACGTGACGGTGAACAGGTCGGCCGAGAACGCATGCGCCCCACCGAGCAGGTAGGTGCCCAGGTCGACCTGGCGGTGCATGATGGCCAATCCGGTGATGCCGATGAGGGCGATCACGGTCGAGGCGGCGGGCCAGGCCCAGCCCCGGCGCGAGGCGACAGCCTCCATCCGTTCGGCCAGCCCCACCTTCGCCATGGCGCCGCACTGTACCGGCGGCCCTGTCGGGACGCGCATTTCCGTGCTTACCCTGCCTTGTCCCGCTCGTGGACCGGATCGGTCAGGTTGCCGTCCCCGACCCTCATGTCGGAATCGCGCCGCCGGCGGGCCCGCTCGATGGCCAGCTCCTTCAGGCGCTTCTGCGAACTGATGCCGTGAACGTTCTCCACCCTCCGCCAGCGCCGGTCCGAGCCCAGGGCCCAGGCATTGGTGTCGTCGGAGAAGACCAGGTCGAGCACTTCGAAGAGCCGGGCCTGCAGTTCCAGGTCGTGCACCGGGACGAGGACCTCAACGCGCCGGTCGAGGTTGCGGCCCATTAGATCGGCCGATCCGATGTAGATCTTCAGGGGCAGACCGGGTCCGGCCGCCGGATCAGCCGGCGCGCCGCCGAAGCGGTAGATACGCGAATGCTCAAGGAAGCTACCGACGATGGAACGGACGCGGATGTTCTCGGACAGCTCGGGGATGCCGGGCCGGAGGCGGCACAGGCCGCGGACGGCCAGATCGATCTGGACGCCCCCGCCCGAGGCCCGGTAGAGGGCGTCAATCATGGCCGCGTCGGTCAGGCCATTGAGCTTGAAGACGATGCGCCCATGGGGGCCGGCCGCGGTCTGCTCTTCAATCATGGCCAGGATGCGGCGGCGCACCGAGACCGGAGAAACCAGGATCTGCCGGTAGTCGGCGTGGCGCGAGAAGCCGGTCAGATAGTTGAAGAGCTCACCGACATCGGCACCGATCTCGCGGTCGGCAGTGAGCAGGCCGATGTCCTCGTAGGTCCGGGCCGTCTTCGAGTTGTAGTTCCCGGTGCCCACGTGGCAGTAGTGGCGCACACCCTCGTCCTCACGGCGGAGCACCAGCGCCGTCTTCGAATGCGTCTTGAGACCGACGATGCCGTAGACCACGTGCACACCGGCTTCTTCCAGGGCGCGGGCCCAGCCGATGTTGGCCTCCTCGTCGAAGCGCGCCTTGAGCTCGACGATGGCCGCCACCTGCTTGCCGTTCTCCGCCGCCTGAATCAGCGAGGCCACAATGGGGCTGTCCCCACCGGTGCGGTAGAGCGTCTGCTTAATGCCCAGCACGGCCGGGTCGACCGCAGCCTGGGCCACGAACGCTTCGACCGAGGTGGCGAACGAGTCGTAGGGGTGGTGCACCAGCACGTCGCGCGCGCGCAGCATGGCGAAGAACTCGGTCGGCTGGTTCGCCGCGGTGGCCAGGTGCGGTGGGGTCATCGGGGTCCAGGTCTCCCCGTGGAGATCGGGCCGGTCCAGCGCATAGACGCCCCACAGCCCGCTCAGGTCGAGCGGCGCCTCCACCCGGAACACGCCGTCGGGGGCCACCTCGAGCTCGGAGGCCAACAGCTCGATGATGTCGGCGTCCATGTCGGCCCCTACCTCAAGCCTGAGCGCCCGCCCGAAGCGGCGCCGGCGCAGTTCCAGCTCAATGGCCACGAGCAGGTCGTCGGCCTCGTCCTCTTCCAGCGCCAGGTCGGCATCTCGAGTGACGCGGAACGCATGGTGATGGCCGACGGTCATGCCGGGGAACAGGGAGTCCAGGTGGGCGGCGATCACCTGCTCAAGCGGGACGAAGCGCTCGCCGTCGGGCATGACGACGAAGCGGGGCAGCACCGGCGGCACCTTGACCCGGGCGATGCGCCGCTCGCCCGTGGAGGGGTCCTGCACCTCGACCACCAGGTTGAGGGAGAGGTTGGAGATGTAGGGGAAGGGGTGCCCGGGGTCCACCGCCAAGGGCGTGAGGACCGGGAAGATCTGGCGCTGGAAGACGTCGACCAGGTGGACGCGGTCGTCGTCATCGAGTGTGGACCAGTCCGAAAGGCGGACACCGGCGGCGGCCAGGTCCGGGACGATGTGGTGCAGGAAGATGCCATCCTGGCGCGTGACCAGATCCGCCACCCAGGTCCGGATCAATTTGAGCTGCTCGCCCGGGCGCAGGCCGTCGACCGAGCGGGTCCGCACCCCGGCCGCCACCTGGTCCTCAAGGGCGGCCACCCGCACCTGGTAGAACTCGTCGAGCAACTCGGAGAAGATGGCCAGGAATTTGGTCCGCTCCAGGAGGGGGACCCCGTCGTCCTCGGCCAGGTCGAGCAGGCGGGCCGCGAAGTCGAGACGCGACTGTTCCCGGTTGGTGAACCGCTGGTGCCCGAAGGCCTCAATCTGCTGGTAGGACGGTGCGGAAAGGCGCTCGACGGGACCTGGCGGAGGCGTCATCAGGGAAGGGTCTCGGGCCATGTCGTCACCCTTGATGCTACCCGCCGCCACTACGATTCGCCGGGTGCCCCCACCCTTCCGTCATGGCCGACTGCCGCGCTATGTGATCGGACCCAAGCCCAGGCGGCGCACCGAACTGGGCCTGCTCGTTTTCGGCTCGCTGCTCATCGTCGCCCTCTACGTGATCGCCGAATTGGGGGCCAAGTCGAAGATCCCGGCCAATATCGGCCCCTTCCTCGGCATCGTCCTCGGCCTCTCGCTGGTGGCACACATGACCAACCGGTGGCTGATCCCCCAGGCCAACGCCGTGATCCTCCCCCTGGCCGCCCTCCTCAACGGGATCGGCTACGTGATCATCGCCCGCTGGAACCCGGTCTACGCCAAGGAGCAGGCCGGCTGGGCCGCGCTCGGGGTGGCCCTGTACTCGGCCACCCTCCTGGTGGTGCGCTTCTCCCGTGACCTGGAGCGCTACCGCTACCTGGTGCTCTTTACGGCGGGTCTCCTCCTGGTGGCACCGCTGCTCTTCAGCCCGATCAACGGCGCCCGGTTGTGGGTGCACTTCGGCAAGCTCGAGTTCCAACCGGTGGAGTTCTCGAAGATCCTCCTGTGCGTCTTCTTCGCCTCGTACTTCGCGACCAACAAGGAGATGCTCTCGATCCCGACAGCGCGCATCGGCGACCGCCTCATCCTCGATCCGCGACCCCTGGTCCCCATCATCGTGGCCTGGGGCGCCGCCATGGCCGTCATCGGCCTCGAAGGCGACATCGGGTTCGCCGCCCTGCTCTTCACCCTGTTCATCGGCATGCTGTGGATCACCACCGGGCGGTTCGGCTACCTGATCCTGGGCTTCCTGCTCTTCGCCGGCGGGGCCTATGTCTCGGCCCGCTACTTCGGGCAGGTGCAACTGCGGGTGAGCGAGTGGTTGAACCCGTGGCAGACTTCCACCAATCTGAACTCGGGCGGGTCACAGCTCCGGCAAGGCTGGTACGGATTCGCGAGCGGCGGCATCGGCGGCACCGGGCTCGGGCTCGACACGGCAGCCGGCCTGATCCCCTTCCTCACCACCGACATGATCTTCGCCGCCATCGGCACCGAAATGGGCATGGTCGGCTCCGTCGCCGTGGTCGTCGCCTTCATCCTCATGATCGGTGCCGGCCTGCGGGTGGCTCAGACCGCCCGGACCGACTTCTCCCGGCTCACGGCCACCGGGTTGACCATCATCCTCGGCTTCCAGGCCTTCTTCATCATGGCCGGCGTGGTGCGGCTCCTCCCCTTCACCGGGATCACCCTGCCCTTCGTGGCCTACGGCGGCTCCTCGCTGCTGGCCAACTACATCCTGATCGCTCTCCTCCTGCGGATATCGGACGAGGGGGCGCAGGCGCAGGCCGAGATCCTGGTCTCGGGCGTGGTCCAGCCCGGGGAGCGCCCGCTGGTGCCCGTGCACTAGCGCCGGTCCGAGCCGCCCGCCACCTCGTACGACCACAACTCGGACGACACCGACACCGG
>Ga0307374_10007698_pt1 | contig 16304 bp, 14 predicted proteins | sample OX3MG_FD_202532 | JGI IMG/M metagenome (GOLD analysis project Ga0307374, IMG submission 202532) | Soil microbial communities from Risofladan, Vaasa, Finland - OX-3 | ecosystem: Environmental > Terrestrial > Soil > Coastal area > Acid sulfate soil | place: Finland: Risofladan, Vaasa | collected... | reverse complement strand
GACGCCGGGGACATCGCCATGCAGGCGAACATCTTCACTGGTGCCTGCACCAATACCATCCGCGGCGAACGGCGTTAACCGCCCATCCCGCTCGCTACTTCAACCCCTGTGTCGCCAGGAAGTCCAGGATGTCCTGGATGGTGTGGATGTTTTCCGCATCCTCGTCGCGAATTTCGAAGCTCGCGTCGTCCGCGAAAGCCTCTTCGATGGCGATCGTGAGGTCCACCACGTCGAGGGAATCGGCGCGGAGGTCGTCTACCAGGTTCGCTTCGGGCTTGACTTCGTCGGGGCTGACCTTGAGCTGCGCGACAACGACGTCGCGGACGCGTTCAAACGTGCTTGCCATGCGTGTACTCCCAATTTGGCGGTGCGACGGGCAGCCCCGTGGCAGCGGTGTCGTCTGCAGAAACTTCGCGGATGCTACGTCACGGTTCGTATTTGCGGAAGATCACACAGCCATTCTGCCCGCCGAAACCGAAGCCATTGGCGGCAGCAGCCGTGATCGTCCGCTTCTTCGCTTTAAGTGGCGTGTAGTCGAGGTCGCAGGCTGGGTCGGGCGATTCGAGATTCACCGTCGGCGGGACGATGTCGTGGTAGACCGCGAGTAGCGCCGCGAGCGCACCAATCGCTCCCGCGCCTCCGAGGAGGTGGCCAACCATGGATTTCGGCGAGCTGATGGAAAGGCGGCCGGCCGCTTCTCCGAAGGCGAGCTTGATGGCCATGGTCTCGGCCGCGTCGTTGAGCGGCGTGCCCGTGCCGTGGGCGGCGATGTAGTCGATTTCACCCGCCGTCAGCCCGGCAGCTTTCAGCGCCTCGGTCATTGCCTCGGCGGCGCCGCTGCCGTCTTCCAGCGGCGCTGTGATGTGGTACGCATCACAGCTCAGACCACCGCCCGCCAGCTCGCCATAGACGCGGGCGCCTCGTGCCCTCGCGCGCGTTTCGGATTCGATCACCATCACGGCTCCGCCTTCACCGAAGACGAACCCGTCACGGTCGGCATCGAACGGGCGGCTCGCGCGTTCGGGTTCGTCGTTGCGGCGGCTGAGCGCCTTCATGTTGGCCAGCGCGGCAATCGGCAGCGGATGAAGCGCCGCCTCCGTGCCTCCCGCGAGCACAACGTCGGCCCGCCCCGAGTCGATCAGGTGTTTGGCCTCGATGTAGGAATAGAGCCCGCTCGCGCAGGCGGCAACGCTGGCCATAGCTGGCCCGCGCAGCCCCAGGTGCATCGAAACCTGGCAGGCGCCCATGTTCGGGGCCATCATCGGGATATAGAACGGGCTCACGCGGTTGGGTCCCCGCTGGTGGAGCACGAGGGACTCCTCCATCGTGTCGATAGACCCGCCCGACCCCGTCGCGATAGCGGATGCCGCCCGGCTGCGTTCGTCATCCCGAAGGACGAGCCCCGCATCATCCGCAGCGAGCTGCGCTGCGGCGACGGCGAATTGTGCGAACCGGGACATGCGCCGCGCACCCTTCGGGTCCATGTAGTGGCCCGGGTCGAAGTCGTTCACCTCCGCCGCGATCTTGACGGGAAGGTCAGTCGTGTCGAAACGCGTCGTGCGGCTGATGCCAGAAACACCGGCAATCAGGTTCTTCCAGAACTCATGAGCCGTCAGCCCGATTGGCGTGATCGCGCCCACACCGGTCACCAATGCTCTGGTCACAGGTTGCTCCCCAGCTTAGTTGGCCTCTCGAAAGATGAGACACGAATTGTGCCCCCCCAGACCGACCGATGTGCTCACCGCTACCGCTACGCGGCGCGACCTGGCGGTGTTGGGGACGTAATCCAGGTCGCATTCCGGGTCCGGCGTCGAATAGTTGATCGTGGGCGGCACGCGCTGATCGCGGATAGCCATAACGCAGGCCAGCGCCTCGACTGAGCCCGACGCACCCATGCAGTGGCCCGTGATCGGCTTCACCGAACTGACTGACGACGAATAGGCGGCTTCGCCCATGATCTCCTTGAAGACCATCGTCTCCACGCGGTCGTTGAGAGGCGTACCGCTCCCGTGCGGGTTAATGTAGTCGATTTCCGCCGGGTCGATGGCAGCCTTCCGGATCGCCGCTTTCATCGCCCGCTTCAGGCCCCGCCCCGTCTCGTGGAGTGCGATCATGTCGTAGGCGTCGTTGGAACTGCCATAACCGATGAGCTCGCAATAGATCCTGGCCCCGCGCGCCCTGGCATGGTCGTAATCTTCAATGATCATCGATGCTGCGCCCTCGCCAGCGATGAACCCATCGCGGTTCAGGTCGAATGGTTTCAGCGCCTTCTCGGGGTGCTCGTTGTCGCCGGCGAGCGCCCGCATGGAGCACCACGTGGCGTGGAACAACGGCAGCAGTACCGCTTCTGAACTCCCGGAAATGATGGCCGTCGCATCGCCGCGGCGGACCGTCTCAAATGCCTCGCCGAGGGTCGCGCCGCCGGTGGCGCATGCGCACACGACGGCCATGTTGGGGCCGCGCGCCCCCGTTGCAATGGCGACGTGACCGCTGATCGCATCATCGATGAAATTGGCAACCAGGAATGGAGTGATCCGCCGCGGACCCTTTTCGTCGAGGATCTTCTGGTACTCGGTGATCATGTCCACACCACCGCCACCGGAACTGAAAATCACGCCGATCATGTCGGCGTTGGCCTCGTTAATCACAAGGCCGCTGTCTGCCAGCGCTTCGAGGGCGGCCGACATGCCGAAGGTCACCCCGCGATTCATATAACGCTGCTGCTTCGCATCCACGCGGTCGCCCAGTTCGAAGTTCTTCACCTCCGCCTGGATGCGCACCGGGTATGGTTCCGGGTCGAAGAGGGTAATCGGGCCGATTCCGCTGCGGCCGGCGAGCATCGCCTGCCACGTCTCCTCCGCTGTGTTGCCGACGGCCGTGACAGCGCCAACGCCCGTGACCACCACGCGACCGGTCATCGCGCCCCGGCTTCCAGGGCAGCAAACCTCTCGCTCAGCAGGCCCTCGTACTCATCGCTGAGGCTCAGGCTGTTGACGTTGTAGTCGATTCGGCGCACGAGCCGCGTGAGCACATTGCCAGGCCCTGCTTCCATGAACAGGTCCACGCCCTGCGCTTCCATCTCCGCGACCGACTTGGCCCAGCGCACACCGTGCGTGAGCTGGTCGCGAAGCTCGACAAACACCTCCGGCTGTGTTTCCAGCACCTCAGCGTTCACGTTGCCGACCAGCGGGTGGGTGGGGTCGCGCATTGGCAGGCGCTGCAGCAGCCGGCTCATGCCTTCGCTGGCTTTCGCCATCAGCGGCGAATGCGACGCGATCGTGATTGGCAGGCGCACAACTTTCCGGGCGTTCGCCCGTTCCGCCAGCTCCATCGCCAGCTTCAGAGGCTTGAGTGCCCCCGAAATCACGTTCTGGCCCTCGCAATTCGCAGTCGCCAGCCCCACATAACCTTCAGTTGACGCCTGCTTACAGATCTCGGCGACGGTCTCTTCCGGCAACCCGATGATCGAAGCCATTCCGCCCGGGAATTCTGTGCCCGCCTGGTCCATCAGGATCCCGCGTTCCTTGACGAGGAGCAGCCCTTCTTCGAAGGAAATTGATCCTGCCGCAACGGCGGCCGTGAACTCGCCCATCGAATGGCCGGCGAACATGTAGGGTTCAATCTTCCGGTCCAGCATCGACCACCGCTCCTTGAGCGCTTCGAGCCAGGCGACTGACGTGACGAATGTCGCCGGCTGCTGATTGATGGTGGATTCGAGCTCTTCGGCCGGGCCCTCGAAGCAGAGCTTGGAGAGGTGTGCTTCGAGCACTTCATCGGCGCGCTTGAACACATCCCGCGCCGCGCGCGAAACCCTGACCAGACGCTCGCCCATGCCCACGTGCTGTGAGCCCTGCCCCGGAAAGATGAGTGCAGCGCGGCTCCACGGTTTGACGTCCTGGTCCATTCGCCTGCATCCCTTCGCCAGCCCCGCGGTCTCTGCCGCGCGACTGGTGCACTCAGGATAGCAGAGAGCGGCACCGCGAAAAACACGAATCGAGCGCCCTCGATTGAGTTTCCCCGCGCCCGTGCCTTGCGCTAAAGCAACGTGGCCGGGTCGATATCGACAACCCAGCGCTCACCGAGCCGGGTGGCGGCCAATAGTGCGGCAGGCTCCCGTCCTCGCAGCACGATCTGCCAGCGAAAATCGCCGCGCAGGCGCGGGATGTAGGCGCGCGATGGCCCGAGGATGTCGGGGTCAGCGCGCCCCGCGGTGTCCCGCCGCAGCCGCAGCTCGCTCGCCACGCGCGATGCCTCCGTGAGGGCATGCTCATCGCCTGGGTGGTGGAAGAGGAGGCGCGCGAGCCGCCCGAATGGCGGATACCCCGCGCGCCGCCGGTGTGCAATTTCGTGTTCGAAGAACGAATCATAGTAGCGCTCCGCAGCGCAGACGATCGGGGGCGCGTCCGGCTCGTAGGTCTGGATGAAGACGCTGCCGGCCTTCTCCCGCCGCCCGGCCCGCCCTGCGACCTGCGAAAGCAGCTGGAAGGTGCGCTCGTGGGCCGCGAAATCAGGAAGGCTCAACCCGACATCCGCATCCACCACGCCCACGACCGTCATCGCCGGTAAATCCAGGCCCTTGGCGAGCATCTGGGTGCCGACGAGGATGTCGATCTCGTGGCGTTCCAGCGCCGCCACGATCGCTTCGTGACTGCCTCGCCGGCCGGACACGTCGCTATCCCAGCGCGTCACCCGGGCACCGGGAAAGTGCAGGCGGGCTTCGTGTTCGATGCGTTGCGTGCCCACGCCGAAGGGCCGGTATCGTGCGCTGTTGCACTTCGGGCAACGTTCGTCCAGGCGTCGCTCGCGGCCGCAGTGGTGGCAGCGGAGGCGGGGGCGGAGGGGATCGGCGAGGTCCAGGCCCATCGGCACGTCACAGCTCGGGCAGGTGGGCAGAAAGCCGCAGTCGCGGCAGAGGATGAACCGCGCCGACCCGCGCCGGTTCACAAACAGGATAGACTGCTCGCCCGCAGCCAGCGCTCCCGCCACCGCCCGCTTCAGTGCGAAGCCAAACACCGTGCGATTGCCGTTTTTCAGCTCCTCGCGCATATCGATGATCGTGATCCGCGGCATCGCTCCGATCGAAGTGCTGCCATCGGCGGCAGGGTTCACCCGTTCGTCCAGCGGGTGGCGCACGATTGTCCCCGTCCGAGTGCGCTGATAGGTCGTGATATCGGGTGTCGCGCTCCCGAGCACCAGCGTCGCCGCCGCCAGCTGGCACAGTGTTTCGGCGGCGGCGCGAGCGTGGTAGCGCGGCTGCGGATCCGACTGCTTATAGCTCCACTCGTGCTCTTCGTCGATCACCACGAGCCCCAGCCCGGCGACTGGCGAAAAGAGCGCGCTGCGCGAGCCCAGCACGAGGCGCGCGTCTCCGCGCTGGATGCGCCACCACTGGTCGTATGCCTCGCCCGCCGAAAGGCCCGAGTGGCGGACGGCCAGGGTCTCGCCGAATCGCTCGCCGAAGCGCCGGATAGCCTGCGGCGTGAGGGCGATTTCGGGCACGAGCACAATCACCCCTCGCCCCGCGGCGAGTGCCCGTCCGGCGAGGTCCATGTACACCTCGGTCTTTCCAGAGCCTGTGACGCCATGAAGCAGGTGTATCTCGCCGGGTCGGCCCGCGATCGCCGTTGCAGCGGCAAGCTGGTCGCTGCTCAGCTGGAGCTCTGGCCGCTCTGCAAAGGCATACGCGTCGAGTGGGTCGCGCTCTTTGCGTGTGTCGGCGGAACGCAGCCAACCGTCGTCGGCAAGACGCCGGATATGGCTGGCGTCCGCACCCAGCGCGCGCGCGTCGGCAAGTGTTAGAGGCCCCCCGGCGAGCGCCCGCAACAGGCGCGCGCCGATTGACCGTGCAGTTTTCGCCTCAAGCCGCGCGGCCTCTTGCTCGAGCTCTGCACCGGGCCGTTGTGCCTCGACCTTTCGCTCCATCCGGGGCCGGCCGGTCGGCCGGGTGAGTCCCTGGGCGACGGTGAGATGGCCCTCCTTCTGCAGCCGCGTTAGACGGGCGAGCGTGACGGTGCCCACCGCGTCGCGCAGGCCGTCGAGCGTCACCCGCCCGTGGGCCGCGAGGTGCTGGAGGATGCGGCGGTCTCGCTCGTCAAATGGGAGCAGCGGCGGCACGTCCACCGGCGAAATCATCGTGACCGCCTTTTGGCCATAGCCGGGGGGCAGGCTCATCGCGAGGCAGTCCCACGCCGGCGCCAGGTATCTATCGCTCAGCCACTGACCCAGCGCGATGTGGATTTCGTCTAGGACCGGCACAGGGTCGGCGATAGCTTCGATGGGGCGCACGCCTTCGATGGCCGGTTCCGCCTCAAATCCGATCACGATCCCCTGCAGGAGCCGCGGCCCGAAGGGCACAAACACGGCCTGCCCTGCCTCCAGCACCAAGCCTGGCGGGATCGCATAGGTGAACGCCGTACGCACGGGCTGGCCCGCATTCACGACGACCTGGGCAAAGGCGCCCGGCGACGCGGGATCGAGGGGGATCATCGCCAGATCTTAGCGCCTCATTGCCCGGCGGCCGGGGCATCGAGCACTGAATCGGCCACTAGCACACGCGGCCACTCGGCTTCACGTGTGTCCACGCCCCGCGTCAATCCCAGGAATGTCGGCACGCCGATGAGCATCACGATCCCCCCAAACACGAAGGCTGAACCGAGTCCGAAGCGGTCCACGAGGATGCCTCCAACGACCGACCCGACGACGATCCCTGCACCGTTGGAGGCCGAGCCTAGGCCGAGCACCGTGCCCATCCCCACGCGCCGGCCGGCAACCACCTGGAGCGCAGCTGCCGAGACCGCGGAGACGGCGTTTCCAAGCCCCATGGAAAACAGCAGCAAGACGACGACGAAGTAGAACGGGACGAAGCCCACGAGCGTCAGCATCACCGCGTTCCAGGCCAGCCCCAGTGCGACCATCGAGCGCCGATCGCGCCGGTCCGCGACTCGCCCCAGCAGCGGCTGCATGAATCCGCCGGTGAGGTCCTGCGTCGCGAACGCCACGCCAATGGCGATCGGGCTGGCATGCAGACCGCTTTCCAGACGTAAAGCGAGGAAGCTGAACGATGCCCCGGTGGAAAGCGCAAGCAAGCCCTGCTGCGCGGTTACCGCCGCCACCAGCCGGTCGGACATGGCGTGGCGGAACGTTGCCGGTTGTTGCCGGGCAACTGTCCCTGCCCGCTGTTGCTCCTCCAGGGGGCTGTGCCGCGGCAACCAGAACAGTAAGACAAACGCTGCGAACAGCAACAGCGTGGCCATTGCCACGAACACCGAATGGAAGCCAAGGAATTCGCGGAAGAGCCCCGCCACCAGGGGCCCCGAACCGAAGCCCACGATGTCGGCGGTGGCGAAAACCCCCAGCCAGCGCCCTTCCTGGCCCCTCGGTGTCATGTCCCCCACATAGGCGCGCGCGACCGAAAAAACGAGACTTGTGCCGAACCCGCTGAAGGCGCGGAATGCGATCACCTGCGCGAACGTCGTGGCCGTCAGGTAGCCCAGTGCCGCGATCGTGTAGATCAGCAGCCCGAGGATGATGAACGGCTTGCGCCCGAACCTGTCCGAAAGCTGGCCGGCGAACGGCCCAAAAAACGTCTGTACGACGGCGAAGATCGAGAACGTCAACCCCAGCCAGACTCCGCTGGCCCCCAGATCCTTAGCGTAGACCGGGAGCAGGGGCGACACCATCGAGATCCCCATCGTCGCGGCGAAGACGGCGATGTAGAGCGCGATGAAGGGGCGGGAACGCATGGGTACAGAGCCTACCGTACGCCGGAGAAATGGGGCCATCTCCTGGCACCCACGCACGTGGACGAAGGCCCCCGGGCGCTCAGCGCCCAGGGGCCCTTTGGATGTGATGTCACCGCGGACCAGTCCGCGCTAACGCGTCAACCAGGCGAACTGCTGTGGCTTCCGCTGGCTCTGGGCGCTGATCATAATATTCACGATGCTCGGCTTCGGCGTCGCCATCGCTTCCTTCAACACCGGCCCGAGCTCTGATGGCTGCGTCACAAAGAACCCCTTGCCGCCATAGATCTCTGCCATCTTCTCGTAGTGCGCGTTCGGTGTGTAGGCCGAAGGCGGCACCCGCGCCGGGTCGAGTTCGCCCGGACCCCCGCCGATGCCGTTGTTGTTGACGATGATGAACGTGATGTTGTTCAGCCCGTAACGCGCAGCCGTCTCCACCTCCATCCCGCTGAAGCCGAACGCGGAGTCGCCTTCGATGCACAGCACCTGCTTGTCGGGGTGGACGGCGGCCGCCGCGATCGCCTGCCCCAGGCCAACGCCCATCGTCCCGAAGCTGCCAGCATCGAGGCGGTGCCGCGCGAAAAAGTTCGGGAGCATCGTCCGGCCGATGTCCATCGTGCTCGCCCCTTCGTTCTGGATGATCGCGTCGCGCGGGGCAAGGTCGCGGATTTCGCGCATCACGCGGTAGTAGCCCATCGGCACCGAGTCGTCCTGTGACATCTGCTCGACGGTGGCGGCGTTCTCTTCGATCTTCTTCTTCAGCCCCGTCCACCACGTCGTCTCCGCCGGGTATTGCCACGGCTGCTGCTGAAGCGCGGCGTTGAGCTGCCCCGTGATCGCCTTGGCGTCTCCTACCAGCGCCACCTCCGTCGGCACGTTCGTGCCGATTTCTTCGGCTGAAATGTCCATCTGGATGACGCGCACATTCTCGTTGAAGCGCGGAGGATGACCGAAGTGCATGATCCAGTTCAGCCGCGACCCCATCAGGAAGATCAGGTCGGCGTTCTGGAGTGCGAACGAACGCGCCGGGGCGATCGAAAGCGGATGGTCATCCGGCACCACGCCCTTCCCCATTGGCGACGCCAGGTATGGGAGCTGCGTGCTTTCGAGGAAGGCCCGCACCTCATCCTCTGCGTGGGCATAGGCGGCACCTTTGCCGACGATCACCAGCGGCCGCTCGGCCGATCTCAGCGCCGCCAGCGCTGAGCTGATGCTTTCCTGCGGTGCGGCCGTGCGGGGCGGCTCAGGCGAACGCGGCGGGAACTTGAGCTCGTCCTCTTCGATTGTGCCCGTGATGACGTCGCCCGGCAGGTCGAGGTAGGCTGCTCCGGGACGGCCGTAGATCGTCTGACGGACGGCCTGTTCGACAAAATATGGCAGCCGCGCGACGCTGTCGGGGCGCGCGGCATACTTCACAAACGGCCGCGCCGCTTCGATCTGCGGTGCTTCCTGGAACGCCCCCTGGCCGTTCTGATAGCTATCGTTCGCGCCGCCGATGAGCAGCATTGGCCAACAGTTGGACCAGGCATTGGCCGCACCCGCGATGCCGTGGATCATCCCCGGTCCGGAAACTCCGAGGCAAACCCCGGGCCTTCCCGTCAGGTAGCCAATCGCCGCCGCCGCGTAGCTCGCCGACTGCTCGTTGCGGAAACCGAAGAACTTGATGCCTTCGCGCTGAGCGTGGATGGCAATCGGGACGACCGGGATGCCGACGATCCCAAACATGTATTCGACACCCTGCTGCTTGAGGGACCGGGCGACGATCTGTGCGCCAGAAATCTGGGCCATGGGGCTGCTCCAGGTAGTAGGTTGTGGGCCGCATCATACGGGAAGCGCTCGCCGTCGGCAGGACGCCGCAGGAACGCAGTGAAAACGCCCGTTCACCAGCGAGCCGACGCCTCCGTCTGCCTTCGCATCGCAGTCACGCGTCCTGCCATTGTGGGTCGCGCTTTTCATGCCAGGCGCTGATCGCCTCGCGGGCGTCCGCGGTCTGTCCCGCGAGGATCTGGTTGCGGTTCTCCAGCTTGAGGGCGTTTTCGAGCGAGATCCCGGTCACCGTCTCGTTCAACACTTCCTTGGTGAGCCGCAGCCCCATCGGGCTCGCCTTGCGCACAATGGCCGTAGCGATCTCAAGCGCGGTGGAGATGAGTCTGTCCGGCGGCAGAATCTGCGTAATCAGCCCCATCTCCTTCGCTTCCAGCGCATCGATGATGCGGCCGCTGTAGAGCAGGTCCGCCGCGTGGGCTGCCCCCACGATCTTGGGCAGGTGGTAGGAACTGCCGACGTCCGCACCCCCAAGGCCCAGGTTGAGGAACGAGCAGGCGAATCGGGCCATCTCCGTCCCGATGCGCATGTCGCAGGCGATCGCGATCGAAAGCCCGCCGCCCGTCGCCGGCCCGTTGACCGCCGCGATCAGCGGCTGTGGGCAGCGACGCATCTTCACCACGAGGTCCGCAATGTCCTCCTGGAACGTATAGGAGTTTTGCACCGGGCCTGTCTGCGGCTGCCATTCGCCCTGGTCTGCGCGGGCCTTGAGGTCCAGCCCGGCGCAAAACCCCCGGCCCGCGCCCGTAACGATGATCATCCGCGTCCCGTAGTCCCGATGGCGTTCATCGAAGAATGCGCGCAGCTCGCGCAGCATCTCGTGGTCGATGGCGTTGAGACGCTCGGGCCGATTGAGCGTGAGGATGCCGATGGGACCCTGCCGTTCGAAAACGATCGTGTTCATGCCGGCATTCTATTCCCCTGATGCGCCGCTGCAGGGCAATATCCGGCCGGCTTCCTCCGGCTATCCTGCTTCCATGAATCTCCCCCGCGCGCTTCAGGATGCATACCTTACAGCCGTCTACGAGGTGGACTTCGCGAGCTCCGCCCGCCAGTTCCGCCACCGCGAGTCGGGCAATCCTGCACCAGCCCTTGCAATCGTCACTGCCTGCAATCCAGGCCTGGAAGTCTGCCTGCCGGAGGAAAACGAGGCCCGCAACCAGTGGCTGGAAGAGCGGCTCCATGAAGAAGGTCTCTGCTACGTCTCGGCCCGCGGCTACGATCCCGGCAGGGACCACGAGGAGCCGTCCTTCGCCGTTTTAGGTATCACGCTGGAAGACGCCTGTGCGCTCGCTCGCGAGTTCGATCAGGCTGCCATCTTTTGGTGGGACGGCCGAATCGGGCAGGTGCTCTTCCTCGAATGAGTTGTTGGCTGCGGTTGCGCTGTCATCGAGTGCCCCGCAACTTGCTAGAATCCGCGCACTAAACCAATCGGAGACTGCCATGCCTACCCCGGCCCGAGTCGTCGTCGTACCAGGAAAACCCGGCCCCCTTGAGATCCGGGAAGTCAATCTTCCCGATCCCGGCCCCTACCAGGTCGTTGTCAGGCAGTTCGCCTCCGGCATCTGCCACTCCCAGCTGCACCAGATGCATCGCCCACGCACTGGCAACGCCCAGATCCTCGGCCACGAATCGACCGGTGTCGTCGTCGCGCGTGGCTCGGAAGTGAAGCACGTCAAAGAAGGCGACCATGTCATGGTCACCTGGGTTCCGCGCGATGGCGAGCATGCCACCCGCCGGGCCGAAGGCATCGCCCTCGATGTTGGCGGCGGCGTCATCGCCCGTACCGGCAACTGCTTCACCTGGGCGGATAACACCATCGCGGACGAGCAATACATCGTGAAAATCGGGAAGGACGAGCGCACCGACGTCACCAGTATCATCGGCTGTGCTGTCATGACCGGCGCCGGTGCCGTGTATCACACGGCAGGCGTCAAGAAGGGCCAGAGCGTCGCCATCTTCGGCGTCGGTGGGGTTGGCCTTTCGGCGATCGCTGCTGCTGCAGTCGTTGGGGCAGACCCGATTATTGCGGTCGATCTCGATGACGCCAAGCTTGCCTTCGCGAAGAAGTTCGGAGCGACCATCGGCATAAACGCCTCGGAAGGTGATCCCGTGGCGAAGATCCACGAACTCACGCGCAGCACCACGGACTTCATGATGAGCGGCCAGCCCGTCGCCGGCGTGGATTTTGCCTTCGACTGCATCGGTGTGCGCAAGACCATGGAGCAGATCCTGCCTGCGGCGCGCGGTGGAGTACTCGGCAAGAACACCGGCGGCACTGCCGTCCTCGTGGGCGTCCCGCAGACCCCGGTCGAACTGAACGCGGTCGACCTGCTCGTCAACGAAAAGAAGTACATCGGCAGCATCGGTGGTTCCTGTCGGCCAGACCGAGACTTCCCGATGTTCCTGCGCTGGTTCAAAGAGGGCGACCTCGACCTCGACGCCATGGTCACCGCCCGCTACAAGCTCGACGACATCAACCAGTCCACCGACGCCCTCGCCGCAGGCAAGATCGCGGGCCGCGCCATCATGGAGTTCTAACCAGCGCGCTCCAGCTCTTCGCGATGTGATGGATCGGCGCGGTCCTCGGGGTGCGCGTCTAGGTACGGGAACAAAAAGGCACTCGCCGGCGTCTGTATCACCAACACATCTCACGCGAGAGGCTCGGGCAGCGGCGAACGACGGCGAAGGGACCAACTATCCCAACTTCCTCAACGGTGGCCAGGAACAGTACTGGCAGCGGTGGGACTGGTAGGGAAGCTCCAAGGCCGCAATCTTCGCCCACCCGCAAGGCGGACCCGAAATATTTCGGGTCCGCCTTGGTGTCGAGGTTTTCCTGCGCTCAGCTATACCGCTCTTCGCGCCACGGGTCGCCGTAGATGTGATAGCCGTAGGTCTCCCAGAAGCCCGGCCGGTCGCGGTCGAGAAACTGAATGCCGCCCACCCACTTCGCGCTCTTCCAGAAATACAGGTGCGGCACCACCAGCCGCAGCGGCCAGCCGTGCTCCCTGGAAAGTTCCTCGCCATCGTGCTTCCGCGCGAACATCACTCCTTCGCGCATGAGGTCCTCCAGGGGCACGTTCGTCGTGTACCCGCCGTAGCTGTGAATCATGGCGTACTTCGCCTCGGGCTTTAGCTGGATCGTGTCCAGCAGCGCGCTGAAGGGGATGCCCTCCCAGGTGTTGTCATACTTGCTCCACGTCGTCACGCAGTGGATGTCGTTCAGCGCGGTCGCGCTCCCCAGTGCGTTGAACTCCCCCCAGGAGAATGATTTCTCCTCCTCCACGAGCCCCCAGACGTGGAACTTCCACGAATCGAGGTCGATCCGCGGGACGTTTCCGTAGTTTAGCACCGGCCAGCCCGCTGTCAGGTGCTGGCCGGGAGGAAGTCGCACCTTGCCGTCGGGGCGCATCTCGCGAGTCGCCTGCATCGCCATCTCTCGTCTCCTCCGGGTCCGCGCCGGGCTCCAGCAGCTGCGCTGCGCCGGGTTGGCTCGCATTCTCTGCCGGATCAGCGTAGCCGCTGCCTTTCCCGGCCCGCAAGAAACAATCCCTTACGCTCCTGCTCCGCGCGCCGCCTCGTTGCCCGATTTTCCGTAAGATGGACAGGTGGAAGACGCCCAGCACCGCGAAATCGCCCCCGGCCGGCGCGCGCGTATCAGCATCCGTCCCGCCGATGCGTGGTTTCTCGTACTTGCTGCCGTCGTCGTCACGCTGGACCAATTCACCAAGTGGCTCATCCGCGACACCCTCGCCCTCGGCAGCGTTTGGCCCGGCGATTGGCCTGTCCACATCGTCCACATCACCAACACCGGTGCTGCCTTTGGCATCCTCCAAAATGCAGGGCCGCTGCTCGTCGTCACCAGCCTAATCGGGATGGCTGCTATCCTTGTATATCTCTTCAACCCGGGCTTTGCCCATCCGCTCATGCGCGTGGGCCTCGCTCTCATGCTGGGCGGTGCCGTCGGCAACCTCATCGATAGGCTCGCCAGCGGCGAAGTGGTGGACTTCATCAAGTTCCCCCACTGGCCCGCCTTCAACCTGGCTGATTCAGCCATCACGATTGGTGTGTGCTTTCTCCTATGGGCAATGACCCGCGATTCGAGCCCACGACCGGACGCCGCGAACTCTCAGCCAGTGCCCCCGGCCGAATAGACGCTGTCCTCGCCGCCGCCTGTCCCGACCTCAGCCGAGCGCGCCTCCAACGCCTTATCGCTGGCGGTAACGTGCGCGTGAACGGCGAACCGGTGCGCAAGTCCGGCCGCGTCGAGGCCGGCGATACCCTGCTCCTCGATGTCCCCGAGACGCTCCACGAGCCGGCCGGGCCGGAGTTCGACCTCCGAGTCCTCTATGAAGACGCCTGGCTCATCGCGATCGACAAGCCAGCCGGTCTCGCCGTCCATGGCGCGCCCGGGGATACCGGCCCAAGCGTCGCTTCCTGGATGCTTGTTCGACTCGGCGCGCTTGCCGCCCGTTTCGACGTAGAACGCCCGGGCATCGTCCACCGTCTCGACAAGGACACCAGCGGCGTGCTCATCCTGGCGAAGACGCCGGCTGCGCAGGCCGCCCTCAGCGCCCAATTCGAAGCACGCACCACCCAGAAGACGTATCTCGCCATCACCGACGGCATCCCCGACCGGCCGAAGGCGGTCATCGATGCCGAAATCGGACGCCACCCAGGCGATCGCATGCGCATGGCCATCGCCCGCCACGGCCGCGAAGCACGCACCGCCTACGAGATTCTGGGCCGCGGCGGCGACCACGCGCTCCTCCTCATCCGCCCCGAGACCGGGCGCACGCATCAGATCCGCGTCCACCTTTCCGCCATCGGGGCGCCCGTGGCATTCGACCGGGTCTATGGCAAGGGTGGCGACGGCCGGCAGCTTCTCCACGCCTGGCAGCTCGGCATCCCACACCCTGCCGGTGGTCTGCTCACGGTCACCGCGGAGCTCCCCGCCGACTTTCAGGCGAGCGTCCGCGCGCTCGGCCTCGAAGCCGTCGCTCTCCCCTACTTTGTCCCCGTCGCCGCGGAGCTAACGGCCGCTCCCGCGACAGCCGAACTCCCCCCGGAGCCCGCGAATTGAAGCCAGTCCGCACGCGCTACGCACCCAGCCCCACCGGTGACCCCCACATAGGCAACATTCGTTCGGCGCTCTTCAGCTGGGCGTTTGCGCGGGCGAACGGCGGAAAATTCCTGCTGCGCATCGAGGATACCGACCAGGGTCGCCTCGTTGAGACCTCCGTACAGGCGATTATGGACAGCCTCAGGTGGCTCGGGATCGATTGGGACGAGGGCCCTGACGTCGGCGGCCCTCACGCGCCCTACTACCAGTCACAACGGCTGGCGCTCTACCAGAAGACGGCACTGTCGCTCGTCGCCGAGCGCAAAGCCTATCGCTGCTTCTGCACGCGTGAGCGTCTGGACGAGATGCGCGCCGCCCAGGCCGCCGCCAAACGTCCTCCTGGCTACGATGGCCGCTGCCGCGACATCCCTCTCGCCGAATCCGAGAGCCGAGCGAAGCATGAGCCTTTTGTCGTCCGCTTCAAGATGAAGCGCGAAGGCCAGACGATCCTGCACGACCTCATCCGCGGCGAAGTCATCTTCGATAACGCCCTCCAGGACGATTTTGTTGCCCTCAAGTCGGATGGCTTCCCCACCTATCATCTCGGCGTCGTCGTCGATGACACCGAGATGGAGATCACCCACGCCATCCGCGGCGATGAATGGATCTCCAGCGCTCCCAAGCACATCCAGCTCTACGAAGCGCTTGGCTGGGAGGCGCCCCAGTGGGTGCATCTCCCGCTCATCCTTGGCCCCGACCGCAAGAAGCTTAGCAAACGCAGCGGTGACGTCTCCACGCTCGACTACAAACGCAGCGGCTACCTCGCCGAAGCCATGGTGAACTTTCTCGCGTTCCTGGGCTGGTCACTCGACGACCACACCAGCATCGTCACAATCGAGGACCTCAAAGCGCATTTCGACCTCGCCCGCGTCGTCCCCAACCCGGCGATCTTCGATATCGAGCGATTGAACCATCTCAACGGTCATTACATCCGCGAAATGCAAGACGAACGCTGGCGGGCGACGGTCGTCGAGTGGTGCGAGCAGCAACTCCCTGCATCGGTCTCGCGGCCCCTGGATGCGTCAGTCGTCGAGGCGGTTGCCCCGTTGCTGCGAGAGCGGGTGGCGCGCCTCGACGAGATCGCGCCTATGGCAGCATTTCTCTTCGGGGCCGAGGCCCCCGGCTACGATGCGGTAATGCTTGCCGAACGGCTCGGCGGCGATCTCGCCGAGGCCGCCCGCGTCATCGATGCAGCGCTTGTAGCGCTGGACGCGATCGCACCGGCTGACTGGGACCGCGAGCGCATCGAGGCGGCGGTGCGCTCGCTGGAAGGCGTCCTCGGGGCGAAGCTCCGGAAGTTCGTGCCCGTGCTCTACGTCGCTGAGGAGGGCCGCCCGCAAGGGCTGCCGCTCTTCGATTCGATGGCCCTGTTGGGTCGTGAACGGACGCTCGGACGTCTTCGTACGGCGAGGGCCAGGGTACAGCACCACCGGTAGTCGTGGGCTGGACCGGTGCGCGCTCATGGCTCTGGAGCCTTCCCTCGGCTGCGTGGTATCCTTGGCGCCACGCTGGGGACTCGTCTAATGGTAGGACAGCGGATTCTGGTTCCGTATGTGGGGGTTCGACTCCTCCGTCCCCAGCCATGGCCGCCCGCCGCCTGAGCCAGCGGCCCTCGCCCG
>Ga0307374_10007696_pt1 | contig 16306 bp, 12 predicted proteins | sample OX3MG_FD_202532 | JGI IMG/M metagenome (GOLD analysis project Ga0307374, IMG submission 202532) | Soil microbial communities from Risofladan, Vaasa, Finland - OX-3 | ecosystem: Environmental > Terrestrial > Soil > Coastal area > Acid sulfate soil | place: Finland: Risofladan, Vaasa | collected... | reverse complement strand
GCCCGCCACCCAGCAAACGCATGATCAGCGCCAACCAATCGGCAGGACGCATCTGCATGAGCCGCTTGAGGCTCTGGTCGGGATCGGGCATTATCGGCTCCTCTGCATGCTAGAGTCTTAACACTTCCACCCAACCACCTCACTATTCGCTTTGCGCACAGTATACCACGCTTGTCCGGGCGCTCGCGCTCATGCGAAGGGAGCGCCGTCACCGACACGCACCCTTCACCCCTCGCGGCTAGCTGCGCAACTCGGCGCCGAACTGCGTGGCCAGCGCCTGCGTCAGCGTCGCCTGGGCGCGCTCGACATCCTCATCCGTCAGCGTGCGTTCGGCGGACTGGTATGTCAGCGCGTAGGCCAGGCTCTGCTTGTCGGCGGGGACGTTCTCACCGGTATACACGTCGAAGAGGCGAACCTGTCGCAGTAGTTCGCCGCCGTGCGTGCGGATCGCCGTCGCCACCTCGCCTTCCGGCAAATCGCGTGCGACGACGAGTGCGATGTCGCGTTGGGCCGCCGGGTACCGCGCGACCGGCTGGTGGCGCGCCAGCGGAGCTTGCGCGCGATACAACCGCTCCAGGTCAAGCTCCATCAGATAGGCGCGGCGCGTCAGATCGAAGCGTTCGGCGACCTCCGGGTGAACCTCACCCAGCACACCCAGTGGCGCCCAGCCGCCGCCCGCGACGACGCTTCGCCCAGCGCCATCGCTGGCCAACGCCTCATCGCCAGCGTCCGCCACTGACGGCGCCCATACCTCCAGCAGGGCACAGCGGCCCGGATGGAACGTGGGGTGCGTCGTCGGCGTGAAGCGGTAGCGCGCGACGCCCACCGTGCGCAGCAGCAATTCGGCGACGCCTTTCAGATCGAAGAAGTCGGCGTCGCGTTCGCCGAGCCAGCTCTGCATGGCGGGGCCGCTCAGCGCGACGCCGATGGTGCGCCGCTCGTCGGCCACGCCGACGCCAGTGGCAAGCTCCGGCGTAGGCAAGTAGCGTCGCCCGACCTCGAAGAACCAGCAGCCCGCCGTCTCGTGGCGGACGTTCTCGCGCAACGTCGTCAGCAGGCTCGCCATTAGCGTCAGGCGCAGCGCCTCCATCTCGACGCTGAGCGGATTGCGGATGGTGATGGCGGGCAGCTTCTCGGCGATGGCCTCGATGCGGCGCCGTTCCAGTTTCTGCGTCTGCTGGGCCGACAGCGCCTGCCCATTCGCGCTGGCGCCGTCACCGGGCGCCGCGCCCACCGGGACAGGCGCGCTGAGCAGCAACTCTTCGCCGGGCGCGCCGGAGAGCAGCCGCGCCATCACCGTGCGGCTGAGCAGCGGATACGAGACTGTCTCCGTCAGCCCTGCGCCCACCAGCGTCTCGCGCAGGTCTTCTTCGCGGTCGAACCAGGGGCCAGCCGTCGGCTCCGGCAGCGGCCCGGAAGGGATGGCGCTGGGGATGCGGTCGTAGCCGACGATGCGCGCCACCTCTTCCACCAGATCGGCGCTCTCCTCCACATCCGCCCGCCACGTCGGAACTGCCACCCGCAAGATCACTTCGCCCTGCTCATTTGGCTCCTCGACGACGCCGAAGCCCAGACCGCGCAGCGCGGCGATGGCCTCCAGCGGCGTCACGTCCATCCCCGTCAGCCACGCTACCTGGCCCAGATGGAAGCGTATCTCGCGTGGCGCGATGGGGTGGGGGTAGAAGTCCACGCGACCCGGCGCGACCTGCCCACCCGCCAGCTGGGTGAGCAGCTGCGCGGCGCGGTCAATCGCCTGCGCCGTCAGTTCGATGTCGGGGTTCTTCTCGAAGCGCCCGGACGACTCCGTGCGTAGGCCGATGGCTTGCGAGGTGCGGCGGATGTTGGTGGGGGCGAAGTGCGCGGCTTCCAGCAACACGTTGGTCGTCTCGCTCGTCACCTCCACCCGCGCGCCGCCGAAGATGCCCGCGATCACATTCGGGCCAGCCGGATCGGTGATCAGCAGCATATCCGGCGTGAGCGTGCGGGTCACGTCGTCCAGCGTGGTGATCTGCTCGCCGGGCTGGGCGCGGCGCACGATGATCGTGTGGTCGGCCACTTTGTCGTAGTCGAAGGCGTGCAACGGCTGCCCTAGCTCCAGCATGACATAGTTGGTGATGTCCACTACGTTGTTGATGGGGCGCATCCCGGCGGCGGTCAGGCGGTCGGCCATCCACTGCGGCGAGGGCGCGATGCTGACGTTGCGCACGACGCGCGCCGTGTAGCGCGGACACAGGTCGGGGTCGCGCACCTCCAGCTTCATCAGCTTGCTGGCGGCTGTCCCCTTCTCCTTGACCACGACTTCCGGCGGGCGGAGCGTCGCGCCGGTGAAGGCGGCGATCTCGCGGGCGATCCCCAACATGCAGAAGAGGTCGCCACGGTGAGCCTTGATGTCCAGATCAATCACGGCGTCGCCCCGGATTTTGCCGAAGGGGACGCCCAGCGGCGTGTCGGGCGGCAGGATCAGGATACCGCTGTGGTCGTCGCCCAGCCCCAGCTCACGCGGCGAACAGATCATGCCCTGCGAAAGCACGCCCATCGCCTTCTTCTCCTGGATGGTGATGTCGCCGACCTTCGCGCCAAGCAGCGCCAGCGGCACACGGTCGTGCAGCTTGATGTTAGACGCGCCGCAGACGACGCTGAACTCCTGCTCGCCGGTGGTGACGCGCGTGGCGCTGAGGTGGTCGGAGCCTTTGACGCGCTCCAACCAGATGATCTCGGCGGTGACAATCCCTGGCCAGGGATACTCCACACGGTCCACTTCCAGCCCGGCCAGCGTCAGCCGCTCGGCCAGCTCTTCCGGCGAGAGCGTGATATCGACATACTCTTTCAGCCACGAGTAGGGGGCTTTCATTGCTGTATACTCCTGGATAACCCCCACCCCCGGCCCCTCCCCCGCTGCGGCGGGAGAGGGGGAACAGGCGAGGCGTTATCGTGAATGGCGAACGTTCATCTTCTCCCCTCTCCCGCTTGCAGGGGAGGGGCCGGGGGTAGTGCTACGCGCGGGCGACGGCGACGATGTCGGCCAGCACGCCGAGCGCGGTCTGCTCAGGGCCGCCGTCGCCTTCGATGATGGTGAGTTCGCCCATCGTGTCGGTATAGAGGCGCAGGCCAACCTCGCGCCCGACGAGCTGGCCCAGCACGTCGTTGGGCGGCAGCGCGACCAGCCGCACCTCGGCGGTGACGCTGCCATCGGCATTGCGGCGCGCCTCGGCCACCTGTTTCAGCGTCTGGCCAGTGGGTAGCTCGGCCTGCGCCTGGCGCATCGCCGCCGCGCCCAGGCTGATCCGCGCGACCTGCTGGGGGCGCATGTTGGCGCCCATCAGGGCGTTGGCCAGCACGGTAGCCTTCACCGAGGCGTCCCAGCCGTCGAGATCGTTGCTGGGGTCGGCCTCGGCGACGCCCAACGCCTGCGCGCTGGCAATCCCCGCTTCGAGCGTCTCGCCTTGCCCCATCCGGCTCAACACATAGTTGCTGGTGCAGTTGAGCAGGCCGCGAAAGCCGGAGACCTCGGTGGCGGGCAGCGACGCCTCCACCATGTTGAAGATCGGCGTGCCATCCATCACGGTAGACTCGAAGCGCAGCTTGACACCACGCATCTCGGCCAGCCCGCGTAGCTCATCATAGGCGTTGGCGATGGGGCCTTTGTTCGCGGTGACGACGCTGCGCCCGGCAGTCAGCGCCGCGCGGATGTGGTCCAGCGCGGGCTGGCCGGTCAGCGGCTCCAGCGTCGTCAGCTCAACCACAATATCTGCGGGGCAGGTGGCGGCGAATGTCTGCGCGTCGCCCGCGAAGGGCTGTGCGCCAGAAGGCGGCGCCGTGATCGTCGCGCCCGGCGTCCCCGGCCAGCCGCTCGCCGCCAGCGTCGCCGCCGACACGCCATCGCGCGCGGACCACGCGCCCGCCGAGCGCGTCAACCCGCCGCTAAACAGGATGCGCAGCCCGTGGCGCTGCGCCAGCGCCTGCTCTTTGCGCGCCACCAGCGCGATCAGTTCGCGCCCCACCGCGCCACACCCCACCAGGGCAATACGCACAGTCTTTGTCTGTTGCTGATTCATCAACTCTATCTCGCCTTTCTCCCCCTTCCCACAGGGTGTGGGAAGGGGGCTGGGGGGTTAGGTCTGCCTACGAAAACTGCCGCAGGAACCGCAGATCGTTCTCGGCGAAATACCGAATGTCGTCTATGCCGTAGCGCAGCAACGCGATCCGCTCGATGCCCAGGCCGAAGGCGAAGCCACGATAAATGGCGGGGTCGTAGTTGACGCCACGCAGCACCTTGGGATGCACCATGCCGGAGCCGCCCATCTCGAGCCAGCCACTATATTTGCAGAGGCGGCAGCCCGCGCCGTCGCAGTTGATGCAGTCGATGTCGAACTCGGCGCTGGGTTCGGTGAACGGGAAGTAGCTGGGGCGGAAGCGCACGCGGCGGTTCGCGCCAAACATCTCGCGGGCGAAGCGGCTGACCACGCCGCGTAGGTCGGCCATCGTGCAGGTCTCGTCGATCAGCAGCCCCTCCACCTGATGGAAGACCGCCTCGTGGCTGGCGTCGATCGCCTCGTTGCGATAGACGCGCCCCGGCACGATGGCGCGCACCGGCGGGCGCATCGTTTCCATTAGGCGAATCTGGTTGGGCGAGGTCTGCGTGCGCAGCAAGATTTGCCCCGGCTGCACCCAGAAGGTATCCTGCATGTCGCGCGCAGGGTGGTCCTGCGGGATGTTGAGCGCCTGGAAGTTGTAGTAGTCGGTCTCGACCTCCGGTCCCTGGAAGACCTCGAAGCCCATCTGGCGGAAGATGCGCGCGATGTCGCGCGTCACCAGCGAGAGCGGGTGGGTATGCCCGCGCTGCACAGTGCGCCCCGGCAGCGTCACATCCAGCCGTTCGCGGTCCAGCGCCTCGGCCTGTTCGCGCTGACGTAGATCACTTCGCCGCGCCTCCAGCGATTGTTCAAGCTCCGTCTTCACCTCGTTGGCGGCTTGGCCCACGCGCTTGCGGTCGTCGCCCGGCAACCGACCCAGCCCCTTGAGGACGGCGGTCAACTCGCCGCGTTCGCGTCCCAGGTAGCGGGCGCGCCAGTCTTCCAGCCCCTCGCTGGTCTCGACGCTCGCCAGTTCGGCGCTGGCCCGCTCTCGCAGGTCGGCCAACCGCCGCTCCTCATCAGTCTGCGCTGTCGTCATAAGCTCCTCCAGACCTAACCCCCCAGCCTCTTCCCACACAATGTGGGAAGGGGCGCGCAAAAAAATACGGCGGCTTCGTCTCTGGGACGAAGCCGCCGTGACGGTCCGTGGTACCACCCACATTGAGCTGGCCTAACCCCCGGCCCCTTCCCACAGGGTGTGGGAAGGGGTGACGAGAGAGGCGTGTTTTGGGCGCCAGGCCAGATGGCCCAAGGGCGCTCAAAACATGCTCCACTTGTATTGCCCGGTAGCGGTGGGCTGCCGCGACGCCTACCACCGATGGCGCGGCCCCCACCCCCGGCCCCTCCTCCGCTGCGGCGGGAGAGGGGAGAGCAGAGGAGGGTTGCGTGTCGGCTTCAGTCGTCGGCTCGGGAGTGAACTTCGGCTGGGTGGGGCGCATCGGGGCTTTCAGTCGCCGACCCCGACTCCCTGCGCGCCTGCGCTAGCCTACTCTCTCCGTCTTCGCCTGGGTATGTGGTTGTGCGGACAGCCCCCACCCCCGGCCCCTCCCCCGCTGCGGCGGGAGAGGGGAGGCTCGCGCGACCTGCGGTCGCGCCTGGATTAACCCTCCTCAACCTCCCCTCCTCCGCTTGCGGGGGAGGGGCCGGGGGTGGGGGCGGCGCGGCGTTGTCGCGCTCCCTCGAATAATATCACACTCGCGGCAATCGCTGCATTGAGTGACTCGACTTTGTTCCACATGGGGATATTGACGCGCTCGGTGGCAAGCGCCGACGCCCCCGCCGAGACGCCGTGCGCCTCGGCGCCGATGATCAGCAGCGTGCGTACCGTCAGGTCGCACTCATCATAGGCGCGGCGTCCGCCTGCCTCGGCGACGAGCGTCTGGTGGGTGGCGGGCGCACCGGCGCTACGTGAGGCGATGTCGTGCCAGGTCAGGTTGGGGCGGATGGGCAGATGGAAGTGGACGCCAGCGCCCGCGCGCACGACCTTCGGCGCATAGGGGTCAACGCAGTTTGGCCCCAGGAACACCTCATCCACATCAGAGGCCAGCGCTGAGCGGAAGATCGTGCCAACGTTGCCGGGGTCGGCAAGGGCGTCGAGCGCGAGCAGCATGTTGCGCGAGCGACCACGTCGGCGGGCGCGCACGGCGTCGGATGTGACCTCCGCCAGCGCAACCGAGGCCACCACCCCCTGCGGCGTCTGCGTATCGCAGGCGCGGGCCAGCGCATTGGGCGCCGCCTCCAGCGCCTCCACTCCCGAAGCCGCCGCCTCGGCGATACGCGCCAGCAGCCGTCGCCCGTCGGGTGAGCGCCCCAGGTCATCGGGATCGTAGACGATCAGCCGGGGCCGGATGTGCGCGGCAAACGCCTCCTCCAGCAGGTGCGGCCCCTCGATCAGAAACGCCTCCTCGGCAGCGCGCCCCTTGGCGGCATGCAACGATCGTAGCAGCGCGATATGTTGGTTGGTTGGGCTGGTAATCATGGTCGCTGGCCTCCCGATAGTTGGCGAATGTTAGCACAGGTATGATAGCAGGTGTGGGGGCGCGCTCGCCAGTATCGCGGCGCTGTAGCGTCGTTCTGGCGTACCGCTGGTCTCTAGACCGGCGCGTCTCGCTCTAGCGTACCGCCGGACGCCGATCCGGCGCATCTGCCCCCATACCGCTGCCTGCCAAGGCGGCCAGTGTCCAGCGCATCGTTACATGGCAGGCGAGGCGCGCAATCCAACGTAGCGCCAGCTTCCAAGCTGGTCGCCGCGCCTGGTGGATCGCGGCGATACGTGCCCCTGAGCGAATCCAGTGCGCCTGCGAGGAAACGCGCCGGGCTGGAGCCCAGCGGTACGCCAGAGCGCGGCGCGCCGGATCGGCGTCCGGCGGTACGACAAGAAGCCCGCGATGCAGGCGCATCGCGGGCTTCTTGATGTCAATCGTTCAGCGGAGCCACTCGTCTGCCTGTGGGTCGGCGTGTTTGGCGCAGCCTTGACAGTAGCCAACGTAGAAGGTAAGGCCGGTCATGCTGGGCGAGACGGCGTGTACGGCGTCCACCGGGCGATCGCGCGCGATATGCTCCGGGCAGAACCAATGCCCGCAGTGACGGCAGCGCGCCATCGTAAACTGGTCGCCCTCATGCGAACAACCGGCAGCGGCGCACTCAGGCACGATCATTGTCGGGGTGGTTGGCGTTGGAGCAAGCATCGGTCTCTTCCTTCCATTGCAGGCGTCGGGGCGCCCCCAACACCGCATCAAGCCGCTGACGCCCTACGCGCCATCATGACCTATTCGGGAAAGACACTATGCAGGATCGGCGCCAATTGTGAACGCCCTACACCCCCACCTTGCCATACGTCTCCACATACCACGCGCAGAAGCGTTCGATGCCCTGCTCGATGGGGACCTGCGGCTGGTAGCCGAGCATGCGCCCCGCCTTGGAGATATCGGCGTAGGTCAGCGGCACATCGCCGGGTTGCTCCGGCTCGTGGCGGATGCGCGCCTTGCGCCCCAGCGCACCCTCGATCAAATCGATCAGCGCATAGAGTTTGATGGGATTTGAGTTGCCCAGGTTGAAGATTTCGTAGCCAAACGGCTCCGGGCGGTCCAGCGCGGCGAAGTAGCCGTCGAGGATGTCGCTGTAGAACGTGTAGTCGCGCGCCGTCTGGCCATCGCCAAACACGCCGATCTCCTCGCCCGCCCAGATGCGTTTGGTGAATGAGTGGATCGCAAGATCGGGCCGCTGGCGTGGGCCATACACCGTGAAGAGGCGCATGCAAACGATGGGCAAGCCATACAGGTGATGGTACGTGTAGCAGATCAGTTCGTTGGCGCGCTTGGTCGCGGCGTAGGGCGAGATGGGCCGGTCGGCGTTGTCCTCCTCGCTGAAGGGGACACGCGAGGTGACGCCATAGACCGAGGAGGAACTGGTGAAGAGAAACCGCTCGACCCCCCGCTGGCGACTCTGCTCCAGCAGCAGCGTCGTGCCGCGCCCGTTGACGCGCTCGTAGAGCAGCGGATCGCGCAGCGAGGGCCGCACGCCCGCCCGCGCCGCAAAGTGAACTACCGCGCGGATCGGCGCCGCCGCAAAGGCCGCCGCCACCGCCGCCTCGTCATCCACCTCGCCACGGATCAGGTGGACGCCCGGCTGCGCAGCGGCCCAGGCGATGTTGCGCTGCTTGACTTCCGGGTCGTAATACGTATTGAAGTCGTCCAGCACGACGACCTCGTCGCCGCGCTTGACCAGCCGCTCGACCATATGCGAGCCGACAAACCCGGCCCCGCCCGTCACCAAAATCGCCATGAGACAGCCTTTCAATAGAGAGTCGGCGGCGCACAACTCGCCCGCCGACACCGTCGCGTCACGTCGCCGCTCTGCACAATCGTGACCCCCACCCACTCAGACCACCCTAACGTCAGCGGCGATGCGGACAGCATGGAACAGATACACCTCAATGTGGACGCGATATGTCACATCTCTGTGATAGCGCCCATCTCACAAGCGCCCAGATCAGCATATCATGCGATGGGAGTTTTGGGATGTGTGGCCCATCACAAAGGGCGCCGCATGCAGATATATACACTAGTATGCTCGGCGGCGGAGCAGCGCCAGTGGAGTTCGCGCCAGAATGGCCAGATCGCTCGTGAAGGAGCCATGCGCGATAGAGAAAAGATCAGGGGTGGCGCCTGGGACCGCATCACCGTCAATAGCCAGCGCACTCCCCTTGTGAACGATCCAGGGGCCAGTCAGCCCTGGCTTCGCATAGAGAACTGCCAATGCGTGACGCGCCGGGAGCGTATCGGCGTCCGCCTGCGCTATCCACTCGTCGTAGAGCATCGGGCGCGGGCCAACCAGACTCATCTCGCCGCGCACGACAGCGAGGAGCAGAGGCAGACGCGCCAGCCTCCGCAGCCATGTCGTCCGCAACGCGACAAGGCTCGCGCCCACGAAGACGCGCCCGCCCCGCCCGGCATACTGTTGGCACAGGAAAACCGGCGCCGTGTCACGGGCGCCATCGTGGCCACCCACCGCGCGCCCAAGCCACCCCACGCGGATCGCGAGCGCCAGCGCGCCCAGCAGCGGCAGCGCCACCGCCAGCAACAGCAAGCCCAGAGTCAGGTCCAGCGCACGTTTGGCGAAGGCGTTGCGCCGCGCGGGCAGCAGTCCGGCCAGCGCATGCGCCACATACGCCTGTCGCAGCCGCGTGGATAGGTCGGCGTCGCTTGCCGCGTCGGTCGTCGTGGGGTCGGTCCTAGCGTCGTTCGTCGTGGCGTCGCTCGTGGCGGCGTCGTGCGCATTGGTGGGTTCTACAAGCGCATGGCCGCGCTCCATTACGCCATCAAATCCTGAATGTCGATAGCCAGCGCGCGGGTGTCGAAGCCTTCGTCGAACCACATGCGTTCGTGGCCCGTCTGGTCAATCAGGTAGAGGCCGCTGGTGTGGGCGACATCAGTTGGCGAGGGGATCACCGCGATGTGATACGCCTTCCACAGCGCGCTGAGCTGCGACTGCGACCCCAATAAATAGTGCAGCTTGATCTGCACATTGTTCTTGGTCAGGAAGTGGTAGACATCGGACGGCTTGTTGTTGGGGTTGACGCTCATCGCCAGCCATTCCACCTGGCTGGCCTTCGCTCCCAGATACTGCGCCGTCTGATCGAGGAACTGGGCGACGATGGGGCATTCCTGGGTGCAGGTGGCGTCCATGAAGGTCAAGATGACGATGTGGCCGTGGAGCGCGGCCAGCGAGATGCTTTGCCCCTGCTCATCAGTCAGGCTGAAGGCGGGCGCTGGCGTGCTATGCAGGTCGGCGCCGCCTTGCAGCGTCGGCGCGCTCGTATGGGACGCCGGAGCGCCACCACCCGACGACGCGAACGCCTGATGCAGGATGGCGATCAGCGCGACGACGACGACCAACGAGATAACGGCCAAACGAGAAACCAATCGGAGTCGCATAGGTTTACCTCAGTCGCTGGGCGGTTGAAACCGCAGCTTAGGGCCTGACGGCCACGAAGTCCGCCTTCGCGGACTGGAGATTCTGCCGTCCGCGAAGGCGGACCTCATGGCGGAACGCCCTAAGCTGCAGTTTCAACCGCCGCCGCCCCACGGCTAGTGGAAGATGCGGTCTAGCGCCATCGCGGCAAAGAGCAGCGCCAGGTAGTAGTTTGAGAACCAGAACACCATCCGCGCACGTCGCATCGTCCGCTCCTGCCAGAGCCAGACGGTCAGCGCCAGCAGCCCCAGCCCCAACACCAACGCCGTCACTAGATAGAGGACGCCGAGCGTATGGATGAAGTACAGGGCCAGCGAAGACGCCACCAGAATAATAGTATACAGCACGATCTGGCGGTACGTCTCGGCGTCACCCTTTACGACGGGTAGCATCGGCACTCCGGCGCGGGCATAGTCTTTCTTGATGGTGATCGAGAGCGCCCAGAAGTGCGGCGGCGTCCACAGGAAGATCACCATGAACATCCAGAAGGCGCCCCAACTGAGCGTCCCCGTCGCCGCCGACCAGCCGATCAGCACCGGCACGGCGCCAGCAGCGCCGCCGATCACGATATTCTGGGTCGAGGTACGTTTGAGCCACATCGTATAGATGATGACGTAGAACAAGATCGCCCCCAGCGCCAGCGCCGCGCTGAGGAAGTTGACAAAAACGCTGAACACCACCAGCGAGAGGACGCCCGCCGAGACGCCGAAGATCAGCGCGTGGGCGTCGGAGACCTTACCGGCAGGGATGGAGCGCGTGCGGGTGCGCGTCATAACGAGGTCGATGTCGCGGTCCCACCAGCAGTTGATGGCGTTGGCGCTGCCCGCCGCCAGCGCGCCACCCAGCAGCGTCGCCAGCACGACGCCGAAGCCGGGGAGCGTCCCGTTGTGCGCGACGGCCATTGCCGCCAGGGTGACACCCAGCAGCAGCACCGTCACATGTGGCTTCATCAAGCCCACATAGGCGGAGAGCGTCCTCCGGAGCGAGGGCGCCGCAGGCGCGGCGCTCGTAGTGACGTGTTGCATCGAGATAAGCTCTCTTTCGCACAAGCGTGAGCAGTGATGTATCGTTAGAGGTATCGGGAAAAGCGGGAAGGCGCAACGGGCGCCTCAAGCGTCCACTGGGTTGGGCTGCGCGACGAGCCGCAAGGGACGCGACGCCGGGGCCGACACGCTGGCCAGCGGACTGATCGTCGCCTGCCCGGCCTGCCCAGTTGACTCAACGCCAGCCTGCCCGGTCTGAGCGCCCATCGCCAGTCGCTGGCGTGCGCGCTCGGCATCGGCGATCTTGACGCTTTCTTCCTCGGCTTGCAGCCACAAGCCCAGGAGCGCCATGATAACGACGATGAGGATAAATGTGTCTGCGCCGTCCATCACGGCCCCGGCATAATGAACGTCGGCGACCGCCGAAATCATGTCAGGCGTACGCGCGATCTGCGCGTAGTGTGTGTAGATGGGCGTCGTGGCGAACAGGAAGAAGAAGCCGAAGACATTGCCTTCGAGCGCGACCATGCCCAGGAAGGCGGCGCGCTTGAAATAATTCATGCGCGGCTTCAATGGACGCGATGGGATGATCTGCGCCCAGAAGAGCAGACCAACCACAAGGAACATGGCGTGTTCGAGAGCGTGGATAGTGGTATTCTCCAGCGTCGCTCCATAGAGAACTGGCAGGTGCCAGATGTCGAAGACGCCAAGGAATAGCACACAGATCAACACCGGCATGCGAAACACATGGGCGATGCCATCGCCCACTCGCCGGGGCCATCCCTGCTTGAGCGCCCAACGGAGCAGGCCGCGACGCCACGCCAGCGGAAGCGCACGCCACATCGGCCACATCGGCTCGCCCAACAGCAAGAGCGGTGGCGCCACCAGCGTCAGCAGCTCGTGCTGGACCATATGGACCCAGAGATACTGTTCCGCCTGCGCGTCAATCGGTGACTCCAACGCCAGCAAGATGACCAGCAGCCCGCCAAAGAAACAGGCGGCGCGCCACCATCGCAGATGACGCGCCAACCCGCGCTCGATGGAATACTGTGCTCCGCGCGCGTAGAGGAAGGCCGAGACCACCAGACCGAACAGGACCGTGGGCTCGAACGTCCACGCTGCGAAGAAGCTCTGCATATCCATCATCTCCACTACCCCCTTCCCACAGGTGCGGGAAGGGGGCCAGGGGGTTAGGGCTACCGATGTGGCGACAGCACGAGTGGTAGCACGAAGAATATGATGTTGTAGATCACCGCCCAGTACCAGAAGTACCCAATGACGGTGATGCCCAGATGTCGTTCGCGGGTGTAGCGACCCTGCAAGCTGCGCACCGTGACGCCAACGAGCAATGGCAAGCCGAACAGCAAGTGGAACATATGGTAGCCCGACATCAGGATGTAGGCGCTGGCAAACGCGCCATCCGCCGTGACGAAGGGCAGGTGGCCCATATAGTAATACTGCCCGGCGATCGAGGCCAGCCACAACAACGCGGCGACCACGATGCCTGCGCGCAAGATGGTTTGGTTGCCTGCGCGCACCCCAAACTGCCCAATGGCATAGGCAATGCCACTGACGATCAGCAGCACGGTGATCAGCGTGTTGAGACCCTGCACACCCCCGAGATCGGGTGTTCCCGGCGCGAACCAGGCGTTCAGCGTATCGTTCGTGCGCAGGAAGAGATAGCTAGTGAACACGAAAAGTCCGAAGAGCACATCGGCAATGACGTACATAAACATGCCGATGCGGACCTTTTGGTCGTCATCGATATGGCTCACATGGGACGTATGGCCTGCCGCCGCAGTCCCATGTCCTTCTATGGAAGCATCCAAGTGCTTTACCTCTCTTCTCGACAACTGAAGGCGTCCCAGCGGCCCCAGACAGGCCCCCCAGGTGGTCCGCCTGTCTGGGGATATGGCGACGCAGGAGTCAAGCGTGTCACGCGCGGCGAGCGGTTTGGCCCGCTCGCCGCGCGGGCGCCGCTTACCCGGCGACCGGCGCGCCCACACCGGCGCCACCGCCGCTGGCGCGGCCAGCGCTCACCGGCTCGCCGTAGTCATACGGGCCACTGGTGATGACCGGAATCTCGCCGAAGTTCTCCAGGGGCACGGGCGTCGGCACCTGCCACTCGAGCGTCTTCGCGCCCCACGGATTCTGCACGGCTTGCTCACCGGCAATCCACGAAACGATCACGTTGTAGAGGTAGAGCACAATCGACGCCGCCAGGATGTAGGCGAAGAGGCTGGTGATCAAGTTCGCGGTAGCAAACTGCGGGTCGTAGTCGGCGACGCGACGTGGCATACCCTGCAAGCCCGCATAGAGCATGGCGAGGAAGGCCACGTTGAAGCCGATCTGCATCCCCCAGAAGGCCACTATCGCCAGCTTGTCGTCCATCATGCGCCCGGTCATCTTGGGGAACCAGTAGAAGAGCGCCCCAAAGAAGGCGAATAACGCGCCCCCGACGAAGGTGTAGTGGAAGTGCGAGGTGACGAACATGCCACCGTGCAACTGGATGTCGGCGGGAACGTCCGAGAGATAGACGCCCGTCAGGCCGCCAATCAGGAAGTTCCAGAGGAACGACAGCGCGAACATCATCGGTACGGTCAACCACAGCTTGCCACGCCAGATCGTCCCGATTGCCACCAGGAAAATCAAACTGGTGGGGATCGAGATCATCTCGGTGGTGGCCATGTAGAAGCCGCGCAACTCCGGCAGAAAGCCGGAGACAAACTCGTGGTGCATCCACACGAGGAAGCTCAACACCACGACTCCCATGATGCCCAGGATCGCCGTCTTGTACCCAAACAGTGGTTTGCGTGAGAAGACTGGCAGCAGTTCCATCACCAAACCAAACGCGGGCAACACGATCAGGTAGACCTCGGGATGCCCGAAGAACCAGAAGAGGTTCTGCGAGAGCCAGGCCGAGCCACCGGAAGGAACGGACGCGCCCGCCGTGGTCTGGTTCAATAGGTGGATGCCGGTGGCGGCATTGGCGTTGCCGCCGGTCGCCGCGATGAAGAACGTCGTCTTGTACACGCGGTCGAGCAGGATCATCGTCAGGTCAACCGTGAACGAGGCCGTCCCCAGGAACGAGAGGATCGACGAGCCGACGATGCCCCAGACGAACATCGGCAGGCGCGTGTACGCCATACCGGGAGCGCGCATCGTCATCACAGTCGTGATCAGGTTGATGGCGCCCAGAACGGACGAGATGCCCGCGAAGATGACCGCGACCGCCAGCGGCACCATGCCAGAGCCGGTCTGGTCGGCGATGGGGCCATAGACCGTCCAGCCGGTCTGCACGCCACCACCCGCGCCACCGGGCTGGCCGATGTCCACGAAGGGGATGAACGCGAAGACGGCCATCGAGATCATCAGGAAGGAAAAACTCAATGCGTTCAGCCGGGGAAAGGCCATATCACGCGCGCCGATCATAATCGGCACGATGAAGTTGCCAAAGGGGCCGATGAAGATTGAGATCATCGCCAGGATCATCAACAACCCGTGCATGGTGACGATGGTGTTGTAGGTCTCGGTGGGGAATGCCTTGGCGCCAGGGACGATCAGCTCGGTGCGGATCATCATCGCCAACAAGCCACCGAATGAGAGCATGATCAGCGTCAGCACCAGATACTGAATGCCGACGACTTTGTGGTCGGTGGTGAAGCGGAAGTAACGAATCCACCCGGCGTCTTTCCCCGCGAGTTTCATCTCTTCTTCGTGGCCAGGGTCCTTCATCCCGAGCAACCAGGTGACGGGATAATTGAGGGCGCCGATGCCGATGAACCAGCCCGCCGCCATCAGGAGAAAGCCCCACAGGATGGCCTGCTCCGTGAAGTTGAACTGATCACCTGGCTCGTTGCCATAGCCGATGAAGTGCATGACCCCGTTGTAGCCCACGAGGTATCCAATCACAGCGCCTATCGCTCCGGTGAGGTAACTGGGAAAGAGCTTTCCCCAGGAAAAACCGGCGCGTGTAGCGGGCGCCGTCGTGCCTGCCGTTGCAGTTGCCATAGCCTACTACCCTTCCAGCGAGTTACGCGCTTACGATTGTTTGCCCACGCCCACCAGGGCCATTGGGGGCAGGCTCTGCGACGCCAGGTTTTGCACGCCATAGCTTGCTGGCGCCTGGGGTTGCGAACTGACCCAATCATTGAACTCACTCACGCTGACCACCTTGGCAAGGGTGTTCATGTAGGAGTGGTACACGCCACACAATTCCATACAGCGTACCTGATAGGTGCCGAGTTTATCGGCGGTCACAGTGGCGGTGTTCAGTTCACCGGGAACGGCGTCTTCTTTCACGCCTAGCTCAGGGAGCCAGAACGAGTGTTGCACATCGATCGAGGTGACGGTGAACTGGATCGGCGTGTTGATAGGCAGCTCGAGGACGGTCGAACCGACACCCGGGCCACCATTGGCTCGGTATTTCGGGTCGGTGTAGGTGTAGTCCCACAGCCACTGCTCACCCGTGACGCGGATATGCACAGCGTTGCTGGGCGAAGCGGCCTCAATCTCGGCCAACCCCTGGAAACCCACAACATAGAGGAATCCGGCCAGGGCGATGGCGATGACAATCCAGGCGAGTTGCAGGCGTGAGTTGCCTGAGATCGCCGGTCCGTCTTCCGTCGGTCGCCCGCGAGTGCGCCATCGTGCGATGGCGTAGCCGCAGAAGACGACGACGAACATGAAGACCGGTATTGCCGCGATGGTGAAGATGTACATGATCAGATACGCCTGGTCCAGGCGCTCTGATGCGGTCGCCGGAATCGCCCCGTTGGCGGCGAGGATGGGCGTAAAGACGATGTACAAAACCTCGCCGATGATGCTCGCGATCACAAAGATGATCAGCGAGGTGCGAATGCCGTTAGAGCTCTGCGATGAGTTCATGCTTGCTCTACCGTGCCTCTCTGACTAATGCGACAGTATGCGCTACGGTAAACCTATCACGCCCTCGAATGGACTAGGAGGCGGTGACAGTGAAGGTGCCGGACATGTAGCCCTTGGTGGACATGGGGCCACCAAAGCCGTTGAAGTTCGCGCCACACGGATCGAAGCACTGCCAGACATAGCTGCCCGGCTGCGACGGCGTGGTGAAGCTGAATGTGGTGATGATCGGGGCCGCCGACATACCCGCAGCGTCAGCCGGTGGCGGCGTTGGATTGCCGTCGGTCGCGCTGGTGGTGACGTTCCCGCTGGGGTCGGTCACCGTAGCGGGCT
>Ga0307374_10007695_pt1 | contig 16308 bp, 9 predicted proteins | sample OX3MG_FD_202532 | JGI IMG/M metagenome (GOLD analysis project Ga0307374, IMG submission 202532) | Soil microbial communities from Risofladan, Vaasa, Finland - OX-3 | ecosystem: Environmental > Terrestrial > Soil > Coastal area > Acid sulfate soil | place: Finland: Risofladan, Vaasa | collected... | reverse complement strand
GGATCGGCGCCGCATCTTTTTGGAACGCTTGCCGGCCTTGGTACCGAGCAACGTGAGCGCGTCTTTTGCATTGAACGGGTAACGCCGCACGGATTGCTGGCCGGTGGTGTTGAGGGAAACGTCGACGCGGCGGTTATTGGCCCAGACAATCATTTGCAGATTGTCCTCGATCCTTTCGCGCTCGGCATTTGTGAGGTCGTGATTCTGCTCGACCAGTTCCTTGACCTGCGCGGCGGTCAGGTTTTGCTCCGCGCCCAGAGCGTGCGCCTCGATATTCGCGGCGGGAACACCGTGCTCGACGAGGAAGCTTTTGGTGCGTTCGACGCGGCGCTCGGTGAGGGCTTCGTTAAATGCAGGTGAGCCGCGACGGTCGGCGTGGCCCTCGAGAATCAAGTGGGCGCCGGGTTTGAATGTGAGGTAGCGATTGAAATCACGAGCGAGCGAGCGCAAAACCTTTTGCTGGCTCGCGACCAGGCCGGCATTGGGATTCGCGATCGTGGGCCGCGCGGTGGCGAAGTAGACGCTGTGAAGAGACAGCCGCGCTTCCAGTTGTTTCTCTTCCGGGGGAACGGGAGGGGCCTGAACGTCAACATTGACGGAGCAATCGGCCGTTCCGGTGCGGGCGTCGGCGAGGTGTCCTGAAATTGTGTACGAGCCGGGCGAAAGATCGGCCGTGGGAAACGAGACGGATGAGCCGGAGCCTTCGACTTGCCCGGCGCTGGCGCTCCAGGAATAAGACATAGGAGCTTTCGCCGGATCATTATCGGGATCGCTGGCCGTGGCCGTGATTTCGACTGGCTGGCCGGCGATGACGGATGTGCTGTCGGCGGAGCAACTCATGGCCGGCGGACGAACGGGGCGCGGCTGGACGCGAATATTTACCGCGCAGTCCGCTGCGCCGCCGCGGCCATCGTCAACGTGGGCTTTTACGGTGTATGTACCCGGCTGCTGGTCCGAGGAATTCCAGCGAACGTCCGGGCCAGTGCCGTCGACGGTGCCTTCGCTTGCCGACCAGGAATACGTCAAAGGACTATTGTCCGGGTTGGTCGCCTCCGCGTGCACGGCAACAACGCCGCCGGACCCGGCATAGACGGTTTCTTTGTCCGCGGAGCAGGTGGCCGCCATGGGCACGCTCGGCGGCGGAGGCGGCGGCGCGGCATGGCGATGCGCGCCAAAGCGGAAAACGATTCCGGCGGAAAATCGAACATTTTTCTGCCATGCGCGTCCCTGGCCGTTCGTGGAGAACGGATCCCGAAAATGGGTGAGGAGAAAATCACCTTGAAACGGGCGCAGCGCGATGTGCTGGCCGATTTTGATATCGAAGCCAGTGCCCAACATGGTGGCGAAGGCGTTGTCGGAGCCGAGCGGCGTGCAAACTGTGCCCCCCGTACATCCGGAGATCGTCACGGGACTTGCGTGCGCGCCGCCGAATAGCGCTTGAAAAAATGGGGTGAATCTTTCATGCCTGCGGTAAGAGAAGCGTGGACCGAAAACATATGTGTAGGCGCTGCCGCCGGAATTCACGGTTTGGGTTGAAGTTGAATTGAAAAGCGTAAGCTTGGTGTTGTCGTAGCCGCCAAAATCGGCGACGAGTCCCAGGTACCTGTTGAAGTTGTAAGCGATGGATGTGCTGCCGCCGTGGAGGTAGGCCATGCGGTTGCTGTTCGCCGAGGGCATGGCTCGCCAGAAAGAGTATCCGAAGAACCATTCGATCCTGGGGTAACTTTCGGATTCGCCGGAGTCGTCCATCGCGCCAGCCTGCCCGGCATACGTTTCGGACTGTGATTGCCGAGTAGTTGAAAATGGGGCGAACAGGGACTTCGCGGAATTTGGAGGGGCTGCGGGAGCGACAGCGGGCGCGGCGATAGTAGCCGGGGGTTTTTTGGCCTTGGCGTTCGGCTTTGCCGCGTTGTGCGGGTACAGTGCCGGCACCATCACAAAGGAAATCGCCAGTGTGGCGAAAAATCGCGCTGCTAATTTCATTGTTGCCTCCTGAATCTTGTCCCGCACGCTGAATCCCCACCCTTCGCAAACATTGCTCAGGATGGGGCGCCCGTCATCTATTTACTCTTCTCTAATAAATCCTATGGCGCAGGGACATTTATGACTGTATTAACCATAGTGACGGAGGCGTTCAGCCCCAGCGCGCGACCATTGAGCGTGACGATGGCCGCGTTGCCTGCAGTGGAGAAGGTGACTCCGGCGGACGCGATGATGGTGCCAACCATGGTGCCGCCGCCTGCTGCGTTGATGGTCGCCGCGCTGCCTACCTGCCAAAACACGTTCTTGGCCTGCGCGCCATTGATCAAGATGACGCTGCGAGGCGCTCCCGGAGCGCCGACAGTGAGCGTGCTCGCTGTTTGGAAAACCCAGATCGCGTTCGTGTTGCCCTGGCCGTCCAATGTGAGGTCGGAGCCGGTGATTAGGAACGAGCCGCCCGCCGCTTTGTATACGCCGGGAGGGAGGACAAGACCGCCGAGCTGGCCCGCGCCTGGATCCGTGCCGCCAGGACGCGAAGCGGGCGAAAGATTATTGAACGCGGAGAGCGCATCGGTTGCGGCCTGGGTGGCGATTGCGAAAGTGGTGGAGGTGCCTTCGGACGGGCACCCGACGGTGGGAGGCGGCGGAGCGGTGTCTATATTTCCGTTGACCGTTCCCACATTGCTGCCCGTTTCCGTGTACGTGCATCCCGCGCCCGCGTCGTGGAAACCGGTGACGACGGTGGAAGCGCCGGTGGTTCCGATATCTCCATTTATTATTGTATTAATACCCTGGTTGGTTATTCCCGCGCCGCCTCCGAAGGCTCCAAAAGTGGCGGCGGTGCCGAGATTGGGCGCGGTGGGACCGACGGACGCGCCGGTGGTAAAGGACCAGGGATTCGGCTTCGATCCGGAGGCGAGGGCATTGCCGGAGAGGTCCTTGGCCGCGGTCGAAATCGTGGCCGTATATTGCGTGGTGGCCGTGAGGTTGGCCGCGGGCGTGAAGGTGGCGATATTGCTCGCGGAATCGTAGGTGACGTTGCCAGCGACGGCAGCGCCGCCCGCTCCGGCCACGGCCAAAGTGAATGTGCCCGGCGCGGTGATCGTCGCGGGATTCATGGCTTCACTGAAAGTGGCGTTCACCGCCGCGTTGAGAAGAACGTTGGTGTCCGCACTGGCTGGACTGGTGAGAGTGATCGTGGGCGCAGTGTTATTCGGGCCCGCGCCGGTGGTGAAGTTCCACGGATTGGGAACAGCGCCGGCTACGAGGGCGTTGCCGCTAAGGTCCTTGGCGGCGTTTGTGACTGTGGCCGTGTACTGGGTGTTGGCCGTGAGATTCGCGGTCGGAGTGAAAACGGCTGTCGAGTTTGCGTAACTGACGGTTCCCGGTACGGCCGCGCCGCCCGCTCCGGCGACCGCGACGGTGAACGTGCCCGAGGCAGTGATGGTCGCCGAGTCCATTACCTTGCTGAAGGTTGCGGTGATGGTTTGATTCGTGGGGACAGCGGTTGCCGCCGAGACAGGATTGGTGGACGTCACCGTCGGATGCGTGGTGTCCGGTGCTGTGCCGGTTGTAAAACTCCAGACGAAGTTGGATGCCAGGCCGGCGCCTGCCGCGTTTTGCGCCGCAGTGGTGATCGTGGCGGTGTATTGAGTGCTGGCCGAGAGATTCGCGGTGGGCGCAAACATCGCCGTGTTCGTTGCGGAGACGTAAGTGACGGTACCCGGGACTGCGGCGCCTCCGGCCGTTACTGCCAGGGAGAACGTTCCGGCGGCGGTTACCGTTGCAGGGTTCATCGGCTCACTGAACGTGGCGGTGATTTTCTGGTTTATGGGCACAGTGGTCGCGGCATTGGCAGGATCGGTGGAAATTACAGTGGGAATCGTTCCTGTGGTGAAAGTCCAAACAAAATTGCTGGCCAGAGAAGTGCCCGCGGGATTCTGCGCTCCCGTGGTGATCGTGGCTGTATAGAGAGTGCTGGCGGCCAAAGGCGCGGAGGGAGTAAATGTCGCCATGGTTCCGGAGGAGGTGACCGTGCCTGTGACTGCGCCGGATGGTCCCGTGAGGGTGAAGGTGGAGGAAGTGATCGTGCTGACGTTCATCGCCTGATTGAAATTCGCGGTGATGACCTGAGCCGTGGGCACACCCGTGGCACCGTTGGCAGGGACAGTGGAAGTGACGAGCGGCGTAGAGGCGGTGAGCGTCTGCTCGCGTCCACAGGCGGCGACAAGGTTCGCCAGCACAAACGCCAGTATCAAGATGTTGCGAGACGATTTCGGGGCCGTCGTTTGCGCCGTTCTTTGCGTGGTTACCGTAGGCATCAGGATCTCCTGTTCAGTGTCTTTCAGTCGTTTTTCGGTCGCGCTTCAGTCGTTTTCGGTGGTCTTCAATATTTCACATATGGATAGCGTTCCGTTTGCGTCGGCAATCTTTTGGTTGAGCCGTGAGCCCATTGGTATGGGTAAGAACATGTAGTTCATTGGGTGCGTCATTGGGCGCGCCATTGCGCGAGCATTGCATATTGAAATCTCGAGCTAACAACTACGGGAGGGGAAAGAGGTTGAGGCAAAGTTAGCGCCAAAGGCGAAACGAGGTGAAGGAGGGGCTGGGAACGGAGCGGAATTCCGCTAAGTGACAGATTACACGGGACAAAATCCGCAGCATATCTTTAGTGACAGGAAACGGAATTTGGACCTAGTACTAGATTTCGACCCGAATCGAGAAGGAAGCGAAGCCGTTTCAGGACGAATTCCCGAGTGCGATTTAAAGGCAATTCAACCGGAGTCGGGAGGTTTTGGGCGAGGGGGTTCGAGGGGCGCAACCATGGGACTAGTACTTTGCGGTCAATTTTATGGACCTCATCGGCCATACCCAAGGGCGGACGCGTCGCCTATCGTAAGCGCGACCCACAAAAGCACACAGGCTGAAGAGTCTGTGCCACAGGCAGAACGGCATGGAGAAACTGCTCGAAGTCCGGGGATTGACGATTCAATACGACGCGGCGGGAGCGCATCCGCACCGGGCGGTGGATGGCGTTTGTTTCGATATTGGGAGCGGCGAAGTGGTGGGGCTGATGGGCGAATCGGGCTGCGGCAAATCGAGCATTGCGCTGGGCGTTCTCGGCTTGCTGGACAGGGAAAGCGCGGCGGTCTCCGGTTCCATTTTGTTTCGCGGGCAGGAACTGCTGAAGATGGGCGAGCGAAGGCTCGAAAAAATCCGCGGGGCGGGGATTTCGCTGGTGTTTCAAGAGCCGGGAATTTCGCTGAGTCCGATGATGCGCGCCGGAGAGCAGGTGGCGGAAGTGATCCATGCGCATCGCGGAGGGAGCTGGAAGCAATGCCGCGAGGGAGCGGAAACGATGCTGGCGCGGGTCGGCCTGGAACAGACGAAGCGGATTTTTTCGGCGTATCCGCACCAATTGAGCGGCGGGCAGCGACAACGCGTGGTGCTCGCGCAAGCGCTGGCGTGCGGGCCGGCGCTTTTAATCGCCGATGAGCCGACGGCTTCGCTCGATGCGCGCAGCCAGGCTGACTTTGTGGCGCTGCTTCGCAGGCTGAAAGAGGAGACGGGCATTTCGATTCTGCTGATCAGCCACACGCCCGAAATTCAGGCGAGTCTTGCGGATCGCCTGCTGGTGATGAAGGACGGACGAATTGTCGAAGAGGGGAACTTCGGGGAAATTTATCGGAATCCTCGACAGGATTACACGCGGGCGATTTTGCGGCGCGCGGCGCGCGGAATGGAACATCATTTCAATAACGAGAGCGAAATTACCGGCGAGGAGCAACTGGTTCGATGAGGAATTCCGGCCATGAAGCGCTGGTTCGCATCCGCGGACTGGGGAAGCGGTATGTGCAGAGACGTCCGCTGACGCGAACGAAATTCACGATTGAAGCGCTCGAAAATGTGGACCTGACGATTCGCCGCGGGACGACTCTGGCATTGGTGGGCGAATCGGGCGCGGGAAAGTCAACGCTGGTGCGGTGTTTGTGCCTGATTGAAAAGCCGACGAGCGGGGAAATCTGGTTTGACGGAGTGAATCTGCCGGCGCTGGGACGGAAGGAACTTCTTCCCGTGCGGCGTCAAATTCAAATTATTTTTCAGGATCCGACTTCGGCGCTGAACCCCAGATTTACGGCGGGAGAAATTATCGCGGAACCGCTCGCGATTCGACACGAAGGAACCAAACAGCAGCGGCGGCAGCGCGCGCTGGAGCTGATGGAACAGGTCGGACTATGCGCGAAGGACGAAAATAAACTGCCGTTGGAGTTCAGCGGCGGACAAAGACAGAGGCTGGCGATTGCGAGGGCGCTGGCGCTGGAACCGAAACTTTTGATTCTCGACGAAGCGCTGTCGAGTCTGGACCTTGCCAATCAGGAAATGATTTTGAGGCTGCTCGGCGATTTGCAGGCGAGGCACGCGCTGACGTACGTGCACGTGTCGCACGATTTGCGAATGGTGGGCGATCTGGCCGATGAAGTAGCGGTGATGTTGGAAGGAAAAATCGTGGAGCAGAAGCGCACGGTGGATTTATTCCTTCACGCGGAACACCCGTATACGCAGGATCTGCTGGACGCGGCGCGGCCGCACGAGTCCCTATGCCAAGACATCCGCCGGGAGCGGATCGCTTAGGATTTTACGATGCGATACCTTACAAAGCGGCTTTTACATGCAGCGTGGCTGCTGATTGCCATTTCGTTTTTTTCGTTCGCGCTGTTGCAATGGGCGCCGGGGAATTTTTTTGATGCCCTGCGGATGAATCCGCGCGTCTCCGCGCAAACGGTCGCGGGTCTTCGCGCGGAACACGGGATGAATCGGTCGTTTCCGGTGCGGTACGCGCGCTGGGCGGGTTCCATGCTGCGCGGCGACATGGGCGTATCGCTTTCCTACAATAGCCCCGTAGCGCCGCTGCTGTGGGCGCGCGCTCGAAATACACTGCTGTTGACGAGCACCTCCACTTTGCTGGCATGGCTGCTGGCGATTCCGCTGGGAATTTGGAGCGCCGCGAATAAAGGGAAGTGGGGCGACCGCGCGTGCGTCTTCGCTACTTCAACGCTGCTGACGATTCCTGATTTGCTGCTTTTTTTGGTGTTGCTGCTGCTGGCTGCGCGCACGGGATGGTTCCCCACGGGAGGAATGGTTTCAACTGACTTTGGCGACTTTGGATTTTGGAGCAAAGTGAAAGACATGGCCGTGCACCTGGCGCTGCCGTGCGTGGGGCTGGCCGTAGTTACGCTTCCCGTGCTGGTGCGGCACATCCGCTCCGCGATGATTGAAGCGCTGGAGGCGCCATTCATTCGCGCGGCGCGCGGACATGGCATACCGCGCCGGCGGCTGCTGCTGCGTTACGCGCTGCAGGCGGCGTCGAATCCGCTGATTTCACTGCTGGGATTTTCGATTGCGACCATGCTGAGCGCTTCGGTGATCGTGGAAGTGATTATGAGCTGGCCGGGGCTGGGACCGCTGATGGTACAAGCTATTCTGTCGCGCGACGTGTACGTGGTGGTTGGCGTGGTGACGCTGTCGTCAGTTTTTCTGGTGGCGGGCAATCTGTTTGCGGACGTGCTGCTGTTCGTCAGCGATCCGCGGATTCGCGTGGAGTGAAGCGGTGAAGCGCCAACGTAAACTTTGGGTGGCTGTGATCCTGCTGGCAGGATTTCATGGGCTAGTGCTATGCGCGGGGTTTTTTGCGCCGTATAGTTTTTCCGCGCAGGATCGTGAGCTTCCGTTCGCGCCGCCCACGCGAATTCATTTCTTCGACGCGCAGGGCAAATTCCACGCGCGGCCGTTTGTGTATGGACTGAAAGACAATCCAGCGATTTTCGGCGCGTATGAAACGGATTCTGCGGCGATATATCCGGTGCATTTTTTCGTGCAAGGCGCACGCTACAAAATTGCGGGATTATTTCCGTCGCACCTGCATCTTTTCGGCGTGGGCGCGCCGGGGCGAATTTTCGCGCTGGGGAGCGACGCGTATGGACGCGACCAGTTCACGCGGTTTCTATACGGCGGGCAGATTTCATTGGCGGCGGGTTGGATCGCGGCGACGCTGTCGGTGCTGCTCGGAATTATTATTGGTTCGCTCGCGGGATTTTACGGCGGATGGATCGATGACGTGCTGATGCGCGGAGGGGAGTTGTTCCTGGCGTTGCCGTGGCTCTATCTGCTGTTCGCGGTGCGTGCGGCGCTGCCTCTGCAGATCGCGCAGTGGGAAGTGTTTCTGCTGCTGGTCGCGGTGATCGGGCTGATCGGATGGGCGCGGCCGGCACGTTTAATTCGCGGCGCGGTGCTGAGCGCCAAGGAACGCAATTTCGTGACAGCGGCGCGGGCGTTTGGCGCGTCGGATTTTTATTTGCTGCGCCGGCATGTGCTTCCGCAAACGTATGGAATCCTGCTGACGCAAATGACGATTCTGATTCCGCAATATATTCTGGCGGAGGTTACGCTGACGTTTCTGGGGCTGGGCGTGGGCGAGCCGATGCCGAGCTGGGGCAGCCTGCTCGCGTCCCTGCAGCAATACTATGTGCTCTCGTCGTATTGGTGGATGTTCGTGCCTGCCGTGCTGCTGATTCCCGTCTTTCTCGCTTATTACATTGCCGCCGATGCTCTGCAGGAACGTCTGAAATCCGTGCCGCTGTAAAAATAGACGAATCTCTGCTAAAAATTTTGATATGCCCCAGGTGAGCCACTCAAAGCACGCGCTGGCTGCGCTTGCCATTGCAATCCCATGCATCGTCTTTTGGACGATTGGCTTGCCGGCGATGGCCGTCTCGACCAGGGCGCTTCCGGCGCAAAGCGTGGAAGACCGAATGGTGACGGACAATCCGCCGGGCCGGCGCGGAGGAGAAATCGCGGTTGCGCTGCGATCCGATCCCAAAACTTTGAACCCGGCGCTGGCCGAGGACGCGACGTCGCGCGACATCATTTACTGCATGAATGCCGACCTGATTCATATCAATCGCAAAACGCAGGAGACGGAATCGGCGCTGGCAAAATCCTGGAGCGTTTCACACGACGGAAAAACATATACATTGCAGCTTCGGCGCGGGCTGCGATTCTCCGACGGAAAGCCGTTCAATGCGGACGACGTGATATTCACTTTCAAAGTGTATCTGGACGAAAAAATCCATTCGCCGGAGCGGGATTTACTGATCGTCGGCGGTAAACCCATTTCCGTTCAGAAAATCGACGATTACACGGTGCAATTTCGATTGGCACAGCCCTACGCCGCAGCGGAGCGGCTGTTTGACGGAATGCCCATTCTGCCGAAGCATCTGCTGGAGGATGCGTACAAGAACGGCACTTTCTCGAAAGCGTGGAGCATTTCGATGCCGCCGAAGCAATTTGCGGGGCTTGGGCCATTTCGGTTGAAGGAATATGTGCCGGGGCAGCGGATTGTTCTGGAGCGGAACCCATACTATTGGAAAGTGGATGGCAAAGGGAATCAACTGCCGTATCTCGACGAGATTGTTTTTTTGTTCGTTCCGAGCGAAGACGCTCAAGTGATCCGCTTCCAGGCGGGGGACACGGACATTCTGAGCAGCTTCAGCGCGCAGAATTTCGCGGTGCTGCAGGGAGCGCAAGCGGCCAAGGGCTACCATCTGTACGACCTGGGACCGGGGCTGGAATACAATTTTCTGTTCTTCAACATGAACGACCTGACGACAAAAAATCTGCCGCAAATTGCGCGGAAGCAGGCGTGGTTCCAGGATGTGCGTTTTCGCCAGGCGGTGTCGGCGGCGATCGATCGCGAGGGAATCGTTCGGCTGGTGTATGACGGGCGAGCGACACCGCTGTGGAGCCAAGTGACTCCGGGAAATAAACGGTGGGTGGACTTGGCGCTGCCGCATCCGCCGCGGTCGCTCGCACTCGCGCGGGGATTATTGAAGAGCGCGGGCTTCTCGTGGAAGGGCGATGGGACTCTGATGGACGCGCGAGGGAATCCCGTGGAATTTTCGATTCTGACAAGCTCCTCGAATGCCGAGCGCACGAAAATGGCGACAATTATTCAGAATGACTTGAGTCAGTTGGGAATGAATGTTCACGTGGTGTCACTGGATTTTGGCGCGATGGTGGACCGGCTGCTGAATAGTTTCGACTATGAAGCGGCGGTGATGGGCATTGCCAGCGGAGACACCGATCCCACGTCCGAGATGAATGTGTGGCTTTCGAGCGGCGGCACGCACTTGTGGCACTTGAATGAGAGCAAGCCTGCGACGCCGTGGGAAGCGGAAATGGACCGGCTGATGAACGAGCAACTGATCACGCTGAATTATGAACGGCGAAAGCGCCTGTACGATCAAGTGCAGCAAATCGTGGAGCAAAATCTGCCGGTGATTTGCCTGGCGAGTCCGGACATTCTGGCGGGAGCGAAGGATCGCGTGGGAAATTTCGATCCCGCGATTCTGGATCCTTACGCGCTGTGGAATGTTGAGGAACTGTACGTTCACTAGAACCTGCGCGCACTGGGGGTTTTCGCCGACGCTGAAAGAAGAAAAGAGCGGGCGAGACGCCGGCGCTACGGAAACGAAAAACCTCAGCGGCTGAAGCCGTGTTCTGACGAAAACCATTTGTGAGATGCCCGTCGGCTCAATGGTTGCGAGGCCGAAGATGCAGCGAAAAGCTTCCGTGAGCGACGAAGAGCGAACCGCGTGGACGGACACGAGGCTGGTGCAACAGTGTCTGCGAGGCAGCGAAGAGGCATGGGCGGCGCTGATCGATAAGTACAAAAACCTCATTTTCTCGATTCCCATCAAGTATGGATTCTCGCCGGATGACGCCACGGATATTTTTCAGGCGGTTTGCGTGGAGCTGCTTTCGGAGCTTCCGAAATTGCGGAAGGCGAAGGCTCTGCCGAAGTGGATCATGCAAGTGACCGCGCACAAATGCTTTCACCACAAGCGGGAACTGCAACGAATGGAAGTTCCCGATGCGGACGGCGAGCGCCCGGAGCAGAGCACTCCGGCGCGCGCCGAGGGAATTCTAAGAGAGGCCGAAGAGGAACAGGCGCTGAGACATGCGATGAGTGAACTGCCGGCGCGCTGCCGTCAACTGATTCAGATGCTGTTTTTCGAGGAGCCTGCGCGCCCGTATCAGCAGCTCGCGGCGGAGCTGGGGCTTTCCACTGGATCGATCGGATTCATCCGGCAACGGTGCCTGGAGCGTTTACGCAAAGGGCTGCGCGAAGCAGGTTTCTCGTGACGCCGCGCGGGAAAAACTCGCTGACAGAAGCTGCGCTGAAGGATTTGGCAAGGCTGAAGGATGATGCCAGCCGCGCGCGATATCTCTTGCGGCGTCCCCGGCTGTGCTGCAAGAGCGTCGTCGAGCAATTGAACGAAGTGGTGCGCGGGAAGCTGCGAGCGGACACGCACGAGGCCCTTTCCCTGGCGGAAGCGGCGGTTGCCATCGCGCGAAAATTGCGGAATCGCGAAGCGCTGGGGCGCAGCCTGCGTTCGAAGGCGAACGCCCTATACATGATTGGGGACAACCAACACGCGCTGGAGTTTCACGCGGAAGCCATCGAAACATTTCAGAAGGCGGGGAACGCGCTGGAAGAAGCGCGCACGCTGATTCCCTCCATCCAGCCGCTGATTTTGCTCGGGCAATATGACCGGGCGTTCGAGTGCGCCGAAGCGGCCAGAAAAATATTCGAACGCTTGGGGGATAAGCAACGCCTGGGGCATCTGGAGATTAATGTTGGGAACATTTATCACCGGCAGGACCGGTTCGAAGAGGGGCTTGCTTGCTACGAGCGCGCGTACGAAATGCTGCTGCCGTTTCGCGACTCGGAGGGGCTTGCCGTGGCGCTGTACAACATGGCGGTCTGCCTGATCACGCTGAACGATTTTCCGCGCGCGCTGGCCACGTACCAGCGCGCGCGAGAGATGTGCGTGCAGCACGGCATGACGCTGCTGGTGACGCAAAGCGATTACAACATCGCTTACCTGTATTACCTGCGAGGCGAGTACAGCCGGGCGATTGAGATGCTGCGCGCCACGCGCGTGAAATGCGAGGAAAACGGAGACGCGCATGTGCTGGCCCTTTGCTTCTTCGATTTATCGGAAATTTATCTGGAACTGAACCTGAGCACCGAGGCTCGGGACGTGGCTCACGAAGGGTATCTGCGGTTCCAGAAACTCGGGATGGGTTACGAAGAGGCGAAATGCCAGGCGAATGAGGCCATGGCGTTGAGCCAGGTGGGCAAAGCGATGCGCGCGCTGGAATTGTTCGATCAGGCGCGCGTAAAATTCGTGCGCGAGAAAAATCTGGTGTGGCCGTGGCTGATTGATTTGTATCAGGCGGTGGTGCTGTACAACGAAGGGCGGCTGTTTGAAGCGCGGCGGCTGTGCACGCGCGCGGCTAAATTTTTCGACACGTCAATGTTGCCGGGCAAAGGAGTGCTGTGCCAATTGTTGCTGGCGCGGCTGTCGTTGAAAACGGGGGACCTGGCGGCCGCGCGCAAGGAATGCGCGCGCGCGTTGGAACGACTGGCGGCGCTCGAAGCACCGGTTCTACGCTATCAGGCGGAATTTCTTATGGGCCAGGTGCAACAGGCTTCGGGTGATTTGAGAGGAGCGTATGACTCGCATCAGCGCGCGCGCGAAGCGCTGGAAACGTTGCGCAGCAGCCTGCGGGCCGAAGAACTGAAGATTGCGTTCATGAAAAACCGGCTGGAGGTTTACGAATGCCTTGTCGATATCTGCATGAAGGACGATGCGAAGGAAAATTCCAGCGAGGAATCTTTCGGATACATGGAGATGGCGAAGTCCCGCAGCCTGGCGGAGCTGCTGGTGCATCACGCGCAGGCGATGCCGGCGGGCGAAGCGGGGCAGAGCGGACTGGTGCGGCGAATCAGGGAAATGCGCGAGGAACTCAACTGGTATTACCGGCGGCTGGAACAGGAACAATTGCGCGGGGAAGACCCGTCGCCGGAACGAATTGAAAAACTGCAGAAGCAAGCGCTGGAGCACGAAAATGAACTGTTGCGCGCTCTGCGTGAACTTCCCATGCCGCAAGCGATGGGAAGCGTGGCGCACGATCCGGCCAATGATCCGGCGCTGACTTCGCTCGATCGCATTCGCGCTGCTTTGCCGGCGGATGCGGCACTTATTGAATATTTCAGCCTGAAGGACCAGTTTATCGCGGCGGTGCTGACGAGCGAGAAACTCGAAATCGTTCCGCTGACTCCCGTGTCGCGGGTGGTCAATTTACTGCGGATGCTGCATTTTCAGATTTCGAAATTCCGCCTGGGCGCGGGGTACACGCAGGAATTCGCAAAACCGTTGTTTGATGCGGCGCAGGCCCACCTGAAGGAACTTTACAAGGAAGTGATGACGCCGCTGCGAGTGCATTTGCGCGCTCGCCATCTGGTGATTGTGCCGCACGGCGTGCTGCACTACCTGCCGTTTCACGCGCTTTTTGACGGCGATGACTACGTGATCGATTCGTTCACGGTTTCGTATGCGCCGAGCGCGGGTATTTTCGCCCTTTGCCAGCAGAAAGCCTCGCGCGCTTCGGGGCCACCGCTTATTTTGGGCGTGCCCGATGCGCAGGCGCCCTTGATTCTCGACGAAGTGCAATCGGTCGCTAAAATCCTGCCCGGCGCGGAATTGATTGTGGGTGCGGATGCCAACGAGAATGCGTTGCGAACGAAGGGATTGCACAGCCGATTGATTCACATTGCCACGCATGGCACTTTCCGGCAGGACAATCCAATGTTCTCCGGGATCCGCCTGGGCAATGCGTATTTGAGTCTTTACGATTTGTACCAACTGAAGCTGGACGCTGACTTGGTTACGTTGAGCGGATGCGCGACTGGATTGAATGTAGTCACCGCGGGCGATGAATTGCTGGGGTTAATTCGGGGGCTTCTGTACGCGGGCGCGCAGTCGCTTCTGCTGACTTTATGGAACGTTCACGACCGTAGTACGGCAGACTTCATGACGTACTTTTACCGGCGGTTTCAAGGTGAGGCCGACAAGGCCCCGGCTTTGCAGGGCGCCATGCAGGAACTGCGCCAGCAGTACCCTCACCCGTATTATTGGGCTCCATTTGCCCTGATCGGGAAGATTTCCGCCGCCTGACCCCCTGCCAGATTTTTTTCGTCCGCCCTATATTTTTTGGCCGCGGTGACACCCTTATGTACAGGTATGGAAAAAGGAAAGGTGCAGGATGGAAGCGGGGAACGACAAAATTCGATGAAATGGGGGGATGTGAAATGAGGCATTTTTCGTTGGAACAATGGGCTGATTTCGCCCGGGACTTAGTTGGAAAGGAAAAGAAAGCGGCCATGCAGGAACACCTCGAGAGCGGCTGTAAGCCATGCGCGGATATTCACAAGGAATGGTCGCGCGTCCGCGAGGTAGCCGGGCGCGAACGTGCGTATCAGGCGCCAGAAAGCGCGGTGCGAACGGTGAAGGGGATGGGGGCTATTCATCGTCGCCCGGCAAAGCCAGGGATTGCGCAGTTGCTGTTCGACAGTTCGCGCAGCCCGGTAGCCGCCGGAGTGAGGTCTGCTTCGACGATCGCGCGGCAATTGCTTTATGGCGTCGGGGCTTACCGCATTGATGTGCGAATGGAGCCACAGATGGACTCCGACAAGATTTCATTGGTCGGGCAGGTGCTGAATTCGGCCGAACCCGCGAAGCACGTCGGCGATGTGCCGGTGGCGCTTTTGAAGGGCCGGAAAGTAGTGGGCGAATCGCAAACCAACGCATTCGGAGAATTTCACTTGGAGTGCGATTTGGAAGGCCGGCTCGAATTGCGGTTCATTTTACCGCAAGGAATGGAAGTGAGGATTCCGCTGGTTGAACCTGCCAAGGGAAGTTTTGCCGGTGATTTGGAAGCTATTGAATCTGAAAAGGTTAAGAGGAATACATCGCGGAGCAGACAAAGTACTAGGAAGAGAGTTTTGTGAAATGCCGCCGAAAACAGCCGCTTGTACCATTGAGCGAACTGCGTCGTTCCGGCAAGACTAGGACTTGCACAACGACATCGGCCGCCAAAGGAGCAGCACAAACATGAAGCGTTTAACATGGATTTTGACATTTACCCTGATCGGACTTTGGGGTCAGCCTGCTTCGGCCCAGCTGCTGTCGAGCAGCACCACGATCAGTACGACCTCCACTGCTACCGCAGGCGGAGTGATTGTCCGAACAAACCTCGGCGTTTTGGGGTTGCAGACTGTTTGTTTGCTCAACGGGTGTACGGTGACCGGAAGCATAGACGGAAACCTCGGACAAGTTTTCCTGGTAACGCCGAATTCGGGTCTTCTTCCTGATGTCCTGGCCGCGACTTTGAGACTTGTCACCGGGATTCTCGACGCGGAGACGGACCAAGTGCTCGTGCTGCCGCCCAACCCAGCAACTGGGGCGTTGCAAACACTGGTGCCGATCTACCTCTACGACGAGAATCCAGTGGACTACTTCGGCACAATGGTCTGGGATGGCTACGCCAATCAGCCCGCCGCGCAAATCATCAACGTCGATAAGGCTCAGGACACCTTTCACGTAACTGGCGCGGGAATCGTTGCGGATATCGACACGGGTGTTGACCCGAATCATCCGGCTCTCAAGCCGATCCTGCTCCAAGGGTACGATTTCACGCGCAACCAGCCCGGCGGGTCAGAGATGACCGATCTCGGCGGGTCGACTGGGTCTTCGTGCAGTTCTTGCCAAGCCGCGTTCGTGAACCAGCACACGGCAGCGATGCTGGATCAACATACGGCCGCGATGCTCGATGGCACGGCATACGCAGCGTTTGGTCACGGCACAGAAGTGGCCGGCGTGATTCACCTGGTTGCGCCGACCGCACACATTATGCCGCTGAAGGCATTCCATGCCGACGGCACGGGGGATCTCTCGGATATTCTGCGCGCCATTTATTACGGCGTTCAGAACCACGTGAACGTGATCAACATGAGCTTCGATCTCACGTCGAGTTCCACCGAATTGACGAATGCCGTCAACTACGCGTCGAATCACAATGTCATCTGCGTGGCTTCCGCCGGCAACGATGGCTTGGAGGAAATCGTTTATCCCGCCGCACTGAAGAACGTGATGGGCGTCGCGTCAACCAATGATTTTGATCAGCGTTCGAGCTTTTCGAATTATGGCAACCAGGTTGTTTGGGTTGCGGCGCCGGGTGAAAACATTGTGAGCACGTATCCGTTTGGGACGTATGCGGTGAGTTCGGGAACGTCGTTCAGTTCGCCCTTTGTTGCAGGAACTGCAGCGCTGATCTTGAATATGGAGTCCAACGCGAACCAATCCAAGGCGGCCGCTGCTATCGCTCACGCGCACTGGATCGGCGACAACATGGGGAACGGGC